>Ga0075015_100000693_pt1 | contig 12003 bp, 10 predicted proteins | sample AleBraG_ABR_2013_FD_71476 | JGI IMG/M metagenome (GOLD analysis project Ga0075015, IMG submission 71476) | Freshwater sediment microbial communities in response to fracking from Pennsylvania, USA - Alex Branch Run_MetaG_ABR_2013 | ecosystem: Environmental > Aquatic > Freshwater > Creek >...
GCGCGCCAACATCACCTGCAACAAGAACGGCATCCCGTTCGATCCCGCGCCGCCGATGGTCACCTCCGGCATCCGCGTCGGCACGCCGGCCGGCACCACGCGTGGTTTCGGACCGGCGGAGTTCCGCACGATCGGCCAGTTGATCGCCGAGGTCGTCGATGGTCTCGCCGCCCATGGCGTAGAGGGCAACAGCGAGGTCGAGGCCCGCGTGCGCGCCCAGGTCGCCACGCTCACCGCGCGCTTCCCGATCTACGGCTAGGCGCAATGCGGTGTCCGTTTTGCGGTGAGCTGGAAAGCCAGGTCAAGGACAGCCGCCCGTCGGAGGACGGCGCCGCCATCCGCCGCCGCCGGCTGTGCCCGCAGTGCGGCGGCCGCTTCACCACCTTCGAACGGGTGCAGCTGCGGGAGCTGACTATCCTCAAGCGCTCCGGCCGGCGCGCGCCGTTCGATCGCGAAAAGCTGGTGCGTTCGATTTCCGTGGCCATGCGCAAGCGCCCGGTCGATCCGGAACGCGTCGAGCGCATGGTCAACGCCATTGTCCGCCAGCTCGAGAGCATGGGCGAGACGGAACTGGCATCGACCGTCGTCGGCGAAATGGTGATGAAGGCGCTCAAGGCCTTGGACGAGGTGGCCTATGTCCGTTACGCCTCGGTCTATCGCGACTTCCGCCAGACCGAGGACTTCGCCCAGTTCCTGAATGACGAGGGCCTGGCCGACGACATCGGCTCCGAGGACAAGTCCGGATGAGCGCGCCTTCGCGACAGGCCCGATCCGTGGCGCGGCTCGCCGCGGTTCAGGCCCTCTACCAGCTGGAGGCTTCCGGATCGGGCGTGGAGACCGTCGTGCGCGAGTTTCACGACCATCGCTTTGAAGCCGACCTTGACGGGACGCCGTTGGCGGCGGCCGACGAGGACTTCTTCGACTCCCTGGCGCGCGGCGTGGTGGCCCGGCAAGGCGAAGTCGACCGGGCCATCCGCGGCCATCTCGCGGCGAACTGGAAACTCGACCGGATTGACGCGACCGCCCGGGCCATTCTGAGGTGCGCGGCATTTGAACTCGCTTTCCGCCCCGAGGTGCCGGACGAGGTGGTGATGGACGAATACGTGGAGATCGCGAAATCCTTTTTCTCCGGCACCGAACCCGGGTTCATCAACGGCGTCCTGGACGCCATTGCCCGTGACCACGCCTCCGACTGACGAATTCGCCTGGATCGCCGGCCTGCGCCCGCTGACGCGCGGCGATCCGCGGGCGCTGAACCTGATGGACGACGCGGCCGTCCTCCCGGCGCGACCGGGATACGATCTCGTCATTTCGAAAGACGCTCTGATCGAGGGCGTCCACTGTCTCAAGGGTGAAGCGCCTGGCGTGATCGCCCGGCGCGCCCTGCGCACCGCCCTCTCGGACCTGGCCGCCAAGGCCGCCGAGCCATTCGGCTATTTTCTGTTGACCGCCTTTCCGCCCGATCGGGACGTCACTTGGCGCGCTGCCTTCGCCGAGGGGCTGGCGCGTGATGGCGAGACCTTCGGGGTGGCGCTTCTGGGAGGCGACACCGTCTCGACGCCCGGACCGTGCACCGTCGGGGTCACCGTCCTGGGCTGGACGCCGCAAGGACGCGCGGTCTTGCGCTCCGGCGCCAGGCCGGGCGACGCCGTCATCGTGTGCGGGACTGTCGGCGATGGCTGGCTGGGCCTGCGCGCCGCGCGCGGAGAGATCGCCGATCCGGGCGACGTGCTGACGCGACGCTATAGATTGCCCGAACCGCTGTTCGCGCTGTGCGACATCCTGCGCGCCCGCGCCCGCGCCGCGGCCGATGTCTCCGATGGTCTCCTCGCCGACGCCGGTCATATTGCCGAGGCGAGCGGTCTGGGCCTGTCGATTGCCCTCGACAGCCTGCCGCTGTCCAGTGAGACGCGCGCCTGGCGCGATGCTCAGCCGGATCCGGCCCCCGCCGCCGCGCTCCTCGCCGCCGGCGGCGACGACTACGCCATCGTCTGCGCCGTTGATCCATCGCAAACAGATGTCTTCATCGCCGCGGTGAACGCCGCCGGCGTCGCCGCCTCGGCGGTCGGGACATTCGATGCGCGGCCGGGCTTTCGGACGGCGTTCGCTGGCGCGCCGGTCCGCGTCGAGACGCGGGGCTGGCGTCACGCATAAGGTCTGTCAGCCGCGCCCGGCGAAATAGCCGCCGCGCAATTCCCGTTTGAGCACCTTCCCGGTAGCCGTCCGTGGGAGGTCATCGGTCGTGAGGCGGATCGCCGTGGGGATCTTGAACCGCGCCAGTGTTTCCGCGAGCGCCGTGCGCAGGCCATCGGCGAACCGGTCATGGGCATCCTCGCCCGCCACCTGAATGACCGCCGCGACTTCTTCGCCGTAGTCGGGGTGCGGCAGGCCGACGACGGCGGCGTCGCGCACGCCGGGCAGGGCGAGCAGGGCCGCTTCCACCTCGGCGCAATAGATGTTTTCGCCGCCGCGGATGATGACGTCCTTCATGCGGTCGACGACGTGATACAGCCCATTGTCATCGACATAGCCGAGGTCGCCGGTCCGGAACCAGCCGCCGCCGAAAGCCGCCTCGGTGGCGTCGGGGTTGTTCCAATAGCCCGGAATGACCTGGCCCCCCCGGATCCACAGCTCGCCGATCGCGCCAGTGGGAGCCTCCTCCCCCTCGGCGTCCACGATCCGGACCTGTGCGGTTGCGACGGGGCGGCCAATGCTGTCCGGCTTGGCCAGATAGTCCGCGCCGCTGTTGGTCACCACCGCGCTGGTCGTCTCGGTCAAGCCGTAACCGTTGGACGGGGACGCCCGCGCCTCCAGCTGGCCGCCGATACGCAAAATCAGGTCGGGCGGCACCGGGGCGCCGCCCGAAGCCACGCCGACCAGGCTTTGCAGGCTCGCGCCCCGCGCCCGCGCCGCTTCAAGCAGTTGACGGACCACGATCGGCACGCCGGACACGCTGCTCAGCCCGTGTCCTTCAATCAGGCGCACGGCCTCATCGGGCGTCCATTTGTACATCAACGCCAGCTTGGAGCCGGTCGCCGTCGCCAGATAGAGGCCCGTCAGCCCGCCGATGTGGAAAAAGGGAAAGGTCTGGAGCGTTCCGGCTTGCGGCGCCGCCGGATCCGGCTCCAGCGGCAAATCCGCCATCAGCCGCGCCGCCGCGCCGGACAGCAGGGTGTTCATCAGATTGGTGATATGGTTGGACTGGGTCGCCATCGCTCCCTTCGGGTTTCCGGTCGTTCCCGAGGTGTAGAGAATGGTCGCCAGATCGGCCGGCCCTACATCGGCGTCGGGCAGGTCCTTCACCGGACCGGCGACGACGACGGCAAAATCAATTCCGCCGGCTCCCGCTTGCCCGCGCCGCGCCACAACGACGGTTCTAAGCCCCGGGCGCGTCGACTGATCGCCGAGCCGCTCAAGGCGCTCGCCGTCGATGATCATCGCGGCGGGCGCGGAATCGTTGAGGGCGAAGGCGAGTTCGGCGCCCGTCCACCAGGCGTTCAGCGCGACCGCCACCGCCCCGATCGCCTGCACCGCCCAGAAGGCGGCGATCCACTCGGGGTAGTTGCGCATGCCGATCGCCACCCGATCGCCTTTGACGACGCCCGATGCGAGAAGGTGATGCGCCAGGGCGGCCGCCTGTCGGTAGTGACCGTCGAACGTGACCGTCTCGTCCTGGTAGATGGCGAACGGGCGATCGCCATGGGCGCGTGTCGCCAGCAGGAGTTCACGGAACGAGGAGGGCATGACGCGGTAGCGTCTCACGCCCGTGGCTGGATCCGTCTCCATGGCGAACGGCCCGGCCGCGGTCAGTTGGGCCAGGGCTTCCTCACGCGAGAGCATCGGCACTCCTCAACGGGTGATCAGTTGCAGGAAGGCGGGGTCGCGGAGCGGATCGCCGGGGCGAAGTCGCTCGTGAAGGCCGGCGATCATGGGCCCCGCGCGGCCCGGACGGTCATCATACGTTGCGTCCTCGCCAAAGAAGCGCAGGGTCAATGTGCGGCGTCGCTGGCCCGCGTGCGTCGGGGCGCCGCCGTGCAGGGTGGCGGGATGAAACAACACGACATCGCCGGGCTCGACGGCGAACGAGACGATATTCCACCTCGACCGATCCGCCTCGATGTCCGGAAGCCGCGGCATGGCCGCGCCCGGATGCAGCGGCGCGGTGTCGTCGCCCAATTCGAACCGCGAGCCATTGTAGAGGACGCCGCGGTGCGAGCCGGGAACGAATTCCAGGGATTGCGCGGCATCGATCGCCTCGAAGGTGATCCAGGCCACGGCCAGATGGCTGCCGGCGATGGCGAGATAGGAGCTGTCCTGATGCCAGGGCGTGCGCCGGGCTTCGCCGCCCTCCTTGAGAAATACCTGTTCGTACATGAACCAGACCGGTGAGCCGTTCCAGAGTTCGGACAGGAGCCCAGGCAGGGGCGAGGCCCGCAGCATGTCGCGGTAGCCTTCGAGGCAGCGCGGATTGTACAGGTCATTGTAGAAGACGGCCTCATCTCCCTGGTCGAACCGTTTCGCGCCCGGGCCTGGATGAGCCAGGCTCCAGTCGTAGGCGGCCCGCGCATGCGCCAGGGCGTCGGCGTCCATCACCGCGGGAAGCAGGACCGCGCCGTCCGTCATGAATGCCGTGCGCGCGGCGGTGATATCCAGTGTCACGGCCGCGAATTCTCCGGCTCATGCATGTTGAACAGATCGAGGGCGGTCTTTCCCAGTATCTTCTGGGCGTTCTCGACGGTGGTCGCGTCGAACACCGCCTGTATGGCGCTGCGGCTGTAGCCGAAGGTGCTTTCCTGATGCGGATAGTCGGACGACCACATCACCCGGTCCGCGCCGATGCGGTGCAGCAACTCCAGACCGGCGGGGTCGGTCATGAAGGTCGCATAGCAGTGGTTGAACCAGTACCAGCTCGGCGGATGCCTGAGCTTGGGATTCATCGCCGTCGGGAAGGAGTTATAGATCATGTCGGCGTCGTGAATCATGGACGCGATCCAGCAAAGCCCCCCTTCGACGAACACGACCTTGAGCTTGGGAAAGCGGTCGAACACCCCGCCGAAGGTCAGTTGGCCCCAAATGTGGCGGAACCCCTGCATCTGCGTGAGCACAAAGGTCCCTGCCGCCCCCGGAGCGGCCGAAGGGATCGCCTCGCCGATATGGAACGCCAGGGGAATGCCGCTCCGCGCGATCGCGTCCCACATCGGATCGAGTTTGGGATCGCTGTACAGTATGGGCAGGCCGTCGATGTCGTTGCCCGGCTTGATCGGGATCATCAGACAGTGCGCGCCCAGCGCCTGGCAGCGATCGACCGACGCGCGGGCCTGGGCGGGATCCCAATAGTTGGGGATCATCACCGGAAACAGGCGTCCGCGTCCGGCCCGGCAGGCCTCGGCGATGTGTTCGTTGTAGGCCCCGAACGTCTCCGGCCGGTTCATCATCTCGCCGAACATGAACAGGCCGAACAGGCGCTGCGGAAAGATCAGCTCCTTCTCCACGCCTTCCACGTCGAGGTCGGCAAGCCTCGCTTCGATATCGGTGAGCCCCGGTGCGCACTCCAGGGCGAGACAGAGATCGGCGGCGACCGAAGAGGGAGTCATGGGTTTGCCGGCCACGGTCAATTGCCAGCCGCCGTCCGCGAACCGCATGCGCGGCGCCTGGTCCTTGAGGTGTTCCGGAAAGCGATCGACCCAGCAGTCGGGTTCCAGCATATGGCTGTCGGCCGAGATGATGCGCGTGCCCGCCGGCCATTCTCGAGTCGCCGCCTGCGGCGTGCGGGCGGGCGAGAGGGGTATGCCGACCATCTCGGGAATCTCGAGAACAAACACGTCCGCCATCCGGGCATCCCTCGCGCCGCCGTCACGCCGGCACAGCCTATTGATTGAAACATGTTCTAAAGTTATGCCTTGCGTCAAGGTTACTCAGCGTCATCGCCCTGGGGGTCGAACTGTCGGAAATACTCACCAAAAACCCGCCTGCCGCCGTCAGGCCCGTCAGTCGGCGTGAAGCGGGCAAGGCGGAGCGGCGGACGCTGATCATCCAGGCCGCGCGGGACCTCATCCGCGAGACCGGAAATCCCGGTCTCTCCATGCGAGGCCTGGCCGCCCGCGCGGGCGTCTCCCTCGCCACGCCATACAATCTGTTCGGCTCCAAACGGGCGATTGTCGTGGCGGTCCTTCAGGACGTGCGCACCTTTCAGGAACGGTTTTCCCGGATTGAGGTCGCCGACCCGATCGATCGCATTTTCGCCGCTCTCAATCTTTCCATCGCCTACTACCTCGACGATCCCGCTTTCTATCGGACCCTCTGGTCAGCTGTTTTCGACGCGCACGATGCGGTGCGCGGCGTCATTCTCAACCCGAGGCGGGACGCGTTCTGGCAAGGCTTGATCAGCGACGCCGTCGAGGCCGGCGCCATCGCCGGGGATATCGACCGTGATCACCTGCAGCATCACCTGGACCTCTCGCTGCGGTCGGTCATGTTCGACTGGGTGGTGGGCCATACGGCCCCCCAACGCCTGGCCGCCACCGCCGGGTTTGGCTACGCCTTGATCCTGCTCGGCGCGTCGACGGGCTCGGCGCGAGCCTCGCTCAGAACGCGTCTATTGGGATTCCAGGCGGCGCTGGGCGCATGAAGTGTGGAACCACGGAATAGACGCTGGACAGCGTTCTATAACGCGATATAGTTTCTTCAACGACCGGCGCCTCGCCGCCAAGCGCCGGCAAAAATTGATCGCTCACGGGCGGCAAACAAGGAGGGACGTTCGTGACGAATCGTAAATTTTCTCTGCTGAGCGCTTCGGCGGCGATTGCCCTTTGCGGGATTAGCGCCACGCCGGGCCTGGCCGCGGACGCGCCGTCCGCCGCACCCGCCCAGGCTATCGGTTTCAGCGAGGTCATCGTGACCGCGCAGAAGCGCGAGCAGAACATCAATGCCGTCGGCATGTCGATTCAGGCCGCCAGCGGCGACAAACTGCAAAAGCTTGGCATCACCGACACCGAGTCGTTGCAGAAGATCGTCCCGGGCTTCCTGTTCACGCCCACCTATTACGGCACCAATGTCTTCACCATCCGCGGCGTCGGCTTCCAGGATACCTCCCTGGCCGGCAGCCCGACGGTGAGCGTCTACCTCGACGAAGCCCCACTTCCGTTCTCGGCCCTCACCAATGGCGCGACCCTCGATGTGCAGCGGGTGGAAGTGCTCAAGGGCCCGCAAGGCACCCTGTTCGGCAACAATGCCACCGGCGGCGCGATCAACTACGTCGCCAACAAACCGACCGATCATTTCGACGCTGGCGTCAACGCCAGCTACGGTCGATTCAACGACGCCGACATTTCGGGTTATTTGAATGGCCCAATCAGCAACACGCTGGACGGGCGCATCGCCATGCGTTTCAACCAAAGCGGCGCCTGGCAAAATGGCTATGGACCCAATTCCGGCCAGACCATCGGCGGCAAGAACTTCCTGAACGGGCGGGTGTCGCTGCTTTGGAAGCCGACCAGCAAGTTCAAGGCCCTGTTCACCGTAAACGGCTGGCTGGATCGAGGGTACACTCAGATGGGCCAGCTGTTCGGCATCGCCGAGCTCAGCCCGCTGGCGCCGCTGTCGCCGACCATCGCCAACTATCCCCTGGCGCCGCATAACGATCAGGCGGCCGGTTGGAACCAGTGCGTAAACGTTTCGCCGTTCGACCCGATCGCAGGCCAGGCCAACGGTACACAATACGCGACCATTCCCAACCCCGGGCCGAACGCGATGCCGACAGGACCTCTGGAGTCCATGGGGCCCGGGTCGGTCGTCCAGGCCGGCGGACAGCCGACTGATTGTACGGCGCCGAAGAAGCACAACACCTATTTAGCCAGCACACTGCGCCTGGACTACGAGATCACTCCCGATACGGTCCTCACCTCGCTGACCGAATTCCAGAAATTCAACCGCACCGCCGCCATCGACGGCGGCGGCATGCAGGTGCAGGACTACCAGAGCCTGCAGCGCGGCAAGATCACCAGCGTCTATGAGGAACTTCGCCTCGCCGGGAAATTCAATGGCAAGGGCAGCTGGATCGTCGGTGGTAACTTCGAGTATGACCACAGTTGGGATTCGTTCCTGCAGAGCTACAACGGCTCGTCCGCGGACCCGACGATGTTCCTCAACCCCAACTACCTCGGGGGTTATTTCTGCTCGCCGACCGCGACCTTGAGTTTCTGTCCAAACGGCCCTGCAGGCTCGCACATTGGCGCCAACGCGATCAACACCACAGGGACCACGCTCACCATCCCCTCGCTCGGCGGAGGCCCGGCCAACGTCGTACCCCCCGGCGGAATCCTGCCGGTAGGGTTTGGCAACAACGCCATCGTGCTGGGTCCCACGCGGCCGGAAGACAATCAGATCACCTACACTTACGCGGTGTTCGGCGACCTGGAGTACCCGCTCACGCAAGACGTTATTTTGCAGGGCGGCGTACGTTTCACCCAGGAAAACAAGCGCGGCGGCGTCTGCGGCAATGATGGCGGCGACGGCACCTGGGCGGAAGTAGCCTACAGCTTGCAGGCCTTCTATCACCCACCCAGCACGTCCTATGCCGCCTCGCCTCCAGGCACTTGCGCCAGCACCGGCGCGGCGCCCACCTACAATTCACCGCCGGGCGGCGCCCTGATCTACAGCAACCTGAACCAGAACAACATCTCCTGGCGCGCGGGCCTGACCTATAAGGGCATCAAGGACACCCTGCTCTATGCGAACATCAGTCAGGGCTATAAGGGCGGTTCCTATCCCACCGTCGCCCTGGCCTCGATCGTCCAGACCAAACCCGTGGTGCAGGAAGGCCTGCTGGCCTACGAAGTCGGCTTCAAGGCCGGACTCCTTGACAAGCAGCTGCAGTTGAACGGCGCGGTCTTCTACTATGACTACACCGACAAGCAGATCCTCGGCGCCGTCGCCGACGTCGTCTACGGCGCCCTGCCGTCTCTGGTGAACGTACCCAAGTCGCACGTCGAGGGGTTTGAGTTCTCCGGCGCCTACAACCCTGAGTGGATCCGGGGATTGGCGCTCAACGCATCGGTGAGCTACCAGAAGAGCAAGGTCGATACCTCATCGCGCAACGCTTGCGTTCCGCCGCCAGTACAGGATCCGGCGGTCGGCAGTTCGGCGAGCAATCCCGGACTGATTCATTGCGTGGCGGGGCATTTCTACGGGTTTGACGCGTTTGGCCAGTACGCCGACTACACCGGTCAAAGCTTCCCCTCGGCGCCCAGGGTTCAGGCCCACTTCGACGTCGAGTACGACTGGAAGATCCAGGACTCGATGACGGCCTTCATAGGCGGCTCTGTCGCCTATACGTCGGCGACGGCGACCTTCTTCACCAACCCCAGCCCGATCCCGGCCTATACGAACATCGGCGCCAACGGCCCGGACGCCTCGTTCGGCGGATACGTCACTTGCTCGGGAGCGTCGTCGGCCACGCCGGTCGGACCGTGCCCAACAAACCATCCTAACGATCCCCTGACGGTTCCGGCCTACACGCTGCTGGATCTTCGGCTGGGCGTCACGAAGGATAACTGGACCTTCCAGGTCTGGGGGCGCAACGTCACCAACAAATGGTATTGGACCTCATCGGTCCACGTGAACGACGCCCTTCTGCGCTACACCGGCATGCCGGCGACCTACGGCATGACCTTCAACTACAAGTTCCGCTAGGCCAGCGGTGGCCGCCCCTTCCGCAATGCGGAGGGGGCGGGCTTGCAGGGACGTCGCTTCAGGTTAACTTTCTCTTCCCCCGCGGGGGAAGGACCGACGAAGCCGGGGTAGGCGGCCCTTTCCGCTACTCGGGCCACGCGGAGACGGCCCCCTTTGTCGGCTTCGCCGACATTTCCCCCATGGGGGGCAAAGAATTTCGAGGACGCCGGCGTGAATTTGTGAGCGTGCGGCGAAGGCTCCGCCATCGCAAATCCCTCTTGACCCCGCCGACTTGGTGGGCCACAAATTCGGCGACACTGTTGGAGTACCTTCCATGCGCGCGGCGCGACTCGTAGTAACTGGGCGATCGGTGGCAACGGACTCTTAGAGACAAGAGTCCGCTTGAGATCGATCGCACGTCCAAGGCCCCTCGCGGGCCTTTTTTCTTGTCCCGAAACAAAGCACATAGACATCGCCATGACCGCCCACACTCAGATCAAATCCCCCGAACCCGCTAAGGCCTCCGACAAGGTGGCCGACGCGGAAATCATGACCGGCGCCGAGATGGTCGTGCGCGCCCTCGTCGACCAGGGGGTGACCGACTTGTTCGGCTACCCCGGCGGCGCCGTGCTGCCGATCTACGACGCCCTGTTTCACGAGCCGCGCCTGCGCCATGTCCTGGTCCGTCATGAACAGGGCGCGACTCACGCCGCGGAAGGCTATGCCCGGTCCACCGGCAAGTGCGGCGTGGTCCTGGTCACCTCCGGTCCCGGCGCGACCAACGCCGTCACCGGTATCGTCGACGCTCTGATGGACTCCATCCCGCTGGTGGTGATCACCGGCCAGGTTCCCACCCATCTGATCGGCACCGACGCCTTCCAGGAATGCGACACGGTGGGCATCACCCGTTCATGCACCAAGCACAACTATCTGGTGAAGAACGTCGCCGACCTGCCGCGCGTCATGCACGAGGCTTTCAAAATCGCCACAAGCGGACGGCCCGGGCCGGTGGTCATCGACATCCCCAAGGACGTGCAGTTCGCCTCGGGCGTCTATCAAGGGCCGGGCCAGACGCGCGCCATGCACGATTATCATCCGCGCACCGAAGGCGATGGCGAAGCGATTGATCGGGCGATCGCTCTGATCGCCGCCGCCCAGCGCCCGCTGTTCTACACCGGCGGCGGGGTGATCAACGCCGGTCCCGGCGCCAGCGCCGCCCTGCGCGAGTTGGCGGCCCTGACCGGCGCGCCCGTCACCTCCACCCTGATGGGCCTGGGCGCCTTTCCCGCCGCGGACCCGGCCTGGCTGGGCATGGTCGGCATGCACGGCGCCTTCGAGGCCAACCACGCCATGCACGATTGCGATGTGATGATTGCCGTCGGCGCGCGTTTCGACGACCGGGTGACCGGGCGCCTGGACGCCTTTTCTCCCGGGTCGAAGAAGATCCACATCGACATCGACCCCTCGTCGATCGGCAAGATCGTGCGCGCCGACATCGGCATTGTCGGCGACGCCGGCAAGGTGCTGACCGCCTTGATCGCGGCCTACAAGCGCCTCAAGCCAGCTCCCGATCGCAACCGTCTCGCATCCTGGTGGGAACAGATCCGAACCTGGCGCGCGCGGGAATGCTTCCGCTACCGGGCCTCCACATCCTTGATAAAGCCGCAACATGCCATCGAACGTCTTTACGCCCTGACCAAGGATCGCGACGTCTACATCACCACCGAGGTGGGCCAGCATCAGATGTGGGCCGCTCAGTTCTACCCCTTCCAGGAGCCGAACCGCTGGATGACCTCCGGAGGTTTGGGCACCATGGGATATGGCCTGCCCGCCGCCGTCGGGGTGCAGATCGCCCATCCCAAGAGCCTGGTCATCGATATCGCCGGCGACGCCTCGGTGCAGATGACCATGCAGGAGATGTCCACCGCCATTCAGTACGACCTGCCGATCAAGATCTTCATCCTCAACAACGAATGGATGGGTATGGTGCGGCAGTGGCAGCAGCTCCTGCACGGCGAACGCTACAGCCATTCCTATTCATCCAGTCTGCCGGACTTCGTGAAAATGGCCGAGGCCTTCGGCGCCGTGGGCATCCGCGCCCAGACGCCCGATGAGCTCGACGACAAGATCGAGGAAATGATCGACACGCCCAGGCCCGTCCTGTTCGACTGCCGCGTGGAACGCGCCGAGAACTGCTTCCCGATGATCCCGTCGGGCAAGGCGCACAACGACATGCTGCTCGGCGAAGATCCCCGCGACATCGGCTCGGTGATCGACGCCGCGGGACGAGGGCTGGTGTGAGGGGTGGAAACGACTTTCCCTCCCCTTTATGGG
>Ga0075015_100000694_pt1 | contig 11985 bp, 10 predicted proteins | sample AleBraG_ABR_2013_FD_71476 | JGI IMG/M metagenome (GOLD analysis project Ga0075015, IMG submission 71476) | Freshwater sediment microbial communities in response to fracking from Pennsylvania, USA - Alex Branch Run_MetaG_ABR_2013 | ecosystem: Environmental > Aquatic > Freshwater > Creek >...
TCAGTATGCGACGGTTTAACCGCATCTATGTATACCTACTTATGACCGCCTTAATATCTGAGACACCGCACGTCAAGCCCGTACTTCACAAAATAGTAGTTACAGAGAAGCTCTCCCGTCACTTTGGTGATGCCGTACAAGGTATTGGGGTCCATGACGGTGAGCTGGTGCGTGTGGATTCGAGGCGTATGCGGCCCGAATGCCGCGATCGAACTCGGCCAGAAGACCTTGTCCATTTTCTCCTGTATGGCAAGATCCAGCACGTTCCAGAGGCTCTCGATATTGACACGCCAGGCGAGATCAGGATTTCTTTCCCCAGCGGCGGAGAGAATGGACACGAGGTGGTAGATGGACCCAATGCGGTGCACCCGGATTATGCCTGCAGAGTTTCACGATCGGTAACATCGGCTAGCTCGAAGAGACCCCGATCAGCTTCCAGTGGCGCTTTCCGCCTGAGCTGTGGCCAGCTGAAGAGAAGAGATTGAAAACGGCGAATCTTCCTCCGGCTTAAAGATGGAACGATGGAACGAGGCTTCTCGCATGCCAGTCGGTTGTGAAAAGGCTCAGCAACACGATTCGAACCAGTGACCAGGCATAGGAGGCGTTCCAAAAATCTATTGTCGAGTAAGGCTGTAAGCGACTCTACCGCAAGGTGCGATTAGGGGCGGAAAACGATATCAATCATATTTTGTTGGAACTGTGATGAGCGGAGAACGACCCAAAGAGGACAGGGCAACCTGCTTCTCTGCTCACGCTAGTAGAGCAGGTGGCAGAGACGCTCGGCACGTCGAAAGCCTGGGTCCGCGACCATGCCACGCGGCGGAACCCGCGGATCCCGTGCGTGCGCCTAGGCGGCAGGAGAGCACTTCTGCGTTTTCGGCCACAGGACATCGAGACGTTCAATAGATAAGCACTTAATTTGCACTGAGGAGTATGCGTGGAGTGGCCCATATCCCCAAACTGCGGAGTCGCTCGATGCGATCTCGCCATCAAGAGGGTTGGGTCGAGGAACGTGGCAACCGTTTGAGGCGTTGGTACGGCCACTACTTCGTTTATGTGCAGGATGAGAATGGCAAAGAAATCCGGCGCCACGTCGGGGTTTCACTCGGAGACAAATCGAAGCTGAGAAAGTGGGAAGCCGAACAGGAATTGCGGAAGATCATCGCAAGCGCTACGGGATCTCAGCCTCGCAAGGATGGCGGCGTAACCGTTGAATGTGGAGTTTATGCCCGCGGGCGACTCCGTAACTATCCTTCGTGCCGCGCGCGAGCACGTGGCACAGGCTGTAACCGCGCGCTAATTTGGTTTCAAAGACACATCCGGTATGCGCAGCCCGCTTCTCGCCAAGGCTTAACCCTCAATCTGCCTTGGGCAGCGCGAATGCCACAATGCTTGCGCTCGACGGAACGCCCTTCGACTTTCCGCCTCCAGCCACAATTACGACAAATTGACGTCCGTTGACCTCGTAGGTTGAGGGCGTGGCATTTCCTGCCGCGGGCAGCTTTGCTTCCCAAAGCAGCTTGCCGGTGTCCTTGGCGAATGCGTGGAACTTATTGTCGAAATTGGTTGCCGCGATGAAGAGCAGGCCTCCCGCAGTCACCACTGGTCCACCATAATTTTCTGTTCCGGTATTCTTCATGCCCTGGGCTACAAGTTCCGGATATTCCCCGAGCGGGCACCTCCAAGCGAACTTTCCGGTGTCCAGATTGATGGCGGTCAAAGTTCCCCAAGGCGGCTGAATGGCGGGATATCCGTCGGCATCAAGGAATTTGTGGTATCCATCGCTCATATACTTCGGGTCGGTGGGCAAGGGAGCCGCGGTCTTCGCGCTCCGGTCGATGCCGGAATACACGTAGTCCACAACCGCACGCATCCCGTCTTCTCCCAGACGTTCGAAACCCGGCATTCTGCCTGCGCCTTGAGCAACCAGGGCGTCAACATCGCTAGCAGAAAAGCGGCTTCCGAGTCCCGCCAAGGATGGAAACTCCGGCGGCGTTCCTTGCAGGTTGGCTCCGTGGCAAGCGGCGCATTCACGGAGATAAATGCCCTTGCCGCTGGTGGCGCCGGTGCTGAGTGCCGGCTCAAACAAGCGCAAAATCCAGGCCATCTCATTGGCATTGACGTACAAAAGGTGTGTCTCAGGGTCGAAGGCAGCGCCGCCCCATTCCGCTCCCCCGTCGAAGCCCGGGAATATGATCGTGCCTTCCCTGCTTCCGGGCACAAACTGGCCGTTACTGCGAAGCTTGCGAAAGCGCGCCAGCGCTTCCTGGTGGGCTTGAGGAGTGCGTTGGGTCAGTATATCCGCCGTGAACTTCTGCCGTGCGAAAGGCTCCGGCATCAGCGGAAGCGGTTGGGTGTCGGCAGTGACTTCCCCCTCCAGGTCGGACTTTGGATACTTCTTGTACTCGACTGGAAATAGCGGAGCGCCCGTGTCTCGGTCAAACAAATAGACGTAGCCCGATTTCGTGATCTGTGCGACCGCATCCAGCGGCTGGCCATTGCGAAATATCGTGACCAGGTTTGGAGGAGCGGGCAAATCGCGGTCCCAGATATCGTGGCGGACCGTTTGGAAATGCCAGATCCGTTCGCCAGTCTCGGCTTTCAGGGCAATCACTGAATTCGCGAACAAGTCATCGCCCGTCCGGTCGGCTCCGTAGAAATCAAATGCCGCCGAGCCAGTCGCAGCGAAAACCCAACCGCGAGTTACGTCCAGCGACAGTCCCGCCCAATCATTGGCGGCGCCGCTATAGCTCCACGCGTCTTTGGGCCACGTGTCTACACCAAATTCGCCGGGATGAGGAATGGTATGGAACGACCATCTTAGTTTTCCACTGCGGACGTCATAAGCTCGAATATCGCCGGGCGAATCAGGAAGTGTTTCTGCCATGCTGCTTCCGATGATCAACAGGTCCTTATAAACGATTCCCGGGCTCGTCATCGTGACCCAGCTCCTTGGCTCGCGCCCCAGGTTGTCGCGAAGATCAATTCGGCCAGAATCGCCGAACTCTTCGGCTGGCTTTCCGGTTTGCGCGTCCAGGGAGTAGAGATACTGGCGAACCGCAACAAAGATGCGTTGTTCTTTCCCATCCGACCAGTACGTGACCCCTCGGCTCCGCATTTTGCCAACTATGTGCAGGCCGGCGTTCGGATCGAAGCGCCACAGCAGTTTGCCGGTACCTGCGTCGAGCGCAACTACGTTTATTGTTGGCGTAGTCGCATAGAGCAGTCCATTCACAACGATGGGATTACACTCGTTCTCAGACGCCGGGAACGAGTCGCCAGAATCGAATGTCCACGCAACCTGCAGGCGCTGTACGTTATCGCGGTTGACCTGAGTCAGCTTCGAGTAGCGGATACTGTCTGGGCCGCCGGAATATACGCTCCATTCCCGATCATGTTCTCCCGGCAAAGGCGGGCCCGGAGCTCTTGCGCTACTGGCCTGAAATACCGCGCACAGAAGAACTAAACAGATTCTCAGCGCGCGGGAGGAGTGGAGTTGCTCGATCATGGCGCAACCATCCGGGTGACGTGAAAGCGGGGAAATGCGTCCGCATCCTAGAAGCGCAACCCCTGCATGTACTGGTAGCTGGTCCTTATGCTTTCGAAGGCCGATTTGGGGGCGTCGTGTTCAACGAAGCAATACTTGATGCCTGCTTCCTCTGACTTGCCGAAGATCCGCTTCCAGTCAATGACGCCGCTGCCCACATCAGCCATATCGGGAAAGAATTGATCCTCGGAGGTAATGGCGGCGGTCACGGCCGGGCTTGGAATCTTCCTCATGTCCTTCACGTGCACCAGAGGAAAGCGTCCCGGATAGCGGTGGAAATAGACCAGCGGATCCTGCCCGGTCACGGTGATCCAGCAAAGGTCCAGCTCCATTTTCACCAGGGTTGGGTCACACTCTTCCAGCAAGATGTCGTAGGGCCGCTTGCCGTTGACCGGGGTAAAGTCGAACCAATGATTATGATAGGCAAACTGGATGCCCACTTTCTTGCTGGCTTCTCCGGCGCGATTGAAAGTCTCTGCCGCGCGCTTCCAGCCGTCAGGCTGCTGGCGAAGGTCATCGCCAATATCCGGATTCACGATGTACCGGTGTCCAATTATCTTGCTGGCCTCGATTAGCTGCGGCCACTTTTCGCCGAGGCTGTCGTATTCCACGTGGCCCGAGGGAGCCACAAGGCCATGCCGGTCAAGCACAGCGCGAACCTCCCGCGGGGAATGTTCGAAGTATCCGGCGAACTCGACCTCGCGATAGCCGATCGCAGCCACCTTAACCAGGGTGCCTTCGAAATCCTGCTGCATCGCCTCCCGCACCGTGTAAAGCTGCACCCCGATGTTCTCGATCTTACGATTATCCGCAGCCCAGCCTAACCGGCGGGTCAAAAGCGCAGCGGCAGTCATCGTTCCGATAAAACTTCGACGCTCCATTATTAGCGTTCTCCCCGCTTCATCGCAGATTCGCGTAACCGTGCCGCTGGAAAATGACTCGACCGCGATGCCGCCACGCCCGAGGTAACGGCACAGGCAGAATCCGCGGTGGTTCATCGCTTTTATACTAAGAACGGCTCACCTGGCTGAGCCTCGGTGGGTCAGCACACGTGCTTCAGAGCATATCCGGCCCGTCAAGCATGCCAAACATGGCCTTGTCCCAGCACTAAGTTCGCTTCTAAAGCCTTCCCCTTAGAACTGGAGTTTCAGCGCGAACTGTCCTATGCGGGGGTCACGCGCAGCCGTCACCTGACCGAAGTTACTGGCGACGAAGTTACCCACTGGAGTCGCGAATTGAGCATGATTAAACGTATTGAACAACTCGGCGCGGAATTCCAGGAAAAATCGCTCGTTGATTTGTGTCCCCTTGTGCAGCGCCATATCCCAATTGTTGAGGCCTGGTCCGTGAAAGAAAAGGCGATGGGCATCGCCCGGAACTCCCAGAGTCATTTCAGAGAACACCGATGTGCCGAAATACTGGTGACTCGGAGAGGAGCGGGGATCAAATCTTTGCATCGGCTGGCCGTTGTAATTAGGCAAGTCCAGAGAGTGTATGCCCTGACCATCGCAGCCGCAGAGGGAGCGGTCGTCGGTCTCCTGCAACAAGACCGGTAACCCAGTAGTAAATCGCGTAACGCCAACCAGCTGCCATCCACTTAGCAACTTATAAGTTGCACCGCTCCGGCTAGAAAGCTCGCGCGCGAAGGGCAAATCGTAAGAGTAGCTGACCACGAAGTTGTTGGTGACATCGAAGGTGGAAAGGCCTCTGCTCAGGTTAGCGTTGTACGGGTTTACCGACTCGGTAAACGCCGAAGCGTCATCCATGGCTTTCGACCAGGTGTAGGCTGCAAGAAAGCGCATCGCCCCCACCTTCTTATCGAGTGTCACCTGCAGAGCGTTGTAGTCGGAATTGCCGTTTGTTGTGTTATACGGATTGTCCCCGAAGTCAAGCGTCCCGAGGCTGAGATATTTTCCGGACGTGACCGAGTAAGGCCGCGTACCGTCGAAGGTTTGGCCGTTGACATTGTAAATGGTGTCCTCTCCAGCAGGACCGCAACCTCCGGGCTGGTTGGCAGCGGCATAGAGTGCCGCAATCTGTAGACATTTTTGCGCGGTGCCCACGTTGAAGGATTGCAGCTGGAACAAGTGGCGGCCTTGGGTGCCCACGTATCCAACAGTGAAGACGGTAGAATTGCCCAGTTGGCGCTGGATGGTGAGACTGAAGTCCATCGCATACGGCGATACATTGTGCGGGTTAAAGGCGGAAGAATAGGCGATTGGTAGAAAAGGAGCGAAGTTACCATTCGGCCCGGGTTGTACGAATGGGAAGCGCTGCCCGGGATCGGGTCCACTCCCCCGTTCCTTGTACGGAGTCTCCAGGTAGGCAAGTGACGGGCTTACATAATAAAACCCGAAGGGAGCGTCGCCCGTCTCGAAGTCCGCGCCGGTTGTGTCAATCGTTGTGTAAAACAGGCCACTTGCCGCGCGGATGCTGGTCTTGCCCGGACCGCCGAGGATCTTCTTCAAAAACTCGTTGTCCGGTGCTGGAGAATAGGCGATACCCAGCCGCGGGCCAAAGTTATGCCAACGGGTGGGGCCCAGCGTCGTCGGAACTCCCTTGTCGCCCGGGAAAACCCAACCGGTGGGTGAGTTGGTAAAAACGGTGGATTGTTCACCCGGAATGAAAGTCTGGATCCTATTCTTGGTGTCGGACCAGGGTTGGCTAAACTCCCAGCGCACCCCGAGGTTAATGGTCAAGTTGGGGAGAGCCCGGTAACTGTCCTGGATGTATGACGCGCCGGACTTGGCGTTAGCGTCTATGAATTGTCTGCTGCTCTGAATAAACCCGTCAGGAGCCCCGATGAGAAAATCAGCGAAGTCGATTCCGCTCTCGCCTCCGTTGAAGACGAATTGCCCGTTGGGCACAGGCCCGCCCTTTCTGTACCAATTGTGGTGAGCGAACTCCGCGCCTATCTTCAATGTGTGTTTTCCCAGGGTCCAAGAAAATCCATCCTGCAGCTGAAAATTATTCTGGTAATTGCCGTCTGTAACGGCCGAACCCAGGGTCAAACCCAAGCCATTGAGGACAACGAACGGTACCCCCTCGATGGGCGGATTAGCGGGAATCAGGCCTAAGCCACCCTCGGTAAAACCAAAGGAGCTAACCTTGCCCAGCCCCTGATCCGGCTTAGGTCCAGGAAAAGCAATCCGGTGGTAGCTGAGGTGTGCCTCGTTCACCTTGGTGGGGCTAAAAATGGTGGTGTTACTGATTACCACCAATTGCGCGCGCGAATCTTGTACGTAGCCGAAACCTGGTACGTTGTTGAACGTGCCAATCGTATTGGGGCCCCCGAGCGGGACGTTCACGGTGGCGTCATCGAAGTGGTAGTAGACCGACCAGGAACCGCTGGCGGGATTGGGGGAGAAGTCAACGCGCGTACCCCACTTGTCGTCCCTGACCTTTCCGCCGAAGGCGCTGCTCGAAAAAATTGGAAACGGGCCACTGCCAGAGCCGTTCGGGTTCGGAAAGAACTGCAGCAGGCCCGCCGCCGCTGGTGACCAGGCAGCTTCCGGAATAATTCCGCCTGGAAAAACGCATGTGCCGGCTTGGGCCTGAGCTAAGGTAGTGCAGCCTGGCGCATAATATGGCTCTCCGGCTTTTACTGTATAGCCCAGTCGAGTACTGAGCGTCGATGCCATGTGGCCGGGGGCATCATCACCACGAACGCTCGGCAGAGGCGAATTGTTGGTCGCTAGAGTCGCCAGGAGCGCGGTCACGGGAGCGGACAAATCTCCGCCCTTTTCCGCTACTGAAGGCACCAGGAGATCGCCCGTGGAAAGCCCTTGGCTCTGGCGGGTTCCCTGATAATCGCCGAAGAAGAACAACCGGTTCTTGACTATTGCGCCGCCAAGCGTGCCTCCAAACTGGTTGCGCTGCAAGGTGCCCCGTGTGCTATCAAAATAGTTCTTGGCATCCAGGTCGGTATTACGCAGGAATTCAAACGCAGAACCATGCAGCACGTTGGTGCCGGACTTGGTGATCACGTTGACTATGGCCCCGGAAAAGTGGCCGAACTCAGCGTCAAAGTTACTGGTCAGGAGCCGGAATTCCTCAATGGAATCGAGCACAGGTATGATACCGGCGCCGTTTGAGCCATTGTCTTCCGCGATCGCTCCATTCACCATGAAAGCGTTGGCGTTTTCACGCTGGCCGTTCACCGACAACAAACCTGTCGTGAGACCGCCCGAAGCTACGATCGTGGGCTGGAAGGCACTTGGATTCGATACCGGGACAACCCCCGTCTGCAACCCGAGCAGATCAAGATAGCTGCGCCCGTTCAGAGGGAGAGTTTCGATCTTCCGGTCTTGGATCACCTCACCCAATTGGGTGCTGCTGGATTCCACCTGCACCGGCGAACCCGTCACAGTCACATTCTCCGTCACTTTTCCGACGCGCAAACTGAAGTCGACACGAAAGCGTTGATTCACCAGAAGCCTGAAACCCGACTGCACAGTTTTTTCGAATCCCGGGGCCTCGGCCGTGACGTTGTAGCCATCACCCACAGGCACGGCCAAGAATTCATAGTTTCCGGTCTGGTCGGTGGAGGTTTGACGAACGAATCCCGTGTCTGAGTTCTGCAGCACTACCTTTACCGCAGGAACCGCACTGCCACTCGGGTCTGTCACCACTCCCAAGAATTCCCCGCTTACCTGTGCCCACAGCGTATGCGCGAACAAACCTACAAAGAGACTGACCACTATCCTGGCGCTCACGAACCCGCTGCGCCCCCTCGAAATCCGCGACGGCTCAACAGACGAATAACTTTGGTGCATCTCGGCCTCCTCAATTCCCGCCGATTGCCAGTTTCAAGTAACTCATTCCTCTTCGGAACGTTACCGAAAGTCGGTGTCTCTGCCGAATGTCCGCGTAAATCGTACGCCGACCTGGGTTGGATTCTATTGGTAAGACCAATAGTAAACTATGCTCGCCTATAGCACCGATTCAGAATTCTTGTCAAGAATAAAAGTAACATCTGTCAAGTCTGTCTAGAAATGTCCCGATGTTTTTTCTAGCCTCTGAAATACGAGTACGATCCGATGATGCAGGCTAGAACCAGGGCAGAACCGGCCACCTCACGCCAATCCCAACTGGCACGGGTAGTTTCCAGGTCGGCCTTGGTGGTGGTTTTAAAGGTGAGGCTTGCAATCCTCGCATAGTCCGGCGCTGGTGTCATATAGCTCACACCCACCATGACCGCAGCCGACACCAGGGTGATCACCACGCCACACCGAGCAGAACGGAGAAGTAAATCGCAATGACCAGCCAGTCGATACCGGTGATAAGCGAAGTGGCTGTGGCAGTCGAGAGCAGCAAGGCAGGGTTCACCATGAAGCGCTCCTCCGGTCAGGGTTTACGCCTTACGCCAATCTTCTTTTTTCTTTTTTCACTCAGAACATGGTGTTACTGTTCGCCGATCTCTCGGGAACCGCTTGACACACATCCCAGTGCTCAACGATTTTGCCGTCCCGGACACGGAAGATGTCCACGACCGCAACTCTGTCGGGCTCGTCGATCGCAACCGCATGAACCGCGACCAGGTCGCCTTCGGCAATTACGCGCTTGATCTCTTCTTTGTGGCCATGGTGATCCTTCAGGTACGCAACATATTCGTCGACCGTTGCTTTGCGGCCATCCCCAATATTCGGACGATGCTGCTTGAGGTTTTCGCTCAAATACTTGGGGCCCACATCCAGTTTCTGATTAACGTAGAACTCGCGATAAAACTCGGTCACGATTCTCTTGTTTTCGGCGGTGATATTCTGTTGGGACTGCGCCGGGACGGCAAGTTCGGCATTCATTGTTTTCTCCGTGTAGGTTTAATTCTTTTAAGAAACGACCCTCCGGTTCGAGGACAAATCGAGTGCAGAAGCCAAGTGTGTCGTTCTCAACAACTGTCCCGGAGAACCGCAGCACCCTCTGATTGCGCTGTTGTCAATTTCGCTAGCGCATCATATACCACATTCCTGCCGCTGCCAAAACCATGATCGACAACCAAAGGCGATAATCGGCGAGCCTCGAGGTTCTCCCTCGTGCCAACAACTGCCGCCAACTCGAGAGTGTCGCGCCTCTAGTCTTCTCGCCGACGTGGGCACCGTAACCAGGCTGACCGCGATCAGCATGACCATGCACACGGCGAAGGCTAAGAAGGCTGCGTGCAGCCACGGCCTAAGGAGTGGCACCTCCATGAACGGCAGAAAATGCAACTGGCCGTTCGCCATCAAGAGCGGGCAGACGATACACGCGGTGACCAGACAGGCGACAACGCCTTGCGTGGTCGTGCCGCTTCCAGAGCACGCCGGCGAAAAAGATTCCCGCCATTGGCATCATCAAATAGGACTGCACCGTCTGTAGATATGTGAACAGATTGCCGAATTGTCCGATAAGAGGCGCCCATAGTGCGCCCATGGCGAAAACCACCAGTACGGCGAGGCGCCCGATGTGGACCTGTTGCGCCTGTGTGGCTGTCGGCCGCCAGCGCAGATAGAAGTCACGTGTGAACAACGTGGCCACCGAGTTGTAAGTCGCGCTGATGTGGGCTATCAGCGCTGCGCCAATACCGGTAACAGTCAAGCCCAGAAGACCGTGCGGCATGATATTCCGCAGAAGCATACCGTCGGCTTGGTCGGCTCTCGCTAGATTCGGGAACTTTGCTCTCGCAATCAGACCCGGCAACACCAGCACGAAGGGCGTTGTCAGTTTCAGGAGGCCGCACAAGATGGCACCCAGGCGGCCTTCGTTCAGATTCTTAGCAGCGAACACCCGCTGTACCAGGACTTGATCCATCGACCAGTAAAAGCTGCCTACGATAAACCCGCCAAAAAAGATCCCCGGCCAGGGGTAATCGGGATGAGTCGCAGCTTTGACCATCTCAAACGTGTCCGGGGAAAGCCTCGCGTGTAAGCCAGTCGAGCCCCCGACCTGGCGCAAACCTACCGTGGTCAGGATCACCGCTGCGACCAACAGAATTAGGCCCTGCAACGCGTCGGTGTAGACCACTATGCGCAGTCCACCCTTCATCGTGTAGAGCGCCGTAATCAAGCCGCCTCCCCAGATGACCGCCAGCGGTTTCCAACCCAGTAGACTTGCGAACTACCAGGGATGACGCCCAGAGCGAAATCGAGATCTTCGTCAGCACCGACAACACCACCATGAAGCCCGAGAAAAACAGCCGGACCCCGGGACTGAACCGCTTTTCAACGACGGTGAAAATTTGGTTCTTGATATAAAAAGGGGCAGGAACAGGACGACAAGCGGGACCAGACAGAAAATCGCCATCCACTCGAAGCCACCCACGGCCATTCCGCCCGAGTAGCCACTTCCGGCCAGCCCCACGAAATGCTCGGCAGAGATGCCGGCGGCGAACATCGAAGTGCCGATAAACGGCCACCGCAGGGAGCGTCCCGCGAGAAAGTAGCCTTCGGAAGACTGAGTTTTGCGCGCCAGGAGAAGTCCGGCGGCCGCAATTACGGCGAAATAGATGGCAACAATGAGCTAATCCAAGCCGGACAAGCTCATAGCCTACGTCTCCGCGGCACCAACTCACATGGAAGACAGAGATCGAATCCGAGGGCAGCTCGACCGCTCACTGGTCGCTTCAAATTCCGTTTCCTCCGCGCGCGGCAGATTGCATTTGCTTCCGCTGTGCCGACTCCTATGAATACGCTGCACAATATTATTCCAAGCCGAAGGATGTGCGTTACAATGTGCGCCATCGACACCGGATTTTACCTGACATATTGTCGAGCTCACGCATGAAGGCTCTCTTACTTTCGAAATACCGCCATCTGGAAATTACGGAAATTCCGGCGCCAACGCCAGTTCCCGGTGAGGTTCTTGTCCGGGTCGCGGCATGCGGCATCTGCGGCGGCGACGTCCACGGCTACGATGGCTCCCCTGGGAGGCGCATCCCGCCGATTGTCATGGGCCACGAAGCTTCGGGTAGAGTTGCCGCGGTCGGTGACGGCGTGACCAGTTTTTCTGCGGGCGACAGAGTTACCAGCACTCCCAAACGACCGGGACAACCTCAAGATCTGGATGCGGCGGTCGCATTCCTCGCTGCGGAGTCCAGCCGCTATGTCACAGGGTAGATCCTGCTTGTGGATGGTGGAATCTCTACGGGCGCAACGCGCGCGCTGGTGCAGTCCGCGCAAGGTCATGCGGAGAGGCCGGAAAAATCGAGCTAGGATTCAGAGCATGACACGTGAACGTCAGTGAGATCCCCAGCATGATCACCATCGACCTCTCGGGGAAAGCGATCCTGATTACCGGCGCACTGGGAGCGATCGCCGAACACATTGTTCGAAAGCTCACCATCGCCGGAGCGACTCTCATCCTCGTCGATATTAAGTCCGAGGAGACAGCACGGGAAACGCTTCGCACGTGGCGGATTCCGGATTCGCCCCACATCTATTTCTCCGCCGATATCACGGATGCCG
>Ga0075015_100000695_pt1 | contig 11979 bp, 8 predicted proteins | sample AleBraG_ABR_2013_FD_71476 | JGI IMG/M metagenome (GOLD analysis project Ga0075015, IMG submission 71476) | Freshwater sediment microbial communities in response to fracking from Pennsylvania, USA - Alex Branch Run_MetaG_ABR_2013 | ecosystem: Environmental > Aquatic > Freshwater > Creek >...
CCATTGTCGACGGGGAGCCACGAATCATCAGCGATCCCCCGCTCATCGTGCCGATCGAGGAGCTTCTGACCGCTGTGGACAGCGATCATCTGACCGAGGAGATCAACAAGACGCTGGCCCGCTATCGGGCGTCGCTCCCGTCCGATCGTCGAATGCTCCTCGAGCAGTTCGAGATCGTGCAGATTGCCCGCAAGGTGGTCGGAGTCGGAAGCGTCGGGACCATGGCATGGATCCTGTTGTTGCTGGGCCACAATGGCGATCCCCTGTTCCTCCAGGCCAAGGAGGCCGAAGCCTCGGTCATGGAGCGCTTCGTCGGGGCGAGCGCCTACTCCAACCACGGCCAGCGGGTGGTGACTGGCCAGCGCCTCATGCAGGCCAGCAGCGATATCTTCCTCGGTTGGGATCGGACCGATGCCATCGATGGCCACGAGCGGGATTTTTACTTTCGCCAACTGCGAGACTGGAAGGGCTCGGTCGACTTGGAGAAGATCAATGCCCGTGGCCTGTCCCAGTACGGAGCCGTGTGCGGGTGGACGCTGGCTAGGGGTCATGCCCGGTCTGGTGACCGGATCCAGATCGCTGCTTATCTAGGCAAAGGTGATGCATTCGACCAGGCCGTGGCCGACTTCTCCTGCGCCTATGCCGACCAGAATGACCGTGACTTCGACATGCTGCAGCAGGCGGTCAACGACGGCCGTGTCAAGGCGCAGTTTGGGATCTAGTGGTGGAGTGATGAGCGAGGTTGCTTCGGACCAGGTGGCCCACAAGGCCATGAGGCCGTTAGCTGGCATCGCTCCATCCGGTCTCACGCTGTCATGCAGCCTCGGGAGATCGCCGAAGCCCGCATGCCGTCAATGGTCTTGTCGAGTCGCCCTCAGCCCGTCGCCCAGCAAGGCAAACGTTCGGTAGGCGATCACCTGTTGCGGAAGCCGAAGTGCCGAGGACCCTGCGCCCCGTGACCTCCGAGACCCGTGGCTGTCCGTGTGGGCCGGAACGTTGAGCGGCACTCGGTCTGGGCGCCGGCCACGTGCAGGTGTTCCAATACTGGTCCGGGTTCCCAAGCGATTGCCACCGGCTCCGGATCTAGAGAGTACTGAATGGGTCTCGCGAGCAATGTTTGCCGGACAGGGGGTTGCCCGTACGGCCTGGGAACCGGCTTGGGCCCGTGCCGTCGACCGCACTGCGGCAGCCGATCAATTGTAGGGTACGGCCAAAAGATCGAGGAAGTGGCAATGGGATTCACGGACAAGGTGAAGCAGCACGCAGCGTTGGCGAAAGCCAAGGCTCAGAAGAGCGCCGAGGAGCATCAGGCCAAGGTGGAGGATGTCCAAGCAGCTGTGGCTGCTGACGAGGTTCTTCGAGAGCTCGGAATTCAAATTCTGCTGGAGCGCACTGGTCGGGGGACTGCAACGACAGAGGCAACCATCGGGGACTACCTCGAGCTCCTCAAAGAGTACGAGGCAGAGTTCGGCGCCCTGAGTGCACCGGACACTGAAGGTGAAGTCACCAGCTAACCCCACTGGCGTCAAGCTGGCGCCGGGAACCACGCCCACTCGCAGGCGCTCGGTGGGCTCGGGCGCGTATGCCGTAGCTGTGATCGATGCGATTCCCGTGCACTGGACTCCCCGTTCATCCAGCGGATCAACAGCCGCCTCGGCGGCAAGCGGGATTCCCAGCCGTGAGCGAGCAGGAATCCGAACGGTGGGGACCGGGGTCTACACGAGGGTGTAGTCGAGTTGCACCCTGCGAGTGGGCCAAATGGGGATGAACCGAAGGGGGCACGCGGCTGGCTCCACGCGCTCGGCCGGGGATCCCGCGAAGCGTTGGAGGCTCACAAGCTGTGGCCTCTTATCGGTCGGACCTGCTGAATCCGTGGGCAATCAGTGTCGGCGATGGTCGCTGACGCCGGTGATTCCCGGTCGTGAACGTGCCAATCTGGGCGAGGAAGCAGGGGATCCTGTGGAGGAATGCAGACCTACCCCATTGTCGGGTCGGTGAGCCACTCCGTGAGCACCTCACGGCGCCGTCGGATGAGGCGGAGATTCGCCGTCCGCCCGAGCCGCCACGTCAGAACCGCCACCCCGCAGGTGATGGCAACGCAGAGGACGAACATGGACGTCGACATCGGTCGGCTACCAACGGTGACGTGAAGCCCGACATTCTCGCCGAAGGCATTGATGAAATTGACCACGTGGCTGTTGCCTTCGTGGGCACGGACGAGGACCACGAGGGCGGGAACCGCCATGAGGATGGCCAACGCCGGCACGACCACGTACGGCATCAGTGTCAGCACCGCCCATCGGACAATCATGCGGCCGATCGGCTGTCGGTGCTCCCACCGGTACCGGATCTGCAGAGCGTGGTACGGCCACCGGATGCCAATCAGTGCGGCGACCGGCAGACAGCCGACCGGGATCACGCAGATGGCGACGACCGCAGTAACGAGGATCAGGAGGTCGTGATGGCTGAGTCCCTCGGCGATGGCCAGAAACGAGCAGAAGGGTGCGACGAACAGCCACAAGACCGCGGCCTTGGCCGCCAGCAGGCGGTTGAGCATCTTCGGGTCATCGATTGCTTCGAGCACCCGGACGCGGTCGGGGGCGAGCACATTGGTCGATGGGACGTCGGCGTACATCCAACTGGCCAGCACCATCGGGAACGCCAATGGGCTGGTGATGGTGAACGACCAGCCTCGTGGCAGCAGGAACCATGCCCCCGCCATCAGCAGCGCGTTCGTGATCACCGTACTCGGGACCAGGTACGGAGAGCTGAAGGCCTGGCCGAGTTCGGCGCCCAAGGCTGACCGGAAGCTCTCGGGCATCGCCGACCCGCGACGCTCCTCTCTCTTCCGGAAGACCGCCAGTGTCGTTCGAGCTCGTTTTCGCTGTGAGGCTCTCGCGTCGGCCGCCATCTATGGATCATGGAACGGATTACCGCGTGTGTCGATCCGCAGTTCCCCGCGGGGTGGTGGAGGGTTACTCGCCGGGATCGGCCGCCGGCGATGGAGTCGGAAGTTCGAGAAAGTCGGCGTCCGCTTCTGGGGAGAACCAGATCTCGAGCTGGATCTTGGGACGACGGATCTCCATGCGCGGCAGGCGCTCGAACACCTCTTCATCCGCGGCCGTGAGCGGTGGCCTACTCATAGCCCGGGGCCACAGCCGATCCTTCTGCACGACGTTGATCTCGGTCGCAACGAGGAAGAGCGTGGCCCCGAGGTAGATCCACGCCAGCAGGACGATGACCGTCCCGAAGAAGCCGTAGATCTCGTTTCGGTGCTCGAGTTGGCGGCCGATGTACCAAGTCCCGATCACTTGCAGCGCCTGCCAGAAGACAGTGGCCAGTGCGGCCCCGAGAACCAAGTCGCGCCACTTCACCTTGTCTCCAGTCATCAGCATCAAGGCGAAGGAGATCAGAACGAAGTTGGTGGCGAGCGATCCGACCAGCGACAAGGCGGTCGAGACCCAGGCGTGGGAGGCGAGCGTGGCGAACCCGGTGAGCGCCGTCACGCCGACCACGGACAGGGCGAGCAGGTCGAGTATCCCCACGCCCCGGACGTAGCGCATGACAACGGTCGGCCGGCGGACATAGGGGATGTTCCAGACGTCGTTGATGCCTCGCTGGGTGGCGAGGCCGAGGCCGAGGGCGCCGTACACCAGGAGGACGCTGCCGACCACGATCTCCGCAGTACTCTCGGTCAGGCCGTGGACCTGGGGTGTGAGCTGGGGTCCGATGATCGGGAAGTTGGCGAGGGCACTGTCGACCAGTTCGTTCTGGAGCTTCTGGTTGTCGTGGGCGATCCGGCCCAGGACGGTCGTGAACAGCATCAGCAGCGGAAAGAGTGCGAACAGGCCGTAGTAGGCGATGAGGGCCGCTTTCCTGCCCACCTGGTCGTTGCCGAACTTGTCGGCTACTTCGTAGGGGAACCCCAAGACGGGGTGTCGCCACTGGAAATTGTCGATCCGTCGGACGGCGACACCGACCGGGACCGGCCGACGCTCTGCTTCCTCGTGCGCGTCTGTGCCCCGGGACGGCGACTCCAGCTGACCCCCGAGATTGGTGCCACTCGTGGGTCGACGTGACGAGGGGCCCATTGCCCGAAACGACTGGTCAGCCCGCTCTTGGACGATGGTTCCCGGAGCACTGCCGGCACACCGCCGGAAACCGGCCGGTGGCGCTACCATTCGCCGATGTGCCTGCACGGCGATCATCGGGCGACGACAGGGGAGTGGCCGTGATCGCCGAGCTCTCCTCGACCTCGCTGTCGTCTCTGGTCGTCATCGCCGCCGTGGCGCTCGTAGCACCGCTGATCGCCTATGGAGTTCGTGGGATCGGCGTTCCCGAGGTGGCCATCGAGCTCGTACTCGGCATCATCCTCGGCCCGGCCGTGCTCGGGGTGATCCATGTGAACGGATTCATCGGAGGTCTGTCGAGTCTGGGACTCGCCCTCCTGATGTTCCTGGCCGGGCTCGAGCTCGACCTGGACCGGGTCCGCGGCCGACCGCTCCGCTTGGCTTCGGTGGGCTGGGTGACCTCAGTGGTGATCGCGCTCACGGCGGCTTCGGCCCTCTATGCAGCGGGGGCCATCCATGATCCCGTGGTCGTGGGGCTGGCGCTCACGACGACGGCGCTCAGCACGCTGCTGCCCATCCTGGAGGACGCGGGGGTGATGCAGACGGGCTTCGGGACCCAGATGCTCGCCGTCGGGGCCGTCGGTGAGTTCGGGCCCATCGTGGCGGTTGCGCTGTTCCTGACCAGGAAGAACCCACTCATCACCATCCTCCTCCTCGCCGCATTCGTGGTCGTGGCGGTGCTCGCCGCGTTGGTCGCCGTTCGTGCGCGGACGCCACGCACCATCGCCTTCCTCCGCTCCCAACTCGATACGACCTCGCTCCTTCCTGTCCGCTTGGCCATGTTTCTCGTCGTCCTCCTAGTGTTCCTCGCCTCGTTCCTCGGTCTCGACGTGCTCCTCGGATCGTTCGCCGCTGGGATGGTCCTGCGGCTGTTCGCGAAGGGGGAGTCCGCCGAGGGAACGATGAGCCGGATCGAAGGGATCGCCTTCGGCTTCTTCGTCCCGGTGTTCTTCATCGTCAGCGGTGCCAACCTCGACATCCGCGCCGTCGTGGCCAAGCCCAGTGCAATTCTCCTGATCCCGGTGTTCTTCGGGCTGATGCTGGTCGCACGCGGTCTCCCAGCTCTGTTGTTCTACCGACGCGTCCTGGACGCCCGGGAACGGTCGGCGCTGGCTCTGCTGTCATCGACCGGACTTCCCCTCATCGTGGTGATCGCCTCCATCGGCGTGTCCGAGGGGCGATTACTCCCTGAGAACGCGGCGGCACTGGTGTGTGCAGGCCTGCTGTCGGTGCTCGTGCTTCCGGCAACCGGTCTCCGGGTCCTGAAGAGCCGGTCGGGTGAGCCTGCGACCCCGAGTCCCGATGGCGCCCCCGCATGACCACGCCGCCGACGGATCCGGTCTCCACTGGATCCGACGAAAGTCTGTCGCGGCTGCCCGTCGGGGAGGTCTGGGTGGCCCGGGTGCCACATGGGCAGCAGGCGAGACGTACCCGATTCCGGGAATGGCGCACCGAGTCACTGTGGTTCTGGCCCTGCCTGGCCATCGTCGCCGCTTGGGTGCTGGGCGAGGTGCTCCTCGGCCATGGGCCCGGGTTCGTGAACCGGGACCATCTCGTGTCGACGGACATCCAGAGCGAACAGGCGGTCCTCAGCACGGTGGCCACCGCCATCCTCACGTTCACCGGCGTGGTCTTCTCGATCTCCCTGGTGGCGCTCCAGGTGGCGAGTACGCAGTACTCGCCCCGGCTCGTGCGGAGCTTCGTCCGCAAGCCGGCGTCGAAGACGGCGCTCTCCGTCTTCCTGGCCACCTTCGTCTACTCGGTCACTGTGCTGGCCGGCATCGGCACGACGCTGGCCAACAGGCGACCGCCGGCAGCGGCGGTCGGGGTGGCCTACCTGTTGAGCCTGGCCAGCGTTGTGGTGTTCACCTTCTTCGTCAATTCGATGGTCCGTTCGATGCGGGTGTCCTATGTGATCGAGGACCTGGCCACCGAGACCCGACGATCATTGGATCGCGTCGTGCCCCGATCTGATGGCATCGTCGATAGCGCTCGGCTGAGATTGGTCAGCGACCCGGTGCTGATCCAATTCCAGACCAGGAGCCGCGTGCTGGCCGGTGTCGATGTGGCCGGACTGGTCACGTTGGCCCAGCGCCACGACTGCGTGCTCCGGCTCCGGCACCGGATCGGTACCTACGTGGTCGAGGGCGACCCGTTCCTCGAAGTCCACGGCGGTCGGCCTCCCTCGTGGGGCGAGGTGGCCCGCTGCCTCGAGCTCGGCGCCGTGCGGGCCTTCTACCAGGAGGCACGTTACGGGTTCCGTCAGTTGGTGGACATCGCCATCCGGGCGCTGTCGCCAGCGGTCAACGATCCAACGACGGCCGTCCAGGTGATCGAGCGCCTGCAGGGTCTCCTGAACCACATAATCGACCGACCTGACCCACCCTCGGCCTATGTCGACGCTGCCGGGGACGTGCGCCTCATTCGCGTCGAGCCTGACTGGGAGCAGCTCGTGGGGCTGTCATTCGTCGAGATCATCCGCTACGGTGCCGATGCTCCACAGGTGTCACGCCGGCTCTTGGCGGCATTCGACGACCTGGAGCATCGGGCCACACGGGGCCGAGGTGCCGCACTGTCGACTCTCCGGACCTGGCTGCTCCGAGAGGTCGAGCAGCGAGGAGACGACCTGGAGATCGTTCAACTCGGCCGTGAACCCGACGATCTGGGACTTGGGTGAATGCCACGTTGCGGTACGCACGGTCACCGATCGGCGTTGACCTGGAGCAAGCCGCATGGAGCGCCGATGTTGGAGCGAGGAATGCACGGACCGATCAAGGAGACGGGAGGTGATCACTGACCGACAGTGACGGATCGATCATGCCGTGACGAGTGATGGAGGCCGGTACGAGGCACCGGCGCGCCGGGCCCGGACGGTCGGTGAATCCATGCCCCACCTGCGGAGATGTTGATGGACGATTCAATTTGAGCACGGCCTGGTGCCAGCGGCCGGTGCGCTGAGGTCGCCGACGCACATCACTACTTCGTCATGGCAGCGGCTGGGCATGCAGGCCAATTCCTTGCACCTTGGCTAACGTCAGGTAGATGGCGACTGACGTAGTGGCAGGGCAGTCGGCCACGCAGTCGTCCTGGGTCCATCAATGGCGGTCGGTGTTCTTCGCTCCGCTCGGGGACGGTCGCCGCCGTCGCCGAACGTCCGACCTGGTACGACTCGTAGTTGCTCTGCTCATCGTCGTCTGTTCGATTCTGGTCGTCCGCGCCAATGCCCACTCCGAGGTGGTCGTCGAAAAGGCACTCAGCCCCCCACCCAACGGGGTGCGTTGGTTGGTCGACGTGTTCTGGGTCGCCGGCTCATTTGGGACAGTGGCCGTGCTCCTCCTCCTGGCCGCCCTGGCCAAGCGTTGGACCGTACTCCGGGATCTGGCCGTCGCGGCAGCCGGGTCACTGGTGGTCAGTGGCATTGTCGTCCTGGCACTCGGTCGGGCCGGGGGGCGACCCCCCACGGTGGAACTCAACGGCTACGACGTGAGCTTCCCGGTCCTCAACATCGCCGTGGCGGTCGCCGTGGCCACGGCAGCACGGCCCTACCTCGCGCGCGGCTTCCAACGACTCATCGAGGTGATCCTGGGCCTTGCCGCACTGGCCACGCTGGTCGCCGGCCATGGCCTGCCCGTGAACGTGATCGGGAGCATGGCCATCGGTTGGGCGGCGACCTGCGGACTACGCCAAGTCTGGGGGTCGCCCCTCGGCCTCCCCTCGGGTGAGGAGGTGAAGGCGCTGCTGGACGGGGTCGATCTCCACCCGTTGACCGTCGAACCTTCGGCGCACCAGAACTGGGGTGTCGCCCACTACGACGCGGAGATGATCGACGGTGGTCGGTTGGTGATCACCTTCTACGGTCGTGACGCATCCGAGAGCCAGTTCCTCGCCAAGGCCTGGCAGTTCTTCTTCTACCGCGACTCCGGTCCGTCGCTGGCCTTCACCCGCCTCCAGCAGGTGGAGCACGAGGCCTACGTGACCCAGAAGGCGGAACGGGCCGGTGTCCACGTACCCGATGTCCTTGATGCGACCACGGTCGGTGCCAGTCACGACGCGATCCTGATCTCCCGTTCCCCAGCCGGCTGGCCGCTGGCTGCCCTGGAACCCGAGTTGGTCACCAACGCCCACCTCGATGCGCTGTTCACCCAGATGCTGGCCCTGCGTGCGGCGAAGATCTCCCACGGGGCGATCAGCCCGCAGACGATCGTGATCGACCCGGTGGAGGACACGGTCGCCCTCGTGGACTTCCGCAAGGGCACGACCTCGGTCGGTGCGTTCCCCCTCGACCGGGACATGGCCGGTGCCATGGCGTCGGCTGCAATGATCGCCGGACCCGAGCGGACGGCGGCATCGGCGGCACGCGTCATTCCCGCCGACCTGCTGCCTGGAGTACTCGGACATCTCCGTCAATCAGGCCTCGACCCGGCCGTCATCTGGGCCCTCAAGGGCAAGAAGGGGTTCCTCGAGCAGGTGCGGGCCCAGACGGCAACAGATGCCGGGATCGACGAGCCCGAGCTGGTCGAGCCCCGCAGGCTCAGCTGGAACCAGGTGCTGCTCGCCGTCGGGACCCTGGTCGGGGGCTGGGCGCTCATCCTCGTCCTGATCAACGCGTCGCACTCCCTCTCCACCATTCGCAATGCGCAGTGGGGTTGGGTGGTCGGGACGCTGCTCTTCTGCGCTGCCGCGTACCTTGCCTCCGCCTACTCGGCCATGGGCAGCGTCCCCGGTGGACTCGCCTTCGGCCGGCTGGTTGGGCTCTCGCTCTCCAACTCCTTCACCAACCTGGCCGGTGGGGAAGCCGCAGCGCTCGCCACAAACATCCGCTTCTTCCAACAACAGGGCTACGACACCACGGTCGCCGTCAGTTCGGGAACCCTCGTGGCGGCCACGAGCTGGATCGTCAAGGGCCTACTCTTCCTCATCGCCATTCCCCTGGCATGGAGCTCGTTCAATTTCAAGGACAGCCTGCACCTGGGTGACCACGCCAAAGCGCTGTGGACCGTGCTGGCGGTGGTCGTCGTGATCGGCGTCGTGCTCGGGCTCATCGCGCTCGTCCCGAAGTGGCGCCAGCAGGTGGCAGACAAGCTCCGTCCCAAGTTCTCCGAAGTGAAGGCCAACTTCAAGCAACTCGGCACCCAACCCCGAAAGATCATTCAACTCTTCGGAGGCTCGATCGTCGGTCAGCTGGTGGTCGCCCTGGCATTGGGTTGTGCGCTCCACGCCTTCGGCGCCCACATGTCGGTCGCCGCGCTGCTCATCGCCGTCACCATGGCCGGCGTCATCGGTAGTGCCTCACCGGCAGGCGGCGGGATGGGCGTGGTTGAGGCGAGCATGATCCTGGCGCTGACGGCCGGGGGCATCTCGAAGGATGACGCCACGGCCGCCGTGTTCGTGCAGCGACTGTTCTCCTCCTATCTGCCGCCCATCGCCGGATGGTTCGCCCTCATGTGGATGCGGAAGAAGGAGTACCTGTGACGTGTGGCTCCGGCAGGGCCCGACCACCCACACGCCAGGTTGGTCGCGGGACGTACTCCGGCTGCGGAGCACGTCCCGCGACGGAGGGGCCCGTATGACGGAGTCTTCCGCCGGCGCCCGCAGCTCCGGCCACCGGATCGATGCCGGTGACATCGGCGAACCGCGCTGGCCGATGGCCGTGGCGGTGCTCGCCACCGGCGGGTTGCACGCCGTTTTGGCCCCCGCGCTGCGCTCGCTTCCCCCCGAGCTGCTCGGCGAGTCCCGTTGGGCCTACCTGGTGGTGGTGGCAGTGCTGCTCGGAATCCTGATCGTCGGGGATCCTGGACGCATCGACCGGGAGGCGAAGTGGTTGCGGGTGGTGACCATCGCGATGATCGCTCTGATCTCGCTCGACACCGTCGTGGTGGCACTCCGACTGGCGTCGGCCATCTTGAACGCACGTCCGTTCACTGAGGACCCCAAGACGCTCCTCCTCAACGGGTCGGCCATCTGGTTGTCCGCCGTGATCGCCTTCGCCCTCTGGTACTGGGAGATCGACCGTGGCGGGCCCGTCGGCCGCGCCAGGGGACCCGGGGGGTTGCCGGCGTTCCAGTTCCCCGAGATGGGTAGCCCCGAGCTCGTCAAAGCCGGTTGGTACCCGAGGTTCATCGACTACCTGCACATGTCGTTCGGCACATCCACGTCGTTCGGGCCGTCGGACGTGTCCGCCATCGCGTCATGGGCCAAATTCTCGATGATGGTCGAGTCGTTCGTTTCGTTGGTGATCGCCGTCCTCGTGATAGGCCGTGCCGTCAATCTCCTGAAGTGAGCACTACGGATCGGGGGCTACTGACCAGTACCGGCTTCTCGGTTGTTGGAGTCCTGCCAAAGTAGCCACCAGTTGGGTCGCTTTCTCCGGAACGGTGTCCTCCCGGGTCGGCCCTCAGTTGCGTCACCGAGCTGCCAAGACTGCGTGAGAGTAACGTCGCCAATGATGGACGAGAGCCCTCAGGAGGAGGGACAAGGTGACGCGTGCATTCATTTCCCACCGCGTAGCGGACTACGAGAAGTGGCGCCCGATCTTCGACGCTGACATGCCGAAGCTTGCGGACTGAGGGGTAACGGTGATCGCAGTGCTCCGTAACGCCGACGCCCCTTCTCGATCTGGGTTTGCATCGACAGTGATCGTGCGGTGGGCGAGGCGTTCCTCCAGGATCCAGACATCAAGCGGGTGATGCGTGAGGCAGGAGTACCGGACCCCTTCAACGCCTTGTGGGTCAACTGAAGACATCGCTCGCACTGCTTTCAAGGGTGTTTTCGGTCGACCCGATCCGCAAGTGTCGATAGGGTGTAGCCATGGCGGATTCTGCAGAGAAGTTGGATCAGGCGGAGCAGCGACTGGCAAAGGCCCAGGGGGCGCTCGACCAAGTCGGCAAGGTACTGGAGGCTGCCGAGCGGGCTCAGGCCGCCGCAGATCGAGCCCGGGAGGCTGCCGATCACGCCCACGAAACGCTGCGGAAGGTCAACACAGTGCTTCCCATTGTCGCGATCCTGCTCGGGGTCGTCGTTCTGGCGACCCGTTGGCGCCGCTCCGCGTGAGGGACGCTGGAGCGGGGTGACCAGGGGCAGCCCGTTCCGGGGTGTCCCCGCTTGCGGAGTCCCAGGGAACGACTGAGGGCCGCGCCTCGATCACTGGTCGGACCAACGACTGACGACATGCTGGGGTCGATCGATCGGCTGCCTCCGGATTATCCTGACCCGCCCGTGATAGGCGAAAGCTTCGGGTTGACTCGCGATCGCGTCAAGCGCGAACTCTCGGCTTCTTTGATCTCAGAAACACGACAAAGGCGTGCACTGCCCGTTGAGGAAGCTTGCGCCGGGACAGGCTGGCAGCGTCAGGGTAACCCTCTGGCAAGGAGCCCACTCAGGCCTGTTTCACCGGACCGATTCGCGGTGGATTCAGAGTTCGACATCCAGGAAGCCAGGAACCTCGGAAAACGCTAGGCGCGCAGTACCGACTATTGACTGAGTAGCTTCGCCTTCTGAGCAGCGAACTCATCGCTCGAGAGCACACCCTGAGACTGGAGCTCATTCAGCTTGGTCAGCTGGTCAGCGGTGGACTCACCGGTGGCGGCTTCCCGGACGTAGCTGTCGAACGAATCCTGTTGCGTCTTGGCGTCGCCGGCCTGTCGTTCGTGCATCTTGTCACCACGGACGATGAGGTAGGCGATCACGCCGAAGACCTCAAAGATGAGGATGGCGACGAGCCATCCAGCCTTGCCCCAACCGCTGAGGTCGCTGCTACGGAAGATGTCGATGACGACCTGGATGAGGATGAAGATCCAGATGACAAACAGGAAGAAGAAGAGAAAGGTCCAGAACAGATCGAGGAGAGGGT
>Ga0075015_100000696_pt1 | contig 11976 bp, 10 predicted proteins | sample AleBraG_ABR_2013_FD_71476 | JGI IMG/M metagenome (GOLD analysis project Ga0075015, IMG submission 71476) | Freshwater sediment microbial communities in response to fracking from Pennsylvania, USA - Alex Branch Run_MetaG_ABR_2013 | ecosystem: Environmental > Aquatic > Freshwater > Creek >...
GTTCACGGGGAAGGCGGCATGGCTCGGGGTCAGGGGTGGGGGTCGAGTGGCGATGTGACTGTCGCGCCGGGTCTGGTACTCACCAAGCTCTATCCCCCGGTAGTTCGCCCGGAGACCCTGCGCCGACCGGACCTGCTGGCACGGCTCGACGAGGCGGCGAGCAGGAGCCTCATTTTGGTCGCAGCCCCTGCGGGGTACGGCAAGACGACCTTGCTGAGCACCTGGACCGCCGAGAGGTCGAACGATCATCCGGTCGCGTGGGTGACCTTGGACCAGGCTGACGACGACGTGGTCGTCATGTGGACCCACATCGTAAATGCCCTGAGGCGAGCCCGGCCCGGACTTGACCACTCGGTGGCCCCCGAGGCAGCGGGCCCGAGCATGCTGGTCGACGTCGTGCTGCCCCGACTGGTCAACAGCCTCCTTGACCTCCCCGCGGTCACCCTCGTGCTCGACGACTTTCATCGCGTGTCGAGCGCTGCCGCACGGGAGAGCGTCGCCTGGTTCCTGCAGCACGCCCCGCGCACCTTTCAGCTGGTCATCTCGACCAGGACCGACCCCCGGCTTCCGTTGGCCGCGCTGCGGGCCCACGGCGAGCTGCTCGAGCTTCGCGCCAGCGCGCTGCGTTTCACTCCACTCGAGGCGACCGCGCTGCTGAACCACCGGCTCGGGCTGGGACTCGCGCCAGAGGAGGTCACGAGCCTCGTCGATCGCACCGAAGGGTGGCCGGCCGGCCTCTACCTGGCGGCCCTGTCGATGGGCGATGTCGCCGACCGGTCCACGTTCGTGGCGAGGTTCGGCGCGTCGAACCGACACGTGCTGGACTTCCTCGTCGACGAGGTGCTCGACAGCTACGACGCGGACATGCAGAACTTCATGCTGCACACCTCAGTTCTGGTACGGCTCAACGGCCCGCTGTGCGACGCAGTGACGGAGGGCTCCGGGTCGGCGAGTCGTCTCGCGGAGATCGCCCGGACCAACCTGTTCCTGGTGCCGCTCGACGACCGCGGTGAGTGGTACCGGTTCCACCACCTGTTCGGCCAGCTCCTCAGCCTGGAGATGGCACAGCGGGCGCCCGACCTGATCCCTGTCCTGCACCGGAGAGCGTCGGCCTGGCACGCGACGTTCGGCACCATGGGCGAGGCCGTCGGGCATGCCCTGGACGGCGACGACCTTGCGACTGCGGCGAAGCTGATCGAGGGTTCGTGGATCGACTTCACCAACGCTTGTCGCTTTGAGACCCTCCGAGGGTGGCTGCGGCGCTTCCCCGACGACATGGTTCAAAAGGACGTGAAGCTTCTTCTCGTCGAGGCGTGGGTCTCCTCCTTGTGCGCCAGGCGAGAAGAAGCGGCTGCCGCCATCCAGTCGGTCGAGCGCAGCGGCAAGCTCAAGACTGGGCCGCTACCCGACGGCTTCAGTTCGGTCGAGGCCAGCCTGACAGTGCTGCATGCAGTCTTTCCGTGGGGTGACGTCGGCGCCCAGCTCAGGGATGGCAGGCGCACGGCCGAGCTGGAGCCGCCTGACTCACGTTGGCAACCCATGGCGTTCTGGGCGATTGGAATGGGCAGCTTCTACCGTGGTGAGCTGAGCGAGGCGGACAGCTCCTTCGACGAGGCTTTCGCCCTCGGCCTGGTGAGCGGACAGTGGCTTGTGGCCGGTTCGTCGCTTGCGTTCCGCTCACTCGTCGCCGGCGAAGCGGGGAGGACTGACGACCAGCACCTTCTTGCTGTCCAGGCGACAGAGTTCGCGGAAGGGGTGGGTATAGGTGATGTCGCCGGCGAGGTCCACCTCGCGCTGGGATCTTCCCTGATCGCCCGGGGTAGGCCGGACGACGCCCTTCCCTTGCTGGAACGCGGGGTTCGTGTGCTGCGGTCGTGGGGCCAGCCGATCGACCTGGCCGAGGCGCTGCTCCGGCTTGCGCCGGCTCTGCTCGCGACGGGGGAACGGATCCGCGCGGAGGCCACGCTTGCGGAGGCTCGCAGGCTTGTTGAGACCTGCCCCGACCCGGGGAACCTGCCAGATCGCCTCGAGATGATCGAGAACTCCCTCCTGTCATCGCTCCACGGAGATGCGTTGACCGAGCGCGAGCTCGGAGTTCTTCGGCTGCTCGCTGGTGCTGCTTCGGAACGGCAGATCGCTGCTGAGTTGTTCGTGTCGACGAACACGGTGCACAGCCAGGTCCGAGCAGTCTTCCGCAAGCTCGCCGTCACATCGCGGGCTGGAGCAGTCCGGCGCGGGCGAGAGCTCGGACTCATCTAACGACCGTCTTTCACCTAGGTGAAGACGGCGCTGCCCACTGTCGTGGCCCATTGACCTGGCTAAGACTTAGCGAGACAGCACAGGCCTGCTGGGTCATGGGGACTGATGGACAGGAACGGCGGGGCAGGGACCTACCGGCTCGTCGTGCGTGGCGAGCTGGGCGATCGTTGGGCCGGCCACTTCGAGGGAATGCGGCTCACTTGGGAGGACGGCAACTCGGTCTTCACCGGTGAGGTCGTCGACCAGGCGCACCTGGTTGGCCTCATCCAGCAGGCCCAGGAGCTGAGCCTGGAACTCGTCTCCGTCGAACAGGTAGCAAGGGCCTCACAGGGCGGGACTTAGTGCCTTGCCCACACACGGGGCAATCACGTTGAGTGTCATGGGGAACCGACCGCGTGCAGGGCGCCGGCCGGCATACGGGTGAGAGAGAGCAGTCATGGATCCGCTACTCGTCGTCATCGTTTCGTTCGGCCTTATTTTCGTCGTGACGGCATCGCTGGGGCAGGGACTAGGCGTGGCGCGGCCGACGATGGGGCCGCCCTTGAAGGCTCACTCCCAGCTCACGGTGATGATGCTGATCAGCACCTTTATCCTCGTGCCGGCCATTCTCATCGGCCTCGCGTCGCTGCTGCCCTTTGCCAACCAGGTCAAGATGGCCGTCATCGTGCTGGCGATCTGCGGCGGTGCGCCGTTCGTGCCCTGGCTGGTCAGTCTGGCCAAGGGCAACGTCGGGTACAGCGCGGCCGCGACGACCGTGCTGCTCCTGTTCACGTTCGTCGTGCTGCCGCTGGCCGTCCCCCCGCTGCAGAGCACTCTCGGTACCGGGGCCAGCGTCACCGTGTGGAAGGTCACCTGGCCGCTGCTGGTCTTCATGCTGCTGCCGTTCCTCATCGGTGTGCTTATCCGTTCGCGCTCGCTCAGCCTCACGATGGCGCTGGGAGCCTGGCTCGGTCCGGTCTCGATCACGTTCCTGATGGCGCACATCGTCCTGTTCATCTCGTACTCGTGGACCTCTTTCCTGTCGATCGCCGGATACGGACAGATGGCGTTCTCGCTGGTGTTCCCGCTGGTCGGCATGCTGGTGGGGTACCTGCTCAGTCCGCCCTACGTGCTCAGGGTCGGGCCCGCCGAGGACGGCCACCGTGGTTCCAAGATCGTGTCGGCTGTCGCGGTCGCCCAGCAGAACACCGGCGCCGTCATCTGCTGCGCCATCTTCGCATTCGGCAAGTACGTTGTGGCCGGCGACATGATGCTGCTCGGCGCGATCGTCACCATCGTCGTGGTGATGCTGACCATGGCCGAGCTGGGCGCACGGTTCGAGAAGAGGCAGGGCCTCGCCCCGCGTGCTCCTGCCGCGCCGCTCCTGGTGGCCGTGCACGATGCATTGCCGCAGCAGCCCGCCCCCGAACCGACTCATGCAGCGGCACCGGCGGCGGTTGCCGCCAGCCGCACCTCGGCCGGCAGCGCGGCCGGGGCCAAGGTAGCCGTGACCGCCCCACCCCAACGGGCGCAGGGCAACAAGTAGCTCCCGTAACCGCAACAGACCGTGAGGAGTTCTCTGTGAGTGCCAAGAAGCCCAACATCGTGTTCTTCTTCTGGGACAACCTGGGCTGGGGTGAGGTTGGCTGCTACGGCGGCGGCATCCTGAGAGGAGCGCCGACTCCTCGGATCGACTCGTTGGCGACCGACGGCATGAAGCTGCTGAACTTCAACGTCGAGGCACAGTGCACCCCGTCCCGATCCGCGCTCCTCACCGGGCGCCACCCGCTCCGGTCGGGGACGCAGACAGTGCCGATCACCGGCGGCCCTGACGGCCTGACCCGGTGGGAGGTCACCATGGCACAGTCGCTGTCCGACGCCGGGTACGCCACCGGGATGTGGGGCAAGTGGCACCTGGGTAGCGACGTCGACAACCGGAGCCCCGTCGACTTTGGCTTCGACGAGGCGGTGTGGAGCCCGCGGACCGCGGACGAAGTCTTCTGGACGATGCAGTCCTACTTCCCGAATGAGGCGGTCACCGCTACCCCGTACGCCGGGGAGATGCAGATCCCGTTGGGGCCTCAGACGATCTACTCCCGCAAGAAGGGAGAGAAGGCGGAGCCAGTCAGCGTGTACGACGCGGAGTGGCGGGCCGGCTTCGACCGGAAGATCACCGACTGGGCGATCGACTTCATGACCCGGGCGAAGAACGACGACAAGCCGTTCTACGTCTACCTGCCGTACACCCAGGTGCACATCCCGCCGATCCCCGACCCGGAGTTCGCCGGCAGCACCAAGCGCGGAAACTTCGCGGACATCCTGACGCAGATGGACGTGTTCACCGGCCGGATCCTGGACACCTTGGACGAGCTCGGCCTGGCCGACGACACGATCGTCGTGTGGGCCTCGGACAATGGTGCCGACCCCAACTACCGCATGCCGGCGATCGACCCGGACCCCGCAGGTGGTTCGTGGCAGGGCAGCTCTGGCCCGTGGCGCGGCGGCTACTTCACCTCGCTCGAGGGCTCGAACCGCGCACCGTGCCTGGTGCGCTGGCCTGGCAAGGTGCCCGCGGGCAAGGTCAGCAACGAGATGGTGCACCTCGTCGACATCTTCCCGACGCTCGCGAAGGTGGCGGGGGCGGAAGTTCCGGGAGACCGGCAGATCGACGGCATGGACATGGGTGACTTCCTGCTCGGGGACGCGGAGGAGTCGGGCCGCAACACCGTGCTGTGCATCCAGGGCAACCGGCTGCAGGCGATCAAGTGGCGGCAGTGGAAGGCGCACCTGTTCCAGCAGGACGGGTTCTTGTCGACATGGTCGCCGCTGAACATGCCGCGGTTGTACAACCTGGAGTGGGACCCGCGCGAGGAGCACGAGATCGACTTTCCGCACGGCTGGACGGTGCACCCTATGGCGGCAGCCGCCGGAGTCTTCCTGCAGTCGTTGGCGATGGAGCCGCCGATCAAGCCCGGAACCCCGGATCCCTACACGCCACCCGCCGCCGGTGAGCTCCGCCCGGAGACACACATCCAGCTCGGCGTGATCACCCAGTTCAACACCGTGCTGGTCAGGTCGCACGACGAGGTCCAGCAGCCGGACCACGGCATCGAGCACCAGACCGGATAGGTGGGGACGTGAGCAAGGACCAGAAGGAGCACCAGTCGGCCGGCTCCGCCAGACCCAAGCCGAAGAACCTCGGGTTTATGGTCGGCTGGCTGGTGTTCCTCGGGATTTACCAGATCGCACTGGCGTGGAGGTTCGGCACCTTCTTCGAAGGCAGTCAGGGCGATCTGCGTGCCTACTATGGCGGGGCGACCCTCGAACCGCTCTACGCGACGATCGGCGTCATCGCGCTCGTCGTCGCGTGGGGGGGCTGGCGACTTCGACCGTGGGCCTACCGCGCGTCGTTCGTCCTCCAGGGCCTGGTCTACCTGGTGGTGCTCGGCGGCCTCGTGCTGTGGATCGCCGGGAAGTCCGCCCCGATCGGCTGGCTGGCCCTGGACGCCGCCTTCGGCGCGTACAACCTGTGGTGGCTGCTGCAGCCGGAGACCAGGGCCGCGTTCGCACCACCTTCCACGGATGAGACGGAGTAGCCATGCCGCACCTTCTGGACGCAGCGACAGCCGCGGCCAGCGTGAACTGGTGGACCGGGTGGAAGTGGAGTGGCTCGTTCACGGCGATCGACCTCATCGCCGCATCTACGAACGCGCTGAACGGGGCGCTGCTGGCGCGACGCCCTGACCACTACCGCAACTTCACCGTGGTCGGTGTCCTGCTCATGGCGCTCCTCGGGGGCATAGGCGGCGGTGTGACGCGCGACGTCATCTTGAACAAGGTGCCGGGTGCGTTCACCAACCCCGCGTACATCACGCTGAGCCTGTTCTTCGGGGTGATCGGCTACAAGCTGGCATTCGCCAAGGGTCAGTTGTTCCGTGAGGGCCTATTCCAGTTCATGACGTCGTTCTCCCTGCCCTGGTACGCGATCGCGGGCGCGTCCGCCGCGGTGACCGCCGGCCTGCCCGTCCTCGGCGTCCTGCTGATCGCGGTGATCGGCCCCACGGCCGGCCGGTACTACATCGACGTCTCGAGCGGGGTGCCACCGAAGCAGTTCATCCGCGGCGAGTGGTTCGTCGGTATCGCGTTGCTGACCGGCCTCGTGTGGGTCGTGTGCGACTCGGTGGGGCTCGGAACGTGGTGGTGCGCCGGCATCGCGTTCGTCGTCGGGTTCACGGTCCGGCTTCTCGCCCTGTACCGCGGGTGGGAGGAGCCCCTCGCGACGGAGCCGTCGGGCGTCTACCAGCACAGCGACGGGCGCCCGCTGCTCGGCCGCAAGCTCGCCGGGAAGTCGGTTCGCGAGATGCACGACCTAGGGCTGGTCGTGGATCCGGACGCACCGGTCCACTGACACGTTCACAAAAGCAGAAGAAGGGAGCGGAAACATGGACGAGAAGGCGATCGAACAGCTCGAGGCCGAAGAGTCGATGTTCGTGCAGACCGCACAGGGCGTCACCAGTCAGAATGGCAGGGTGACCCTGCAGGGAGTCACGCCGTCGACGCTGTACTTCTCCGACCGGCCGCAGCGCGTGGTCGGGCACATGACCACGACGGACTTCGTCGAGCTCTGGGGGGAGGGTGAGAACAGCTTCGCGAGCGACCCGCCGAACGCGGTGCTGGCATTCGTGGGCTCCGGCGAGGACGCGCCTCAGGACGCCGTGGTCGTGATCAAGGACCCGCTGCTGGTCGACGACCACCTGTCGTACTCGATCGACGTCCTCGAAGGGCAGGTCCCGGTCCTGGCTGGTCCGGTGACGCTCTTCATCGACCCCTTCGGACGGCCGCTCTCGCCGGTCTCCGTGTGTGGTGTCCGTCGCCGCGAACGCCGTCGTGAACGGCGCCGCTTCTAGCCGGGAACCGAACGCACCGGCACGGCACGCCCCGTGCGCCACCGATCCATCGCTCAGGAGGAATGAACGTGACTGGCAAGCGGACGCACCCCAACATCATCCTGTTCATGTCGGACGACGTGGGCTGGGGCGATCTCGGCTGTTACGGCGGCGGGGAGAACCGTGGCGCCCCGACCCCTCATCTGGACCGCATGGCCGCGGAGGGGCTGCAGTTCATGTCTTTCTACGGGCAGCCGAGCTGCACGCCCGGGCGCGCCGCGGCGCTAACTGGCAGGCTGCCGATCCGCAGCGGCATGACGACGGTCGCGTTCCCGGGCCAGGGCGGGGGCCTGCCTGCGCCTGAGTGGACGCTCGCGAGCGTGCTGAAGAAGGCGGGCTACAGCACGATTCAGCTGGGCAAGTGGCACCTCGGGGAGGACGACTCGTCGATGCCCACGGCGCACGGCTTCGACGAGATGTTCAACACCACGCTGTACCACCTGAACGCTTATACCTACACCGACAAGTCGTTCAACCCCGACTTTCCGTTCGACGACCCCGAGATCATGAAGATGTGGGGCAACGTCATCGGCGCCGTCGAGGGCAAGGCCGGTGAGAAGTGGAAGGAGTCCGAGAAGATCACCCCGGCGAACATTCCGTTCATCGACGAGAAGTCGGTCACCCACGCCACGGCGTACCTGGACGCGCACGCGAATGACGAGAACCCGTTCTTCATGTACCTCAACACTGCCAAGCTTCACCAGCCGAACCTGCCCCACCCCGACTTCGAGGGGAAGTCGATGGGCAAGAGCAAGTACCTGGACTCCCTCGTGGAGCTTGACCACTGGGTCGGCCAGGTTCTGGACAAGGTCCGCGAGCTGGGGATCGAGCAGGACACCCTCGTCGTCTGGACGACGGACAACGGCGCGTGGCAGGACGTCTACCCGGACTGCGGCTACACGCCGTTCAGGGGCACGAAGGGAACCGACTATGAGGGCGGGAGCAGGGTCCCGGCGATCGCCTGGTGGCCCGGCACGATCGAACCCGGTCGCCGCAACTCTGAGATCGTCGGGTCGCTGGACTTCATGGCGACCTTCGCGACCTTGGCCGGACTGACGGTTCCGACCGCGGACCGCGACGGCGTGCCGACGATGTTCGACAGCTGCGACCAGACCGCCCTGCTCCGCGGGGAGGGACCGTCTACACGGGACCACTGGTTCTACATGACGGAGACCGAGCTTATCCCTGGGGCGGTGCGCGTCGGCAAGTGGAAGGCCATATGGAACATCCGCGAGGGATGGAAGGGTGAGCGCGAGTACACCAACATCGCCCCCGAGCTCTTCGACCTGTGGAACGACCCGGGAGAGCGCTACGACCGGTTCATGAACGGGTGGGCGGAGAAGACCTGGCAGGCGCCGCAAATGGGAGCCAAGGCTCTCAGCCTGCTGCCGACATACCAGCAGTACCCGAACCGCGAGCTGCAGACCGCAGGTCTGAGCGGAGCCGTCTTCGGCGCCGAGGACGCCCAGGTCATGCAGCAGGTCCAGAAACTCATGCACGCGATCGCGAGCAACAAGTAGATCCCGACGAGACCGGCCGGCGCCCGTAGCCACGGCACGCCGGCCGGGTGAGGTGAGACCCATGACCACCACGCAGATCCTTCCCAGCTGGCGCGAAGGGGCGACGAGGACCGCTGTCCTCGAGTTCGTCCGCTCGGTCACCGAGCCCGGCGACAGCTTCGTCCCCGCCGCCGAGCGAGTCGCCACGTTCGACAACGACGGGACGCTCTGGTGCGAGAAGCCGATGTACCCCCAGGCGGACTTCCTGGTCCGCCGGTGGGCGGAGCAGGTGAAGACGGACCCGACCCTGGCGACGCAGCAGCCGTGGAAGGCCGTCGCAGAGGGCGACCGTGGCTGGCTCGCCTCGGCGTTGGACCATGTGCCCGAGCTGATCAAGGGCGTGACCGAGGCGTACGACGGCATCACGACCGCCGATTTCGAGCACGCCGTGCGGGACTTCTTCGCCACGGCCACGCACCCCACTCTGGGCGTCCCGTACACCCGTATCGGCTTCCGTCCGATGCGCGAGCTGATCGATCACCTGACGGGCAACGACTTCGCGGTGTACATCTGCTCCGCCGGCGGCCGTGACTTCGTCCGGGTGGTCGCCGACGAGATGTACGCGATCCCGCGCGAGCGCGTGATCGGCTCCGGTACCACGCTCGAGTTTCGGGCGGGTGATGTCTACCGCACCACGGGGGTCGAGCAGCCCGTCGACGACGGACCTGGCAAGCCGGTGCACATCTGGACCCGCACGGGGCGCAAACCCCTGCTCGCGGGCGGGAACGCCGACGGGGACGCCGACATGCTCGCCTGCGCTCGCTTCGCCCTGCTTCTCCGGCACGACGACGCCGATCGGGAGTTCGCGTACGACGCCGGCGCCGAGAAGGCTCTGGCCGCGGCCGGTGAAAGGGGCTGGACCGTGGTCAGCATGAAGGACGACTTCGAGGACATCTTCTGAGCACGAGTGCCTCGCGGAGGAGACAATGATGCCTCAGCCCCCGGTACTGATTGGACAGACGTGACGGAGACTAGCCCTCAGTCCGCGGGTCGGGTGCTCACGATGCCGACTGCCCCGATGGCCTTCCACGTCATGGCCAAGCCGACGGGTGCGACCTGCAACCTGGACTGCGAGTACTGCTTCTTCCTCTCGAAGGAGATGCTCTACCCCGGCAGCAGGTTCCGGATGGCCGAGGACCTGCAGGAGACCTACATCAGGCAGCTCCTCGAGGCGCACGCCCGGGTGCCCGAGGTCGTCGTGGCCTGGCAGGGCGGCGAGCCGACCATGATGGGCCTGCCGTTCTTCCGCCGCGCCATGGAGCTGCAGGCCAGGTACGCGACGCCCGGCCAGCAGATCCTGAACACGCTGCAGACGAACGGGACCCTGCTCGACGACGAGTGGGGCGCGTTCCTTAAGGAGAACCGCTTCCTCGTCGGTATCTCGGTCGACGGGCCGCGGGACATGCACGACGCGTACCGGGTGGACAAGGGCGGGAAGCCGACATACGACCGGGTGATGCGCGGTCTGGAGGTCCTCAAGCGGCACGAGGTCGACTGGAACGTCCTCACCACGGTCCACGCTGTCAACGGCGACCACGGCCGACAGGTGTACCGCTTCCTGCGCGACGACCTCGGGGCGACCTTCATCCAATACATCCCGATCATCGAGCGGGCCACCCCGGAGACGTTGCAGATCGCGGACGCTGGCTGGGGCAGCGGGGTGCACGGGCGCCCGCTCTACGTTCAGGACGGCTCGCTGATCACCCACCGCTCGATCGGCCCGGAGCAGTACGGGCGGTTCATGATCGACGTGTTCGAGGAGTGGGTCCGCCACGACATCGGCACCGTGTTCGTCCAGGTCTTCGACACCGCGCTGGCCAGCTGGTACGGCGAAGGCGGCGGGATGTGCGTCCACGCCGAGACCTGCGGGACACAGCTCGCCCTGGAGCACAACGGCGATCTCTACTCCTGCGACCACTTCGTGGAACCGAACTACCTGCTGGGCAACATCAAGGACAAAACCATGATTGAGCTGGTCTCCCTGCCGCAGCAGCGCAAGTTCGGGCAGGACAAGAAGGACACACTCACGCAGTACTGTCTGCACTGCGACGTCCGGTTCGCCTGCAACGGTGGCTGCCCAAAGGACCGCTTTGCCATGTCGCCGTATGAAGAGCCAGGACAGCATTATCTGTGCCCCGGATACAAGGACTTCTTCCACCACGTCACGCCAGCGATGCAAGCCATGACTGACCTGCTACGAAAGGGCCGGGCACCGGCCGAGCTGATGGCCGCCTACGCGAAGGACGACCAGCATCGGCCGCGCAACTCGCCATGCACTTGCGGAAACGGCAAGAAGTGGAAGCACTGCCACGGGGCACGCGTACAGACACCCTAGGCTCAGACGGGAATAGTGGGCTCGGCGAGAGCAGCCTGGCGCACTCGCAGCCATACGCTTCGGGAAGCCTGAGCCACCGGCGTGATCCGACCGGCTGGAGTCGCTCGGTCACGCTGTCCGTGTGCGACGTCTGGACGTTTGGGCCAACTCCGCGGCCCGAGAATTTCGGGGGATTGAGTCGCCCTCGTCGCCGCTGCAGCAGCGCGTCCTTAGCCGGCGCAAGACCTTGCTGGAGTTTGTCCATGCTCGCGACGACCGAAGGCAGCGAGCGTGACGGCTCTTGAGCCAACTGCCGAGCAGTTGGCGGCCACTCGGACCATCACCTGGGATGCCGCCACGGCTGCCGTCTTGAAGTCACACAAGGCACGCCAAGCAGCCGACCGGCTCGCATGCGGGTCGCCGCGGATCGACACGGGGCCGGTGTTCACCCCTGAGGACGGCACGGTGGCCAGGCCCAGAAGTGTGAGTGCCCATTTCAAGCGGATGCTCAAGGAGGCGTGCCTACCGAGGATCAGGCTGCATGACCTGCGACATACCTCTGCCAGCCTCGGCCTGGAGGCAGGTGAGAGCTTGAAAGAGGTGTCAGATCGGCTCGGTCACAACAGCATCATGATCACTGCCGACGTGTACGGCCATGTCGTCCACGAGCTCGCCAAACGCTCAACAGAACGCCTGGCCGACCCGGTGGCAGCCCCACCGGTGTTAGACGGACGTTAGATTTGGCGAAATTTGGGGCACCGCAAATCCCCGGATGATCAAGGGATGAGCAGGTCAGGAGGGGTGCGCCCGAAGGGATTCGAACCCCTAACCTTCTGATCCGTAGTCAGATGCTCTATCCGTTGAGCTACGGGCGCGTGGTCGCGATGACCGGCCGTCAGTGTAGCCGGGACTGCGGCTG
>Ga0075015_100000701_pt1 | contig 11938 bp, 8 predicted proteins | sample AleBraG_ABR_2013_FD_71476 | JGI IMG/M metagenome (GOLD analysis project Ga0075015, IMG submission 71476) | Freshwater sediment microbial communities in response to fracking from Pennsylvania, USA - Alex Branch Run_MetaG_ABR_2013 | ecosystem: Environmental > Aquatic > Freshwater > Creek >...
GTGGCCTTCTCAAAATCCGTGTGAGTCAGCCTTAGGCGGGGGCCTGAAGAAGGCCCAGAGTAAGCAGGCTAAGGCTCAGAGTTAGCAAAGCGGATGCGGAGGAATTGGCGTGCGCCAGTGCGTTGTGAACTTCGATCGACATCTGCCTTGTGGAGGCAGTATAACACAGGTTGCAAGAATTGGTTCCCTCAAATGCATTTTGGCAGGCGCTTCGGGCATGTAGAAGGGACCAAGCCTTCGTACTAGAACGGCGAGACAAAGAGGTCAAGGCGCCAGACGACCGGCTAGGGTCGAACGGAAGTGCTCTTCGGAAGGTCGAGGACCGGGTTCGACTGGAAGAAGTGGAAGGGGCGGATGTAAAACTGGTGCCACATGGTGGGCATAACGGGCCAGTCTTCCGATCGAGGGATGTGATGGAAGCCGAGCGTGTACCAGCCGACGATATCCGTATTCGCAATGGGCCGGTTTGCCTGCGTCCAGTTGGCCAAGCCGTCGTTGGCTTTCGAACTGGTCGGGTAGACGCCCGAAGCGTATCTTTCATTGGCGTCGTAGGGGGTGACCCAAAACTGGTGCTCCGAGAATGCGCCCAACTTCTGCGGCGGGTCGTCGGGAGACAGTAACGACTTGGCTGTGATGCCGGGCATGACTTCATACCCTGTTGCGTAGTTGAGGGACCCCTTCACGGATGGGTTCATGAACATCCACATGGAGGGCTTGTCCAGTTGGATGTCCAGGATGGCATCTTTTTCGTGTGCGGCAATGGCCGGCTGGGCAACCCAAATGGACTTGCGCATGGGGTCGTTCGGAAGGCGCTGCGGCACCATGCGGTGAGTCATGAAGCTGTTGTTCGGGCCATCGACGTCGAAGTCCAAACGATACGAGAAGAAGTGGTCGTGGTTGATGCCGATGGTGTGCGGGGCGACGAATTGGCCGTACTCGAGCGAAGCATGGTCCTGGTGATCGGGCGCCATTTCTTGCGTCGTGAGTTTGGTTTCGATGACTCCTGTGGCGCCCACGGCGACTTCGATCGTGCCGTCCGGGTCAAATCGCCAGTCCAGGACGTAGTCGTAGTTGCCGATGGTCGCTGTTGAGCGCAGAATCAATTGGCGCGTCGGGCGGCCAAAGACTTCGCCATCCTGGTAATGGCGCCAGGCGGGGCTTTCCGGGTCGCGCTCAAAGAGGCAAGCCATGTGGGAATTCAATTTCGGCGCACCGCGCTCGGTGGAGGACAGGCCGTCGAACCAGGTCGCACTCGCCGGACAGTCCAGTCCCGGACGCAGAGGTTTCAGGAAGCCCAGCGTGTAGAACTCGCCGGCGTCGATGAAGACGCGGTTGTTCCAGCCGTTCGACGAATCCATATAAGGGACGAACAACTCGCTGATGCTCGCTTCATAGAGAATCGAGCGCGGCCGGCCTTTGTCGACGAAGCGCACGAGATTCAGGACCGTGCCAACGCGCTGATCGATGCGGAAGCGGAAGAGCCAGTTCTGCCAGGAGATCTCGCCGTTCTTGATTTGATACGCAGGGCCGAGGGGCTGGGAGGTGGAGATCGGTGTCGTATTCGGACGCGGGTTTTCCGCGACCTCTTCGTAGTTGATGTCCCCTGTGGGTACGGGGACGACTTCGGTGTCAACCACCTTGAGGATTTTTTTCGTGACCATGTTCATCTGCAGAGTAAGACCCTCGATGGAGCGTCCCCAACTGTGATACGCGCCAAGCATTTGCGAGCAGGAACCGAAGCCGATTCGCTGCGTGGCTTGTTCGGGGACGGACTGGTACGAGACGGGGAGGGCGACGCAAAAGACGGTCCGGAGGTCGGTGATGCCGCGCTTCTTGAGGGCTTCGACGACGCGGGGATCGGTCTTGATGGCTTCGTCGTTGCCCAAGACCTCACTGGCGAGGAACGGGGCTTGGGCGCCAACCAACTCTTCGAAACTGACGACTTTCCTCCCTGCGATGTCTACGCGGGCAGCTAAGGATTTATCGCCGCGTAGAAGGACCACGTCCGCTTCTCGTGAAAATGGTTCGCCGGGACGGTAGCCCAGGACGGATGGCTTGGCGGGAGGATGGAGGAGCACGCTCGCAAAGAGGGTGTCGCGGGTTACATGACCTGCTTTTTGGAGCGTCTCGTAGACGGTCCAGTATTCAGTTGTCGTGAGGCCGTCGAGCGGGTGGCCAGGGGATTGGGCCCACACTGGGACGATCGCCACCAGCAGTAGAGCGGAAAGGCGCATTTGGAGTGCTCTCATCGCCTGACAGTATACTCCGCGAGCGACGCGTCTAGTCGCAGTTCATCGCGGACGCGTACAGATCCGCGAGCGAAAGGTCAACGCCCAAACGGGCAATGGCCACGGAACTCCCGGCGCCTGAATGCTCGCGAAGCAGCCAACTGCCGTCGTCCTGCTTGGAGTAGTGCTCGACGTGACGGCGGTCCTGATGGACGAGCAAGTATTCACGGAAGCTGTCAATGGTCCGGTAAAGTTCGAACTTCTTGCCGCGATCGTAGTCTTCGGTGGAGGGAGAAAGAACTTCGACGATGAGGAGCGGATTGAGAACGTTGTCTTGTTGGTCTCCAAACAATTGGGGTTCGCCCCGAACGACGCTGCAATCGGCATATGTGTAGGTCCGGCACGAAGCAATTTTGATCCGCAAGCCAGAGTTGAAGACGCGGCAACCGGGCGGAACCTGGCGGTCGAGCAACGCGCCGATACTATTCGCCAGCAGCGAGTGATTCAGGGTACAGCCGGCCATGGCGAACATCTGGCCATCGTGGAACTCGCTTTTGGACTCGGCCTGGCGCTCGAGGCGCAGGTACTCGTCCTCGGTGAGCGGCGGCGCTGGCTGGACATGTATTATTGCGCGTCGAAGGCCAGGACTGTCTGCACGAGAACATTGGCGCCATTCTCGATGTCCTGCGGGCGCGAGAACTCTTTCGGAGAATGGCTGATTCCGCCGATACTGGGGACGAAGATCATGCCCATAGGTCCGATGCGGGCGATCTCTTGAGCGTCGTGGCCGGCGCCGCTAGGCATCGATTTGGTGGAAAAGCCCAGCGATCTGGCCGTGTTTTCGATCAGCTTTCTGATCCTCTCATCGGTGAGGGCGGGGTGGTTGAGGACGGGCTCGGTGAAGCGAAAACGAGTCTGATTGAGTCTTCCCAACCCGTCGGCTTCAGCGCGAATCTGCTGGAAGAGCCCGACAAATTTATCTTCATTCAAGTCGCGCAGCTCCAATCCCAGCACAACCTTTCCGGGAATCACATTGTATGCGCCCGGTTCGGCCTTGATCCATCCCACGGTGCCTACTTGGTTGCCGCGCATGCTGGTGACCAGCACATTCACCTTTTCGATAAAACGGGCCGCGGTAAGCAACGCATCCTGGCGCTGGTCCATGGGTGTGGTGCCGGCATGATTGCCAAAACCCTCGATGGTGACTTCCGATTGGAGAATTCCCACAATCCCCTCAACCACTCCAATGTCTTTCTTCTCGCGCTCCAACTTGCCGCCTTGCTCAACGTGCAGTTCAAAATAGCCAGCGATGCTCCCCGGTTGCCGGCGCGCCGAGGCAAGCTGAGCGGGATTGCCGCCGATCAGGCCAATGCCCTCGCGAATCGTCTTGCCGCTTTGCGATACGCGATCGAGCCGGGCTGCATCCAGGCCCTCGCCTATTGCTTGACTGCCGATCGTTCCACCCTCTTCGTTCTGGAAGATGATTACCTGCAGCGGATGGCGAAGAGTAATCTGTTTTTCGTTCAGTATCTGGGCGACTTCAATCGCCGACATGGAGCCGACATCGCCGTCGTAGTTGCCGCCCATAGGTACGGAATCAATGTGGGAGCCAAGCAGTAACGGTTTGAGCGTAGCCTCGCTACCCGGGCGAGTGCCGACGATGTTTCCGGCGGCATCGATATGGACATCGAGCCGAGCTTGTTTCATCAGAGTAATGGCATAGTCGCGGGCCTGCAGATCAGCTTCGGAGTAGGCAACACGGCTGACGCCGCCTTGCGGATTCGCGCCGAACTTCGCAAGCGCAGCGAGGTGATCGGTGATCCGCTGGCCGTTCACACGAATGGGCGATAAGGACTGAGCCGGTGAGCAGAGAGAGGCGAGAACTCCAATTAAAACAAGCCCGGCACGGTGACTTCGGCTCGCCCTGGCAAACATCGGGTACTCGGTGAGCGGCGGTGTTGGCAGGCTGGCCATGTAGCGATTATCGCGCGGACGGGGACACTGCGGGCTCGAGTCCGAACTCCTTCGCTCAATGCTACCGCAGCAGTGTCCCCTTTCGAGCGTGATGCCCGGTTGTTGACTTGACTCGTCCGAAGGCGGAGGGCCCGGGGGACCCGCGCAAACGAGGTCTGCCCTCCAAGGTCATCCTCTTAGTTCATAAGCGCTTGGTACACCATGGTGCGCGTTTGACGCCAGATGACCGTGTTCAGGCCTTGCGGAGCTTGCACCATCAACACCGTGACTAACTTCTCTTTGGGATCGACCCAGAAATAGGTGCCGGTGATTCCGGCCCAAGAGAAGTCGCCGACGGAGCCGGGCACAGGGTTGCGGCCGGGATCAACGCGAATGGCGAAGCCGAGTCCGAAGCTCGTCCCCATCTCGGGAACCGGACCGAAAGCTCCCAGGGCCATGGCGACGGGAGTGTGGCGCTCCGTGGTGGCCGGAAGCTGGTCGGACGTCATCAGCGCAATCGTCTTGGGCGCCAGGATGCGCACGCCGTCGAGTTCGCCGCCATTGAGCAGCATCTGGCAGAAGCGGGCGTAATCCGACGCTGTGGAAAACATGCCGCCCCCGCCGGAGAGGATGGCGGGCTTTTGCGTGGGATCGGCGAAGGGGAGGTTGGATTTGGCGTCGGCTTGGGCGAGCCGGGAGATCGCAGCGGTTTTGACCCAGAACCCGGTGTCGTTCATCTTCAGCGGGCCGGTGATGCGCTCCCCGACGAAAACGTCGAGATCCATTCCGCTGGCGACTTCCACCACGCGGCCGAGGACATCGCTGGAAACGCTATATTCCCACGCTTCGCCCGGCTGGTGGAGCAGCGGCATGGAGGCGATGGTCTTCACCATTTCGGCGAGAGACTTAGCCGCGAAGATGTTCGCTTTGCGGTACATCTGGTCCACCGGCGAATTGCCAAACAGTCCGTAGGTCAGGCCGGAGGTGTGGCGCATGAGGTCCTCAACGGTCATGGGACGTTTGGGCGAGGCGCCGTCGGCGCCCACTTTGACCTCTTTGAACTCCGGCAGATATTGCGACACGGGCGCGCCAACGTCGAGCTTGTTCTCTTCAGCGAGAATCATCGCAGCAACGGTGGTGATGGGCTTGGACATGGACGCGACGCGGAAAATCGAGTCCTTTTTCATGGGCGTCTCGGTGGCGCGCTCCTGGTAGCCGATGGCGTCATAGGTGACGACCTTTCCGTTGTGCACGATCAGCAACACGGCCCCTGGGATGTGTTTGGCGTCGACGTCGGATTTGAAGGCCTGCCGGGTTTTTTCGAGGCGTTTTGAAGAAAAACCGGCATCCTCCGGACGGTTGGCGATCGGAAGCGACTGAGCGAAGGTGGCGGCGCAAGTCAGGGCGCCGACCAGTAACAATTTGTAGCGGAGCATTGGGAATAGTTTAACGCGAGGGTGACCCTGCTAAGCTGGCAAGCGTGAAAACAGTAGCCGGAGTCGACCTGGGTGGGACCGCGATCAATTACACACTCGTCACCGCGCAGGCGCAGTTTCTGATCGAAGGATTGTGCGAGCACCCCGCTCTTTCCACGCAAGGGCCGAAGGTTTGTCTCCGGCAAGTGGAGGACGGGTTGAAAATCGCCCTCGACAAAGCCGGCGTGAGTTTGACCGACATCGTCGCTGTGGGGCTGGACACGCCCGGTCCGGCTAGTTCGGCAGGCGTGCTGAGCGCAGGAGGGTCCACCAATTTCGTCCATCGCGATTGGGGCGGATTCGATATCCGCCAGGGCCTGGAGTCCCAACTTGGCCGACCCGTTACCTACCTCAACGATGGCAACGCCGGGGCGCTGTGGGGGCATTTCGCTCTTTTCGGCGCAGACGGCAGGGAAACGTCGATCTCGGCGGTGATCGGCACCGGTCTCGGCGGCGGCGTCATCGTGGATGGCAATGTGGTGAAGGGCAAAATGGGTTTCGGCGGCGAACTCGGCCACGTCCTGATCCCCTATCAAAACATCGCCGGCATTGAAGGGCTGAAACCGGAGTGCAACTGTGGCCGGCGCGGCGACCTGGAGTCGCTGTGTTCGCTGACCGCAATTGGCAAAACGCTTCTGCCCTACTTCCTGCCTCGCTATCCTGGCCACGCGCTGGCTCAGCTCGACTTGAACAAGGCGGCTAAACTCGTGCGTGGGATGGCTGAGAAGGGCGATGCGCTGTGTCGCGAGATCTTTCGCATGCAGGCCCACGCGCTGGGGTTGTTCTTCGACGAGATGGTAAACGTTTTCGATCCCGATGTTTTGATCGTCGGCGGCGGGGCACTGGAGACCGGCTCGGATTTCCAGCGCTGGTTCATCGCCGAAGTTCGCGCTGGGATGGGCGTGCAGCGGGAGGAACAGGCGCAGATTCCGATCCACGTGATGCCGAACGGCGATACGGCCGGGGCGCGCGGCGCGGCGATCGAGGCGCTCAAGTTGGCGCGGGCGGGCGGTCTGCTGTAGCGGGAGTTTGCATAGCTTCTGCCAGTCAGATATTCTGAAGCTATGGCAACCAAAACAACCGAGCTCGCCCTAGCTGGCCCTAGCCCGGGCTAGGGCGCATCGGACAGCGGCGCCAGGTCGTGATTCCGCGCGAAATTTTCGACAAGCTCCGGATGCGGGAAGGTGACTTTGTGGCGTTCAGCCAAAAGGGCAATGGGTTGCTCGTCAGGCCAAAACGCTTGGTCGACCCGATGATGTTTTAACGCCTGAAGAAGCCAAGCAAGTACGTCGTGGGGAAGCGCAGCTCAAGCGCGGGGAATCAAAATCCTGGCGCGACGTAAAACATGAACTGGCGCGTTGAACCTCCACCCAGGCTCAAGAGCAGATCGCTCGGCTGCCGCGCGATCTTCGGGGACGAATTCAGCGTGCCATTGATGAATTCGAGCAGCGTGACGACTCTCAGTGGAGCAATATAAGGGCGCTGCAAGGACCCGAGTGGAAGGGTCGTTTTCAAAAGAGAGTCGGGCCATACCGCATCATTTTCAAGAAGATCCATGACCGCGGAGTAGTGGAGATTTCTGCGATTGTCGCGAGGTCAAAAAGCACCTACCGCTGATTGGCCGCCCAATGCGGCCCCGGCTGGCTTGGGTGAACGAGCGCGGCCTTAGCGGGTCCGGCTGTATACTGGACACACGATGCGACGATTTTTGCTGGTGTTTGCGGTCATTGCCGTGATCGGATTCGCTCAAGGGCCTTACAAGGTGCTCAAGACGGCGAAGGTGGGCGGAGCGGGCGGCTTTGACTATGTGTACGCGGATGAGTCGGGGCGGCGGCTGTATGTGGCCCGTACCGGGCCAACCCCGCGGATCACGGTCTTCGACCTGGACACGCTGGAGCCCGCCGGTGAGATTGCGGGCGTTAGCGCGCACGGAGTGGTGGTGTCGGCTAAGAGCAATCACGGATTCGCCAGCAGCAAGCCGGTGGTGATGTTCGACAGCAAAACACTCACCGAGATCAAGAAAATCGAAGTGGAGGGCGGGCCGGACGGCATGCTGTACGACGCGTTCAACGATCGCGTGTATGTGCTCAGCCACCGGGCGCCGAATGCGACGGTGATCAATGCGGCGGATGGCTCGATTGTGGGCACCATCGATTTGGGTGGCGCGCCGGAGCAGGCCGTGAGCGACGGCAAAGGGCACATCTACGTCGATATTGAGGACAAAGCGAACATCGCCGTGGTGGATGCCAAGACGCTTACCGTGACGGCTCATTACGACCTGACGGGCAAAGGCGGCGTGTGCGCGGGCCTGGCGATGGACGTAAAAAACAATCTTCTGTTCGCCGCCTGCCGCAATCCTCAAAACATGGTGATCTTGAAGGCCAGCGACGGCACGATTCTGGACGCGCTGCCGATCGGGGCGGGCACGGATGGTGCGGCGTTTAACCTGAAGACGGGGGAGGCATTCAGTTCGCAGGGCGACGGCACGCTGACGGTGATCCAGGAGAAGAGCGCTTCCAGTTTTGTCGTCGAGCAGAATCTGGAGACAATGAAGACGGCAAAAACACTGACTCTGGATTCCAAGACGGGACACATTCTGCTGATTGCCGCCGAGTTTGCCGCTCCGGCGACACCTCCGGCTGTGGGAACGAGGCCGGCGCGAGGGCAAATGGTGCCGGATTCGTTCACCATTCTGGTAGTGGGTAAGTAATCGCCTTTGGATTCAACGACCGTTGCCGCTGAGCTTGCGCCTGCGGCGGAGGTTGAGCGGACGGAGCGGGTTGGGAAATCCCGATTCTCTCAAATGGTATTGGAGTGTCCTGTCCCGAGTTTTCCGTGACACACTACGGGTGTGCGCAGAAACATATTTCTTTATTTAGGTGTGGCGCTGGTGGCCGGACAAGCGGAGGTGCACAAGCTGACGCTACGCCAAGCGGTGCAACTGGCGCTGGAGCAGAACTCCGACGTCGTGCTGGCGCGGCTGGAGGAGCAGAAGGCACAAGCATCGATTCGTGTCGCCAAAGACCCCTTCGCGCCTAAGCTTTATGGCGGCAGCGGTCTGGCGAAGACCTGGGGCTTTCCAACCACGATCGGCGGAAACGCGCCTTCCATCTTTGAAGCGCGTACGAACATGGCGATCTTCAACCGGCCCAAGAGCTATGAACTGGCCGAGGCGCGGGAGAACGCGCGCGGGGCGGCGCTGGGCACGCAATCCAAGAATGAAGACGCGGCCTATCAAACCGCCTCGTTGTTTCTCGATGTGGAACAACTGAAGCGGGGCCAGGAACCACTGGAACATGAACTGGAGGCGCTGGCGCGGGTGGTGCAAGCGACCCAGGCGCGCATCGCCGAGGGACGCGAAATTCCCCTGGAAGGAAAGCGCGCCGAGCTGAATGTGGCGCGAGCCCGGCAGCGCGCGGAAACGCTGGCGATGGATTTGGATTATGGAGAAGCGTCGCTGGCGGTGGTGCTTGGTTTTCCACCCACCCACCGGGTGGAACCGGCCGATGCCGCCTCTGACAACACACCGCTGCCGGAAGTGCCGGAAACTCCAGCGGAGGCGGTGACCACGGCGCTGGCCAATAGCCGGGAGCTGCGCAGGCTGGAGTCGCAAATGCAAGCCAAAAGACTGGAAGTTCGGGGCTTCAACTCTTACCGTTTGCCGCAAGTGGATCTGGTGGCGCAATACTCGCTGCTATCCAAGTTCAATAATTTCCAGAGCTATTTCAGCCGGTTTCAGCGCAACAACGCCGAACTGGGAGTTTCGGTCCAAGTCCCGTTGCTTGTGGGGTCGGCGGCGGCCGGTTATCGGGCGCAGGCGGAAGCCGATATCGCCAAACTGCGAACGCAGGTCCAGGCGGCGCGCAGCCGCATCGCGCTGGATACTGAGCGAAGCTACGAGGAATGGAAGAAGGCGCAGACCAGCACCGAAGTGGCCCTGCTGGATCTGGACGTGGCTCGGGAACAGGTTTCGGTCCTGCTGGCGCAGTTGGGAGAAGGCCGGGTGCCGCAACAGAGCGTAGACCAGGCAAGGCTGACCGAGCAGGAGAAGTGGATCGCGTTTTACGACGCGCAGAATAGCGCCAAGCGGGCACGATTCGCCATTTTGCGCCAGACCGGGACCCTAGTGTCCGGGCTTCGTTGAACCGATATACTAGAGTGTACTTCCTATTTTCTTGCCGCTGGCGTAAGGTCGCGCCCTAGAGGCATTCGCATTGCTATGTCTTTGAATTCAGCGCCATGCCGTTAAAACGACCTAAGTTGTTGTGGATTCTGCCCTTACTGCTGGTCGCCACCGGTTGCGACCGCAACCCGAAGACCTTACGGCAGAAGTTCGTGGTAAAAGGCAACGACTACTTTCAGCGGGAAAAATACAAAGAAGCGTCCATCATGTACCGGCGGGCGCTGCAGCAGGATTTGCGCTATGCGGAGGCTTGGTATCGCCTGGGGTTAGTGAATTTGAAACTGGGCATGGCGGGCGAAGCGCACAAAGATTTCAGCCGCGCCATCGATTTGGACCCGAAAAATCAGGATGCGGCGATCTCACAAGGCGATCTGGTGGTGGCAGCCTATCATGCCGATCCCCAAGGCAATGTGATGGCGAAAGCGGAGGCCAACGAGATCATCAAAGGACTGCTGAAAAGGAATCCGAACAGCTTCGACGCCCACCGGCTGGAGGGAACGCTGGCCGCCATAGACCGCGACTATCCCAAGGCGATTGAGGAGCTGAAGAAAGCCAATGCGGTGTCGCCCGATCATCCGGAGATTATCTATCTCTTGATGCAGTCGCTGATTGCGTCCGGCGGGGCGGACGAAGCCGAGCGATACGGGCTGCATCTGGTTTCGGTCAAGAAAGACGCCGGCGCGGTGTACGACAAGCTGGAAGAGATTTACCTCCGCGCGAATAAACCAGACCGTGCCGAGGAGATGCTGCGGCAGAAAGTAGCGAATATCCCGGACGGCATAAACCTGGTGGAGTTGGCGCGGTTCTACTATCTCTCCAAGCGTCCGGCGGAAGTCACGGCGGCTCTCAATCGTTTGACCGGGGATCCGAAGAAATATCCGCAAGGGCACCTGCTGGCCGGCGACTACTTCGCCAGCACTCGCGATTTTGCGAGTGCGGTGCAAGAGTACCAATTAGGGGAGAAAAGCGACCCGAAGAACAAACGCATGTACCAAAAACGCGAAGCCGCTGGACTGACTGATGGCAGCAAGTTCGCCGAGGCCGCAACCCTGGTTACGAAACTGCTCAAGGACGACCCCACCGACGCCGAGGCGGCGGCGATTCATGCCTCGCTGGTGATGCAGATGGGCCCCAATCGAGATCAAATCAAAGCGGTGATCGCCGAATTGCAGCCGCTGGTGAACCGGAACTCCAGTAAGCCCCTACTGCACTACAGCTTGGCGCGGGCTTACCGGTTGCAGGGCGATGCCGCGGGGCTGGAACAGGCGCGTCTGCAACTGGAAGAGACGCTGAAACTGGACCCATCCAACACGTCGGCGAGGCTGGATCTCGCCCGTCTGCATCTGGATCGGAATGAAGGCGCAGCCGCGATTGAAGTAGCGTCGGATATTTTGCGCCAAAGCTCGAACAACCTGGGAGCCTTGTTGGTCAAGGGCTTCGGCTTTCTGCGGATTGGCGAGCCCGACAAGGCGCAGTCGGAGTTTCAGGCTCTCTTGAAGAGTTACCCGGGCTCGGACGACGCTCACTATGGACTCGCTATGTGTGCCATTCAGCAGAAGCGCTTCGACTACGCCGAAAGGGAGTTTCGGGCTCTAATGGCCGCCAAGGACCGGCGTGGGGCCGAAGGGATGGTCAATCTAAGGTTGGCGGAGCATAAATACGATGAGGCCCTGACGCTGCTAAAAGATCAGCAGAAAACGAACCCAGGCCAAGTCCCATCTGACGCGGTGGCCGCGGTTTTGTTCCAGGCCGAGCGCTGGAAGGAGGCTGCGGCGGAATACGAAAAAGTGACCGAAGAGGACCCGAAAAAGGTGGATAACTGGCTCCTTTTGGGCGAGGCCCGAGAGCGAGCGGGCGACATCGAAGGGGCGATGGCGGCATACAGCAAGGCCCGCGAACGGGCTCCGAACAATGTCAGCGCGGCTATGCTGTTAGGCCGGCTTTATGATGAACAGAACCGTCCCGCGGAGGCGGTGAAGCTGTATCAGGACGTGTTGAAATTGCAGCCCAACGACCCCTATGCGCTGAACAATCTCGCGTTCCACAAGGCTGAAGACGGCACGGATTTAAATGAAGCGCTGATCTATGCCCAGCGCGCC
>Ga0075015_100000702_pt1 | contig 11933 bp, 9 predicted proteins | sample AleBraG_ABR_2013_FD_71476 | JGI IMG/M metagenome (GOLD analysis project Ga0075015, IMG submission 71476) | Freshwater sediment microbial communities in response to fracking from Pennsylvania, USA - Alex Branch Run_MetaG_ABR_2013 | ecosystem: Environmental > Aquatic > Freshwater > Creek >...
GCCGCCCACGTGGCCGATGGAAAAGAATGTCTGGGTCACGTCGGACTTGTTGGCCAGGAACACTCCCGGTACGGGCTTTGCGGCGACCTCGGGAAACTTCGGAACGGGCGGCTGCTTTACTTCCCAGGTCGAAAACACACGCGTCAGTTCCTGTTTCATCTGAGCGGTATCGAAATCGCCGTACACCGCCAGCATGATGTTGGCGGGAAAGTAATACCGCTGGTAGAACGCTATCACATCCGGTCTCTGGATGTTGTCGATGTCGGAATATTCAATACTCCAGCCGTAGGGCGTTTTCCGGCCATAGACCTCGGCCGGAAATTCGCGCTCCAGGATTCCATTGGCGTCATCGTTGCGGCGCGCAATGCCGCTGCGAATCTGCTTCTTCTCGAGGTCGAGTTTGTCCTGGCGGAATTCCGGGGCGGTGAGCAGGTCGTGAAAAACGCCGAGTACGGGCGTCGTGGTTTCCTTCAGACAGGAAAAAGTCAGCGTGCCGTAGCTTTCGCTGATGCTACTTTCGATGGAGGCGGCGATGTTCTCCAATCGTTCATCTATCTGATCACCGGTTTGTGTCTGGGAGCCTCCCGCGCGGAGCACCGCGCCGGTCACCTCCGCCAAGCCATGCTTGCCGGGCGGATCGAACAAGTTGCCCGTGCGAACCAACGCAAATCCGCTCACGATCGGCAGCTCATGATGCTCCAGCAGGTAGATCTTCATGCCGTTGGGCAACGTGAAGGTCTCCGGCTCCGGAACCTTGATCGGAGGCAGGGGAGGGAACTTCAAATCCTTATAGGAGGGCAGAACCACCGCGCGCCGCACTTCCGTCTCTTGGGCGCTTAAGGCGCAGGCGCACAGCAAAACCGCGAGGATTGTGGGAAATGCTCGAGCACGGGCGACCCGCGACAGCTCCCGGCGCGGATGGGGACCCTGCGGGCTCGAGTCTGAACTGGGTTGCTGGAGAGCTTGTCCAGGACCTCGACCACGGGCAGGGAAGACACGAACCGGCTTCACTGCTTTTCTCCTTTGGGCGCGACCGTGAAGACCACAGTGCGCGTTTGCGGAACCAGGTATTGTTTGGCCACTCGCTGCACGTCGTCCGCCGTGATCTTATCGATGTCCTCGATGCTGGAAAACAGTTTGCGCCAGTCGCCGTAGGTGGTGTAGTAAGAAGTCAGCTCGGCAGCCAGGCCGGAATTGCTGTCCAGCTTGCGAATCAACTCCGCGCGTACTTTGGTCTTGATGCGCTTCAGGGACTCCTCATCCACTTTTTGTGTTTTCAGCCGCTCGACCACTTCATAACAGGCCTTCTCATTCTCTTCCAACGTGTGACCCGAATTCGGAGCAAGAAAAAAGAGAAACAGACCAGGGTATTTGCCACTTGGGAAGTCAGCTTCGGCGTAGGCAGCCAAGGCAATTTGTTTGTCGCGAACCAGTTCCTTGTACAGCAGGCCTGTGCGGCCGCCGGCCAGAACCTCCGACAGCACGTCAAACACGGGGTCGTCTTTGTCTAACTCGTTGGGCCGCTTGTAAGCGATCGCCATCATGGGCTGGCTGGGGGTCTCCACGGACACGCGCTTTTCGCCCTCTTGCGGCGGCTCTACCGTGCGCGGGCCGCTGGGCACAGGGCCGGCGGGAACGATCGAGAAATACTTTTCAGCCAGGCGCTTGCATTCCTCAGGGCTCACGTCGCCGGCGATGCCAATGACGATATTGGCGGGCACGTAGTATTTCTTGTAGAACTTCACCGCTTCCGGCAGGCGGAAATTCTCGATGTCGCTGGCCCATCCGGCCGGTGAATTGCGATAGGGGTGCGCCTCAAAAGCCGTCGCCAGCAGGGCCTCCACCAGTTTGCCTTGCGGGCTGGATTCCACGCGCATGCGCCGTTCTTCGCGCACCACGTCGCGTTCTTTGTAAAACTCGCGGAACACCGGATCGTAGAAACGTTGAGACTCCAGCAGGAACCACAGCTCGATGCGATTGCGCGGAAAATTGTAGAAATAATCCGTGGAATCGTTGTTGGTGCCGGCATTGAGACCCACTCCGCCATTCTGCTCGACGAGTGTGGGATACGCGTTCGGCACCACGAACCCGTTGGCCGTCTCCATGGCGTCTTTCAACTGCTTTTCCAGTTCGGCGAGCTTGATCGGGTCCGCTTTACGTCCCTTATTACGTTCGGCGTCGTAGTGACCGTACACGCGTTCCACTTCGTCCATGGCCTTCTTTTCCAGCGCGTAGTTCGTGCTGCCAAAAGTCTCCGTCCCTTTGAACGCCATGTGTTCGAACATGTGCGCGATGCCCGTTTCACCGCTGGGATCGTCTACCGATCCGGCGTTTACGTGCGAATGAAAGGACACCACGGGTGCGTCATGACGCTCCAGAATGATGAAGTGCAGTCCGTTGGAAAGCGTAAACTCGGTCACTCGTTTTTCGAACTCTTTCAAGGACTGTGCCGAGCCGAGTGTCGCAAGCAGCAGTGCAAAGGCGAAGCAGTTCTGACTTGTTTTCATGTGGGAAGACGCGGAACAAACGTTCTTTCTATTGTACCCAGCAGCCTGTCGTAGAAGTCGCGCAAACTAGAGTCAGCGCCACCCTTGTGGAGATATGTCCCCACTCGTCCGGAGATGCTTGACGGACAAGATGGCACCGCCTTTAGCGCGGCGACTCGCGGGCGGGCAACTCGGCCGCGGATGGGTCGCGGTCAGGCAGCGAGGCCTAGTAAATATCGATCGTGACGACATTCGAGTTTTGGCCGTCCACGGTGACGGTGATGTTGGCCACGCCGGAGCCAGCCAGGCTTGCCGGCAATAATACATTGATCTGGTCCAAACCGGTAAAGCTGGGTTGCGCACCGGCGAACGTTGCGGGCAAGCTCATCCCATTCACGCTCACCCGCACTTTGGATAAGGCGCTGCGATTGCGAATGCCAGTGCCGTAGAGCGTCAAATACGTCGCCCCAGAAGCCACATTCACGGGCGTGGGGGCGCAGCCCACACGATCGCAAGTAAAGACCGGAACCGGAATTTGCGTGTTATCGGATTGAACTTGAACGGCGGTGGCCGCGGCTGTCCCCGTGCCCGCGCCGTTGAGTGTAAATAGAGCCGGCGCTACGGTCTGCACGGCTTCGATAGCCGAGGCGCCATTCACGGTCACCGTTGCCGCCCCGGCGGCGGTCCCGTCGGGAATCACGAAATTGATTTGACCCGCGGACACGTAAACGAGCGGCGCGGGTCGCGTGGCGCCGTTGGCATCCGTAACGGTAACCGAAATCCCTCCCAGCATGGTTGGCAAGGGCAAGGAAGTCGCCTGCGCCGTGCCGGAGGCAAGATTACTTCCATACAAAGACGCCAGCGAATTCGGCGCGACGGCGCTGCTGGTGGAGGCGGCGGACTGCACGGTCAGCGATGTGATGACGCCGTAATAACGCGCCATCCAATACGGCAGGATGTAGTCGATCCCGTTGTCTTCGATGATGCCGGAACCGCCGGCCGTTCCGCCGCCGGTGAGTTGAAACGGCGATATCTGCCACAGAAAATCCGCCGGAGGCCGCAAGGGCACGGGAATGGGTTGACACGCCTGGCTGCCGCACACGGCAACCGATTTGGTGAGATCGACGTAGAAGTTGCGGGTTGGCCGCTGCAGCCATTGATCCAGCAGCATGCGCGTCTCCCCGTCGCGGTTGGCGTTGAAGCCATTCAGTCCCCGATCGACGATGTCAAAGAACGCATTGAGATGCGAGGCGGTATGATCGCGGACCAATTGATAGGCGCTCCCATAGACGCTTTGGAAAGAACTTCCCTCCAGCCGGACGAGATTGTAAAAAGTCATATAGTCCAGGTTGAACTTGAAGTAGGACGAGTCGCTCAGCGTATCGAAGCCCGCCGGTGCGCCAACAGTCGTCCCCAGCAGGAATTTCTGTTCCTGGTAGTAAGTGGAGAATTCGTTCGGGTTCACGTGGCGGGCGACCTGCAGGAGCGCCAGCAGTTCGTCCGGCCGCAGCAGGAAGCTGTCGCCGCTGCCCTGCTTGGCGATGGTCCAGTTGTTTCCGGTCAAAAAGCGGACCAGCAGCGTCACCAGGCTGCTGATGGAGTTCTGCACGCCGGCATCGTTCACCATGTCGTAGGCGATGCCCAAGCCGAAAATCGCGCCGACGTACTGGTCTCTTGACGTGTTGGCAACCCAGAACCACGGAGCCGCCTGAATAATCTTATTGGCGGCTTCTTCACTGGCGATTCCCGCTGCATAAGGTGAATTGGCCTGGACAATGCAACGCGCCAGAAGATTGTTGCCGGTCACATCCAGCAGGCTGGTCAGGCCCGCGACAGCACCTTTTACATTGGCCAGCGCATCAGTAGAGGCGGTCACCTTGTAGCGAAAGGCCTCCGCAGCCAGGTAACCGCCCGTCCAGAGAGCCGAGTCTCCGCAACGGGTATAGCCGACGATCTGGTTGCTGGTGGGCGAGGCGTGGATCGGATCCAGAATTGTTCCGAACGGCAGATGCTTGGCTTGGATATTTGCCGAGATGGCCAGTGCGTCCGTTTCGGATGCATAATCCGGAATGGAGCCAAACGAGAGTAACGCAACAACGGCAAGGCTCTGACGAAATAAGGCCATACGACCCTCAACTCTTCGTATGACGCTAGCGCCAACGGAGCCGTTCCCGTCATTGAAGGAACTTAAGGAAAACGGCCCCAGGTTGCCAGAGCCGAACCAAGGGGTCCGGCGAAGAAGTAGGCGTCTGCGCTACTGAGACAGAGAACTAGTTCACTCTTTCGAAAATCATCTTCTGGTCGGCTTCGCCCATCGGGCTTTCCAGATGATTGTTCACGGTCAGCGTTTTGCCATCGGGCGACAGAACGTACACGCGCTTCATCGAGACATCTTGATCGTTGAAGGTCAACTTCACCGTGGAGGCGAGGTTTCCTTCCTGCCAGGTAGTCTTGATTTTGGCATCCATCGGTCCGAGTTTGGCCGGCGCTTCCACGTTGTTGGTGGTCGTGTTTATGGTGTATTTTTGTGGCCCCTGCGCGGTAACGGCGTCCACGTTGATGACAACGGTGGGTTCTTTGTGGTCAATCACGTCCGTCTCGCTATCGCTCGGGGGAAGCGGACCAAAGTCGCTCTTGGTCGTATTCAGCTTCCAGGTCCCACTGTAGTTGGGCTTGGCGCCCGCGCTGGCAGCCACCACCGCCCCTGCGGCCGCACCCTTCTCGAAGATGTACTTCTGGTCGGCCTCGCCCATGGCGGAGGTGAAATGCGTATCTTTGGTTAGCGTGTTTCCATCAGCGGAAAGAGTCCAAACGTCTTTTACGTCGACGTCCTGGTCTTGAAATTTGAGTTTGGAAGCGATGGTCAGCGCCGGTCCATCCCACTTGGCCTTGCTTTTGATTTCGAGGCCACCGGGGTTGTTGACCGTCTCCGATCCATCAAAGTTGTAGGTGAGCGTATAGTCTTGCTTGCCTTGTTGGGTGTTGGCGCTGACATCGTCTTTGATGCCGGCCTCGGTTTGCTTGAAGTTGTCGGTCTCGCTGTCTGGAGCGGGTAGCGGGCCGAAATCGCTCTTGCTGACGTTCAGTTTCCAGGTCCCGCTGAAATTGGGTTTGGTTTGCGCCGCGGCGGTAACCGCCAAGGCGGCGACGGCCAGGGTCGCGAGTATAGCTCGACGAAACATAGTTGATCTCTCCCTCGACTTAACAGTCATTTCTGATTCTACACCCGCCTCCGACGAGTTCTTCACGAAAGCATCGGCGGCATGGCCGAGGGCAGCGTCACGCCGTTAGGCTTCCACTTGCGATGTCTTCGAGCCTGTAAGCAACGACCACAGGGCCATGCCTGCCACCGCAACATTTGCCGCCACCACCGGCGAGGAGTGAATGATCCAGCCATAGATCACCCACAGTACCGCCGCGCCCGCTTGGATCTTCCGCAGCGTAGCGGCGTCCTTGAATACATAGGAACCGGCGAAAACCGCCGTCGCCAGCCATCCGATCCATTCCAGGTTCATTGCATCCCCGCCCCGGCCGGAACAGCCTCCGCCTTCGACACCGTCAGCGTGTCCGTCCGCACTTTGTTCCATTCCTGCAGCAGCAGCCCGTGCGCTTCGAATAGCCCGCGAATCTTCATCGAGTCCCAGCCAAGAATATCTTCCAGTACGGGAATCAAGACGCTGGAGGCGTCGTCGCTCAACACGGTGCGGCTGGCGATCTGCGTGAGGTACTTGTTTTCCGACACGGCGATGGTCAGGCCGTCCAGCCGGTTCACATGCAGCATCACGTGAACGTCTGAACTGCCGTCACCCACATAGACAATCCGGTCGTGGCTGATCGGCAGTTGAGCGCGCAGTTCCTCGAGCACCGCAACCTTGCCATAACCGGCGGGTACACGCACAATCGATTCGATCTCGCCGGTAGTCTCGCGATAGCGAAACTGCGTTCCAAAAATGCGCTCCGCCGGGACAATTCCCTCCAGCGCCGACTGCACCAACTCCTCCGGCCCGGCCGAAACCACATAGAACGTGAATCTTCGGCCGTCCAGGTCCTCCAACAACTGCGACAGCCAGCGAATATTCTGCTTCAACCGGATACGTTTCCCGGCCTCCACCAAATGTTCCCGGCGCACCCGCCGGAACTCGGGATCGTGGAGCAAGAGGTAGGCCAGCTCACCCCCCTGCTGCACCAAGTGAATGCGCGACAGCCCGGCGATCCTTTCTTGAAAACCCTGTATTCCCAGCATCTCGCTCAAGACGATGCCGGAATCCTTAAAGCTCAGCGTTTGATCGAAGTCGCTGACAAACAAATACTGCTTGTAAATGGACTTTGCCTGTGACATTTTGGGTTCCGTCTCCTTATGTTTTCCAGCAGGGGCGAATCGGCGTTTACGCAACACCTTCGCTGACAAGTGGAATCCTTCGAAGCCGGCGACTGGGCCGAACTACTTCAGTTCTCTTTTAGTATACCGCAAGACCGCGCAGGGTGCTTCATTGCAGGCTTTCCAAATGCCACCCGTCCTCATAGCGCTGGAAGGTCGCGGTCATGGTTTTGCCGTCCGCCTTCTGGTCTAGATCGAGACTGGAGCCAGCGGTGCGCAGCGCGTCGAAGGCGCTGGTGAACTCCCGATACAACGGGCTCGGCTCAAATGACATGTGCACCTGCGCTACCGCCGTGCTCGTGCTTGTGCGCTGCAGCGAAACGATGGACGCTGGCGCCCAATGGCCGGCGGTCAGCACCAAGGTAGTGGCACTCTCCTGTTGGATGGCTCCACCGGCCGGACCGGGGATGCACAGATTTCCCTGAGTGGCGCCGCCGCAGTCCAGAACATGATTCTCCTTGAGTTGCTCGTATGCCTTAGCGACGATGGGCGCCGAGACGGCATCGGGAGGCGTGGCGCCAAAGCGCATCGTGATATTGGCGGTGTTGCTATCTTTCAACAGTTCCATCGCCGCTGGGTACTCCAGCGACGCTCCGCGGTTGCAGCCGGCAAACATCGCGAGCAACCCGCAAAGGCAGGAATACGTCAGGTATCGTGTTGAGTTGTGCATGTCCGTTAGAAACCAGAGAGTGAGATACTGATTATAAACGCCGTGCTGTTGAAAAGACTTCTTCTGTTTGTATCTGTTCCCCTGGTACTGGCCGTCGGCGCCGAGCAGACTCAGAGCATGAGCCGGAGCCAGTTGGTTTCTTTTGTTAAATCGTCCGTCAAGATGCACTATGACGACAGGCAGTTGGCCGAATACCTGCGCCATGTCAAGCTGACTGAGCGGCTGGACGACGACACTACAGAACAGTTACAGAACCTGGGCGCTGGTCCGAAAACAGTTGCCATGCTGCACACGTTGCGGGACAGTTCGGAGAAACTACCCAATCCTCCTCCGCCTCCTCCGAAGCCGGCCGCATCGGCAGCGGTGCAAAAGCCTCCACCGGACTCAGTTGAACAGGCCCGAATTTTAGGTGAGGCCCGCGATTACGCCCTCAACTACACTAAGGAACTGCCCAATTTTTTGTGCTTAGAGTCGGTGAGGCGCTCCATTGACAAGGACCTGAAAGACGAGCCCGGAAACGAGTCCTGGCAGGGATTGGATAGCTTCGTTGCCCGCCTCAGTTTCAACGAGCAGCGTGAGGATTATAAGGTCGTCATGCAGGGCGGCAAGGCGGTCAATGACCTGGACATCATGAAGATGGGCTTCGCGACCTCCCAGGGCGAGTTTGGCAGCATGATGCGTGAGATCTTTGAACCGGTATCAGAGGCTCGTTTCGATTGGGATCATTGGGGAAAGCTGCGTGGCCACATCGTGTACGTCTTTCGCTACGACATCGACCAAGCCCATTCCAAGTGGTCCATAAAGTGGGAAAACGACGAGCCTGTTATTTTTGCGTACCGCGGAACAGTTTTTATCGATCAAGAGACCAACAAGATCGTCCGCATCACGCAAGAGCCGTATGACATGCCCAGTTCTTATCCAGTCAAGACCTCCGAAACAGTGCTGGACTACGCCAATCAGAAGATCGGAGAACAGGATTTTCTCCTGCCGGCAAAGGTGGTGTGGACGTCGCGCACCATTCGTTACATCAGTAAGAACGATGTGGACTTCCGCCTGTATAAGAAGTTCGGCGCCGACACCAGCATCAAGTTTGAAGAGATGAACGCACCCCTTTCGGAAGATCAGCTCAAAGAGAAGAAGTAGCCCTTCCAGAAATCTTCGGGACGTTGCGGGCTGGTGTCCGCAATCCTACGCTCGCAGCCTCGTCCCGAAGATTTTTCACACCCTGCTAGTGAGACGCCTTACCATAAAGGCTTGCGCAAATTCTTTGGGATCGAGCAGCGCGGCAGCACGGTCAGAAGAGAACTCCTGGCCGGCGCCACCACGTTTGTCACAGCGGCTTACCTGGCTGTGGTGATTCCCAACATCCTGTCTTCCGGGGGCGTCAACTCCGGCGCCGCCACCACAGCAACTATTCTGATTTTTGTTGCCAGCACTTTGTTCATGGCCTGTTACGCACGCTTGCCGTTTGTGGTAGGGCCGGGATTGGGCGGTGCGGCGCTGGTGGCCACCACGCTGGCAACGGCCGAAGGTGTGCCTTGGCAAACCGGCATCGGGATCGCGTTCTGGTCGGGTATCCTGTTCCTGGTGCTCACGCTTTTCGGCTTGCGGGAGGTGGTGGTTCGCGTGGTGCCGGCATCCATCAAGGTGGCGCTTTCGGCCTCGCTGGGCGTATTCATCATTACGCTGGGCTTTCGCAATGCCGGACTGATCGTGGCCAACGTCCGCACCAATGCTTACGGCTTGGGGAATTTTACCGCTCCCGGCGCGATCATTGCGCTGTGCGGTCTGCTGATCGCCATCGCCCTGCACATACACAAAGTGAATGGTGGAATTCTGCTGGCCATTCTCGCTTCCACGCTGATCGGTATTCCGTTGCAGGTGACCAAACTGCCTGCGAGCTTCGTGGGGCTGCCGCATTCGATAGCGCCCGTGCTGCTGCAACTCAATTTTCTGGATGCTCTGCGGCCGGCGTTTTTCCCGTATCTGTTCGCATTCTTCGCCGCCGAATTCTTCTCCACCATGGGAACCACTTTGGCGGTGGCCGGGGAAGCCGGTTTGCTGGACGAGCGTGGCAACATGCCCGGCATCAATGGACCGTTTGTGGTGGACTCGGTGATGGCCAGCATTGGACCGCTGTTTGGTGTTCCCTCCGCCACGGCGCTGATTGAATCGGCGGCGGGCGTCGAAGCCGGCGGCCGAACCGGCCTCACCAGCGTGACCACGGCGACACTGTTCGGCTTGCTACTGCTGTTCTCGCCCATTCTCTTGATGATTCCCAAGGAAGCAACTTCCCCGGCCTTGATGATGGTCGGGTTGGCCATGTTCGCCAATCTCCGCAAAATCGATTTCGAACAATTCACAGAAGCCGCACCGGCCCTGTTCACCGTCCTGATGACGCTGTACGCTAATAATTTCGGAACGGGCATCGCTGCCGGCATTCTCAGTTACGTGATTGTTCAACTGCTGGCTGGCAAGTTGCAGCGCATTCCGCCGGGGCTGGCGCTATTGTCGATTCCGCTGCTGTATTTTTTCTGGACCCTAGTACACAAATGAGAGAAAGAGCGATTCAAGCAGCCCGCGGAGACGAGCCCTTTGACGTCTTGCTGACCGGCGGCACCTTGATTGATGTCGCCACCTCCGAACTGCGCGAAGCCGACGTCGGCGTTGTAGGAGATCTCATCGCCAGTGTCCACCCGCGTGGGGCGCGCACCGATGCCGCCGTGATTCACAAGATTGACGGTTATCTTGCGCCAGGCTTTATCGACACGCACGTCCACTTTGAAAGCTCCCACCTGACGCCGGAAAACTACGCCGCCGTGGTCGTTCCGCAGGGCACCACGACCATCGTCTACGATCCGCATGAATTGGCCAACGTCCTCGGTTTGGACGGCGTACGTTGGGCGATTGAGTCCAGCCGGGGCCTTCCCTTGCGCTTTCTCTGCATGGCGCCATCCAGCGTTCCGTCGGCGCCCGGCCTGGAAATGTCGGGAGCGGAATTCGCTGGACCGGAAATGCGCGAGATGCTCAGTTGGCCCGAAGTGGTTGGCGTGGCCGAGATGATGGACATGAGCGGCGTGGTGGGCCAGAGCGGCCGCATGCGCGAGATTCTGGAGGCAGGATACGCTTCCAACAAACTGATCTGCGGCCATGCGCGCGGGCTCACGGGCGCGCGTCTGCAGGCCTACGCAACGGCCGGCGTAACGTCCGATCATGAACTCACTTCCGGCTCAGACGCACTGGAAAAGTTGCGCGCCGGCATGACCCTGGAGATTCGCGGTTCGCATGACTATGTCCTGCCCGGTATCGTGGAGGCGCTCAATCGGCTCCCGCAGATTCCCTCCACGGTCACCATTTGCACCGATGATGTTCCGCCCGATACGCTGCTGGAGAAAGGCGGAATGTGCGACGTGCTGCGGCGCCTGGTTGGCTATGGACTCGATCCGGTGCAGGCCATCCGCTGCGCGACCTTGAATGCGGCCCATCGCCTGCGGCATAGCGATCTGGGGGTGATCGGGCCCGGACGGCTGGCCGATATTGTAGTCCTGTCCGACTTGCGCACGATGCAGGTGACGCGAGTCTTCACCAGCCGGCGCGGCGAACAACGCCCGGTGCGTCCTTTACCGAACACGATGAAACTCCAACCGTTAAGCCTGGACGATTGCCGCGTGCCCGCCCAACCGAAATTGCGCGTGATCCAGGGCGCGCGCTTTACTCAGTGGAGCGAACTGGAGCCACGCGTCCGCAACGGCTATGCGGAAATTCCCGATGGCTACGGCGTGCTGCTCATCCAACATCGTCATGGCCGCCATGCGGCGCCTCCGCAGCGCGCGGTGATCTCCGATTGGGGTGACATTCGCGGCGCGATCGCCTATACCTATGCGCACGATTCGCACAACCTGGTGGTGCTCGGCTGCTCTCCGGAAGACATGCAAGCGGCGGCGAACGCCGTGATTCAGGCGCAAGGCGGCATGGCCGTGGCATGCAAGGGGCAGGTCACCGCTCTGTGCGAATTCTCCATTGCTGGCATACTGTCCCCCGAGCCGCCTGAGAAAGTGGCGCAATCCTACGCTCTTGTGCGCGCCGCCGCCGACGCGGTGATGGAGTGGCAACCCCCTTACCGCACGTTCAAAGCTCTGGGCGGCGTCAGCCTGGCCTGCAACCCCGGCCCCCACCTGACAGACCTTGGACTAACCGATGGCGCGACCGATTAAAACCGGGACAGACGGAGATTTCTCAGATTGTTTCTTTGAGAGCCCGCGCCCGTCCTGAGCACTAACCCGCTTTTCTCACAGGCCCATTGGGACGGGTGCGTTTTCTGCGTTTGAGTGACCTGCCGGGCACTCGGTTTGTGAGTTTTGGAAAACACTAGTCGTTGAGCGCCAGTAGTGGGGCTTGT
>Ga0075015_100000703_pt1 | contig 11928 bp, 12 predicted proteins | sample AleBraG_ABR_2013_FD_71476 | JGI IMG/M metagenome (GOLD analysis project Ga0075015, IMG submission 71476) | Freshwater sediment microbial communities in response to fracking from Pennsylvania, USA - Alex Branch Run_MetaG_ABR_2013 | ecosystem: Environmental > Aquatic > Freshwater > Creek >...
GTGCGCGACGAGCACCCCGAGTACGACCTGTTGCCGAGCGAGTACTTCCGCCGCCAGATCTTCGGGTGCTTCTGGTTCGAGGAGCAGTCGGCGCTCGACGCGATCGCGCAGTACCCCGACAACATCCTGTACGAGACCGACTACCCGCACCCGACCTGCCAGCACCCGGGGCCGCGCACGCCCGCCCAGCGCCCGCGCGACTACGCGTCGAAGGCGCTCGCGTCGGTCTCCGACGACGTCACGCGCAAGGTGCTGCACGACAACGCGGCGGCGCTGTACGGCGTAGCTTGACCCGCATGGCGGAGGAGCAGTCGGCGGGCCCGGATCTCGGGACGAAGCACCTGGTCACGCACGTCGAGGACCGCGTCCTCCACGTGCGCATCGACCGCGTCGACCAGCGCAACGCGTTCACCCAGGACATGTACCGCGGCATCAAGCGCGCCGCGGTGTGGGCCGACGCGCAGCCCGAGCTGGACGCGGTGTGCATCACCGGCACCGACGAGTGGTTCGGCGCGGGTGGAGACCTCGCCGGACGCAAGGAGGACCCCGAAGGGCTCGCGGCGGAGTGGGACGGCACCGACCACTTCCCGTTCCGTCACATCGAACGCTGCCGCAAGATCTGGGTCGCGAAGATCAACGGCGCCTGCCACGCGGGCGGCCTCGGCATCGCGCTGCACTGCGACGTGACCATCGCCTCCGACCGCGCCACGTTCCGCGTGCCCGAGCTCCTGCGCGGCATCCCCGACCCCTTCATGTCCGCCCGCCTCGTCGACGCGGTCGGCCTCGCCAAGGCGCGCTACCTGTTCTTCACCGCGGTGCGCTTCGACGCGGCCGAAGCTGCGGCCATGGGCGTCGTGGGTGAGGTCGTCGCGCACGACGAGCTCGGTGCTCGCACCGACTGGATCCTCGAGCAGGTGCGCAGCACCGGGCCGCTCGCGCGCGCCGCGATCAAACACGACATCAACTCGCAGCTCCGGCCTGCCGATCTGTCCATGTTCAAGGTGCCCGGCCTCACTGCCGAGCTCCGCGAGGGCATGGGTGCGTTCGTCGAGAAGCGCGCCGTCGACTGGCCGCGCCCGCGGGACTGAGCGCGGTCCAACGAGAGGATGCAGGCACGATGGACCACAAGGTGATCGGTACGGTGATGCCGGTGCTCGAGATCGCGCTCGGCGCCGGGGAGTCGATCGTCTCGGAGGGCGGACAGCTCTCCTGGATGACGCACTCGATCGACCTCGAGACCGCGGCGAGCGGCAAGGCGGGTGCCAAGGGCGTGTTCGGCGTCGTGAAGCGCGCCGTCGCCGGCGGCAGCATCTTCATGACCGAGTACACCGCGCAGGGCGAGCCCGGCATGGTCGCGTTCGCCACGAAGGTGCCGGGCCAGATCCTGCCCATCCAGCTGCAGGGATCGAACGAGTACATGGTGCACCGCGGCGGCTACCTCGCCGGCGTGCCGAGCGTGAACCTCGAGATCGGCTTCCAACAGAAGTTCAGCGCCGGTCTCTTCGGCGGCGCGGGCTTCATCCTGCAGCGGGTGTCGGGCGAGGGCGACGCGTGGATCGAGCTCGACGGCGAGATCGTCACCTACGACCTGAAGCCCGGCGAGAACATCCGGGTGCACCCGGGGCACGTCGGCATGTTCGACGCGACGGTCGCGTTCGAGCTCGATCGCATCAAGGGTGTGAAGAACATCTTCTTCGGTGGTGACGGCCTCTTCCTCGCGAAGCTCACGGGGCCCGGCAAGGTGTGGCTGCAGACCATGCCGCTGCCGAACCTCGCGGCCGCGCTGGCGCCGTACCTGCCGCAGAGCGAAGCTGGTGACGGGAAGTCGGGCTTCTCGTTCAACCTCGGCGACTGAACCCAGGAGGGTCCGTGGCCTCTGATCCCACCGTGACGCGCCTCACCGCCCACATCGGGGCGGTGGTCACCGACGTGAAGCTCACCGACCTCTCCGATGCGCAGTTCGAGCGGGTGCGCGACACCCTGCACGAGCGCGGCGTGCTGTTCTTCCCGGCGCAGCACCTGAGCACCGAGGAGCACGTCGCGTTCGCCGAGCGCTTCGGGCCGGTCTCGCCCTACCCGATGACGCAGCTGCTCGGCGGTACCGAGCAGGCGTCGTTCATCGAGGACACCGCGGAGAAGCCTCCGAGCGCCGACGACTGGCACACCGACGTCACGTGGATCGCGCAGCCGCCCGCCTATGCGGTGCTCGCGGCGATCGACATCCCCGAGTACGGCGGCGACACCATGTGGAGCAGCCTCTTCGCCGCATTCGAAGCGCTCTCGCCCACGATGCAGGAGCTGTGCGACGGCCTGCGCGTCCGGCACTGCCCGGGCGCCGGCTTCCGCGACCGGGTCGCGCAGAACGCGGGAGACGAGATCGCCGATCGTCTGGTGGCCGCGTTCCCGCCGGTCGAGCACCCGTTGATCCGGCGGCACCCGGTCACCGGTCGTCGGGCGCTGTTCGTCACGAGTGGCTTCATGGACCACGTCGTCGGCATGCACCGCGCCGAGAGCGATGCGCTCCTGCAGTTCCTGCAGGAGCACGCGGCCAACCCGAACTTCTGCGTCCGCTGGCGCTGGACCCCGGGCGACGTCGCGATGTGGGACGAGGCCGCCACCAACCACCGCGCCCTCGCCGACCACTTCCCGCAGTACCGGCTGATGCGCCGCTGCACCGTCGACGGTCCCGTGCCCGTCTGACCGCGTCTCCGGCCGGGAGCGATCAGGGCCGGGTGGCCCCGATATGCTCCCCGCCGTGATCCTCTCCGACGTGACCATCCGCGAGGAGCTCGCCGCCGGCCGCATCGTGATCGACCCGCTCGGGACGACCTCGATCCAGCCGTCGTCGGTCGACCTCCACGTCGACCGCTACTTCCGGGTGTTCCGCAACGACACCACGCCCTTCATCGACCCGAAGGCGCGCCAGGAGGATCTCACCGAGCTCGTCGAGGTGTCCGACGACCGTGCGTTCATCCTCCACCCCGGCGAGTTCGTGCTCGGCTCCACGCTCGAGCGCGTCGCCCTGCCGGACGACCTCGTCGCCCGGCTCGAGGGCAAGAGCTCACTCGGACGCCTCGGCCTGCTGATCCACAGCACTGCGGGCTTCGTCGACGCGGGCTGGGACGGTCACCTCACGCTCGAGCTGTCGAACGTCGCGAACCTGCCGATCGCCCTGTACCCGGGGATGAAGATCGGCCAGATCTCGTTCCTCCGGATGACCACCGCGGCCGAGCACCCCTACGGCAGCGACGCGACCGGTTCGAAGTACCAGGGTCAGCGCGGGCCCACGCCGTCGCGCTACTACCTGAACTTCCGCGACGACGGCTGAGCGCCTCGGCCCGCCGGACTCAGCCGGCCGGCGTGCGGGTGACCCAGCCGGGGTCTGCCGGCTGCGCGTCGACGATCACCGGGATCGGGTCGCCGCTCGGCGGGCGTTCGACCCACGCGGGATCGCCCGGCTCCGCCGCGACGTCGTCGGGTTGCGCGGCACGCACCGCGGCCGCGGGCGCGGCGGACCCGCTGCCGTCCACGAGCTTGGCGCCACCCGCGACCATGCCCGCGGCGAGTGCGATGCTCGCCGCGGGGAGCAGCACCCGGCGGCGGAGCAGCGCGCGGCGCATCGCGGCGGCCTCCTCACGCGTCACGTCCATGAGCTCCACGAGGTGGGTCTCGACGACCTCGGGGTCACTGCCGAGCGCGGTGGCCAGCGCGTCGAGATCGCGGTCGCGCAGCGGGATCCGGGTGCCGGGCTTCGCCTCGCGCAGCTCGTAGACGACGCCGAGGTAGCTCCGCAGCACCTCGTCGGTCGGCGGCTCGGCGGATTGCAACGCCGCGCTCGCCCCGCCGACGTGCAGACGCCCGTCCGCCAGGCCGATGGGCGCATCGCCGCGCGTGGGGACGATCGCCCCGACCGGGCGCGAACAGGCCAGGGCGAGCCGCTCGATCTGGGCGTCGTCGGGCTGGGCCTCGCCGCGTTCGAAGGCGCGGAGCTGACCGATGGTGCACCCCGCCCGTGCTGCGGTCTCCCGCCGGCTGAGTCCCGCCGACACGCGAGCGTCGTGCAACGCGGCACCGAGTCGTCGGATGCTGATCTCGTCGTGGGCCATGACCGGATGATCGGCATCTGTGTGGGAGTCCCTGAAGTCACATTCCGGTCATAGGCTGACCTGCTCGTGGACACCCCCGGCGCGCAGAATTCCGGCACTCGCGGACCGGTCCGGTGCGCCTGGGCCGGCACCGACCCGCTCATGATCGCCTACCACGACGACGAGTGGGGCGTGCCCGTCCGCGACGACCGCCGCCACTTCGAGATGCTCACCCTCGAGGGCGCGCAGGCGGGTCTCAGCTGGACCACGATCCTGCGCAAGCGCGAGGGCTACCGGCGGTGTTTCGAGGGATTCGATCCGCAGCGGGTGGCGGCCTTCGGCGACGCCGACGTCCAACGCCTGTTGGATGACCCCGCGATCGTGCGTCACCGCGGCAAGATCGGGTCGACGGTCACGAACGCGCGGGCGCTGCTCGAGGTGGCCGGGGAGTTCGGGACGTTCGACGAGTACGTGTGGCAGTTCGTGGGAGGGGAGCCGATCGTGGGGCACCGGGACGCGCTCGGCGACCTGCCGTCCACGACGCCCGAGGCCACCACGCTCAGTCGCGACCTCAAGCGGCGCGGGTTCCGCTTCGTCGGCCCCACGACGGTCTATGCGTACCTGCAGGCGGCTGGGCTCGTCGACGACCACGTGACCACGTGCTTTCGGAGCGCCGCCCGCGGCTGATGAGCATGCCGATGCGGACGAGGGGGTCGCAGTGACGGCCGACCTGGACGCGCCGGTCCCGAACGGGCCGACGCGCGCCGAGATCCAGGCGCAACGCCGCGCCGTGTCGGCCGTGGCCGCGCGCGCCGACGCACCGCGCCGGTCGCGTGCGCCGAGCGATGGGCGCGGCAGCCGGGCGAATGCCGTCCTCGCCGTGGTCGCGGTGGTGCTCGCACTCGCCGCCGCGGGGCTCGGCGTGTTCGCGTTCGTCGCCCACCAGGACGCGCAGGACACGCGCGACGCGAGCCGTCCGCTCGAGACACGGGCCGCGAGGCTGCGCGCCGACCTGTCGGCGTCCGACGTCGCGATCGACGACCTCTCGGCGCTCTTCATCGCGATCAGGACGCAGAACGACGCGACCGCCGCCGCGGTCGCCGCGACGAACAAGGCCGCGATGCAGTACAACAACGCACAGGCCGGCATCGCCGACGCGCTCGGTGCCGAGGCCACCGACGCGCTCACGGCACTCGGCCAGGCCACCGCCGCGGTGAAGACCGCAGCCGCGCAGGCCGAGGCTGCGATCACCGGCCTCGGCGCGGGGGACACCACCAATGGCTGACGACCGCGGGCGGGTCTCCGGCTGGTTGGTCAGCGCGGCGATGGTCGCGTTCCTGCTCGTGCTCGCGGGCGCGGGCGCGGTCGTGTGGGCGCAGCGCGACCAGGACGACGCGCACCGGCAGGAACAGCGGCTGCGGACCGAGCTCGCGCTGCAGCGCGACGCCAGTTCGCCCGATCGCTTCGCCGCGACGCACACCGCGATCCAATCGGTACGCACCCAGCTCGACGCGATCCCCGCCGAGGCGAAACAGGTCACCGACCTGCAGGGGCAGGACGTCCTGTTGGTGCAGGCCGCGCTCGAAGCCGGGAAGAAGGGCGACGTCCCCGCCTACAACGAGGCGGTGACCAAGCGCAACGACCTCGCGCCGCAGGTGGACGCGGCGATCGAGAAGTTGCGCACCGACACGAACACGATGCTGCTCGCCCTCGCCAAGGTCACGAACCGAACAGCCCCGTGATGTTGGTCGGCTCGAGCTTCCGCTGGCTGCGGAGGCGATCGATCATCGGCGCGAAGAACTGCTCCCCGAACGTGGCGAAGTGGAACAGCCCGATGCTGCCGTTCTGCGCGGTGTTCACCATCTTGTCGGCGAGCGACTGGTTGCCCGCCGTGTTGTTGGAGTCGATGGTCCACATGGCCATCGAGTATCCGAACTCCGCGTTGATCTTCTGGATGCGCGGGTCACCGCCGTCGGCGTAGCCCCCGGCGCCGCCGGGTGGCCGCATCATGCGCATCTTGTACGAGGTGTCGCCGAGCACCTTCGCGAGCACGTCACGCGTCCGACCGAGCTCGTCTCGCACCTGCGCATCCGTGAGCTTCGTGAGGTTCGTGTGCGAGTACGTGTGGTTGCCGATCTCGTGGCCTTCGGCGAGCACGCGCTTCCAGACGTCACCCTTGCCGGAAGCGAGATGGGTCTGCAGGGCGGCGCCGGTCGGGAAGAACGTGAGCTTCACGCGCTTGGCCCTGGCGACGCCGAGCAGGTTGGCGACGTCGTCGGCGTTGGCCGCGGTGAACATGTCGTCGATCGTGATCGCCACACGGGGCTGCGCGCTCGGTCCCGAGCGGATGAACCTGGGCAGCGGCGGCACGAGCGCCGTCAGCTGGTCGCGCGGCGCCAGCGGTGGGATGGTGTCGACCGGGACACGCGGCTGCCGTTGCGGCTGCGCGAACGCACGCGACGCACCCCCGGCGAGCAACGCGGCCTCGGCCGCGGCGGCTGCCGCAGCGGTGAGGAAGGCGCGGCGGGAGAGCGGGCGGCCGCAGCAGCGCATGGCGTCCAGTGTGTCAGAGGCCGGGGGTGAAGTCCTGGGCAGGGACCGGAGCGCGCTCGCCCTGTTCGATCGCCTCGATGAGGATCTCGGCGATGTCCTGGACCTTGACCGTCTCTTCCTTGCCCTGGGCCTTCACGCCGTCGTCCATCATCACGTAGCAGAAGGGGCACGCCACGGCGATGCGGTCGGCGCCGGTGGCGACCGCCTCCTCCGAGCGCTCGATGTTCACCTTCTTGCCGGTGTTCTCCTCCATCCACATGCGCGCACCGCCGGCGCCGCAGCACATGCCCTTGGTGCCGTTGCGCGGCATCTCGACGATGTCGATCCCACCGAGCTGCCCGATCACGTTGCGGGGCGCGAGGTAGATGTCGTTGTGACGTCCGAGGTAGCAGCTGTCGTGGTAGGTGACCTTCTCGTCGAGCGACGCGCCCGTGAGCGACAGCGTGCCGTCGGCGACGAGTTGCGCGAGCAGCTGCGAGTGGTGGATCACCTCGTAGGTGCCGCCGAGCTGCGGGTACTCGTTGGCGAGCGTGTTGAAGCAGTGCGGGCACTGCGTGATGATCTTCGTGACGCCGAGACCGTCGAGCGACTCGATGTTCTGCATCGCGAGCATCTGGAAGATGTACTCGTTGCCCGAGCGGCGGGCGGAGTCACCCGTGCACATCTCGCTGGGGCCGAGGATCGCGAAGTCGAGGCCCGCGCGCTGCAGCAGCTTGGCGACCGCGCGGCTCGTCTTCTTGTTGCGGTCGTCGAACGAACCCGCGCAACCGACCCAGTAGAGGTACTCGTGGCCGAGTGGGCCCGAACCCGGCTCGACGATGTCGACGCCCTCGAGCTCCGCCGCCCAGTCGCCGCGCTCGCCCTGGTTCATGCCGTAGACGTTGCCGCTGTTCTCCATCGCGCGGTACGTGTTGCCGAGCTCCGCCGGGAAGTCGCTCTCCATGAGCGAGAGGTACCGGCGCATGTCGAGGATCTTGTCGAGGATCTCGATGTTGACCGGGCAGTTCTCGTCACAGGCCTTGCACGACGTGCAGGCCCACAGCTCCTCGGACGTGATGCGCTCGAACACGGAGTCGGCCGAGACGGTGATGCCCTTGGCGACCCCGACGGGAGGCGACACCTTGGGGTCGCCGGTGGCGGCCATGACCTCGCCGACCTTCAGCACGATCTCGCGCGGATCGAGCGGCTTGCCCGTTGCGTGCGCGGGGCACACCGCGGTGCAGCGACCGCACACGGTGCAGGCGTCGGTGTCGAAGAGCTGCTTCCAGGTGAACTCCTCGATGGTGGCGACCCCGAAGGTCTCGAGCTCGGTCTCCATCAGGTTCGGCATGGGCTTCATCGCGCCCTTGGGCCTGTCCTTGTCCTTCATGTACATGTTCATGGGCGACGTGATCATGTGCCGCAGCTTCGTGGTGGGCAGCACGATCAGGAAGCACACGAACGCGGCGAAGTGGATGCCCCACAGCCAGCGGTGACCGTCCTGGAGGCCGCCGATCGACCAGGAGTCGAACAGGCTCGACAGCGGGTACCCGATGAACGACCACTTCTCGTAGCCGGGACGGCCGATGAGCGCGATGCGCATCGCCTCGGTGAGGAAGCCGGTGATGCCGATCACCAGGAAGGTGCCGAGGATGACGGCGTCCTCGGGCTTCGTCTTGATGCGGATCCGATAGGGGCGCTCCACGTAGCGGCGGACGATCGCCCACGCGATGCCGATGACGAACACCAGACCCGCGAGGTCGGCCGCGAACGAGTACCCCTCGTAGACGCCGCCGTGCAGGAACTTGAGGTTGTCGGGCAGCTGGTGGTCGAGCTCGAGGATGATCGTCGCGGCGAAGAGGCCGAGGAAGCCGAAGTAGATGCACGAGTGCATGACGCCGGCGGCCGGGTCGCGCATCAGCGTCTGCATCCACACGCCGGCACGGAAGTCCTTCATGCGGCGGTGGAGGTTCTTCTTCGTCGTGCGCCGGTCGTCGGGCGCGCCGCGCTCGTAGTTGCGCACGCGCTGGCTCACGAGCCACGCGCACACCACCAGCATCGTGGCGGCGGTGAAGTAGAAGCCCCAGTAGAGCGGCGTGGGGATGTCGAAGAAGGTCTCGCGGGCGACGCGGGAATGGTCGGTCCACTCGGTGACCTTCGGCATGATCCCCGACACCGCGGTGCCCAGCGCGACGAGCACGCCGACGATGAGGACGAGCTGGTGCGGCTTGGGCAGCTTCAGACGACGCACGTGCGCCCTTTCGACGACGGAGCCGAGAACTCGCGAAAACTACCGCGCTCGTGACGTGATGCGGCGACCGGAGCGAGGGACGAGCGAAGGGAGCGACGGGTCTCAGCGCGTCTTCGCGTCCTCCTGCCGGAGGCGGCGCGCGAGGCCGGCGAGGAGCTTCTTCGAGAAGCCGGGCACGTCGAGCAGCTCGTCGAACGCCTTCTGACCGACGCGCGCCAGCTCCATCGGCGACTCGGCGATCACGCTCGCGTTGCGGGGCGCCCGGTCGAGGAGGGCGAGGTCACCGAAGAACGCACCGGGCCCCAGGCTCGCGACCTTCCGACCCGAGCGCTCCACGCGGGCCGCGCCGGAGATGATCACGAAGAACTCGGCGCCCGCCGAGCCCTCGGTGACGATGACCTTGCCCGCCTCGACGGTGAGCCGGTCGGCGCCCCGGGCCACCAGCGCGAGCTCCTTCTTGGAGCAGGCGGAGAACAGCGGGACCGTCGCGAGGGTCTCGACGAAGGGGTCGGAGCGGGCCACGACGGGAATGTACAGGAATTCCTCATCGTCGGGAATGAGATCTCTGCGCTCAAAGTTGATAGCCAGGCACTCAAGGTTCTAGCGTGTGGGGATCTCAAGGTCCGCCACGTCCGGACCGAGACCAGTACGCAACGAGTCCGTACCGCGAGTTTCCCCCAATTCCGCAGGCAAGCACGAAAGAAAGTAGGAGGCATCCCATGCCCAAGGCCGTCGGCATCGACCTCGGCACCACCAACTCCGTCGTCGCCGTCCTCGAGGCCGGCGAGCCGGTCGTCATCCCCAACTCCGAGGGCGCCCGCACCACCCCTTCGGTGGTCGCGTTCTCGAAGACCGGCGAGGTCCTCGTGGGTGAGGTGGCCAAGCGCCAGGCCATCACCAACCCCGACCGCACGATCCGTTCCGTGAAGCGCCACATGGGCACCAACTGGACGATCGACATCGACGGCAAGGCCTACAACTCGCAGGAGATCAGCGCCCGCACGCTGCAGAAGCTCAAGCGCGACGCCGAGGCGTACCTGGGTGACTCCGTCACGCAGGCGGTCATCACCGTCCCTGCGTACTTCGGCGACGCCGAGCGCCAGGCCACCAAGGAGGCCGGTGAGATCGCGGGCCTCGAGGTGCTGCGCATCATCAACGAGCCCACGGCGGCCGCGCTGGCCTACGGCCTCGACAAGGACCACGACCAGACCGTCCTCGTGTTCGACCTCGGCGGTGGCACCTTCGACGTGTCGATCCTCGACCTCGGCGAGGGCGTGTTCGAGGTCAAGTCGACCGCCGGCAACACCCACCTCGGCGGTGACGACTGGGACCAGCGCGTCATCGACTGGCTCGCCTCCGAGTTCAAGAACGCGCACGGCGTCGACCTCGCGGCCGACAAGATGGCCGTCCAGCGCCTCAAGGAGGCGGCGGAGAAGGCCAAGATCGAGCTCTCGTCGCTGCAGGAGACCAACGTCAACCTGCCGTTCATCACCGCGACCGCCGACGGCCCGCTCCACCTCGACCTCACGCTGTCGCGCGCCAAGTTCCAGGAGCTCACCGCCGATCTCCTCGAGTCGTGCCGCGGCCCGTTCGAGCAGGCCATCCGCGACGCCGGGATGTCCCAGAGCGACATCGACCGTGTGATCCTCGTGGGCGGTTCCACCCGCATGCCCGCGGTCAGCGACCTCGTGCGCGAGCTCACCGGCAAGGACCCCGACAAGGGCGTCAACCCCGACGAAGCCGTCGCCGTCGGCGCGGCCGCGCAGGCGGGCGTGCTCAAGGGCGACGTCAAGGACATCCTCCTGCTCGACGTCACGCCGCTGTCCCTCGGCATCGAGACCAAGGGCCAGATCATGACGAAGCTGATCGAGCGCAACACCACGATCCCCACGAAGCGCTCGGAGGTGTTCACCACCGCCGACGACAACCAGCCCTCCGTGGAGATCAAGGTGCTCCAGGGCGAGAGCGACATGGCGTACCGCAACAAGCTGCTCGGCACGTTCCAGCTCGTCGGCATCCCGCCGGCACCGCGTGGCGTGCCGCAGATCGAGGTCACCTTCGACATCGACGCGAACGGCATCGTGCACGTGAGCGCGAAGGACCTCGGCACCGGCACCGAGCAGGCCATGACCATCACCGGTGGCACGGCCCTCAACCGCGACGAGATCGAGCGGATGATGAAGGAGGCCGAGGCGCACGCCGAGGAGGACAAGAAGCGCCGCGAGGAGGCGGAGATCCGCAACAACGCCGACTCGCTCGTCTTCCAGACCGAGAAGCTCCTCCGCGACCAGGCCGACAAGGTGCAGCCGGAGGACCGCGAGAAGATGGAGTCCGCGCTGAAGGAGCTCAAGGACGCGCTGGCCGGCCCCGACATCGAGGCGGTCAAGAAGGGTCACGAGCAGCTCGTCGCGGTGAGCCAGGACTTCGCGCAGCGGCTGTACCAGCAGGCGCAGGCCAACCAGCAGACGGCCGGTGCTCCGGGTGGCGACGCCGGTGCGGGTGCGCCGAACGACGACGAGGTCGCCGACGCCGAGATCGTCGACGAGCCCGGCGACGACCAGTGAGCGAGCGTGAGCGAGCCGGGTATGCCGGCGACCAGCGAGCGACCCGTCAGGAGATGAGCCCCGACCCGCAGCCGGGCGACCAGGTGCCCGATTCGTCCCTCGACGTCGAGGAGCTGCTCGACGGCGAGGACGGTGAGGCCGCAGCCGCGCTGGTCGAGTCCGACCTCGCACAGCTCGAGGGAGAGCGGGCGGAGCTGATGGACATGCTCCGGCGCATCCAGGCCGACTTCGAGAACTACCGCAAGCGGGTGCAGCGCGAGCAGGTGACCCTCGTGGAGCGCGCCAACGAGCGCCTCCTCGAGGACCTGCTCCCGGTGCTCGACTCGTTCGACGGCGCGCTGGCGAGCTTCACCAGTGACGCCGACATCGAGAAGGTGCGCAACGGCGTGCTGGGCATCCACACGCAGTTCGTCGCGGTGGTGCAGAAGAACGGCCTCGAGCGCATCGCGGCCGAGGGCGCGCCCTTCGACCCGAACGAGCACGAAGCGGTGATGCA
>Ga0075015_100000705_pt1 | contig 11926 bp, 10 predicted proteins | sample AleBraG_ABR_2013_FD_71476 | JGI IMG/M metagenome (GOLD analysis project Ga0075015, IMG submission 71476) | Freshwater sediment microbial communities in response to fracking from Pennsylvania, USA - Alex Branch Run_MetaG_ABR_2013 | ecosystem: Environmental > Aquatic > Freshwater > Creek >...
GTATGAAATCCGTACGGGTTCCCGAACGCAATGTGCACGCCCGGATATTTTTCGTCCTGCAAAATCTGCCCAATCACATCCCGCAAACCAATATTCGTACCAATCGCGAACTCACCCACCTGATCGCTGTTCTCGTCCGTGTGAATGTATTTCCAGAAGTCCTCTTCCAACGCGCGATTCTGCGAATGCACTTCCACCGCCCGGTTTCCCACCATCCGAATCGTCAGTGGCGCCTCTCTCAAATCGCCAAACTTGTCGCACAGGTAATCTCCGACAACCCCGTCCACCACAAACGTTCCATTGACTTCGCCGGGTGTAGTGAAGATTTCACCACCTGGCAAATTGCCCCACTTCTCCGGGCTGATGATTCCACTTGTTTTGATCCAGCGATAATTCGGATTCAGCTTTGCCGTGATGTCGGTGCCTGCGGCGGTGGTAGCGCGTACCTCCTTGGCCTTCGTGACGATCTCCATCACCTTCGCGCTCAGCCGGTCCACCTTCTGAAAGTCCGCCCGCATCCCTTCCAGCATGATCTGCCGGTTGATGTTCACCATGTGCGCATGCCGGATCTTGCGCCGGTTCACTACGTCCGTCATCTGCATGCGCGAGCGCAGCTCGTTCTTCTGCGCTACCACCGCAAACACGCTCACCTGGCTCGTTTCCAGGTCCGCCAGAATTTCCGCGGGCAGATCAGTCAGCGGCCGTTCCGCCACTTCCTCCAGCACCCACGAGCGATACCGCGCCCCGACCTCCTCAATCTGGTGCACGATGCTCGCCGCAATCTCCCGCGAGGCCAGGTCAGTAATAACGGTAACTTTTTCGTCGCGCCGCAAACGCAGGCAGACCCGGATGGCGTTCTTCGCCCCCGGCGTCAACTCCGGATCGAACGGCAAGGTGTCCAAAGGTATCGGTTCCGAAACTGAAATACTCATGCCTCGCGCTCAGCCTGCCTTCTGCTGGGAGACGGGCACCGCCTCATGCAGCCCCGCTTCCGTCTCCTCGATAATGTAGTCCACAACTTTCTTCAAATCGCCGCCGTTTTCGTCGTACACGCGCAACTGCCGGTCGGCTCCCGTCCCCATCTTCAGGATCTCGCGTACATACCCCACTTCCTCGCGCGAATCCAATTCGTCGAGCTCGCCATCAATCAGCCCGAGATACTCCTCGATCAACTCCCGTTCCGGCAACTCCTCCGACTTGCCGAAATCAATCAGTTTGCCGTCAATCCCATAGCGCGCCGCGCGCCATTTGTTCTCCATCAGCAGTGCCCGCCGGTAGAGCCGGAAGCCCTGGTTCTGCGAGTACAACTTCCACAGCTTCACCAGCGTCGCCTGAATCAGCCCCGCGATGGCAACCGTCTCATCCACTCGCATCGGAATATCCATCACGCGGAATTCCAGCGTGTCGAAGAACGGATGCGGTCGAATGTCCCACCAGATCTTCTTCGCGTTATCAATGCAGTGCGTCTTGATGAGCAGGTTGACGAAGCGCTCATACTCGCCCCAGCTCGGAAAATAGTCGGGAATATTGGTGCGCGGGAACTTGTCGAACACCTTGCAGCGGTACGACTTCAGCCCCGTCTTCGACCCCAGCCAGAACGGTGAATTCGTTGAGATCGCGAGGATGTGCGGGATGAAATACCGCGCCGCGTTCATCAGCTGAATCGCGGTCTCCCGGTCCTCGATCCCAATATGCACATGCAACCCGAAGATCAGGTTGGCCCGCGCCACCTGCTGCATGTCTTCCACAATCGAGTGATAGCGCTCGTCCGGGTAAATCTCCTGCGCCCGCCAGTCCGCGAAGGGATGCGTCGCCGCCGATGCCAGCCGCAACCCGTTCTGCCGCGCCAGTGACACCATGTCGCGCCGCAGTTTCTTGATCTCGTCCTTCGCTTCCTTAATGGTCTTGCAGACGCGCGTCCCCACCTCCACTACGGATTGATGCATCTCCGGCTTGACGCGCTCCTCGAGCAGCAGCTTGCCCTTGGCAATCATCTCGGCGTGAATGTGCGAGCGCAGATCGCGGGTGACCGGATCTATCGTCTGGTATTCCTCTTCAATGCCGATCGTAAAACTGGGACGCATAACACCCTGCCCGGAAGGCCGATTCGGTCGTCCCGCCAGCCGCTGCCATCCACGCCGCCGACGTCCACCCAGTATAAATTAGACCGATTCCCGTGTGGCGCGGGGCACTCCTGCCCGCGAAAGGCCGGCGCCACCAAACCGCCCGCGAACGCAACCTCCCCGCACTTTGTCATTCCGAGGAGCGAAGCGACGAGGAATCCCTACCCCCGGCCCAAGAGCTCCGCGCCCAACGGGATCCCCTGCAAGAACCCCGCCCACCGCAACTCCCGCGCCGGATTCTCCCCGCTCAACGCCTTCTTCACCGCCATTTCCGCCACCGCCTGCACAATCCACTCGAAATTCTCTTTCCCTACTGAGTTCACATCCGCGTCGGGGGCCGGATTCATAAAGTCAATGGCATACGGCACGCCACCCTCCACCGCAAACTCCACGGTATTCAAGTCATACCCCAGCGCCTTGCACAGCGTCAGCGCATCACGCTCCATGCGCGCCTTCAAAACCGGCGCCGCTGGCGGATTTCCCCTCACATATCGCTCGTGATGCGGCGCCTTCGGGTCATAACGCATGACGTGAACCTTCTCCTGCCCTACCACATAACAGCGAAAATACTCTTCGAAGTTCACCCCACGCTGCAGCGTCATGCACAGCGTGCCCGTCTCGTTGTAGTGATGGAAGAACTCTTCCGGCGTATTCACCTTGTACACATGCTTCCACCCACCGCCGTCATATGGCTTCAAAAAGGAAGGGAACCCAACATACTGGAACACCTGATCCCAGTTCAGCGGATAGATCAGATTGCGCATCGACTGGTCCGTCGTCCCCGGCGGATGTTCCTTGTGCGGCAGGAGCACCGTGGGCGGAATCGCCACGCCCAGCCGTGTCGCGAGCGCATAGTTGAAGAACTTGTCGTCTGCCGTCCACCAGAACGGGTTGTTGATCACAATCGTCCCGCCCAGTACCGCATTTTTCAGATACGACCGGTAAAACTCGATATCCTGCGAAATCCGGTCAATAATCACGCAGTACACCGACGGCTCCGCCATCTTCACCCCGCCAATCTTGACGAACTCCGCCATCACCCCCGGCACATTCATGGCGTTGATCCGCTCCACCACCGCCGGCGGAAACGTGTTCTCCATCCCAAAAATAATTCCAATCTTCTTCATAATTCACTCCCTCGTGACACGTGAACAATGGACGCACGGGCGTCCCCGCCCGTGCTGCATCCTCAATCAAAAATACTTCTGCGCCATCGCCCGCCACCACGGCCAATCATGCCCCGTGTGATCCCCCCAGATATCCAGCCAGTGCGGAATTCCCTTCCCATGCATAATCGCCGCCATCTTCACATTCTGATCCATGCACTGATCCCACTCCCCCGTCGCCAGCACCCACTTCACGCGATCCCGATACCGGCTCAAGTACCACTCATCGCCCATCCGCGGCAAGAAATCCGGCGGATTATTGAAGTAGATATCGTTGTCGTAATACCCGTTCGTGAATTGCTTGATGTCGTACGCCCCGCCCATGCACACGCAATGTGTCGCAATATCCGGATGCCGCAAAGAAAAGTTCAGCGCGTGATACCCGCCGAAACTGCACCCCGTCACCGCCAGCTTTCCGCTCTGATCCTTCTGCCCAATCAGCGGCAAAACATCGTGCAGAATGTACCCCTCATACTGCATGTGCCGCGCCACGCGCCACCGCGGATGCACCCGCTTGTTGTACCAGCTCTCTCCGTCCACTCCATCCGGGCAAAACAACTGCAGTTCGCCGTGATCAATCTTGTACGCCAACGCCCCAATCATCCCCCGGTCTTCGTACTCGAAAAACTTCCCCATTGAAGTCGGGAACACCAAGATCGGAGTCCCCGCATGCCCAAACCGCAGCAACTCCATATCCCGGTTCAGATCCCTGCTATGCCACTTGTGATATTCACGGTTCATCGTTCTCTCTCAGCCTCTCCAACCCAGCCCACACTTGCCATTCCGAAGAGCAAAGCGAAGAGGAATCCCTACCCCTGGGTACAACGGCCTCGCGCGCGCACAGCACTTCGACCTCTGTGCGAAGCCAGCACATTCTCTTACTTCCACGCCACCGCTGGCAACTCCCCGCCCCTGCTAGAATCCGACCCATGCAGACCCTAACCGACCAGGACATCGAACTGCTCCTCGATCCCGTTCGCCTGATCTCCGTCATCACCGAGGCCTTCCAAGTTCGCTACGGTTCCGTCCTCCAGCCCCAGCGCATTCAGATGAAACTGCCTCACGGCATTTTTCTCGTCATGCCCTGCGCTGACATCTCCGGTCGCACTCTGGGAACAAAATTCATCCTCGTTCCTTCCGAATCCGGCAAGCCTCTGCAATCCACCTATCTGCTCATGGATGGCGTCACGGCTGAGCCTCGCCTGCTGATTCCCGCCAATATCCTCACCGATCTTCGCACCGCCGCTGCCTCTGCCGCCGCCACTCGCGCTCTCGCCCGTATGGACGTACGTGTTCTGGGCATTTTCGGCACCGGCCGCCAGGCAAGAGCTCATCTTCGCGTCCTCCCCATCGCCCGCCACTTCGAGCGCATCCTCGTTTGCGGATCGGACGCAAAACGCACCACCGCCTTCGCCCGCGAAATGAGCGACCTCCTCAAGACCAAAGTCGAGTCCACTGGGGCGCGCACGATCGCTTCCGAAGCAGATGTGTTGTGTACCTGCACCAGCGCAACCGAGCCGTTGTTCGACGGCGCCTGGCTCAAACCCGGCGCCCACCTCAATCTCGTCGGCGCCTTCCAACCCCACACCCGAGAAGTCGACGACGCTACCGTCATCCGCAGCCGCGTTTACGTCGACACCTACGAAGGCTGCCTCTCCGAGGCCGGCGATCTGCTCATCCCGCTCATGCGCGGCGCCATCGCCCGCGAACACGTCCGCGGCGACCTGCATGACCTTTTTTCCGGCAAGTGCCCCGGTCGAGAATCAGCCCTCGACATCACGCTGTTCAAGAGTGTCGGTTGTGCTATCGAGGATTTGGTGACCGCGGAGTTGATCGCGTCTGCAGTCGCAACCTGAGATCATTCCTATCGAGCACCTTAACCCGCTATACTTCCATCCCCATGAGCGCAATTGAACTATGTCCTCTGCCGCGATTCTCGCGCAGCACCCGCACGTACCGCACTGGTTTGCCCCGCGCGTTCTGGCTGGCGGCAACTCTCTTGGTGTGTACTGTCGCCCCATCCCAAACCGCACCACCCACCCTCCAGGAGCACCTTGGCTATCCCGCGACGGCTCGCCTCCTCATCATTCACGCCGACGATCTCGGCATGGCGCACTCCGTGAACTCCGCCACGCTCGAAGCCCTCGAAAAAGGCTGGATCACCTCCGCCAGCATCCTCGTCCCCTGCCCCTGGTTCCCTGAAGCCACCCGCTGGGCCGCAGCCCATCCCGATGCCGACATCGGCATCCACCTGGCGCTCAACAGCGAGTGGACCACCATCCGTTGGGGACCGGTGATCGGCCGTGACAAAGTTCCGAGCCTAGTCGACGCGCAAGGCTACCTTCCCCTCGAAAGCGACGAGGTCGTCCACAAAGCCAAGCCTTCCGAAGTCGAAACAGAACTTCGCGCACAGATCGAGCTCGCCCGATCCCTGGGCGTCCACATCACCCACCTCGACGCCCACATGGCTACACTCATGCAGTCGCCAGCCCTGTTTGAGATCTACCTCCGCCTCGGCCGCGAGTATGGCCTCCCGGTTCTCCACCGGCCCAGCGCCATGGGAGACGATCCGTCAGCCTACCCGCAGCCCGCCGACGAGATCCTCGACGCCGATGTAGCCACCATGTCTCCCGGCGTCGCCGCCAAAGACTGGCTCGACGCCTACAAGAAAATGCTCGCGCCGCTGAAGCCCGGCGTCTACCAGCTGATCATTCACCTCGCCTACGACGATGAAGAAATGCGTGGCGCTACTGCCGACCACCCCGACTGGGGCGCCGCCTGGCGACAGCAGGATTTCGACCTCGTCCGCAGGCCTGAATTCCAACAATTCCTGCGCGATCAGGGCTTTGTCCTGGTGAACTGGAAGACACTGGCCCGCGCCCTGCCGAATGATTATCGGCAGCCGCACCGCTAACTTCTCTGACCATTCGGATTGGAAGACAGTTATGTCGCGTAGCAGAATCGTCGCATAGCTAGCTCTTTGCGGCAGGATTGATTCCGAGTGGCACCGTTACCGAGCCGATGGCTCCCGACTTTGCGTCTCTCACCACGATCTTGAGTACCGCCACGCCCCGCAGCAGTTTGATGTGGTTGGTCACCAGCATTCCCGTCTGCAGCAGCGAGTCGTATTTCTTCTGATCCGGGTTGAATTCGGCATGCCGCTGTTCGCCGATCAGCTGCTTCCCCGACGCATCGCGCTGCACAAACACAAAATCGAGCGCGCACCCTTTACCGCTCGGCGTATCCACAAACTCGATTTCCCGCGCATTCAGCATGAGCCTGAGTCCAAACTGGTCCGGCGTTTCTTTCTCAGGTGCCCGAATCTGCGCCACGATGCTCAAGTTCGCCGCGTCGACCGGGCTGTCCACTGCTCCATCAAGTTCTGCCTTCTGTTCCGCTTCGTCGTCCCCTGGGTCGGGCGTCGCAAAATATCCCTTCCGGTAGTGCACGTGAACATCCGGCCGGTCTACTCGAACCTTGATTTCGTGATACTGCCCGTCCCATTTCCCATGCGCCGGGTAGAACCCGAGTTGGTAGGTCATCGCGCTGTCGCTGAGCGCCGCTCGCACCACTTCCGCCACGTCGTTATTGTTGTGGAACGATCGGCCTCCCGTCCGGTCGGCTAACAGGTCCATCGCAATGAAGTCCCGCGTATCCCGCTCCGGCTTGTATCCTTGGTCCTGCCGCGGGTTGAATGCCTGCGGCTCAGCCGCGCTGTAATTCACCGATTCCATCAAGCCCCGGGCATCCACTGGATAGATGGCCAGATTGCCCTGGTTTAGCGCTCGCGCAACTCGCTCCAGTTGCCGGTCAAAAGTATGCGTCTCTCGTGTCGGATCCTGCTTGCTCGGTCCTTCCTGCCCGATGGCGAGGGGAAAACTTCCTGATACCCACACCAGATTCTTTCTTCCCGCGATCGGCCCCAGATGGCGGGCAATCCCTTCGATGGCGGTAAGCGTTGTTTCCGCCCGGTTCACCACCGCCATGTCCTGCTGTCGCTGCTGCGCGTTGTCAAACAACTGCTGCATCATCTGCAGTTGAGCTGCAATTTCGGCCGACACCGCTCCTGCCGTCCCCGGAGGCCCCTGCGTTCCGCCCGCCGAGTTCCCCGTGCCCGATGGGACCTGCGGCGGCCCCGTACTCAGATCCGCCGGCGTCCCTTCGCTGGCACTCAGCTGCCCCGACGCTCGCCCCTCGTATCGCGCCAAAGCCGCCAGCAACTGGTTCACGTCCTGGGTAAACTCATGCAGAATCGCCAGCTTGTTTGACAAGGCGTAGATCGCAACGTGATCTTGCGGTTGCAGCCGTTCCAGAAAATGGATGACCTGCTTTCGCGCATACGTCTGGTCTTCTATTCGTGTATTTAGCGTGTCCAGCAAGACGACCGTAACATTGCCCGGAACGCTGCCCTTCATTTCCAGACGGTTCGTGTAGATTCCGACGGGCAGGGCTGGCGCGGCGGGGGCAGGCTTGGCACCGCCTTCCTGCGCAAACAGCGAGATCTTCTGCGGCTCCCCCTTGTCCAGCACGGTGAAATCCTCATTGGTAAGTCCTGCGACTGGTTGCCCGTGCTTGTCCTGAACGACAACGCTCAGCTGCACCAGTCGGGTCGTCGCCTTGATGGTTGTGGCCAGTAACTGAACCTGGGCCGTCGCCCCTCCGCCTGGCGCTTGCCCCGCGAGCGACGCAGAGAAACAAGTCAAGACCAGCAAAAGCACGCCATTCCATTTCTTTCGTCCACTGCTTCGCAACCGCATGAAGTTAAGCATAGACCCCGGCCTCATCCTCGACAATCAAGTACGATGCGCCGTGCCATCCGGTTCGCTGCCCGGCCCTTTCTGTTTCAGGTAATCGTCCGGCGCTACAATCCCCTCATGCGAGCCTTGCTGCTGGACAAACCGGGCCCCGCCGAGTCCAGCCCGCTCCACCTGCGTAACCTCCCCGAGCCAATCCCGGGCCCCGGTGAAGTCGTCGTTCATGTCCACTGCTGCGGCGTATGCCACACCGACCTGCACATCATCGAGGGCGACCTCGCCCTGCCACAACTGCCCATCGTCCCTGGCCACCAGATTGTCGGCGCTGTCTCGGCGCTCGGCGCGGGCGCAAGACAACTGAAAGAAGGTGACCGCGTCGGCATTCCCTGGCTCTTTTCCACCTGCGGAACATGCCGCTTCTGCGTCGCCGCCTCCGAAAATTTGTGCGAAACCGCCCGCTTCACCGGACTCCACTCCAACGGTGGCTACGCTGAGAAGGTCGTTGTCCGTGAGAGCTTCGCCCACCCCCTGCCAATGAATTTCACTGACGAATCTGCTGCCCCACTACTTTGCGCCGGCGTGATCGGCTATCGCTCCTATCGCCTCAGCCAGATTCGCCCCGGCGAGCGACTTGGCCTCTACGGCTTTGGCGCGTCTGCCCATCTTGTCCTTCAACTGGCGCGGCAGCATGGCTGCGAGGTGGATGTCTTCACGCGAACTCCCGCTCACCAGGATCTCGCCCGCCAACTCGGCGCAACCTTTGTCGGCCGTGCCGAGGACAGCCCTCCCTCCCCTCTCGACGCTGCCATTCTCTTTGCGCCGGCCGGCGCCCTCGTCCCGCATGCCCTCCGCGCTCTTCGCAAAGGCGGCACGCTCGCCCTTGCCGGCATCACCATGAGTACAATTCCTGCGCTCGAGTACGCCACCCTCTACCACGAACGCGTGTTACGCAGCGTCGCCAATAGCACTCGCCAGGACGTTCGCGAGTTCCTCGAACTAGCCGCCTCCATCCCTATCACTACCGAAGTCCAGCTCTTTCCCCTTGAAGACGCCAACCTTGCACTTCTTGATATGAAACACAGCCGGATTCGGGGCGCCGCTGTCCTCACGCTGGAAAGATAATCACCAGGCACAATTCTTAGCGACGGCCCGCATCTCGAGCACCGTCACCTCAGGTCATAGATCATCATGGAGTAGCCGACCCGTTGCACGGGCTGATACTTCTCCAACCATCCGAACTCTTTGGGGTAGGTTTTCAACAGGAACAAACTGATCGCGACAACGCCCTTCGATTCCACTCCCTTCGGAAGTGGCTGCCAGGTCGGCAAGGCAAAGCGGGAGAGGTCAGCGGTTCGCTGGTAAGCAATGAAGATTTGCGGCCCCGCTGGATATCGGGCGAGCGCCGCGCACAGCCGGTTCAGGTCTTGTCCCCAATCCAGATCGCTGTCGACGACAATGTCCGCCGCGTATCTTCGGCTCGGCTCGTTGAAGTACGAGAGGAAATCAGGAGCCGCACTCCAGCAACTCACTGCGTTTGCCGTCAGGAGAGCTCCCACCGCCAGCCGCCGCAGGCCCGCCAAGCTAGCGGCATTCCACATCTTGCACGCGCCCATCCCGGCCAGCATTGCCAGAAAAGGCATGATCGCCAGTACATGGCGCAAACCAAGATTAATCGTGGATAGGGACGCCACCAACAATGGACAGCCGATCCCAATCAGGACAAGCCGAATGAATTCCTGAGGCTTGCCCTTCCCTCGACCGAATGCCGCCAAAATTCCGCCCACCGCGAGGATAAGAATCCCGATCGGCAGCTTCGTCGCCAACAGCACAGGAAAGTACTGCCAGCGCCCTCTTTCCGAAACACTTCCCAGAAAATACGTGCGCGTTCCGTGAGAGTTCATGCTGACTATATCAACCATCCCCATCAGGAATTCGTGCGCCGGCACCTTGATCTTCTTGCTCAAATACAAATACGTGGTGTCGTGCAGCTGCCCCGAGTCTCCGACGAACCGGTTCAGTTGATGCAGTTGCAGTCCCTCCTCAAAAATCGGCCCGAACGAAAATCGATACCCGCCCCAGATCGTCACGAACGCGACAAGGCAAACCGACACCACCGCTGTGCCCCGCACCCCTAGTTTCTTTGACTGCGCCCAATCACTGATCTCGAGCACCGTAAGAGTGACCGCCAGAAAAGGAAGCATTGAAAATTTCGCCAGCAGCGCCAGTCCCACAGCCATCCCAAAGGCAAGCGACTGCTTCCAACCTGGCTGCACTCGCCAGTGCAGCCATGCCACAACCGTCAGAAGAAACATTGCGGTTACGGCCATGTCGGTGGTCGCCAAAGCCGCGTGCGCCAGTACTGCCGGAATCGTCGAAAACAGAAACACCGAAACCGCCGCCCAAGCGGCGCCCATGAACCTGTTGGTAAGGTGCCACACGAGCCCGCAACACAACCAGAAGAAGGGCAGAATTCCGAGCCGGGCCAGCGTGAGATTCCTCTGGTACTGATCACGGCTGTGCAGGATGGCATTCCCCTCTGTCCACATCGAGGCCTCGCCATGCGAGCGCAGCCTCGCCAGGTAAGGTCCCAGTGCCACCGCCACCCGTGCCAGAGGCGGATGCAGCGTTTCATACTTGTAAGTCCAGCGGTCGAGCCACTCCATCCCACATGCGATGTGTGGGCCTTCGTCCGTAACCTGGCTGAGAACTCCGTACGTGCTCGCGATCAAGCCCGTCGACACCAGCGCGGCCAGCACCGCAGCCGCACGAGCGACCCAAATCCCAACGCTGGACGCCGCCCGGTGTTTTCCCGACGGCGCGATCTTGAAGTGGCTGTTTTTCATCCGCTTTGCGCCCAACTCAATGTCGTGGAACTTGGATAGCAGGCGCGCTACTCCAAAGAAGGTCGCTCCATATCCTAAACTCGGAAACCACCAGGGCCCGCATCTATCGTGTTCTACTAAGACTCGAAATGCCGCCTCCAGCCTCCCATCCCGTCGCAGACAGCCCATTCCCCTGCCCTGTTTGTAGCGCTCCGAGCTCTCCAATCTTCACTGCCGGCGAACATCCCATCCGCCGTTGCGCCGCCTGTCATCATCGCTTCGCCGAACTGATCCCTGCCTCGACCCACGTCAGCACCGTTTACGACGACTCGTACTTTTTCGGCGGGGGCGCCGGATACGCCAATTACTTCGCTGAAGCCGCCCTGCTGCGCGGCCAAGGCGCGCGCTACGCCCGTATCTTGCGGCCCTTCTGCCCTCCCGGCACTCTGCTCGACGTGGGCTTCGCCGCTGGCTTCATCATGGATGGCTTCCGCACCGCAGGATGGCAGCCCACCGGCCTGGAACCGAACGAGCGCATGGCCGACTACGCCCGCACGCAGTTCGGGATCGAGGTCCACGCCGCCTCTCTCGAACACTTTCGCCCTGCCGCAAGCTTTGACTTGGTCACCATGATCCAGATCATCGGCCACCTGACGGCCCTCCATCCCAGCATGGAAGTCGTCCGCACCCTGCTGCGCCCCGGCGGCCACCTGCTCATCGAATCCTGGGACGCCGAGAGTTGGACCGCGCGCCTCTTCGGCCGCCGCTGGCACGAATACAGCCCGCCCAGCGTTCTGCACTACTTCTCGCGATCGAGCCTGCTCACGCTCGCGCAGCGACACGGTTTCCGCCTGCTCACCTCCGGCCGACCCTCGAAAAAGATCGCCGCCAGCCACGCCAAATCCCTTTTGCAACACAAGCTCCAAAGCTCCGGGTTCCGACTTCTGCAGCCCGCCTTACGGCTCATCCCCGAAGGTCTCGTCCTTCCCTATCCGTCCGAGGACCTGCGGTGGCTGCTGTTCCAGAAACAGTAAGAACTCTGCCAACTCCGAGATCTTGTA
>Ga0075015_100000706_pt1 | contig 11918 bp, 9 predicted proteins | sample AleBraG_ABR_2013_FD_71476 | JGI IMG/M metagenome (GOLD analysis project Ga0075015, IMG submission 71476) | Freshwater sediment microbial communities in response to fracking from Pennsylvania, USA - Alex Branch Run_MetaG_ABR_2013 | ecosystem: Environmental > Aquatic > Freshwater > Creek >...
GTGCGCTCCGAGGCCGACTTCCTGGAAGACGTCCACGTCTGGTCGCTGCAGCCGCACATGCATCTGCGCGGCAAAGACATGGAGTACAAAGTCGTATATCCGGACGGCCGCTCAGAAGTGATCTTGCGTGTTCCGAAGTTCGACTACAGCATGCAGTTCTGGTATGACTTAGCCGAACCGCTCGCGCTACCCAAGGGGAGCAAGATACTGGTCACCGCTCATTTTGACAATTCGGCAAATAACAAGGTGAATCCCGATCCAAAGGTCGATGTTCCGCGGGGACTTCAGACCACGGATGAAATGATGAACGGCCACGTCAACATGACCGTGGATTCGTGGGCGCTTTCCAAGAATGGCGGGAAACTGCCGAAAGCTGCTTCCCAGAGCAACTAAGAAACAGTTGAAGTCACGGGCGGTTTCGAGCCGCCCGTTACTTGTCTTTTGGTTCGCCGGTCTCCAGCCGTTGCTTTAGCTTCGGCAACAAGCCGGCAGGAAATCCTTCCACCGCCGCGAGGTCGTCAACGCTCTTGAAAGGCCCCTTCTTTTCCCGGTAAGCAATAATCGCATCCGCCAGCTTCTTATTCACTTCCGGAAGATCGCCGAGTTGCTCTGCCGCCGCCAGGTTGATATTTACCATGGGACCGAACCATGCGGCCAGATAGTTGACAATCGGCGGAATTTCTTCCGGCTCCAGTTTTAAGCCACGCTGCTGTTCGTGAGTCTTCAACGTTGCGTTCCAGGCTTTAGCGCTGCGGCGATTGGTGGCCACGCGCACCAGCGTGTGACAGGCCGAGCAGGTGCCCGTGACGTTCTCTTTGCCTGCGGCCTCGGGAAAGCGATCCGCCGGGTTTGGCGGCACGTCCTGGACGGCTTCCTGGCCCGGGAGAGTGCTTGCCGCCAGCAGCGCCAACGGGGCCAGTAGCGCGCACCGTCCGCCCATCAGCCTGCGTCCCCCTCATGCCAGTGAATCTTCTTGAAACGAGCCCGCCGCTCCTCCTCTTCCTCCCAACTGAGGGGCCCGCGATAACCAGCGATATCCCAACCGGTGACGATATTGCTCTTCTTCGGATTGATGATTTGGTGCAGCTTGTCAGTGGCGATGGGTGTGCCCTTTTCGTCGCGATCGATGGTGTGATAAGGGAAGTTGCGGTAGAAGACGGCGAAGATGCGCTCGCGTGCTTGCCGCAGAACTTTGTGCGGGACGCTGGCGCCATCGGTTTCGGAGAAGAGCTGGTCCAGGTGACGGGCGCGGCCGGCCGGATCCAACTCCAGGAACGGCTTACCCAAGGTAGCTTTCGGGGCCTCGTTGAACGAGGCCAGATTCTGTGGCGTCACGCGATCCACCACGCGCAACTGATTCCACACAAACGTTGAGATGTTGAAAGACTCTAGCCGCCGGTAGCCGGGGTATTGTGGTTCCTCCGTGGGAATCAACGTGTCTGCCAGCGCGGCGACAATCTGCAGTGGGGTCGCTGCGGCTGGCTCGGGCTGCGCCAAGGCGACCGGCTCGACCGCCCCGGAAGTTGCCAGGATGCCCAAACCCGTTTGCCGCAGGAAGCGGCGGCGAGTGCCTTTCTTCACGCCATCCCCCTTGAGAAATGATTCTTTGCAATCCGTCTGGCAGCGAAGGCTCCCATTGTGGCCGTAGCGAGTCCGGAGTTGCTGGAGACAGCACGCGGGTACGAACTGGCGTCGGCGATGAATAGGCCTTTGACGTCGTGCGCTTCAAAGTTTTGATCGATCACCGAGTTCTTGCGATCGGATCCAGCCCGGCACGTTCCGTTGGTGTGGAGTCCGGCGGATGGATAGCCGCCTTGGAAAGTCTTGGGAAATTTTAGCGAAACCTTACATCCCATCTTCTTAGCAACCTCGATCGCGATGCCCTGCGCCACTCGCAGGCGCTGATCGATGTAATCGTCACCGGGATAGTTGTGGCCGCCTGTTTCGAGATCCACCCACCCTTTTACGTGGGTCGGAGGCTTGGTGAGGCCGATGCTGATAGAGCCGTAGCGGGTAATCGCCTTGCGCATGAAGTCCATGTGGGCTTTGCCAAAGGCTGGGGCAAACTCGCTTAAGGCGGCCACATGCGGATAAGTAATTTTGGTCAGGTCCTCGGCAATTCGCAAGCGGCCGGTGCCATCGCTGAATTTGGGATCGTCGACGAACCAATAAATTCCTCCGCTGGTTCCGCGGCCGGCTTCCTTGATCGGGTCGTCGAAGAAAACGGGGACGTCGAAGTTCGTGTCGCCATCCAGGTTGCGCCCGACGTTGTCGTTCTCGACAATCGTTCTGGGGCCGAGGACGGCGCGCGGCCCAAAGCCCGAACGGCCGAGGAGAACGGGCGTCCCCCACGCGCCGCAGGAGACCACCACATTGTTCGCAACCGCAGTGAAATCCTCGCCATTGCGACGATAGCTCACACCCTTGACGACTCCACCCGCGCCCTGCTTTTCAATGACGACCTGCTGCACTTCGGCATCGGAAATCAGCTCACCGCCGTGCTCGAGGAAGGTGGGAATATACCAGAGCGATGTCGCCTTGGCATCATATTTGCAACCATGAGCGCCTCCGACGTAGCCGCAATAGATGCAGTTGTAACGCGCCACGGTGTAACCGCGCGGCTGGTAGCCCAGGGCGCGTCCAGCATCGCGGAACAGCCGGTTGCCGCGCGAGTAGGCCTCTTCCGGGTCTTCGTGGACGTGGAGGCCTTTGACGATATCGTCCACGGCTTCCTTCATATTTTCCTTGGTCCAATCGATGCCCATCTCGTCGACCCAGTTTTTGTAGTCGATGTCGAAGGGCAGGAACGCGAAGGCGCCCCAATGCAGGGAACAGCCCCCGACCATCTTCAGGCCATAGGGCCAGGGCCAGTGGGGAATGTTGGCAAACTCCTCCCACTGGATCTGGGGAACCATAATCCGCCAGCGGGGATCGCCGTAACCGGGATTCTTCTTCCGTTCCAGGTAGGGTCCGGCCTCAATGAGAGCGATCCGGAGCTTGTCGCCATTGTGCGGGTTGACTCCTCGCTCCGCAATCCGAGCAGCCAGGATACAGCCTGCCATTCCGGCACCGACTACGATCAGATCGTACTCTTTGTTCTGGGCCAAGACTAGTCCTCAAGTCTTCCGTCGCCGCCGCAGCGGAGACTATCCGCAATTGAAACGATATTACAGATTACAGCAAGCTGCGCGATTCTTGCAAACGGTTGCTCAAACTAGGGTCATCTCAGCGGTCCGTGGGAGCTCGATCGGCATCTTTCCGGAGTGCTTCCTGCGCCTTCGGAGGGTGTGGAGAAAACTCCTATCATAAAGGATTAGCGGGCGATTGGTGTCGCTTGGCAGGTCGATCAGAGATTTCTTCTTGACACCATCCTCCTGGATATGCGATAGTGTGAAACCGGTTGCGTAAGAATCTGTAACAACGGGGGTCCGCACAGACTCGCCAGCGGCGCTGGTTAAGTCTTTGCAAATGTGGGGCGAAGTCAAGGGAGGCTCAAAGTGAAACAGACAGAGGGGCGTTTTCTCAAGAGTTGCTGCTGCCTGATCGCGCTGGCGATCGGTTTAACTGCCAACGTCGGGGCACAAACATCAGGCGGAACGATCCTGGGCCGAATGGGCGATCAGAGCGGCGCCATAATCCCCGGGGCGAAGGTGGCGATAAAAAACCAAGCCACTGGCGTTATCCGTGAGGTCACGACCAACAGCGCCGGCCTGTACCAAGCTCCCAGCTTGAGCCCGGGCTCGTACACTGTCACCGCTACCGCTCAGGGCTTTGAAACGCTGGTAGTGGCCGACGTGTTGCTCAATGTGGGCGCCGAATTGACAGTCAACTTGAACATGGTGGTCGGCGCGGTGGGCCAGGAGGTGAAAGTCGAAAGCTCTTCCTCCAGCGTTGAACTGACCAGCTCCGAGATGAGCCAGGTGGTGGGCACCAAAACCATTACGGACCTTCCCTTGAACGGCCGGGACTGGACCCAGTTGGCGCAGTTGCAGCCTGGGATCGCCCAGGTGCGAACGCAGAACGGCACCGACACCAACCGGGCTCAACGAGGGAACGGAGTGGATTTGACGATATCCGGCGGACGTCCAGCGGAGAACAACTACCGGCTGAACGGCATTTCCATCAACGACTATGCCAATACCGCCCCCGGAAGCGCACTCGGAACGAATCTCGGCGTAGACGCGATTCAGGAGTTCTCGGTGCAAAGCGCCGGGCTGGCAGCCGAGTATGGCAAAGTGACCGCTGGTGTGGTGAATGCGGTCACGAGATCGGGAAGCAACGAGTTCCACGGCTCGGCGTATTATTTCATTCGAAACAGCGCTTTGGACACACGCAACTTCTTTGACACCACGGGGAAAGCCCTACCGTTCCGGCGCAATCAATACGGCGGGTCAGTCGGTGGCCCCATTAAGAGGAACAAGACCTTCTGGTTTGTCGATTACGAGGGACTAAAAGAAAGCCTGGCGACGACAACTATCTCAACCGTTCCTTCGGCAGCCATCCGAGCGACAGCCGTACCTGCGATCGTCCCGTATCTGGCAATTTACCCCCTACCCAACGGACCGATCGCCGCCAACGGACAGACCGGGTCGTACATCTTTCCGTCCACTCGCGTTTCGAACGACAACTTCGTCACCACCAGGATGGACCACAGATTTTCCGAGAGAGATAGTCTAAACGGGACGTTTCTTTACGACAACGGGAAGTTCGACGCCCCGGACGAGTTCGACAACAAACTGGTGGGCGCAGCCAGCCTACGCTATGACATCACCCTGGAAGAAATTCACACTTTCACCCCCTCGGTAGTGAACTCTTTTCGCCTTGGGTATGTTCGTGACCACGCGACCAACAATACCGTGGAATCCATTCTGAATCCGGTGCTCGCCAATACCGCACTGGCCTATATTCCCGGTCACCAACTGGGCGGGCTCTCGATCGGGGGATTGACAACGTTTGGAGGCGGCGTCCACGGCCCGGACGAGAACAACTTTCATTACAACTCGTACCAGGCTTACAACGACCTGTATTTCATCAAAGGGATCCACTCTTTCAAATTCGGCGGCGTGTTTGAGCGGATGCAGGACAACTTCTTTTCCGGTTTTACGACCAACGGGTTATTCAGCTTTGGCTCGGTCGCTAACTTTATGGCGAACATCCCTACCTCCTTTTCCGGTCTTCTCCCGACGTCGGATAATACGCGCGGGATTCGCCAATCCCTGGGCGGAGTCTATGCCCAGGACTCTATCCGTTTGCGGCCGAACCTGACGCTCAACATCGGGGTTCGGTATGAAGTGGTCAGCGTGCCCAACGAAATTAACGGGAAGATTGCGAACCTCAGAAACATCAGCGATCCCCAAGCGACGGTTGGCCCCTTTTTCAACAATCCGACGAAGAAAGACTTTTCGCCTCGCCTCGGCTTCGCCTGGGATCCTTTTAGCAATGGGAAGACCTCGATCCGCGGCGGCTTCGCGATCTACGACATGCTGCCGCTCGCGTACGAATTTACCAACCGATTCCCGCGGACTCCTCCCTTTTTCGAACAGGGAATCATCAGCTACACGGCCGGTACCAGTCCGGCGAACTTCTTCCCCACCAGCGGGTTTTCTCTGATCGGGCCGGCCACCTTCCGCGCGATCTATGTGCAAGGCAACCCGCCCCGTTCTTACAAAACGAGTTTCAACTTCACCGTGCAGCGCCAGCTTTTCTCCGATACGGTGCTCACGGTAGGGTATGTCAACTCACGCGGCCACAACCTCGTGAACGGATATGATGAGACCAACCTTGCCGCGCCCGTCACCACCAATCCGATTACGTTTAGCTCAGCGACCCCAAAGATCAACCCGAACTTTGGCCGCATCGCCGCGACTACGTGGACCGCGCAGACGTGGTACAACGGCCTGCAAACGAACGTGAAGAAGAATTTCAGTCATGGCTTTCAGGCGCAAGTGGCCTACACTTTCGCAAAGAGCATCGACTATGGTTCCAATGCGTTCAGCACGAATGAATTCGCCAATACCGTTGACAATCCCCTCGGTGTTTACAATCCTGCTTTCAACAAAGCTCTTTCGGATTTCGATATCCGCCACACCGTTGTCGTGAATTTTCTGTACAACATTCCCGTCCCACAGTCGTGGAATTCCGTTTCCAAGGCGTTTCTGGGTGGATGGCAAGTGGCCAGCATCTTTACCGCCGGTACGGGACTTCCCTTTACGGTGCTGTTGAACAACGACCGCGCCGGTTCCAAGAGCAGCCAGACCTCTAACTTGCTGGGTCAACGGCCAAACTATGTGGCGGGATGCAACACTACCAATCCGAGCAAGGTAACCTACGTCAACACCGCCTGTTTCACCTTCCCGGCAGTGGGGACGTTGGGTAACCTGGGGCGAAATACCCTCACCGGCCCCGGATTGCAAGATTTGGACTTCTCCTTGTTCAAGACGCAATCTGTGCCGAAGATCTCGGAGAATTTCAGGATCCAATTCCGGGCGGAGATATTCAATATTCTCAACCACACGAACCTTGCCCAGCCTGACGTGACGCATTTCACCATCTTCAATGTAAGCGGGCAAGTCAACGCGAATGCCGGTCAAGTGACGACCACTCAGACTCCGTCCCGGCAAATCCAGTTTGGTATTAAGTTCCTTTTTTAAGGTTCGACGGCCTACGCCAAGAAGGAGTCCAAGTCGCAGGCCTTCGAGCTTAAGATGACACTTCGAAGACCAGCACCCGCGCACTTTGGCTGCCTAGTCGCGGAACGGCGACGTAGAGCCGGTTGAGCACCGCCACGAACAGCGAAATGCGGGCTCCGACGCCCGTCGGTATTTTGGCAACCGGTTGGTAGTGATCGGCATCCCGCTGTTCATAAACGCTCACGAAGCCGTCTCCGCCAGACATGTAGAGACGCTTGCGGCCTGCGTCATAGAAGAGGTCGTCAGTGTCCACTGCGCCGTCGACAGTGGAGATCATCTGGCCCGATTTCGTTTCAAAGACCGCGAGCTTGGCGGGCTTGCGGCTTCCGATGAACAAACGTTGGTTGGCCTCGTCCAAATCCATGGGGTAGAAACTCTTGACGCTGGTGACGGGCCATTTCACGACGATGCGCCGCTTGCCCGGGTCGATGACGGCGATATGACCGGCCGTGGGGCAGTTCACAAAGATCCTGCCCCCCTTGGCGGTTTCGAACTGGAACGATTCCGGATGGCCATCGAGATTGATCACTCCGATCAACGAGCCTTCCTTGGCGTCAATAATGCCGAGCCCTGCGTCGGCTCCGTCGCCGAATCCCACATAGAGCCGCTGCGTGCCGGAGTCATACCGAAGATTGTCGGAGTGTGGCAACGAACCGGTGGTGCGGATTAACTGGTACGACTCGCCATCAAAAGCATGAACTGCGCCGCCTTCCCCATCCGCTACGAAAAGCACGTTAGCATCGGCGACGTACAGCAGACCTTCGGGTTCCTGGATGCCGGACAGCGTGCGGATTCGCTTGCCGGCCTTCAGATCGATAATTTCCACGGTTCCATTCGCCAAACCGGAAGCAAACAAGCGCTGGCGCTTTGCGTCGACCGACATATGGTCCAAGCGGCCTTCCACGCCGGGTAGCAGGATGGTCTGGATCAGTTTCAAAGGCGCCGGCTGCGGAGACTGCGCCAGGTTGTACCCGGCGAACCAGCAGCCGAAAAGAACCGGCCAAGCTCGTCTCATCCACTTTGCTCGTTTTTGTGTCATGCGATCCAAGAATATGCCCTCGAGATTGAGTCGTCAATGCCATCTTACTCCGGAGATTTCCGATTTTTCTTTTGCCTGCGATAATGCTTCATACGCCAGCGGTGACACTCAATGAATGAAACAAAAACGCCTGCGTCTGTACTTCCCACGCGGGGCGAAGAACTGGCGCGCCTCCTGGAACGGCCGGAGAGGCATCCCAAGGCGACGGGGCCGGTGATGCTGCTATTCACGGTACTGCTTTCGGCGGCTGGATCGATCATTGGACTGCAACTCATCACCACACTAGGAATCACGCCGAACACGGCTCTGGTGGGGGTGCTGTTGACAATCGCCGTTTCGCGAATTCCTCTTCCGTTTCTGAAGGTGTTCCGCTCTGTGCATGCGCAGAATCTGACGCAATCCGGCATTTCCGCAGCGACCTATTGCGCCGCGAATTCGCTTCTGGTGCCGGCCGGAATTCCAGTGTTGTTGGGACGGCCTGATCTGATGCCGGCGATGTTGGGTGGCGCGGCTTTGGGGATGCTGGTGGATATGGGGATGTTGTATTGGTTCTTCGACTCGCGGCTGTTTCCGGGAAGTGCGGCCTGGCCGCATGGCATCGCCGCAGCCGAGTCGATTATCGCCGGAGATCAAGGCGGAAAGGGAGCGAGGTTATTGATGGCCGGCGGGCTGGTGGGTATTCTGGGATCGCTGGCGGGGATTCCCGTGGCAGCCTTGGGGACGACTTTCATCGCGAATATACCGACAGTGCTGATGTTTGGACTCGGTCTACTGGCACGGGCCTATTCGCCGGCAGTCCTTCATTTGGATTTAAACAAGCTCTATGTTCCACACGGGATGATGGTGGGCGCAGGGCTGGTAGCGCTGGGCCAGGCCCTGGCAATGATCTTCCGCAAGCAACACGCAGCCGGTCGGGACCCGGCTACGCGTAGCGATCGCGTGGTCAGGAACGCATTGGGAATCGGGTTCATTCTATATTTGGCTGCCGCGGGTGTGGTTGCCATGGCGGGGGGATTGGTGGCGCAGATGCCGGTGGGCCGCCTGATCGGCTGGGTGTTTTTTGCCGCCGTGTCGTGCATTGCGGCTGAGTTCATTGTCGGGTTCTCGGCCATGCACGCAGGCTGGTTCCCCTCGTTCGCCACCGCGTTGATTTTCCTTGTGCTCGGCATGGTACTGGGATTTCCTCCGGCGGCAGCGGCATTGCTGGTTGGGTTTGTAGCATCCGGCGGCCCGGCTTTTGCCGATGGTGGCTATGATCTGAAGGCCGGTTGGTATTTGCGCGGTTGGGGAAAAGATCCGGAGTTCGATCTGGACGGGAGGCAGCAACAGATTATCTCAGCGCTGGTTGGCATGCTGACCGCCTTGGCGATTGTGCTGGTTTTCCATGATCAATATTTCAGCCGCGGCTTGATTCCTCCCATTGACCGGGTCTTTGCCGCTACCATCCGCTCCGGCATCGATCCATCGGTGGCGAGGAATCTACTGGCGTGGACGATACCGGGTGCGATTCTGCAGTTCGGCGGCGGGACCAAGCGCCAACTGGGCATTTTGTTTGCGACGGGCTTGTTGTTGACCAACGCCGCCGCCGGCTGGGTAATTCTGGCCGGTCTGGCGGTTCGCCTCGGCCTGCAGCAAAAGTATGGAACCGCCTTTGCGACCCGCCTGTCGGTATTTGGCGCCGGCTGCATCGCCGGAAACGCATTGGCGGATTTCGGTGGATCTATTTTTACCGCGAGGTTCCGAGGAAAGTAAGATGCTGTTGCGACAGGTTTTGGACGTTGTCGATCTGCTGGACCACCCGTGTTTGCCAGAGTCCGAATTCAGGCAGGTGTTTTCGGCGCCCGGCGTACGGCTGCAACTGGATTCAGTGGAGACGGAGGCTGGCCGGACCCTCTTTTTCAAACTGCTTATTCCCGGCAGGCAGGGCCGAAGCAGCGGCGGCCACGCGCCCTCGCTGGGCATTATTGGGTATTTGGGCGGGATTGGGGCACGGCCACACCGGATCGGATTGGTTTCGGACGCTGACGGTTGCATCGCAGCGCTGGCGGCGGGTCTGAAACTCCTGGAGATGCACCGCCGCGAGGATCTACTGGATGGGGACGTAATCGTTACTACACACATCACCAACACTGCCCGTGTCAAAGAACACTACCCGGTGACTTTCATGGAATCTCCGGTGTCTCCGGAAATTCGCAATCGGATGCTGGTGGATGAGCACATGGAGGCGATTATTTCTATCGATACGACCAAGGGCAACCGGATCATCAACAGCCGGGGTTTCGCGATTTCTCCGACGGTTCTGCGAGGCTACATTCTGCGCGTGAGCGAGGACTTGCTGCAGGTGCAGCAGGATGTGACCGGACGCCTCCCGGCTGTCTTTGCGATCACGACGCAGGACATCACGCCTTATGGCAACGGGCTTTTCCACCTCAACAGCATCCTGCAGCCGGCAACGGCGACCGCGGCGCCGGTTGTGGGCGTCGGCATCACTTCAGAAACGGCGGTGTCGGGGGCGGCGACCGGTGCGAGCCAAGCGATCGACATCGAGCAGGCTGCCCGATTCGCAGTCGAGATCGCCAAGGGATATGGCCGGGGATCACTGCGTTTCTACGATCCCGAAGAGTTCGCAAGATTAGTGGCCCTCTATGGATCGATGGAGCATTTGCAGAGGCTGCCGTAGCTCATTTTTTCGCGCCCGTTTGTTCCAGGTAATCGGCAGCAGCCTCGGCCTCCTCCGATTTTGGGTAGAGGCGGACGATCTCGCGGTACAAATCCTGTGCGAGCTTTTTCTGCCGATCGGCGGCGGGTTGGCGCTTCTGCGCGGCATACAACCGAGCCAGCCGGACATGTTGTTGCGCCAACAGGAACTTCACCAATGACATTTCCGGGAACTTTGGATACTGCCGGATGAATTGCTCCTTGTCCCGGATCGATTGTTCAAGGCGAGGGATGTTCTCGCCTGGTTCATCAAAGCCGATCAGCACGTAGCGGGCATCCGATGCGCGCTCCCCGTTCGGCGCCCGCCGCAGATACTCTTTGAAGGCCGCCAGGTCGTAGTGATATCCCAGTTTATCGGCGATCAGCGTAACGCCATATTCGCTGAGCCTGCGCTGAATCACTGCTGCCAAACTGGGATCGACGGCGCCATGACTGTCCTTGTCTCTGGTCATCAAGTCGGCCAAGTCGAGCACGCGTTCTCCCATTTCGTACAAGGAATCCAAACGCTCCCGCTCGGTTTTCGCTGACCGAGACTCCTGAAAGAACGTCCCGATCTCAGCCAGCATTTTGTTCACTTCCCGCGGGTCGAGGATGACGTCGAAGGCCGGGATCCGAGTGGCCGAAAAGAGCAGCAGGCCCAACAGGAGGGAAACACAGCGTGCTATAGTCCGCATGGAGAGATTTTGCATGGCAGCTTTGATTCCCGAAAAATATCTCGATTTGTTCCACAAGAAGGCCTTTGCGAGCCTGGCCACGTTGATGCCCGATGGAAGTCCGCAAGTAACGCCAGTCTGGTTCGAATTCGACGGCTCCCACATTATCGTTAACTCGGCTCGCGGCCGCCGCAAGGACCGGAACATGCGCTCTGATCCGCGTGTTGCACTCGCCATTCCGGACCCTGAAAACCCATACCGTTATGTGGAAGTCCGCGGGACCGTTGAGGAGATCACCGAGGACGGAGCCTCGGCACACATCGACAAACTCGCCAAGAAATATCTCGGTGTCGAGAAGTACCCATATGCCCAAGCGGGCGAAGTTCGTGTCATGTACAAGATCAAGCCCGAGAAGTTCTCTGCCATGGGTTGAAGTGCATCAAGGCTTCAAAACGATCCCGACCAGCGGCCAATAAAAGGGCACAACGAGCATCAGCAGGATGCCTTCAAATACCGACAAGACGAGCCCTACCTTGAGAAGGTCCTTGCTCTCAAAATAACCGTAAGAATAGCCCAACATCAGTACAGCGGATTGGTAAACGAAAATCTTCCCGGCGGAAGCGAAATTGCAGATCATTGCCATCGCCGTTGGATCGTAGCCATGAGCAACGGCGTATTTAATGATGACCGGCAGCAGCGTGCTGAGCATGGAGATTTCGCTGGCGAGCAAGAAGTGATAGAGGAACGCCGCCCAGTAGAGGACGGCAGCGGAGACAGTGGAGCCGGCCATCAAGGGGCCGATTCCACGCATCATGACGT
>Ga0075015_100000708_pt1 | contig 11897 bp, 11 predicted proteins | sample AleBraG_ABR_2013_FD_71476 | JGI IMG/M metagenome (GOLD analysis project Ga0075015, IMG submission 71476) | Freshwater sediment microbial communities in response to fracking from Pennsylvania, USA - Alex Branch Run_MetaG_ABR_2013 | ecosystem: Environmental > Aquatic > Freshwater > Creek >...
CGCCGGCGAGGCGACGATCCAGGCGGTCTACCCCGATGCGCGCAACCCCTTCGCCCACCCGTCGCTGCTCGACGACGAGGGGCTTGACGCCTGGTCGGTGGGCGAGGTGTGGCTCATGGGCCACCACACCCTCAGCCACTACGTCGACATCACCGAGTTCTTCCCTCGCAAGATCGAGGCGCTGCGCGCGCACGAGTCGCAGACCGGGCACCTCGACGACCTCGAGGGCTTCGTGCGCGGCTGGAACTCCCGCACGGCCGAGGCCGCCGGCTACACCGAGGGTCGTCTCGCGGAGGGCTTCTTCGTCGCGATCATGCCCGGCTGATCGGCGGACGGCTCAGCGGTCGGGACTACGCGGCGACCCAGAACACGGCGACGACGATGTTGATCACGGCGAGCGCCCCGGCAGCGGCCCAGTAGGGCTTCTGCTTCTCCGGGTCCTGGCGCATGCCGAACAAGGTGAGGCCCGTGACGATCAGCGCGATGAGCAGCTTCGTGCCGACCGCGGCGGGGCTGAACGTCTGGGACGGGTCGAGGTTCGGCGCGATGCCGACGAGGGCGAAACCGGTGATGAGCTGGGTCAGCGCCCCGTCACGCATCCAGTGCGTCACGAGCGGGGGCTTGGCCCCCACCTGCGCGAAGAAGCCACCGACGAGCATGGCCACACCGACGAAGTGCAGAACCAGGATCAGCTTGTACACGATGTCCACGCGCGCAGCCTAGTGCGCGCGCGCGACCCACTCGTCGTACGACGACGCCTCGGCTCCGATCGTGGTCTCCTCGCCGTGGCCGGTGAGGACCCTCGTCGCGGGCGGCAACGACAGCAGCCGATCGCGGATCGAGTCGAGGATGGTCGGGAAGTGGCTGAACGAGCGCCCCGTCGCACCGGGACCGCCGTGGAACAACGTGTCCCCGCTGAGCACGACGCCGAGCTCGGGGGCGTAGAGGCACACCCCGCCGGGTGAGTGCCCTGGCGTGTGGAGCACCTCGAGGTCGGTGCCGGCGACGGTGATGACGTCGCCGTCGGCCAGCGGCACGGTCTCGACCCCGGGGTGCACGACGTCCCACAGCATCCGGTCCTGCGGGTGCAGGCGGATCTCGGCACCGCTCGCCGCGGCGATGTCGGGCGCCGCCGTGATGTGGTCGTTGTGGCCGTGGGTACACAGCACCGCCACGACCCGGCGGTCGCCGATCGCCGAGATGATGGCGCCGGCGTCATGTGCGGGGTCGACGACGACGACCTCGGAGTCGTCGCCGACCAGCCACACGTTGTTGTCGACGTCGAAGTCCTCGCCGTCGAGGCTGAAGGTCCCGCCCGTGACGAGATGCTCGATGGCGGCGCTCACGCGTCGAACCTCACGACGGAGCGGAGCACGTCGCCGTGGTGCATCCTCTCGAACGCAGCCTCGACGTCACCGATGCCGATCGTCTCGGACACGAAGTCCTGCAAGGGAAGTCGGCCCTGCAGGTAGAGGTCGATCAGCATCGGGAAGTCGCGGCTCGGCAGGCAGTCGCCGTACCAGCTCGACTTGAGCGCACCACCGCGGCCGAAGAATTCGATGAGCGGCAGGTCGATGCGCATGTCGGGGCTGGGGACGCCGACCAGCACAACGGTCCCGGCGAGGTCGCGGGCGAAGAACGCCTGCTCGTAGGTCTCCGGGCGGCCGATGGCCTCGATGACGACGTCGGCCCCGAATCCGCCCGTCGCCTCGCGGATCGCGTCGACGGCGTCGGTGTTCCTCGAGTTGACCGTGTGCGTCGCGCCGAAGTGCGTCGCCTTCTCCAGCTTCCGGTCGTCGATGTCCACCGCCACGATCGTGCGTGCGCCGGCCAGGCGCGCGCCGGCGATCGCGGCGTCGCCGACTCCGCCGCAGCCGATGACGGCGACCGTGTCGCCGCGCGTGACGTTACCGGTGTTGAGCGCGGCGCCGATGCCCGCCATCACACCGCACCCGAGCAGACCGGCGACCTCCGGCGGCGCGGCCGGGTCGACCTTCGTGCACTGGCCCGCGGCGACGAGCGTCATCTGCGCGAAGGCGCCGATGCCGAGCGCGGGCGCGAGCTCGGTGCCGTCGAGCAGGGTCATCTTCTGTGTGGCGTTGAACGTCGAGAAGCAGTACTGCGGGCGCCCTCGCTGGCACGCGCGGCACGTGCCGCACACGGCCCTCCAGTTGAGGATGACGTAGTCGCCCGCGGCGAGGTCGGTGACGTCCGGCCCGACCGACTCCACGACGCCGGCCGCCTCGTGCCCGAGCAGGAAGGGGAACGCGTCGTTGATCGCGCCCTCGCGGTAGTGCAGGTCGGTGTGGCAGACGCCGCATGCCTGGACCGTCACCCGTGCCTCACCCGGGCCGGGGTCGGGCACGACGATCGTCTCCAGCGAGACCGGCAGCCCCTTGGCCCGAGCAACGACACCCTGCACCTGTATCGACACGACCGACTCCTGACTCGCCCCAGGTAGGTCCGCGTGCAGCTGGTCGTGTGGGTGCTTCCGGGAAGGGAAACGACCGCACCACCAGTGACCCGCGGGATGACATGGGGACGCTAGCGGACGACTCGGGGACTCACACGAGATGGCGTGCTGCTGCCCACTTCGCCAGTTCGTGGCGGTTGCTCAGCTGCAGCTTGCGCAGGACGGCGCTCACGTGGGTCTCGACCGTCTTCACCGACAGGACGAGGTCCTTGGCGACCTCGCGGTAGGTGTAGCCGCGGGCGATGAGCCGCATCACCTCGCGCTCGCGCGGGCTCAGCGAGTCGAGTGCGTCCTCGGCGTGGTCGGCGACCGTGCCCGTGGAGAACGCGTCGAGCACGAAGCCGGCGAGGCGCGGCGAGAAGACGGCGTCGCCGTCCGCGACCCGGCGCACGGCATCCACGAGGTCGTCGGCCGAGATGGCCTTCGTCACGTAGCCGCGGGCACCGCCCCGCACGACCCCGATGACGTCGTCGGCGGCGTCGGACACCGACAGGGCGAGGAACCGCACGTCGGGCAGATCGCCGGTGCACCCGTCGAGCACGGCCCGCCCGCCGCCACCGGGCAGGTGGACGTCGAGGAGCACGACGTGGGGCCGCTGGTGGTGGATCACCGCGATCGCCTCGTCGACGTCGCCCGCCTCGCCGACGATGTCGACGCGTTCGCCGATCTCGGCACGGACCCCGGCGCGGAAGAGCCGGTGGTCGTCGACGAGCACGACGCGCAGCGTCCTGGCGCCGCCGCTATCGACCTCGACGTCGCGGGCGTCGGTCACGTCCAGCTCCTCACGCCGAGCGGCGCGGGCAGCGCCAACGACACCTCCGTGCCGGAGCCCGGCTCGGACCTTACGCGGGCACTGCCACCGACCCGCGCCATCCGCGCGTGCACGGACTCGCGCAGGCCGAGCCGGTCGTCGGGGACCGCGTCCGGGTCGAAGCCCAGGCCGCGGTCGCGGACGAACACCTCCACGCCCGCCTCCCCGCACTCGACGTACACCGACACCGCGCCGCCCGCGTGCTTCGCCGCGTTCACCACGGCCTCGCGGGCTGCGGCGACCAGAGCGTCGACCCGGTCGTCACGCGCGACGTCGCCGACGTGCACGAGCTCCACCACGCACGCGTACGCCGCCTCCACGTCGGCGATCTCGGCCTCGAGCGCCGCGACGAGCGTCGCGCCCGGGTCGCCCACGGGGGCGTAGAGCCACTTGCGCAGCGCACGCTCCTCCGTGCGCGCGAGGCGCGTCACCTCGTCGGGGTCGTGCGCCGAGCGCTGGATCAGGGTGAGGGTCTGCAGCACGGAGTCGTGCACCTGCGCGGCGATCTCGGCGCGCTCCTCGCTGCGGATCCGGGCACGCCGCTCGGCGGCGAGTGTGCGCCACCAGCCGAGCACGAACGGCAGCAGCACGAGCCCGAGGCCGGCGAGCGCCAGCAACGCGGCGGCCAGACCGCGCAGCGAGGCGACCAAATCCCCCTGCGAGGCAAGGACTCCCAGCACACCGAGCAGGACGAGCGCGAAGCCGAGCACGATGCGCGGGATGTTGCGTCGCACGGCGGTCTGCGTCGTCGCCCGTGCGCTGGCTCCGACGTCGGCGAGCAGCTCCGCGCGGCGGCTGTCGTCGGACTGCCGCCACAGCACCGCAACCCCGATCGCCACGAGCAGCAGCGGGACGAACCACGAGCCGGTGACCTCGATGCCCCGCGCCGAGAGCAGCAGCACCACGCCCACGGCGAGCGCCCCGAGCCCGAGGACGCCCGCGAGGTCGCGGCCCTCCGTCGGAGTCCCCGTGTCGGACCCGTCAGAGTCGTCGATCGGGAGCCAGGCCCAGTAGGCGGCGTAGAGCACGAGCCCGAAGCCGCCGAGCAGGACCGCGAGCAGGAACGCGGCCCGGACCGCCTGCACCGGCCAGCGGAGGTGGTCGGCGATCCCCTGGCAGACGCCGCCCAGCACACGTCCGCGCCGCGCACGGGTGGCGCGGCGCGGGAGACTGGTCGGGTGGTCCATGCCTCCATGATCCTCGTCTGGCCGGTACGACACATCGGGGACGCTCCCGGCTCCGCGCTCAGGGTCGGTCCAGGGTCCGGTCAGGGCTGATCCCCGATGCGCCCGACCCCCGATCAGCCGCACGCTGAGGACATGAACGAGAACCCCACCCTGGTCGACCCGCTCGCGACCGGCTCAGAGCCGGGCGGCGGTGCCGAGACCGAGAACACCCAACAGTCCCCTCCCCCTCCTCCGCCGTTCTCCTACGCCCCGCAGCGTCCGCCGCTGCGCCGTTCGCGCACCGATCGGGTCTTCGGCGGCGTCTGCGGCGGCATCGGTCGGCAGTACGACGTCGACCCGACCCTGCTCCGCATCCTGGTCGTCGTCATCACCGTCTTCACCGGCGGCGGCTTCGCCCTGGCCTACGCGCTCGGCTGGATCTTCATCCCCGACGAGCCCGCGCTCGTCCCGGTGACCACGCCGTCCGGCACGGCCTACGCCGTCCCGCCGGTCGCGCCCGTGCCGGCGTCGTACTCGGCCGGCGGCACCGGCACCTACGTGGACCCGGGCACCGGCCAGGTGTACGGCGCCCCCCAGTACTTCGCACCCGCGAAGCCGCGCGAGCCTCGCTCCTACCTGGGCCTCATCACGATCTCCGCGGCCGTGGCCGTCGGCGGGCTGCTGAGCATCCTCGCCGTCGCGGGCCTGGACATCCCGGTGGCCACCGTCGCCGCCGCGATGCTCGCCGTGGTCGCGGTCGGCTTGCTGGTCGGCGCGTTCCGCGGCAGGGCCCGCTGGCTCATCGCACCGGCGGTGATCCTGCTGCTCGTCGCGCAGGCCGCCACCGTCATCCCGCGCGCCGTCAGCGGCAGCTGGGGCTCCGGGGTCGGCGACCGCGTCTGGGCGCCCACCGTGTCCGACCCGGCGCCGTACGAACTCGGTGCCGGCGACGCCAAGCTGAACCTGACGTCACTGCCCGCCGGTCCCGCGACCATCACCGCGAAGGTCGGCGTCGGCACCCTGGTCGTCACCGTGCGACCCGACACCACGCTCGTGCTACACGGACGTATCGGCGCCGGCGACGTGAAGCTGCCCGACGTGGCGACCACGAGCGGCACGAACCTCGTCGTCGACACAACGGTCCCCGCGACGTCGACCACGCCCGCCATCACGACAGTGGATCTCACCGTCGACATCGGACTCGGAGAGCTGGAGGTGCGTCGTGCGACGTCATGACCTGGACTGGGTGTCCCTGATCGCCGGCCTGGTGTTCCTCGGCTTCGCCCTGGTCTACACCGTCGCGTCCCTCACCGACGTGAGCATCGACGGCCGCTTCGTCTGGCCGATCGTCTTCGTCGCCCTGGGCGCGGCTGGGATCGCCACCGCCGTGGCCGCCACCGCACGCGAAGAGAAGGCGTTCGCCGAGGTGGAGCGCACGGACGACGCGCTCTAGGGCGCGAGACGCCACGGCCGAGCTCAGGGGCGGCGTCGGAACGTCCGGCGCCTCCAGGCGATGCCTGCGCCGTCGCGCCGGCCTCCGGCCGACGACAGAGCCGCCCGGTGAACCCCTGAGGGGTCGTCACCGGGCGGTTGGGCGCCCTCGGCTTCGGCGTGCTGCAGCGGTCGCCTTCGGCTCCCACCTCGTGTGGGTGTCCCCCGGTCGCGGCCTCGGCTCGACCCGGGTCCATCTCCGAAGGCGCTAGGAGCTCCTGTCCTGGATTTCCCAGGCGTGGTCGAGGACGTGCCAGGTGATCCGGCGCACCGCGTACGCCGGGGGCCAGGCACCCTCGGCCGAGCCGGAGAGCACGCAGGTCGCGAGCGCGTCGCGCAGTGCTCGCACGTCGGCGTCGCAGCGCAACGGCGGGTGGCGCACGCCGAGCTTGCGGGCGTACGCCCGCTCAGCCTCAAGGACGTGGGCGACGACCTCGTCGCGGTCGCGGCCACCTCCGCGTGGCCCTGTGCGCAGGGTCGTCGGCGCAGCGGCCACGACGGCGTCGAGCAGGGTCCAGGACGCGCGCATCAGGGCGACCTGTTGGCGCCGCACCGCAGCCGTCAGCGGCTCCGCGTCCAGCGTCGACGGGACACCCGGAGCACCGAAGTCGGTCGTCTGCGTCCCAGGGACTCGCTCGACGACCTCGACGCGGTGCGCCGCCGGGAACCGCCGGCCCGCGCGCACGGCCACCTCGGCGTAGCGCTCGGCGTAGGCCAGCAGCTCGTCGACGGCGAGCCCCTCGGAGCGACCGGACCGGGCCCAGCCGGGCCAGTCGAGCGCGCTCGCGAACACGCGTTTTCGACCCTGCTCGAGGTAGAGGCGCGTGGTGGTCGGCACACGGCCAGGCTCGCACGCGGCCGCTGCGAGGGGAAGCGCCGCGCGGTCGGGCCACCTCCAGTCACCCCGCGGGACGACGCCCTCCTACTATCAGAGGGATGGCAACAGACGGTGCAGGGACGACCGCGGGGCGTGGTGGCTCCGGCCGGCGACCGACCCTGGAGATGGTGGCCGCCCTCGCGGGCGTGAGCCGCGGCACGGCCAGCCGCGTGCTGTCCGGCGCCAGCAACGTGAGCCCCGCCGCGGTCGAGGCCGTGCGCGCTGCCGCAGCCGAGCTGCACTACCGGCCGAACCTCTCCGCCCGCAGCCTCGTCACCGGCCGCACCGGCCTCGTGGGACTCGTGGTCAACGAGACCAACGAGCGCCTGTTCAGCGACCCGTTCTTCGCCGGCATCGCGCGCGGCGCACATGCGGCGCTCGCACCCGCCGGCGTCGCCCTCGTGCTCTCGCTCGCGGCCGACGAGGTCGAGCGCGACCGCCTGCTCGAGCTCGCGACGACCCGACTCGACGGCCTCCTCGTCGTCCACGGCCACGGCGACGCGGCACTCGTCGAGAGCCTCGCGACGTCGGGCCTGCCCGCCGTCTACGCCGGGCGCACGGAGACCCGGACCAGGCGCGACCTGTGGTGGGTGGACTCGGAGAACGAGTCGGGCGCCGCCGAGGCGGTGGCCCATCTGGTCGCGGGCGGACGTCGGCGTATCGCCACACTGACGGGACCCGACGACATGGCGGCGAGCGTCGACCGCCTCGCCGGCTGGCGGCGCGCGCTGCGCGTGGCCGGCTTCGACGACGACGACACCCTCGTGCAGCCGGGACTGTTCAGCACCGAGTCCGGCGTCGCCGGCATGACGGCGCTCCTCGGGCGCGTCCCCGACCTCGACGCCGTGTTCGCCGCCAACGACCTGATGGCCTCGGGCGCGATGCGGGTGCTGCGCGAGAGCGGTCGCAGCGTTCCCGGCGACGTCGCCGTGATCGGCTTCGACGACAGCGAGACCGCGCGGACGTCCGAGCCGCCGATGACGTCGGTGGCGCAGGACGTCGAGCGTGCGGGCTACCTCATGGCCGAGCTGCTCCTCGAGCAGGTCGGCGGCGCGACCGAGCCGCGCCAGGAGATCCTGCCGACCCACCTCGTCGTCCGCGCCAGCGCCTGACCCCCACGCTTCAAACCCGCGAGTTACTCCCCGAATCCTCGATTCTCAGGGCGACGGCGCGGATCCAGGCACCGACTCGAGCCCTAGGGGAGGGCGTTGGCCGTCGCTATCGCGGCGTAGTGCCGGCCACTGTCCTTGACGGTGCGCTCCTGCGTGGCGTAGTCGACGCGGACGTAGCCGAACCGCCGCTCGTAGCCCCAGGCCCACTCGAAGTTGTCGAGCAGCGACCAGGCGAAGTAGCCGCGCACGTCCACGCCGTCGGCGATCGCGTCGGCGATCGCCGCGAGGTGCAGGTCGAGGTACTCCGCACGCTCCGGGTCGTGGACCTCGCCGTCGACGACCTCGTCCTGCCACGCCGACCCGTTCTCGGTGACGAAGACCGGCGGGACGTCGTACTCCTTCGCAAGGCGCGTCAGCGTCTTCGTGAGGCCCTCGGGGACGATTTCCCAGCCCATGTGCGTCTTCTTGCGGCCGCGGTTGACGAACTCGACGCCCTCCGTGCCGATCCACGGGGTCGGCCGGGCGCCCGGCGTCGGCGCGGCGGGAGCCTCGAGACCGCGCACGTGAAACGAGCTGTAGTAGTTGACACCGAGCCAGTCCAGGCGGGTCGAGATCGTGTCGAGGTCGCCGTCGCGCACGAAGGACATGTCGGTGTAGGGCGCGAAGTCCGCCACGACGTCGGCCGGGTAGGTGCCCTTCAGGACGGGGTCGAGGAACCAGCGGTTCTGCTGCCCGTCGAGGCGCCGCGCGGCGTCGCGGTCCGCCGGCGAGTCGGTCGCGGTCGTGACGTCGTAGAGGTTGACGACGATGCCGACCTGCGCGGGACGACGGCCGCCGCGCAGGGCTTGCGCGGCCAGACCGTGGCCCAGCAGCAGGTGGTGCGACGCGATGACGGCCTCGGCCGGGTCGGTGTGACCGGGCGCGTGCTCACCGGACGCGTGCCCGAGGAACGCCGAGCACCACGGCTCGTTGAGCGTGGCCCAGTGCTGCACCCGGTCGCCGAGGCGGAACTGCGTGATGGCGGCGTAGTCGGCGAAGCGGTAGGCGGTGTCGCGGTTGCGCCAGCCGCCGACGTCCTCCAGCGCCTGCGGGAGGTCCCAGTGGTAGAGCGTGGCGTAGGGCGTGATGCCCCGCTCGAGCATGCCGTCGACGAGGCGGTCGTAGAAGTCGAGGCCGTCGTCGTTGATCTCGCGGCGCCCGGTGGGCATCACCCGCGGCCACGCGATGGAGAAGCGGTACGCCGTCAGCCCGAGCGACGCGAGCAGGTCGAGGTCGGACTCCCACCGGTGGTAGTGGTCGCAGGCGACCGAGCCGTCGGAGCCGTCGAGGATCGCTCCGGGCGTCGCGCAGAGCGTGTCCCAGATCGACGGGCCGCGGCCGTCCTCGGTGCTCGCGCCCTCGATCTGGAAGGAGGCCGTGGCGGCGCCCCACACGAAGCCGTCCGGGAACACACGCGAGGTGGGGGGGCTGGCCGGGGTGACGGTCACGGGGCATGCCTTTCCAAACGGGGTGCGCGGTCGCGCGGGGCCGAGACGGGTCGAGTTTCCCACCGCGGCGCGACCGGGGGCGGGCCGGGGCTCCCTCGTCCCAGACCCGCCCCCGGAGCTCGCCACCGTCGCAGATGGGGGGTCGACCTGGCTCAGCCTGCCGGGACGAACCCCCAGCCGCGCAGCGGCACGGTCACGGCGTTCCACGGCCGGACCCGTACCACCGAGGTGAGGTGTGCCCCCGCGTGGGAGCGCTCCCACAATGCCGTGCCGCACGAGTCCTGTCAACGGTGCCGGGCAGGGGACCCGGTCACGTCCAGGAGCCGGCGCTGCGCCCGGTGACGTCCCAAAGGTGGTGCTCGACGTCATGGAGGAAGTAGCGGGCGAACGAGTCGACGGTGAAGTGGGCGCCATCGCTGCGGACGCCGGTCCGCAGCCACCCGTCGTCGCGGACGCCGTCGCAGGCCGCGGCCATCGCCTCCGACGCCGCGGTGAGCTCGACCGACACGACGGCCGGGTCCTGCCGGTCGTAGCGGTCCTCGATGGCCGTGGCGTCCTGGTCCCAGTTGGCGAACTGGGGGCCGTCCTGGGCGAGCATGAGTCCGAGCCGCGCGGTGTAGAGGCGGTGCACGTCACGCACATGGCAGGCGTACTCCGTCGTGGACCAGCGCTCCGGTCGGGGACGGACCGCGGCGTCGGGCGCGCGCAGCGCGTCCTGCCACACGGGGACGCTCGCGCGGACGCGGGCCGCGACGGCCGTCGCCGGCACCGCGCGCGCGTCGAAGCCGCACTCGGGGCAGGCGCCGTCGAGCACCCAGGTCCAGTCCGTCGTGTCCGGCGTGATCGTCACCGTGTCACTCCTCGTGGATGAGGGCGCAGTTCGTTGCGCTCTCGGCACCGGAGGCCACCTTCAGTGACCTGGGTCGGCTCACTCCCACTCGATGGTGCCGGGGGGCTTGCTGGTGATGTCGAGGACGACGCGGTTGACCTCGCGGACCTCGTTGGTGATGCGCGTCGAGATCCGCGCGAGGACGTCGTAGGGCAGCCGCGACCAGTCGGCGGTCATCGCGTCCTCGCTGGAGACCGGGCGCAGCACGATCGGGTGGCCGTAGGTGCGGCCGTCGCCCTGCACCCCGACCGAGCGGACATCGGCGAGCAGCACGACCGGCAACTGCCAGATCGAGCGGTCGAGCCCCGCCGCGGCCGTCTCCTGACGCACGATGGCGTCGGCCTCCCGGAGCACGTCGAGCCGCTCCTTCGACACGGCACCGACGATGCGGATCGCGAGCCCCGGCCCGGGGAACGGGTGACGCCACACCATCTCCGGGGGGAGGCCGAGCTCGGCGCCGACCGCGCGCACCTCGTCCTTGAACAGCGTGCGCAGCGGCTCGACGAGCGCGAACTGCAGGTCGTCGGGGAGGCCGCCGACGTTGTGGTGGCTCTTGATGTTCGCGGTGCCGGCGCCGCCGCCGGACTCGACCACGTCGGGGTAGAGCGTCCCCTGCACGAGGAACTCGACCTGCTGCCCGTGGGCACCAGCCTCCTCGACGACCTCGCGCGCGGCGTCCTCGAACACCCGGATGAACAGCCGTCCGATGATCTTGCGCTTCTCCTCCGGGTCGGTCACGCCGTCGAGCTCGGCGAGGAACCGCTCGGACGCGTCGACGACCTTGAGGCGGATGCCGGTCGCGGCGACGTAGTCGGTCTCGACCTGCTCGCGCTCCCCCCGGCGCAGCAGCCCGTGGTCGACGAAGACGCACGTCAGGTTGTCGCCCACCGCCTTGTGCACCAGGGCGGCCGCGACCGCGGAGTCGACCCCGCCGGACAGCCCGCAGATCACGAGCTTGTCGCCCACTTGCGAACGGATCGAGTCGACCTGCTCCTCGATGACGTTGGCCGAGGTCCAGTCCGGCGTGATTCCGGCCAGGTCGTGGAGGAAGCGCTCGAGCACCGCCTGGCCGTGCTCGGAGTGCAGCACCTCGGGATGGAACTGGACGCCGGCGAGACCGCGCGCGGCGTCCTCGAACGCGGCCACGGGCGCGCCGTCGGTGACGGCCACGACGCGGAACCCCTGGGGAGCGGTGTAGACGGCGTCACCGTGCGACATCCACACCGACTGGTCGTGCGGCGTGCCGTGGAACAGGGAGGACAGCGGGTCGGTGACGCGCAGCTCGGTGCGGCCGAACTCCGAGAGCCCGGTCTGCCGGACCTCCCCGCCGAGCGCGGCGGCCATAACCTGGAACCCATAGCAGATGCCGAAGGTCGGGACACCCGTGGCGAACAGGTCGGGATCGACCTGCGGCGCGCCCTCGGCGTAGACCGACGAGGGGCCCCCGGACAGGATCACCGCGGCCGGGTCCTTCGCCAGCATCTCGGCCACCGGCATCGAGGACGGCACGATCTCGCTGTAGACGTGCGCCTCGCGGACGCGGCGGGCGATCAGCTGCGCGTACTGCGCACCGAAGTCGACGACGAGGACG
>Ga0075015_100000714_pt1 | contig 11869 bp, 11 predicted proteins | sample AleBraG_ABR_2013_FD_71476 | JGI IMG/M metagenome (GOLD analysis project Ga0075015, IMG submission 71476) | Freshwater sediment microbial communities in response to fracking from Pennsylvania, USA - Alex Branch Run_MetaG_ABR_2013 | ecosystem: Environmental > Aquatic > Freshwater > Creek >...
GTGTTGATCACCGACGCGTCGACCGGCTCGCCCGCCTTCGAGCGCTCCCGCCAGTAGGCAGCGGCGTGGCGAAGCGGCACGAAGTGCCCCTTGAGATGGACGTGGATGACCGAGTCCCACTCCTCCTCCGACATGTTCGTGAGCATGCGGTCGCGCAGGATGCCGGCATTGTTCACCAGCACGTCGAGGCCACCGAACGTGTCGATCGCGGTGCGGATCAGGCGCTGCCCGCCCTCCCAGTCGGCACAGTCGTCGGTGTTGGCCACCGCTTCGCCACCGAGCGCGCGGATCTCGTCGACCACCCGCTGTGCCGGCCCGGCGTCGGCGCCCACGCCGTCGGCCGAGCCGCCGAGGTCGTTGACCACGACCTTGGCACCCTCCCGGGCGAAGAGGAGCGCGTGCTCGCGGCCGATGCCGCGCCCCGCGCCGGTGATGACCGCGATCCTGCCGTCGAGTGCTCCCATGAGCGAGACGGTACCGCGGTCGCCGCGCGCGTTACCGTCCTGCCATGCCGACCTTCCCAAGCTTCGACGGCGTGACCATCTCCTACACCGACGACGGTGACGGGCCGGTGCTCGTGCTCCTGCACGGCTTCGCCGCCGACACCAACGTGAACTACGTGCGCCCCGGCTTGTTCGACCTGTTCCTCGACGAGGGCTTCCGGGTGATCACCTTCGATGCGCGGGGCCACGGTCTCTCCGAGAAGCCGCGCGAGCCCGAGGGCTACGCGAACGACGCGATGCGGCACGACGTATCGGCACTGCTCGACCACCTCCGCGTCGACTCGTGCGTGCTGGTGGGCTACTCGATGGGCGCGCACACGTCGTTGCGCGTCGCGCCGCGGGAACCGCGGGTGAAGGCGCTCGTGCTGCTCGGCATCGGCGAGAACGCGGAACGCAACGCCGACGGGACGGCCGACAATTCCGGCGAGGACCGGCGCGCCGCGATGATCGCCGCGCTCACGACCGAGGACCCGGAGGAGATCGAGGCGTCGGGACTGCGCCGGTTCCGCGTGATGGCGGGGAACGACCGCACGCCGCTGATCGCCTACATGAGCACGCCCGCGAGCGGCGAGGCGACGAACCTCGACGACCTCGACGTGCCAGTGCTGCTCGTGGTCGGCGAGTCCGACGTGGAGGCGGGCGATCCCACCGGGCTCGCGCAGCGCCTCGACGCGCAGCTCGTGCGGGTGCCGGGCGACCACTTCCAGGCCAACGCGCACCCGCAGCTCCACCGGTCGGTGCTCGACTTCCTCGCGACGCTGTAGGGGCCGAGGTCTAGGGAGTCACGTCCTCCACCATCGTGAGCCACTTCTCGGCCACGAACGACGCGGGATCGACGGGGAGCGCGGCGCGTGCGGGCGAGTCGTAGTAGGCGCGGTCGGCGGCCTCGAAGTCGCCGTCGGCCGACACGACCCACACGAAGCCTTCGTTCGCGCGGTCGACGACCGCCCGCTCGACGGTGAAGCCGAACTGCGCGCGCACCTCGCAGGCGGCTCGCCACGCGTCGAGGAACGCGTCGACGGATCCGGGCTTCAACTGGTACCTGCGCAGCTGCACTCCGCTCATGCGCACTCCTTCATCGGCGCGCACGCTAGAGGAGGCCGAGGTCGCGGGCCCAGGCGAGGTTCCGGCGCGCCGACCCCACGTGGGCGATGTGCACCACGTGCCCCTCGCCCTGCCCCGGCTCGCCGTGCAGGATCTTGTCGCCGCCCGTCTCGGCCTGCTCCACCTCCGCGGCGGTGGCGAGCGCGTCGAGCTCCCGCCAGTAGGCGAGCTCCTCGGCCGTCGGCGAGAACACCTCGTGCACGAGCGGCACATGGCCCGCGTGGCCGAGCATCATCCCGTAGTAGCCGAGGTTGCGCAGCCCGGTCGCGAACGAGCGCAGGCCGTCGACGTCGTCGATGCGCCCACCCCACATCCCGCTGATCGGGTAGCGAATGCCCGCCGCGCGCGCGTCGACGAGCACCTTCGAGCGGAGGAACAGCGTCTCCTCCCCTTCCGCGGTCCAGCGGAAGCCGATGGCCTGGTGGATGTCGCCGAAGCGCGAGATCGCGCCACCCAGGTAGCCGACGCGCGGCGACGCCATCGCGATCTCGTACGCAAGGCGGATCGCGTTCGCGGTCTCGAGGATCGGATAGATCAGCAGCGAGCCGCGGGGCAGCCCGTGCTCCACCTCCGCGCAGGTGAGCAGCGCGTCGGCCGCGTGCACGTCGGCGGGGCCTTCGATCTTCGGCAGCAGGATGCCCTTGAGTGCCGGGCTCATCACCGCGGCGAGATCGCGCAGCGTCATACCGGTCGACGGCGGCTGCACGCGGGCGAACAGCCACGGCAGCGCGTCGGGGTCCTGCGCGTCGAAGAACTCGCGTGCCACGCCACGACCGCGCTCGCGGTCGGGCTCGGAGTACGGCGTGCGCGGCTCCTCGAGGTCGACGACCATCGCGTCGGCGCCCGATGCCGCGGTGGCGACGAGTGCCTCGGGGTCGTCACCGGGGGCGAACACCAACGAGCGCAACGGACGAGTGAACGGACGCTCCACGGTCATGCGGTCTCCCCCTCGACGCCGAGCGCCAGTGCGGCACGCACCGCGCCCTCCACGGTGGTCCCGGCGAAGAAGCCGGGGTTGGCCTCGACATGCAGCCGCGCCGGGTTCACGAACGTGAACTCGCGGAACTCTTCGGGGCTCAGCACACCGTGCTCGACCAACTCGAAGGCCTCGGCGACGGGCTCGTTCATGTCGCGCACGTCCCAGTGGGAGATGTCGCTGCCGAAGATCGGCCGCAGCCGGGCCCCGAACGGGTTCACGTCCTCCCGGAACGCCCAGGCGACGAGCGGATCGTCGGCCTCGCACCCGAAGTAGAAGTTGGGCACGAATCGGGTCTTCAGTTCCTCGGCGCGCTCCATGCCCACCGCGGCGAACTCGTCGACGTTGGCAGGGCGCGCCGCGGGGCGGGCGAAGTAGTCGCGCAGCTCGCCGAGACGGCCCTGCACCTCGGCGTCGCCGTAGCGGGCGAGCCAGCCGGCGAGCTCCTCCACGTCGAGCGCGTCGGGGTCGAGCTCGCGGATCGCGTCCCGGTTGCGCTTGTCGTAGTGCCCGGCGAGCGATGCGTAGAGCATGCACGCCCACGCGACGCCGCCCTCGAGGAAGCCGACGCGCAACTCGGGGAACCGGTGGGTGACGCCGGACAGGAACAGCGACTTGCACAACGACTCGTGCGCGGCGGCGAGGCCGTTCACGTGATTGTACACATAGTTCGACACCGACCGGGTGACGCGGTGCTGCTGCAGCGCGCTGTGCACCACCGGCGCGACGCCCAGCTCCACACATGCCGCCCAGAACGGGTCGTAGTCGTGATCGCTGTCGACACCGAACATGTCGAGGCGATACCCGCCGTCGGCAACGGGCCGACGCGCGTACCCGGCGATCACCGCGGTGCGGAACCCGTGCTGCTCCACCGCGTCGCGCAACACCGCGATCGCCTGCTCCGGCGTGGTCATCGGCACGAGGGCGCCCACGGTGCAACGGTCGGTGTACGGCGCGAACTGCCGTGCATGAAGTCGGTTGACGGCCGTGCACGCGGCTGCGGCCACTTCCACGTCGGTGATCTCGAAGTAGCCGAGCGCCATCGACGGGTAGAGGATCGTGTGGTCGATGCCCATCTCGTCGAGGCGCTCGTACAACAGCGCGGGGAGGTGGGCGGTCGCGCGGTCGCGCACGTTCGCGGTCTGCCACCCCCACCACGACGGCATCGCCTTCCACCCGGCGCGCACCGCAGGGTCATCGCGATCGGCGAGGCTCGACGACGTGTCGAACGCACGCGCCGTGGCCAGGAACCGCTCGCGCAGCGCCGCGCCCCCGAGCTCCTCGACGGTGGCGACCACTTCGTCCTGCAGGATCGGCCCGAGCTCGACGAAGTGCCCGTCGGCGTCGATGATCGGGTGGTCGAGCGACTCGCGCACGCGGGCCGCGTCACTGACGACGGTCATGGCCATCACCTCCGGCCGCGCACACTACGACCCGGCGCGGTCGCGCGCACCGACCCCGATCCACTAGAACCGCACCCATGCAGCGGGACGCGGCCGAGGTCGCCGCCTACAAGCGCAACGGGGACTGGGGCGAGACCACGGTGGGCGACGCGGTCGCGGGTTGGGCGCGCACCCGGCCCGACGCCGACGCCTTCGTCACCGTCGGGACCGACGGGACCAGAACCCGCACGTCATGGGCGGAGTACGACGACCGGGCGACCCGTCTGGCCCGGGTGCTGGCCGCCGGGCGACTTGCCCGCGGTGACCGGATCGCGGTGGTCCTGCCCGACGGCGCCGCGGTGCACATCGCATTCGTGGCGGCCGAGCGCGCCGGGCTCACCATCGTGGGGATCGGCCACCGGGCCGGCGCCGCCGAGCTGCGCCACCTCCTCGGGCTGACGCAGGCCCGCGCACTGCTGACCGTCGCCGAGCACCGTGGCCGGCCGGCGGCCGAGCTGTTCGCCGAGCTGCAGGCCGAAGGGCTGCCCCTCGCCCACCACGTCGTCATCGACAGCCAGGCGGCCGACGACCCGATCGTCGACGGCGAGGTCGTCGCACCCCGCGAGGTGGACCTGGCGCGCCGTGCCTTCGGCCCCGACGACGTGTTCCTGCTCAACTCCACCTCGGGCACCACCGGGCTGCCGAAGTGCGTCGTCCACACGCAGAACCGGTGGATGTACTTCCACAAGCTCGCGGTCTCCGCCGGCGAGATGCACCCTGGCGACGTGTTCCTCAGCGCGCTGCCCGCCCCCTACGGGTTCGGCATCTGGACGCAGCACGTCACCCCCGCCGCGCTCGGCTCCCCCACCGTGATCCACGAGCGGTTCGACGCCGCCGCAGTGCTCGAGTCGATGGAGCGCGAGCGGGTGTCGGTGCTGGCCTGTGTGAGCACGCAATTCCTGATGATGTTGAAGTCGCCCGCGATCGAGACGCGCGACCACTCGGCGCTGCGCTGCATGTTCACCGGGGGCGAGGCGGTGCCCCATGAGCGCGCGGCGCGTTTCGAGGACGTCACGGGCGCGCGGGTGCTGCAGTTCTACGGGTCCAACGAGACGGGTGCCCTCAGCTGCACCACCATGCGCGACGACCGCGAGCACCGCCTGGAGACGGCGGGTCGCGTGATCCCCACCATGAAGGTGCGGCTGCTCGACGCCGCCGGTGTGGAGATCACCGAACCCGGCGTGCCGGGCAGCCCGGTGTGCCGCGGCCCGGCCACCTGTGAGGGCTACCTCGACGACGAGGGCGCCAACGCCGAGCTGTTCACCGACGACGGGTGGATGCGCATCGGCGACGTCTGCACGATCGACGCCGACGGCTACCTGCGGGTGGTCGGCCGCACGTCCGACATCATCATCCGCGGCGGCAAGAACATCAGCGCGCCCGCAGTCGAGGCCGCCGTCGCCAGCCACCCGGCGATCGCGCTCGCCGCCGCCGTCGCCATGCCCGACGACGTCTTCGGAGAGCGGGTCTGCCTCTACGCCGAGCTGCAGCCCGGCGCGTCGCTCACGCTCGACGAGGTCGTCGCCCATCTCCGGGCCGACGGCGTGTCGCCCGAGTGGTTCCCCGAGCAGCTCGTCGTGCTCGACGAGCTGCCCCGCGCGTCCGGCGGCAAGGTCGCCAAGGGCGAGCTCCGCGCCGACATCCGCCGCCGCCTCACCTCCGATTGACCCGTTTGGCGTCAGTCGTGCGGACATATCCGGCCTCACTGACGCCAAAGCAGAAAGTGCGCGAGGATCGGGGCATGACGACTGGGGGGACGACCGAGCGCTCGGGCGGGTTGACGGCGTGGGCGCCGCACACGGTGCCGGGGCCGGGGGTCGAGCTCACGCCCGCGCAGGAGCTCGCGCTCGCCCTGCGCCACCTCGACGACCTCGGCTGGTGCGAGAACCTCACCGGACACATCACCCTCCAGACCGGCGACGACGAGGCCGCTTCGGGTGACCGCTTCCTCGTGAACCCGTGGGGGCTCTGGTGGGCCGAGGTGACCGCGGCCGACATGCTCACCATCGACGGCGATGGCCGCGTGGTGGACGGCGCGCTCGACGTCACCCCCGCGGTGCACATCCACACCGAGCTGCACCGGACCCGACCCGACGCCACCGTGGTGGTGCACAACCATCCGCCGTACGCGTCGGCGCTCGCGGCGATCGGCGAGTTGCCCGACCTCGTCCACCAGAACTCGTCGATCCTCACCGACGAGATGGTGCTGGTCACCGACTACGACGGCGAGGTCGACCAGCCTGCGCTCGGCGCCGACCTCGCGGACGCGATCGGCGGCGCGTCGGTCGCCCTCCTCGTGAGCCACGGAGTGATCGTCACCGCGCCCACGATGGCGGAGGCCGTCTACAAGTCGGTGCTGTTCGAGCGCACGTGCATGTTGCACTGGCTGGTGCGCGCGATGGACCGCGCCCCCATCCCCATCGCCGCCACGCACCAGCGTCAGCTCAAGGCGTCGCTCATCGAGCGCGCCGCCCCCGTCTACTGGAACGGTGTCGTACGCGCGCTGGTCGCGTCGGAACCGGAGGTGCTGCGCTAGCGATGTCGATCTCGATCGAGGACCTGTCGAACAAGTCGGGATTCACCACCGCCGAGAAGGGCCAGGTGAGCTGGCTCCCCGAGCCCGAACCCGCGCCGCGCGAGTTCACCGTGATCTCCGTCGACGATCACGTCGTCGAGCCGCCGCACGCATTCGAAGGCCGGCTCCCGCGCAAGCTCCAAGACCGCGCTCCGCGCGTCGTCGAGCGCGACGACGGCAGCCAGGCCTGGGTGTTCGAGAACCAGGAGCTGCCCAACGTCGGGTTCAACGCCGTCGTCGGGCGCCCGGTCTCGGAGTACAGCTTCGAGCCCACGCGCTTCGATCAGATGCGCCGCGGCGCGTGGGACATCCGCGCCCGCATCCACGACATGGACCTCAACGGGGTCTACGCGTCGCTGTGCTTCCCGTCGTTCCTGCCCGGGTTCGCGGGGCAACGCCTCCAGCAGCTCACCGACGACCCCGAGCTCGCGCTCGCGTGCATCCGCGCCTGGAACGACTGGGTGATCGAGGAGTGGGCCGCCCACGACCCCGACCGCATCATCCCGCTGCAGCTCCCCTACTTCCTCGACCCGGAGGTCGGCGCGGCCGAGGTGCGCCGCAACGCCGAGCGCGGCTTCAAGGCGATGACGTTCTCGGAGGCGCCGCACCTCCTCGGCATGCCGTCGCTGCACAGCGGTCACTGGGACCCGATCATGGAGGCGTGCGAGGAGACCGAGACCGTCGTGTGCCTGCACGTCGGCTCGTCGGGTACGTCGCCGGCGACCGCACCCGACGCGCCGTCCGACACGATCGGCGTGTTGTTCTTCGGGTACGCGATGTTCGCCGCGGTCGACTGGCTGTACTCCCGTATCCCGGTGCGCTTCCCGGACCTCAAGATCTGCCTCTCCGAAGGCGGGATCGGCTGGGTCGCGGGCCTGCTCGACCGACTCGAGCACGTGCGCAAGTACGACGCGATGTACGGCACGTGGAACGACCTGAGCCTCAGCCCGGCCGACACGTTCCGCCGCAACTTCTGGGTGTGCGCGATCGACGACCCGTCCGCGTTCCTGCAGCGCGACGTGATCGGCGTGGAGAACATCCTGCTCGAGTCCGACTACCCGCACGCAGACTCCACCTGGCCCCACACCCAGGAACGCGTGCGCGCGCAGCTCGCCGGCCTCTCGCCCGCCGAGATCGAACGGGTCACGTGGCGCAACGCGTCCGAGCTGTTCCGCCACCCGGTGCCGGCGGCGTACGCACAGGACCCGAACGCGTGGTAGCGCTCGCCCACACGCCGTTCGGCCCCGTCCGCGGGACCGAGCGGCAGCACGACGGCGCGCGGGTCCTCCACTTCGGCGGCGTACCGTACGCGCGAGCGGCGCGCTTCGGCCTGCCCGAGCCGTGCGAGTGGACCGACGAGCTCGACGCGACGCGTCCGGGTGCCGCGCCGCCGCAGACCATCGGTGGCCTCGACCTCGTACCGGGCATGGCCCCCGACCGTCAGTCCGAGGACTGCCTCACCGCCGAGATCTTCAGTCCCGACCTCGGCGGCGCCGCGCCGGTACTGGTCTGGGTGCCGGGCGGGAGCTACCGCATCGGTGGCGCGGGACTCGCCACCTACGACGGCGCCGCGCTCACGAGCGCCGGAAGTGATGCCGGAAGTGAGGGTGGCGTCGTCGTCGTCGGCTTGAACTACCGGCTCGGCGCGCTCGGCTGGCTCGGCCTCGAGGGTGTGCCCACCAACCTCGGCCTGCGCGATCTGCGCGCGGCGCTCGACTGGGTGCGCGTGGTCGCGCCGTCGTTCGGCGGCGATCCCGAGCGCATCGTGGTGATGGGCGAATCCGCCGGTTCCGGCATGCTCGCCCACGCGCTCGCGACCGGCGACCTCCCGGTGGCCGGCGCCATCCTCCAGAGCGGCGCACCCGCCGGCACCCTCGACACCGATGCGGTCGCGTGGGTGGCCGAGCAGTTCCTCGACGCCGCCGGCGCGGCCGACGTGGAGGGCCTACGGCGCCTGTCCGTCGACGCGCTGCTCGCCGCGCAGGAAGCGACCGTCGCAACCGCGTTGCCGAAGGTCGGCATGATGCCGTTCCACCCGTGGATCGACGGCGACCTGCTCACCGGCCCCGCCCACACGAGCGCCTTCCCGGCGATCCCGCTGGTCGTGGGCACCACCGCGCACGAGATGGAGCTCTTCCGCGACCAGGTGCCGCAACTGCCCGAGGAGCACGCGCTCGGGTTCCTCGACATGAAGGCGCTCACCCTCGGCATCGCCGATCCCGAGGCCGTGCACGCCGCGTTCCTCGCGGGTGGCAGCGACCTGGTGGAGAGCGTCGCCGACCTCGAGCTGCACGTGCCCAACGAGATGCTCGCCCGCGCCCACGAGGCGCGCGGCAACCCGGTGTACCGCTACCGCTTCACCTGGGAGGCCCCGGTCAAGCGCGCCTGCCACGCACTCGACCTGCCGTTCACCTTCGGCACGCTCGACGTGAGCACCTGGCGTGAGTTCGCCGGCGCGCAAGGTGCGAACGCAGCGGCCGCCGATGCGTTGTCCGGACGGATGCGCGCCGCGTGGGCCAGGTTCGCGACGACCGGCGCACCCTGGAACGGGACCGAGCTCGTGCAGTTCGGCCCGGCTGACGGCTCGGGACCCGACGCCGTGAGCGAACGGGTCGACCTCTGGATCGGAGCGAAGTGAGCGCGTTGGAGGGGAAGGTCGCGCTGGTCACCGGCGCGAGCCGGGGCATCGGCAAGGGATGTGCACTCGAGCTCGGCGCGGCGGGCGCGACCGTCTACGTGACCGGCCGCACCGTGTCCGAGGGTGAGCACCCGCTCCCCGGCACCGTCGGCGCGACGGCACAGGAGATCGACGCACTGGGTGGGCAGGGCGTCGCCGTCGCGCTCGACCACCGCGACGACGCCGCGGTCGCCGCGCTGTTCGACCGCATCGACGCGGAGCACGGCCGCATCGACGTGCTGGTGAACAACGCGTTCATCGTGACCGACTCGCTCACGTCGGGGAAGAAGTTCTGGGAGCTGCCCATCTCCGACTGGGACGACATGATCGACGTCGGCACCCGCTCCGCGTTCGTGGCGAGCTGGTACGCGGCGCAGCGCATGGTGCCCGCGGGCGACGGCCTGATCGTGAACATCTCGTCGTCGGGCGCGGAGGAGTACGCGTGGAACGTCGCGTACGGCGTCGGCAAGTGCGCGCTCGACCGCGTGACCGCCGACACCGCGGTCGAGCTGCGCGACCACGGCGTCAACGTCGTCTCGCTGTGGCCGGGCTTCGTGCGCACGGAGCGCATCGACCTCGGCGCGGAGGCGGGGCTCCTGCCACCCACGCTCGACCTCTCGACGTCGGAGTCGCCGCGCTTCTGCGGCCGCGCCGTCGTCGCCCTGGCCACCGATGCCGATGTCGATCGCTTCACCGGCCGCGCCGTCGCGGCACGCGACCTCGCCGACGAGTACGGCTTCACCGACGTCGACGGCCGGCTCCCCGCGGGGCCCCTCCGTCACCGCAACGGCTGAACCGGGCAGACTGCCCCCATGGGCAGTCCCGCGGAACGAGTCATCACCCTCCCCGACGGCCGCGCGCTCGCGTATCGCGAGTACGGCGACCCCGCCGGCGCGCCGGCCGTCAACTGCCACGGCGGCCTGCTCAGCGGCCTCGACGTGGCGCCGTTCGATGCGGTCACGCGCGAGCTGGGGCTACGCGTCATCTCGCCCGACCGCCCCGGGATCGGCGCGTCCACATCGTCCCCCGCTCGCACCACCGCCGACTGGGCCGACGACGTGCGCGCCCTGCTCGACGCCCTCGGCATCGAACGCACCGCGGTCTTCGGCTGGTCGATGGGCGGACAGTACGCACTCGCCTGCGGCGCCCGGCTCGGCGGGCCGGGAGGGCGCGTGGAACGCGTCGTCGTCGTCGCCGGATGCCTTCCGCTCGACGACGGCGCCACCTTCGAGCACCTCAACGCGATGGACCGCCGCCTCACCCGGCTGGCCCAGCACCACCCCCACGTCGCACGTGAAGTGTTCCGCTCTCTCGGCGAGGTGGCCCGCCACCGCCCTGAGGCCTGGGCGCACCTGACGACGCGTGGCGCGGTACCCGAGGAGGGGAAGGCGCTCGACGCGCTCCCCGACCCGGGGATCGCGTCGGCCGCCGCCCACGCGCTCGAGCACGGCGACGGCATGGTCGAGGAGTACGTGGCCTGGGCCCGGCCGTGGGGCTTCGCGCCCGAGGACGTCACCGTGCCGACCGTGCTCCACCAGGGGACGCACGACGACCTCGTGCCGCACGCCTGGGCCGACCTGCTCGCCGCCCGCATCTCCGGAGCCCGGCTCGTGAGCCACGAGGGGGCTGGTCACTTCCTGACCTATCGCGATCCCGCGGCGGTGTTGCGCGACCTGGTGGCCGCGTGACCGAGCCGGCCACCTACCGCCGGCGCGTACGCCTCGCGGCGCGCGCGAACGCGGCGTGCGGCGCGCTGGAGGACGACGTGCACCACGTGCGCGTCGCGATCCGTCACGACGGCACTCGCGTCACCGAGGCCACCGGTGAAGCTGTGCGTCTGCCGTGGTCGACCTGCCCCGGTTCGGAAGCGGGCATTGCGTCGCTCGTCGGCACCGAGCTCGCGTCGGCGACGCGCGGCCTACGCGATGCGTACGACCGCACCATCCACTGCACGCACATGTTCGACCTCGCCCAGCTCGTCGTCGCGCACGCGGCGCGAGGCGCCGAGGAGGAGCGCGACTACCTCGCGACGGTCGTGCCCACGGCCGACGGCACCGAGCACGCGGAGATCGCACTCGCCGGTGTCACGCAGCTCGTGTGGGAGCTCGCCCCGGGCGAGCTCCCCGGGGTCGGCGACGACGACACCGCCGAGGCTGCGTTCATCCTGCGCCGCGCCGCGTACCTCGCGCCGATCAGCTCGATGCACTTCGACGGCTACGACACCGTCGGCCCCACGGGCCTCCCCGTCGGGTCGTGCTGGACCGCGCAACCGGAGCGCATCGCGATCGCGTTCCGTCACCGCGGCAGTCAGCGCCACTACGCCGACGATCCCGCGGCGATGACCGCCGGCTTCGACGGGTACCGCGACCAGCTCTTCGCCGTCTGATCAGAGCCAGCTGGCGCGCACGCTGTCGCCGAGGTCGGCACCCGGCGCGGTGGCGAGCTCGCCGGCGTGCACGCGATCGAGCAGTCGCTGCACCGTCGCGATGATCTCCGGCACTGCGGCGCGCAGCTGCTCGGCGTCGTCGGGACCGACGTCGGACTCGCCCAGCCCGGCGCCCGCGAGCAGCGTGGGCAGGTCGGCGAGCTGCT
>Ga0075015_100000715_pt1 | contig 11866 bp, 12 predicted proteins | sample AleBraG_ABR_2013_FD_71476 | JGI IMG/M metagenome (GOLD analysis project Ga0075015, IMG submission 71476) | Freshwater sediment microbial communities in response to fracking from Pennsylvania, USA - Alex Branch Run_MetaG_ABR_2013 | ecosystem: Environmental > Aquatic > Freshwater > Creek >...
GAGGCGGGCGGGCCTCAGGCCTGGACGCTGATCGTCGTACCGCTGACCGTGACGGGGATCGAGGCGAGGGGCGCGGGGGCCGGGCCGCCCTGGACGGAGCCGTCAGCGGCGGAGAACTGGCTGCCGTGGCACGGGCAGGTGATGATGCCGTTGGCCACCGACGCGACGGTGCAGCCCTGGTGCGTGCAGACGGCGGTGAAGGCCTTGTAGGTGCCCGCCTGGGGCTGGGTCACCACGATCTTCCGGTCCGCGAGGATCGTGCCGCCGCCGACCGGGACGGCCGAGGTCGCCACGGTGACCCCGCCTGTCGCCGGGGACGAGGCATCAGGCGGGCCGGGTGTGCCCGCGGCCAGGCTCGAGGCAGGACCCGACGTCGAGGACCCGCACGCCGCTGTGACCGCGGCCGCGGCCGCGAGGACGCCTCCGGTCACCAGGACCTGACGTCGGCTCGGGGGCTCGACGTCGCCGGTGACGGGTGCGGTGCTGGCCTGGTCGGCGAGCTCGAACATGGGGCTCCTCGGGTTGGACGGCGCGCGTCGCACCGCCGCGGGGGGCGGTCTCACCTGTCCATACGCACCACCATGGCAGACGGTTCACTGTGTCGTCCGACTACCGGTCGCCGCGGCGCGCTGGCGCCGCGACGTGGCGGTGGCGGTGGCGGTGAACGAACGCGCCCTGCGCTACGTCTAGTGGTCATGGGAGCACCCGATCGCGCCGAGGAACGCCTGCGGCGCATCTACGCCGAGCACGGCGCTGCCCTCCTGGCATTCGCCACCCGGGCGTGCGGGGGGGACCGGCAGCGAGCGGAGGACGTCGTGCAGGAGGTGCTGGTGCGCGCCTGGCGGCACCCGGAGGTCTCCGATGGCGGGCCCGCCGGGGAGCGCGCCTGGCTCGTCACGGTCACCCGCAACGTCGCGATCGACGCCTTCCGGGCCCAGCGGTCCCGCCCGAGCGAAGTGGGGGGCGACTCCCTCGACGCCGTCGCCGCCCTCCCGGGCGACGACGAGCTCGACCGCGCGGTGGAGGCCTGGACGGTCGCGGCCGCCCTCGAGGCGCTGCCCGCCCACCACCGTGACGTGCTGGTCGAGACCTTCTTCCGCGGCCGGTCGGTGGCCGAGGCCGCGGTCACGCTCGGGATCCCCGCGGGCACGGTGAAGTCGAGAGCGTTCCACGCGCTGCGCTCGCTGCGCCGGATCCTCGTCGAGGGGGGTGCTCGCGCGTGAGCGGCCCTCCGCCCTTGACCTGCGCCGTCGCCGAGGAGGCGCTCGGTGCACTCGTGCTCGGCGCGCTCGACCCCGGCGAGCGAGAGCAGCTGGAGTCCCACCTGCGGGTCTGCCCGCCGTGCGCCTCCCTGCTCGCCGAGCTCGCGCCCCTCCCGGGTCTGCTGCACCGCGTCGATCTCCTCGCCCACGAGGCAGCGCCGCCGGCCGACCTGCTCGAGCGGGCGATCGCGCAGGCCCGAGCCACCGAGCCCGTGGTGCTGCGCGCGCGTCATCGTGTGACGACGATCGTCGTGGCGGTGGCCGGTGTGGCCGCCGCGATCGTACTCGTCGCGACGATGGTGGTCTCGACCCGATCGACCCCGCTCACGGTCACGGCGACCTCGCCGGCCAGCGGGGTCAGCGCGCGGGTCGTGGTGACCTCGACGGACACCGGGAGCGAGCTGTCGCTGACCCTCGACGGGGTCGAGGCGGGTCAGCACTGTGAGCTCGTCGCCGTCGCGAAGGGTGGGACGCGGGAGGTCGCGGCCAGCTGGATCGCGAACTACGAGGGACAGGCCGTCGTCACGGGCACGACGTCGGTGCCGCGTGCGGAGCTGGCACGGCTGCTCGTGACGACACCGGACGGCGCCACGCTCGTGGAGCTGCGGGTCCCGGCGTAGGCGGGGCGGGGGCCTCAGCCCGCAGGCTGGCTGAACCCGAGGCGGCCGCGCTCGCCGGCGCCGACCTCGACGTAGGCGATCTTGTCGCCGGGGACGACCACGGTGCGGCCCTTGTCGTCGCCGAGGGTCAGTGGCGTGCCGTCCTTGATCGCGGCCGACACGAGGGCGACGACCTCGTCGGGGGTCTGTGCGCTCTCGAGCACGACCTCACGGGCCGCCTGCTGCACACCGATCTTGACCTCCACGCCGATCCTTCCCTGACGCCGTCAGGCGTCGTCCCATCGCGAGCCGCTGTCGACCGTGCGGTCACAACCTAACCACCCCCGCCGTCCGCTGCTTGCCCGGCACGACCCTGTACGCCCACGGCGTACCGCCGTCGCGCACCGAGCGTGGCGGGAGGCGCGGGAACTACGCCGGCGGGTGCGACAGCGGGATGCGGGAGATGCCGCGCCAGCTCAGCGTGCTCACGAGCCGGGCCGCGTCGGCCTTGGGGATCGAGCTGCCCTCGCGCAGCCAGTGCCTCGCTGCTGTTTGGGCCTGACCGGTGAGGCCGGCGGCGAGGAGCATCGCCTCGCCTTCGGTGAGGCCGGTGTCCTCGGCGATCACCTTGCTGACCAGTCGGGCGCAGGCGTCGTTGGTGCGGTCGACCCGCTCGCGCACGGCGACCTCGTTCGTGAGGTCGGACTCGAAGATCAGCCGGAACGCCCCGCCGGGGTCGTCGACGAAGTCGAAGTAGGCCTGCACCGTGGCCTGGACGCGCAGCTTGTTGTCGCTGGTCTCCGCGAGCGCCGCCTCGACCGCCGCGATGAGGGCGTCGGAGGACGAGTCGAGCAGCGCGAGGTAGAGGTCAAGCTTGCCCGGGAAGTGCTGGTAGAGCACCGGCTTGCTCACGCCCGCCGCCTCCGCGATGTCGTCCATCGCGGCCGCGTGGTAGCCCTGCGCCACGAACACCTCGCGGGCGGCGTCGAGCAACTGAGCACGGCGCTCCCGGCGCGGCAGGCGTTGACCGCGTGCGGGCGACCGGCCGGCCTGGGAGACGACTGACATGGGCGCAACCCTACCCGGCGGTAATGCCACCGGGGGTGCGTCAGGCCTCTCGGTCGTGGCCGTCGTCGAACCCGACCTCGCGGATCTGGTCGAGCGCGTCGGCCTGGTCGGTCTCCCAGGGCAGCGCGACGTCGTCGCCGGGGACGTCGGGCTCGTCGTCGTCGACCGGTGGTCCGGCGACGAGGTCCGGGGCGTCTGCAGGATTCAGCTCAGCGGGTGACGGGACCTCGGCCGGGCTCGGGGTGTGCGGCATCGTGCTCATGGTGCCCCCTCGGATCGTCGCCTTCGGGACACCTCCACGCTACGCCGCTCCCGAGCCCGGACACCTGCGCACGGCTGCCGTCTCGCTGGGCATCGCCGCTCCGCGACTCGTACGGTGGAGACGTGGCCCGCGAGAGCACGCCCATCGCCACGCCGCCCGACGCGCAGGAGGTCGAGGCGGCGCTCGGTGTCGTGACGGGCGTCGCGCGCGCCGTCGTGGTCCGCGACGGTGACGGGGTTCCGGCGGTGCTGCGGATCTGGCTCGCACCCGACGGGGACGCCGCAGTGGTGGCCCGGGCGGCGCACCGGATCCTGCGCCTGCAGTTCGGGGTCGGCCTCGACCCGGCACGCATCGAGGTGGTGGACGAGGCGGTCCCCGAGCCGCTGATGGCCCCGCCGCCGCCGCTGCGTGTGGCCGAGGAGAGCTACGACGGCGTGCTCGAGCTCGGCGCGGAGATCGACGCCCTGCTGGCCAGCCTCGACGGGGACCAGGGTCCGGGGCGCCGGTTCGACCCGGAGGTCCTGGCCTCGGCCGCCCGGCACCCCGCCGGCCTCGGTCCGCCGGCCCCGGTCCTCGACGACGCCACCTCGGTCGTCCTCGACGGTCACGACACGGCGCCCCGGCTCGCCCTCGCGCGCCTCACCCTCTCGACCGACGGGCTCGGGGTCGAGGCGACGGTCAGTCTGACCCGCGGCGAGCACGAGCACACCGGCACGGCGGAGGGCCCGGCCACCCCGGCGTCCGTTCACCGCGTGGTCGCCGCCGCCACGCTGGCCGCACTCGCGGGAGTCCTCGGCCGGGACCACCGGGTCGACGTTGAGGCCGTGACCGTGACGCCCATGGGCGATGGCATGGTCGCTGTGGTGCAGGTGCTGTGGTCGAGTTTCGAGGGCAACGAACGGCTCACCGGCGCCTCGGAGGTGAGGGAGGACCCGCGCCAGGCCGTGATCCGTGCGACCCTCGACGCTGTGAACCGACGCCTCGCCCCGCACCTCGACTCCTGATGTCCGACGACCTCATCCCCCGGACCACCGAGGAGCTGCTGGCCGCACTGCCGGCGCCGTGGCCGCGCGAGGACGTCCTGGTGCCCAACGGAACCCTGTCGATCCGGCAGGCCCCGGCGCTCGACCCCGACGGTGCGGAGCCCGCGCTGTTCGTCCACGGGCTCGGTGGCAACGCCACCAACTGGACCGACCTCATGACCCTGCTGCGGGACCGGATCGAGGGTGTGGCGGTCGACCTGCCCGGGTTCGGCTGGTCCCCGCCCCCGCGCGACGGCGACTACACGTTGCGCCGCACCGCGGCCTCGCTCGCCGAGCTGGTGGAGTCCCGCTTCGACGGCCGCCCCGTGCACCTGTTCGGCAACTCCATGGGCGGCGCCATCTGCGTGCAGCTCGCGGCCCGTCACCCGCACCTGGCACGCACGCTCACCTTGGTGAGCCCCGCGCTGCCGAAGGTCGGCGTACGTCGCACCAACGTGCACCTGCCGGTGATCGCCGCACCCGGGCTCGGCACCACGCTGATGCGCCGCTACCTCACGCTCGATGCGGCCATCCGCGCCAAGGCGACGATCGACGTCTGCTTCGCTGACCCGTCCTCGGTGCCGGTCGAGCGCATGAACGAGGCCGTCCAGGAGGTGCGCCGGCGCGACGCGCTGCCCTACGTCGGCGACGCTTTCGTTCAGTCGCTGCGCGGTCTGCTCGCGACCTACCTCGATCGCAGCGAGGAGCGGCCATGGCGGCTCGCGGAGGGGATCAGCTGCCCCACGTTGCTGGTCTACGGCCGCGCCGACAAGCTCGTCGACCCGATCCACGCGCACACCAAGGCGTTCCCGGACGTCCGGGTCCTCGTCCTGCCCCACGCCGGGCACGTCTCGCAGATCGAGCAACCCGTGCTTGTCGCGGACGCCTGGCGCGACCTGCTCCGGACCGGCGCGACCCACTGACGGCGGTCGATACATCCGAATGGTCTAGACCGTTCCCCGTGCCGACAGGGTCGCGCACCGATACCGTGACCGCGTGACCGAGCCGGTGTCCCGCGCCCTTCCGTCCCGCGCCCGCGTCGTCGTGATCGGCGGCGGGGTCGGTGGCACGTCCGTGGCCTACCACCTCGCCCTGTCCGGCGAGCGCGACGTGGTCCTCGTCGACCGCAACGAGCTCACGAGCGGGTCGACGTTCCACTCCGCGGGGCTCGTGGGCCAGCTGCGTTCGGACCCGACGCTCACGGCGATGAACCGCTACTCCGTTGAGCTCTACCGCTCGCTGCAGCAGGGCGAGAACCCGCCGGGGTGGGTGGAGTGCGGCAGCATCCGTCTCGCCTCGACGCAGGAGCGCTGGGAGGAGATCCGGCGCCAGGACGGCTGGGCCGCATCGAGCGGACTGCAGATGCAGCTCATCTCGGCGCCCGAAGCGCAGGAGCTGTTTCCGCTCATGGCGACCGACGGGGTTGTCGGCGCCTGCTTCCTGCCGACCGACGGGCAGGTCGACCCCTCGCAGCTGACCTACTCGCTGGCCGCCGGTGCCCGGGCGATGGGTGTGCAGATCCTCACCCACACCCGCGTCGTCGGCATCGACACCGAGGGCGAGGGGCTGCGCCGTCGCGTGACGCGCGTGCGCACCGACAAGGGCGACATCGAGTGCGAGCTGGTCGTGGACTGCGGCGGCATGTTCGCCGCGCAGATCGCTCGACTGGTCGGCGTCCGGGTGCCGATCGTCCCCATGTCGCACCAGTACGTGGTCACGGAGGCGATGTTCGAGCACCGCGAGACCCCGCTGCCGTCGCTGCGCGACCCCGACAACCTCGTGTACTACCGCCAAGAGGTGGACGGCCTGGTCATGGGCGGTTACGAGCGGCAGTCGCAGCCGTGGACGGCGTCGGCGTCGGCGTACGACCGCATCCCGGCGGACTTCAACGGCCGGTTGCTCCAGCCCGACCACGACCGGTTCGTGGAGATCAGCGAGAACGCCGCGATCCGGGTGCCCTCGATCGCCGACGTCGGCATCCGCTCGTTCATCAACGGCCCCGAGGGGTTCACGCCCGACAACGAGTTCTGCCTGGGGCCGACCGACGTCGGCGGCTTCTTCGTCGCTGCCGGCTACTGCGCGCACGGCATCGCCGGCGCGGGCGGGATCGGCAAGGTCATGGCCGAGTGGGTGCTCGAGGGCGCACCGCCGATGGACTTGTGGCACATGGACGTACGCCGTTTCGGCGGGTCCTACCGGTCGCCGTCGTACACCCTCGCCCGCACCGTCGAGAACTACGAGAGCTACTACGACATCCGCTACCCTGCGCACGAGCGGCGGGCGGGTCGTCCGCTGCGGACCTCGCCGGTGTACGCCTGGCACGCGGCGCACGGCGCGTCGTTTGGGGAGAAGTCGGGCTGGGAGCGGGTCAACTACTACGAGTCGAACAGCCACGTCGACGACGAGGCGTGGCGCCCCCGCGGATGGGCCGGTCGGCACTGGGCGCCCGCGGTCGTGCCCGAGCACCGCGCCGCCCGTGAGACGGCCGCATTGTTCGACGAGTCCTCGTTCGCGAAGATCGAGGTGAGTGGGCCCGACGCCGCGCCTCTCATGCAGTGGGTGTGCGACAACGACGTGGCGCGCGGTGCCGGCTCGGTCACCTACACGCAGGCGCTCAACGCGCGCGGCGGGATCGAGTGCGACTTCACGGTGACACAGCTCGGCACCGCGCTCTTCCTCGTCGTGACCGGGACGGCATTCGCCAACCACGACGCGTCGTGGCTGCGCACGCAGGCTCGTGAGCTCGACGCCGACGTGCGCATCACCGACGTCACCGGGGCATGGGCGTGCTTCGGACTGTGGGGCCCGAACGCACGAGAGATCCTCGCGCCGCTCACGCCGCAGGACCTCGGCAACGATGCCTTCCCGTTCCTCGCGATGCGCGAGACGACGATCGGAGACGTCCCGGTGCGCATGGTGCGCGTCACGTTCGTCGGCGAACTCGGCTGGGAGATGTACTGCCCCGCCGAGTACGGCGCGCGCCTGTGGCAGACGCTGTGGGACGCCGGGTCCACGCACCGCCTCGTCGCCGGCGGCTACCGTGCGATCGACTCGCTGCGGCTGGAGAAGGGCTATCGGGTCTGGGGCGCGGACATCGATCCCGCGCACACGCCGTACGAGGCCGGACTCGGGTTCTGCGTCCGGCTCGAGAAGCCGGGGGGGTTCCTCGGCCGCGACGCGCTCGCCGCGCAGAAGGAGGCCGGTATCACGCAGCGGCTGGCCTGCCTGGTGCTCGACGACCGTTCGCAGGTGGCGCTCGGCAACGAGCCGGTGCGGGTCGCGGACGCCGTGGTCTCGCGGGTCACGAGCGGGGGGATCGGCTACACCCTCGGTGCCTCGATCGCGTTCGGCTACCTACCCGTGGGGCTCGCGGAGCCGGGGACCCGGGTCGAGGTGGGCATCTTCGGCGAGTGGGTCGGTGCGACCGTGACGAAGGATCCGCTCTACGACCCCAGGAGCGAACGCGTCCGCAGCTGAGGCATGCTCAACGCCACACGCAACAGACGGAACCGAGCCTCGACCATGAACGAGATCGTGTCCGAGAGCGAGGTTCGTGAGGGTGGGTAGTCAGCCCGGGTCGGCCACGGCGCGCAGGGTGACCGGCTCGTCCGGGCTGCGGTGCACGACGAAGTCGACCCGGTCGCTGCGGAACACGTCGCGGGCGAACTCGACGACGGTTCCGCTCGCGTCGCGCGCGACGCGCTCGACGCGCAGCAGCGCGGCCCCGGGGGAGACGTCGAGGTGCTCGGCCAGCTCGTCGTCGGCAAGGACGGGGCTCAGCCGCTCGACGGCGGTCACGGGCTCGTGACCGTAGCGCTTGCGCAGCACGGCGTACAGCGAGCCGGACAGTGTGTGGTCGAGCATGCCGGGCACGAGTCGCGCCGGGAACCAGGAGGTCTCGAGCGCGACCGGCAGCTGGTTGGACAGCCGGACCCGGACGATCTCGACGGCCTGCGCCCGGCCCTCGAGCCCGAGGGCGCGGGCGACGTCGGACTGCGGGACGAGACGCCGCGCGGACAGCACCCGTGCGCCAGCCCTGCGGCCGGCGCGGTGCAGCTGGTCGGTGAGGCCGGCGAGGTGGGTGAGGTCGACCTCCACGCGAGGCTCGGCCACGAAGGCACCGCCGGCACGCCCCGCGACCCGCACGAGGTCACCAGAGGCCTCGAGCTCGGACAGGGCCTGGCGCAGGGTCATGCGGCTGACGCCGAGGCGCTCGGCGAGGTCGCGCTCACCGGGGAGGCGGTCGCCGGGGGCGAGCTCGCCGCGGGCGATGCCGGTGCGCAGCCAGGTCGCGATCTGGACGTGGGCGGGCTCGGCGGCCCCCCGGTCGACCACGAGAGGGGAGGTCGGCAGCCCACGTGCCATGGCTGTCGCCTCCCCCCTCGTCGTGTGATCCCGCCCGGTCAGGCCGTGCCCTCCGGGTTGTGGCGCTGATGCTCGCCGGGGAGGAAGCCCTCATCGAAGTGCTCGAGCGCGATCTCCTCCGCCGCGGAGACGCCCTCGGGCAGGTCGATGGTGTGCTTGGGCCCGGTGAACCACTTCTTGGCCGACAGGTGCCACCCGATCCACAGGGCGATCAGCGCGCCCACCGTGATGATCGGCGAGTAGTTCATGAAGCGGTAGTCGAACGTCGGGTCCCACGGCGCCTGGTTCGGCGAGAAGGGTAGGGCGAACCAAATCGTCGTGAGCACGATCTCGGCGAGGGCCAGCGGCGCCATCCACTTGTACTTGTTCCCGAGGTTCCACGGGCCGGGCGTGAACGCGTCGCCCTTGCGCCACCTCAGGAAGATCGGGATGGCGAAGGCGAGGAACAGCCCGAATACCGAGATGGAGGTGAGCGCGTAGAACGCTTGCGGCACGACCGCGCCTGCGGAGTTCGTGACCTTGACCAGGGCGGGCAACGTGATGACGAACGCGACGACCGCCGCACCGATGACGCCGTTGACCGGGGTCCTGTTGCGGTTGAGCCTCGACCACAGGTAGGAGAAGGGCACGGCACCGTCACGGCTGAACGCGTACATCATCCGCGAGCACGACGTCAGGCAGGCGATGGTGCAGAAGAGCTGCCCGGCAGTGGCGATGGCCAGGACCAGACGTGCCACCCCAGGGGACAGCGCCTGGGCGAAGATCGTGCCGATCCAGCCGCCGTTCGCGGTGACGCCCTTCTCGTCCTGCACGGCGAAGAGGAACGCTAGCTCCAGCGCCCAGCCCGCGATGCCCGAGTAGAGGATCGACCGGTAGAGGCCCTTTGCCGCGCCCATCGAGGCGCCCTCCGTCTCCTCGGACAGGTGCGCCGAGGCGTCGAAGCCGGTGATCGTGTACTGCGTGAGCAGGAAGCCGAACGGGAGCACGATGAGCCAGAACGGGACCCCGCTTGTCGCCCCGTTGAACCACCCGGAGTTGTTGATCGTGTGGGTGAACACGAACGACGTGGACGCGTGGTGGCTCGGGAGGAAGATCAGGATGGCCACGATGAGGGCGGCGCCGAACACGTGCCACCACACCGAGATGTTGTTCACCATCGCCAGCAGGTGCGAGCTGAAGATGTTGATGAGCGCCGCGAATACCAAGATCACGGTGAACTCGAGGAAGACGCGGGTGATCGGGTAGCCGCCGTTCTCATAGCCGTTGCTGGCGAACCCGGCGTCGGAGTTGAACAGCGTCTGGTCGAGGAAGTACGCCGCGCCGTAGGCAACCGACGCGACGACCGCGAGCAGGCCGATGAGGTTCAGCCAGCCGGTGTAGTAGGCCGCCTTGGCGTTGCCCAGCTTCGAGGCCCACCAGTAGATGCCGCCGGACGTCGGGTAGGCCGAGACCAGCTCGGACATACAGAAGCCGATGAGCAGGATGAAGAACGCGATGAGCGGCCAGCCCCAGGAGATGACGACCGGGCCACCGTTGTTCCAAGCGAAGCTGAAGCTCGTGAAGCACCCCGCCAGGACGGAGATGATAGAGAACGAGATGGCGAAGTTCGAGAACCCCGACCAAGTGCGACTCAGTTCCTGCTTGTAGCCCAGTTCAGCGAGCCGCTGTTCGTCAGCGCTCAACTTGGACGTGTCTGTCACTGTCCCCTCCTTCGGGAACCCCTCACCGGACGGCCGCGGCGGCGCCGTGACCTGATAAGGAAGTGTGTCGGCACCGCTCCGGTGCCGGGCCGCGACACGCTCGGACGGGACGGTCCGGCCACCGTGCGTGCCTGCGTGATCTCAGTCGGTGCTACGCACCTCCTCCAGAAGACGACCGAAGTCCAGGCCCTCGAACTCGGCCGCCGCGCGGTCGTACTTCTCCATGCCCCACGACCAGAAGTCGAAGTCGAGGTCGCTCGCGCCGTCCTGGATCGACGCCCAGAGCATCCATCCGTACTTGCTCATCAGGCCCCACAGGCGAGCGCGTGCCGTGAGGGCGGTCGACGGGCGGCCGACGTACGCCGCGACAAGACGCTCGAGGTCCTCGGGCGTGCCGGCGGCCTCGCTCCAGAGGTTGCCGATCTCGAAGAACGGGTCGTTGTTGCCGGAGTACTCATAGTCGATGAGCCAGAGCCGGTTCCCCGCGTCGAGGACGTTGGCGGCGAGGAGGTCGTTGTTGCAGGGCACGGTGGGCTGCGGGCGCACCGCCAGCGCGGCCGAGAGCGCCCGCACGTGCGGGGTGAAGTCGAGGTAGCCGTCGGGCAGCCGGAACCCCCGCTCGAGGCACAGCGCGAGGTACTGCGGCTGCAGCACGAGCATGTCGAACTCGTTCACGAAGCGCGGCCCGGCGTGCAGCTGCCGGCAGACGTGCGCCAGGCGCGGCGCGTTGTCCGGGTGCAGGACGTCGGCGTTCCCCCAGGTGGTCGCTTCGATGAAGTCGACGACGAGGACGCTCACCTCCGGCGCGAACGCGATGACCGAGGGGGCCGCGCCGGACTCGGCTGCCGCGCGGGAGTTGGCGTGCTCGTTGACGCGGTCGATGGCCAGCAGCGCGCTCTCGGGCGACGACAGGCGGGCGACGTAGACGCCCTCCGGGGTGGTGACCTTGAGGTTGCGGTTGGTGAGCCCGCCGGACAGGTCGCTCACGTCGGTGCGGCTGGCCAGCGCGGGGACGGCGTCGATGCGCTCCAGGAGCACCGGGTCGACGGTGTGCGACGACACCTGGACCACCTCGACCTCCAGCCGTGGACCGCTCCGCCCCCCGTTAGGCGCCCGCCGGCCGGGACCCGTCGGCGCGACGCGTCCCGCAGCGCTGCGCGGTGAGCGGAGAATAGACCCCGCCGCCCCTCCTGGGGGTCGTTTTCGGTCTAGACCGAACCCTGGCGCGTTTCGCCCCCCAACAAGGCCACAAACCGGGCAGGGTGTCCCCATCCGTCCGAAGGGAACACCCATGTCCGACCACGCCACCCCCACTGGCGCACGGCTGTCCGTCGAGCAGCTCAGGGCCGAGGTCGCCGCGGGCCGCGTCGACACCGTGATCGTCGCCATCACCGACATGCAGGGACGTCTGCAGGGAAAGCGCATACATGCGCCGTACTTCATCGAGCACGTGCTGCCGCACGGCACTGAGGGGTGCAACTACCTGCTCGCCGTCGACGTCGACATGAACACCGTCGACGGCTACCGGATGTCGAGCTGGCACTCCGGCTACGGCGACTTCGTGATGGCGCACGACCTCGCGACGCTG
>Ga0075015_100000720_pt1 | contig 11814 bp, 7 predicted proteins | sample AleBraG_ABR_2013_FD_71476 | JGI IMG/M metagenome (GOLD analysis project Ga0075015, IMG submission 71476) | Freshwater sediment microbial communities in response to fracking from Pennsylvania, USA - Alex Branch Run_MetaG_ABR_2013 | ecosystem: Environmental > Aquatic > Freshwater > Creek >...
GGCATGAACAAGGCTCGACATTATCTTCTGTCCAGGTCGGTTAAATCTATGCCGAGCCGAAGCGCTTTCTTGTAAAGCGTCTTGCGTTCGATGCCAAGGCGGCGCGCAGCTTCCGAGCGGTTTCCGTTCGTATGCCTGAGGACTCTGAGGATATGCTGCCGTTCGACCTCCAGCAAACGGTCCGGGGTGACGATCACCGTATCAACGGAGTCGCACTCTTCCAAGCTCCGGCGAGCCTCGGCTTCAATATCTGCAAGAGTAATCTTTCCGGTTGGGGCGAAGATGGCCAGTCGATTTAACGTGTTTTCGAGTTCTCGAACGTTGCCAGGCCAATTCATGTTCTGTAATTTAGCAACAGCCTCTGATTCGATCGTAACCTCCAGATTGTTCTTGGAGTTGAACTGCTGGAGGAAGTACCGCACCAGCAGGGGTATGTCGTCGCGGCGCTCGTGGAGCGACGGCATCCTGATCTGCACCACAGCGAGGCGGTAGTAGAGGTCTTCCCGAAGTTGGCCCAGCCTTAGCAGAGCGGTGATATCGCGGTTCGAGGCCGCCAAAATGCGCACGTCGACCGGAATGTATTTGGTCGAGCCGACCCGCCGTACCTGCTGCTCCTGAATGACACGCAGGAGTTTCACCTGGAAGGACAGCGTCGTCTCGGTGATTTCGTCCAGGAAGAGCGTGCCTCCATTCGTGGCCTCAACTAGCCCCTTGTGCAAGTTGCCGGCCCCAGTGAAGGCCCCTTTCTCGTGGCCGAACAATTCACTTTCGAGGATTGTCTCGGTGAATGATCCACAATTCACCGGAGTGAACGGCTTGTCCACCCGCTTTGAGTGTTCATGGATGGCGCGCGCTACCAATTCTTTCCCCGTACCGCTGGCGCCCGTGATCAGCACGTTCACGTTGCTTGCCGCGACCCGTGCGATCGCCTTGTAAACCTCCAGCATTTTCGCGCTCTCGCCGATGATGGACGAGTTCTGCACCTCGGTGACTGCAGGCGATTTCTCCTCGCGATTTTCCGACCGATACGCATCTGCGCGGACGGCGATAGCGTGCAGCTGGTCAATAGTGATGGGCTTGCTCACATAGTCAACCGCGCCCTCTTTGAGCGAGCAGGCGGCGGTCTCCACGCTCACGTGGGCCGTCATGATCACCAGGTATAGATTGGGCTGCAGCACCCGCAGCTTCTGCAACAAGTCGATACCATTGGATGGGCCGAGATAGACATCCAGTATGGCCACGTCTGCGGCTGTGGTAGCAAGGTAGTTCTCAGCATCCGCTGCACGGGTAAACGTCTGGCACTCGTGCCCCTCAGCGGTGAATGCCGCCTTTGCGAAGGCACAGATATTGGCTTCGTCATCGACCACGACCACTTTCAACGGTCGCATAAGGGTTGAATCTCGTATTAACTAACTGTTCGGCAGTGACGAACTCAATGGCAATTCGATTGCCAAAAAGCACCGCCTAATATGTAACCCACCGGCTTTTCCAGAACCGTGATTGGGGTCACACCACAATGTGAGCGGTCAAGGCGCAGGGTCAGTGGTCTACGATGCGCTTCCATCATCATTGACTGCCTCCCGCTAGGATGTATTCCCCTCCCAACCCAGTGATAGCGCAGCGCGCATCCGATTCTGGGGCTGGAAGGGGGGCCCTGCAAGAAAGGACTGCCAATTGCTGCGGGAGAGCTGATCGGATTGCCCATGCGTACCACATTGCTGGCACTCGGCGCTCTCCTGTTTGTGCTCGGAATCGCCCATGCGCAGATCTCGCCCGGACCTCTCTCGCGGGCGCACCAGTCACTTGAAGGCGCTACGCAATGTACCACCTGTCACAAATTTGGGGGCGAGGCGATTCTCAAGTGTCTGGACTGCCATACCGAGATCGCGGAGCGTCTGACTACCCGCAAGGGGTTACACGCCACTTATGGAATGAAGGCGGGATCGAGCCAGGAATGCGCGCGCTGCCACTCTGAACACAACGGACCCGACTTTCAACTGGTCAAGTTTGATCCGAGGAATTTCGACCACAAGCAGACTGGCTATGTACTGCAGGGCAAACACGCCGGAATCAGCTGCAATCTCTGCCACGCTCCCGAGCATATTACGGGCGGGCAGAGGGCCGCGATTAAGGTCCGCGATCTGAGCCGGACCTTTCTGGGATTGAGCCCGGCCTGCACGACCTGCCACCAGGACGCTCACAACGGCCGCCTGGGCACCGAGTGTGCGCAGTGTCACAACACCACGGACTGGAAAAATACCGCCGGGCAGTTCGATCACTCCAGGACACGTTTCCCGCTCACCGGATTGCATGCCCAGGTACAGTGCCAGCAGTGCCACACCCCGGGCCCCGACAGCAAGCCCCGTTATGTAGGACTGCCCTTCAGCAAGTGTTCGGATTGCCACGCCGATCCGCATCGCGGGAGTTTCGCACAGCAGAGTTGTCAATCCTGCCACAACACCGCCGGATGGAAGAGGATTGCAACGTCGGTTCTGAACAGCAGTTTCGATCACTCACAGACCAAGTATCCGCTGCTGGGGAAGCACCAGCAGGTGGATTGTGTCTCCTGCCATCGCAAGGGCGATTTCAAACAGCCTTTCGCCTTCCAGAAGTGTATGGACTGCCACCAGGACGAGCACCAGGGACAGTTTGCACAGCGTGTGGGCGGTGAGGAGTGCGCCTCCTGTCACACCGTGGACGGGTTTAAGCCGGCGAAATTTGGGTTGTCCGAGCATGCGACGACCGCCTATCCCTTGCAAGGCAAGCATGCCACTCTGCAATGTGGGCAGTGTCACATTCCCCGTGGCAAAGAAACGCTCTACAAGATCAAGTTCGGTCGCTGCCTTGACTGCCACACAGACGAGCACCAGGCGCAGTTCGCCGCCGCCCCGTATCTGAACCGTTGCGAGCAGTGCCACACACTCGATGGCTACAAGCCTTCCACCTTCGGCTTGGCGCGACACAAACAGGCGCGATTCGTGTTGACGGGAGCGCATCTGGCCGTGACCTGCCAGGAATGTCACAAGCCACCGGCGCCGGCCTCGACCCAAATCAAACCCGCAGTGCAGTACCACTTCGAGGATATGTCCTGCGCGGCTTGTCACACCGATCCGCACCGCGGGCAGTTTGCTACGCGCATGCAGCGAGTGGTGAACGGCCAGACGGTGGGATGCGAAGCCTGCCACACCAATAAAACCTGGACGGAACTCTCGCGTTTCGACCACTCCCAGACGGATTTCCCGCTGGCCGGAGCGCATCGCGCCGTCGCCTGCAGCGACTGCCACAAACCCTCGAACCTCGAAACCAAGCTGGCGAATGTTGATTTCCATGCCGCGCCAAAGCAATGTGAAGACTGCCACGCGGACATCCACGGCGCGCAATTCGCGAAGGGAGGAGGCGTTACCCGCTGCGCCGAATGCCACAACAGCGCTCGCTGGAAGCCGTCCCTGTTCGACCACGACAAGTCGGCCTTCCCGTTGGAGGAGGCCCACCGCAACGCACTGTGCGCCGACTGCCACAAACTCAACCGTGTGATAAACGGAAGAGCTGTACTTTTTTACAAGCAGACCCCGAGAGAGTGCTCAGATTGTCACGGCGCAAATATTCCGGCGAGCAAGCCGGGCCAATCTTAGGTGTGGATGAAGAGGACACGAGGGTGTGTCGTTTAGACCCAGGCAACCATTAGAACCTGGCACAAAATCAGAATCGGGCGCTGCGTCGTCCGCTTGTATGCCTGCAGTAACGTCGGTCCCACTCGCAAACTCGGTCACTCTCTTCAATGGATGTTCAGTTGCACCTCTCGCGATGGCATTCGTCTCTTCGTCGGGCGGGTGGAGCCTTGGTTTCAGTCCTTAGAGTTCAGATCATTTTTTTGTTGATGCTGCTTGCGCCTGCGGCTGCTGGGCAAAGCCCCGCCTATAGCGCGACACGGAGCCCACACGGCCCCTTGAATATTCCCTGCCAGAACTGCCACACCCTGAACGGATGGAAGCCAATCCGCAGTGTCCCCGAGTTCGACCATAACCAAACCCGATTTCCTTTGCGCGGCATGCACCAGGGAGTCAGTTGCACCCAGTGCCACACCAAGCCGGTGTTCACCAACGTGGGCCAGAAGTGCGCCGACTGCCACGCCGATATCCACAAACGCCAGTTTGGCGCGTCCTGTGAACAGTGCCACACCGTCAAGGGATGGCAAGTCTCGGTGCAGCAGATTAATCAGCACCAGAACCGCTTTCCCCTGATGGGTGCGCATGCGGCGCTGGATTGTACCTCTTGCCACACCGGCGCGGCCGTCGGTCAGTTCCAGGGCCTTCCGACTCAATGCTACTCGTGCCATTCGAAGGACTTTCAGACCGCCCAACCCAACCACATCAGCAGCGGTTTTCCGACGGGCTGCGAGCAATGCCATAGCATGAACGATTGGCTGGGGGCCAAGTTCGACCACTTGAAGTTCACTGGATTTGCGCTGGTCGGCGCCCACGCCACACTGGACTGCAATGCCTGCCATGCCGGGGGAAGATTTCAGGGCACGCTTGCCAACTGCGTGGGCTGTCACCTGCCCGACTATCAGAAAAGCACGAATCCCAATCACGTTGCCCTGGCCTTCCCGCAAACCTGCCAGACCTGCCACAACACGACGGCGTGGCAACCTGCGACCTTTGACCACAGCACGATAGGGTTTCCGCTCACCGGGGCGCATCAGACACTGCTTTGTTCGCAGTGCCACGCAAACGGCAATTACAACCTGACGACATCTGCGTGCGTGTCATGCCACCTGAAGGATTTCCAGGGCACAACCAATCCGAATCACGTGCAAGCGCAACTTCCGCAAACCTGTCAGGGATGCCACAACACCGCCTCGTGGGCGGGCGCGACATTCAATCATGCCAGCACCGGGTTCACGCTCACCGGGGCGCACACGACCCTGCAATGCTCGCAGTGTCACGTGAACGGCAACTACACATTGAACACCGGAGCCTGCTCGTCCTGCCACATGAAGGACTACCAGGGCACGACCAACCCGAGCCACGCGCAAGGCGGATTCCCCACGACTTGCGACTCCTGTCACACCACGATCTCGTGGGCCGGGGCGACGTTTAACCACAATTCCACGGGCTTCCCGCTCACCGGCGCGCACACCACCGTGCAATGTACGCAATGCCACGTCAACGGCAACTACAATCTGACCGACGCTAGTTGCGCTTCGTGCCATCTAAAGGACTTCAACGGAACGACGAGTCCGAATCACGTCCAGTCCGGGTTCCCGCAGCAGTGCCAGGTGTGCCATAACACCACCGCTTGGATTCCTTCATCGTTCAATCACAACAACACCGCATTCCCCCTTACTGGCAGACACACGAGCGTAGCCTGTGCCAGTTGTCACGTGAACAACAACTACACAACTGTTCCCACGGACTGCTACTCATGCCATAGGACGGACTACCAGACCACGACTAACCCGAACCACGCGGCAGCGGGCTTCCCCACGACCTGCCAGACCTGTCACACCACTACTTCGTGGCAGGGAGCGACCTTCAACCACACCTGGTTCCCGACTGGCCATGGCGGGGCAAATGGCGTGTGTTCCACGTGCCACACCAACCCGTCGAACTACACAGTGTTCACTTGTACGGGGTGCCATACCAAGACCCGGACCGATGAGCAGCATCAGGGTGTGGGGAGCTATGTGTACAACAGCATCAATTGCTACCAGTGCCATCGTTCCGGACAAGGCGGAGGATAAGCAGCCTTGACGATCCGGGGAGTAACTGCGAGTGAGGAGGTCCAATGAATACGGCACGTAGACATCTCGTGTGGCTGGTCCTGATGGCTTCCTATGGGGCTGCGCAAAGCAGCCCCGCGACCCTCCTAGATGTGAAGGTGGCGCGTATCAATAACGACGTCCAGCTCGAGTTCACCCTTTCCGCGCCGGTACGACCTACGGTCCTAGTTACCGGCGACACGTCCCGTCTGGTAATGGATTTTCCGAATACCAGAGCGAAGCCAACCCAGCAGCGCCTCGACATCAACTTCAACGGCATCAAGGCGGTGAGATTTGTTCTACACAAAGCAGACCCGCCAGTCGTGCGCGTCGTGATCGATCTGGATTGCGCACGCCCTTATGAGGTAAGCGGCAGCGGCACCCGGCTCAGGTTGACTCTCAGCCCACCGGTGGCAGCCCGCGCTACGCAACGGCGTACACCGGCGCCAACCTTTTCGGGAGGTCTGTTTGAAATCTTCCGACACCGCTTATCTCCAACGCCCCAAGTCGCCCGTCCCAATCGGGGCACGTTGCAGGAGGAAACCGCGTTCCCCAGCCGGGGCTCTCCCGGCACCGGAAGTGTGCCGAGCACAATAAGAGGCGCACCTGCCGACGCGCCCTCCGCAGCCACAGCGTTAAGCTTTCCATCAGTAAGTCCTAACCTAGCCCCGCAGACGGGTACTGTTGGTGTGTCGAGTGCGGCCAATCCAATTACATCCGGAAACCCATCCACTCAGAAAGCAGAGCATTCGGCGACATCGAAGGACGACTCTACATCCCTCGTATCCCCTGCTTCTCCCGCCATTCAATCCACTGCCCTCGACTCTCCGGCGGCGGCTCTAACTTCACCTGTGTTCGCCAACCCATCGAGTTTGCAGAGCCAACCTTCACCGACTACTCCTCCAGGCCTCACGGATCTAGGAACAATCTCCAGTACCAAAGTGATGTCTCAGGAAACTTCAAAGAAGAAGGGTCCCGCGATCACCGCACAAAGTAATGAGCCCTCTTCCGAGGAATCGCTCACCACTACGCCAACAACTATTGTGACGCATGAGATAACTGATCAATCCGCTCTGGCTTCGGCGCTCGATCCCAACCTGAAGACAGTCTTCAAAGTGAAATATGTGGTCGAAGGAGCGGCCTATCTGGACGGCGGTCGCAGTTCGGGTCTGACCGAAGGGATGAAATTGGAAGTCAAGGAATCCGACCTCCCGATGCAGCAAGGGAGCACGGTCAGTGCCAGCGATCCGCGCGTGGTCGCCGAACTGGAAGTCGTCGCGCTGACCGAAACATCCGCTGTCACCGATATTCACACGCCCAAACGCGCGGTCAAGCAGGGCGACCTGGCCTATCTCTCATCCGAAGACGCGCCTCTTATACAGCAGCGCACCTTGAGCGCAACGAGAAAGTATCCGATGGTGGTGACATTCACTGAAGACGACCCACAAGACGAAGAAGTACGGGCGGAGGTCCCGCGGCCTCCGCAACCTTCGGTGAACCGGACCCGGGGGTGGATCGGCCTCGACCACATGGGAACAGTCAGCCACGGCAGCTCGCCTTTGACCAGTTCCGAAATTGGTCTGGTTTTACGCGCGGATATCACCCGCATTGGCGGCAGCTACTGGAATCTGACCGGCTACTGGCGCGGACGTCTGACCTCGAGCTCGTCTTCCACTCAACCCACTCTGCAAGACCTGATCAACCGCACCTATCACCTGGGGCTGATCTACGACAATCCCAATTCGCGCTGGGTGGCTGGCGTGGGGCGTCTCTATCTGCCCTGGGCGCCAAGTCTGGACACGATTGACGGCGGCTACTTCGGGATGCGCCTCGGCCACAGCGCGACCGCGGGCTTGTTCGCCGGCTCTACTCCCGATCCCACCTCGTGGAACTACAACCCTGACCAGTGCATCGCGGGCTCGTTCATCAACTTTCAGGGTGGGTCTTACGACCACTTCTTCTACTCGAGCACTTCGGGTCTGGGTGTGAGCACCCTCAAGTGGCAGATCAACCGGCCATTTGTCTTCTTCGAGAATTCCGCCTCTTACAAGCGCATTGTGTCGATCTATGATTCGCTGCAGGCGGACAGTCCGCGGGGTAATCAGGCCGTTGCCGCGCCCGGGCCGGGGCTGAGCCGGAATTTTCTGACCGTTCGCTTGCAGGTACATCCCCGGCTTGAACTTGATTTCAACCACAACTACTTCCGCGATATCCCGACCTTCGACCCGACGCTGATCGGCACCGGCCTGCTCGACAAGTATCTTTTTCAGGGTTTCAGCGTGGGCGCGAGGGCCGAAATCGTGAAGCAGGTCTTCTTGTACGGTGATATCGGACGCAGCAATCGGACCGGCGATGCCAAGAATTCGTGGAACCAGATGGCCGGCATCAGCTTCAACCATCTGCCCTGGTGGGGACTGCGAGCCGACGCGCACTACTCGCGGTTCAACAGTTCCTTTGGCGACGGTTCCTACAAGTCGGCTTCTGTGTCGCGGGATTTCAGCGACGCGCTCCGCCTGGCGATCCTGGCTGGGACGCAAGACTACAGTTCCACGCTGGCAACCAACAATCATTCCCACTTTATAAACGGTAATGCTGAGTGGTCACTCGGACCGCACTATTTCGTGCAGGGAGGATTCACGGTGAATCGTGGTGGCACGTTGAGTTACGACCAGTGGATGTTCACATTTGGCTGGCGCTTCGATTCGAAGGAAAAACATCAATGAGAAAGAAACGCTCGGAAAATCACGCTCGCCTGCGTAGCTGGTGCTTGTCATGCCTGTGCGTCTTGGTGTGCCTAACCCCTACCTCTAGTCGGGCGGCTGACGACCTAGACGAGCTCATTGCGCGGATCAGCACTCACGTCTCCGGCTTACTGGACAGATTCTCAGAAGTTAAATGCACTGAGATGGTTAAGCAGCAAAGACTGTCCGATGACGGCAAGATAGAGCGCAACGTCGAGTCCACCTACGACTACCTAGCGATTTTCACCAACGCCGGGGGCGAGCTGAGTCTGGATGAGTCGCGCGTCCCCATGGGCGAGGCCAAGTCCGACAGGAAAAACACCCCTCTGCTGGTCACCAACGGTTTCGCAACTCTGTTTCTGGTCTTCCATCCTTATTACGCCGGGAGCTTTCAATTCACTGCCCTTGAAGACAAAAGTGTCGGAAGCCAGCGGCTTAAGAAAATTGGCTTCCGCTATATTCGCGGAACCCGCTCCCCCGCAGTCCTGGCGTTGCGAGGACGGGAATATCCTCTTCCGTTGTCCGGCACCGCGTGGATTGAACCGGACACGGGCGCCATTGCGAGGATTGTGGCCGACCTGGGCAACGCCATGGAAGACGTCGGCCTGAAGACACTGCGCTCCGAAGTGGACTATGCGCCAGTGCCCTTCCGCGACCTCAAGGAGTCGTACTGGTTTCCTGCCAGGGCCAGCGTTGAAGTAGAGACTCCGCGCCAGCACTGGCGCAACACTCATGTGTTCACCGATTACCAGCGGTTCTCGGTCAGCACGGAAGAGAAGGTAGAAAACCAATGAGCGCCAATGCCAACGTTGCAACCCGCGTGATGCCGGTAAAGGATACCGAGCGGGCCCACCGCATCCGTCTGGTCTTTGGTTACATCGTGGCGATCGCACTGATCGCCGGTCTGGCGGTTTACGGCTTCGACTACTACACGCTGAGTTCAGCCGATCGTCCGTTCTCGTCCAAACACCTGCTGCTTAAGCCCAGTGGACCGATCGGCGTCAAGCTCGGAGTTCTCGGCGTGGTTATGTTTCTGGTCATTTTCTTGTATCCGCTGCGAAAGCGCTGGCTCTGGCTTTCGCGCCAGGGAAGTTCCAGGCACTGGCTGGATATTCACATCTTGCTGGGCCTCTCCGCCCCCTTCATCATTGCGTTTCACGCAGCCTTCAAGTTCAGGGGGTTCGCGGGCATGGCTTTCTGGTTCATGCTGGCTGTCGCACTTAGCGGCATCGTCGGGCGATATCTGTATGCGCAGATTCCACGCAGTCTGAGCACCGCTGAACTCTCGCTGCGGGAACTTCAGGAACTGCAGCTCCAGCTAGCCAAGAAATTGGTGCACCAGGAGTTGTTGCCGAAAGAAGATTTGCGGTCTCTGTTGCGCTTGCCCAGTGCGGAAGTCGTTCAGAAGCTCTCTCCATTCACCGCCCTGGGTTACATGATGGCCCTTGATCTCGGACGTAGTTTCCGGATCGCAAAGCTGAGGCGACATCGCTTGGGTTGGAGCGGGAAAGTGTCAACCCTGGCTGGTTTTCTGCCCACCCGCAATACTCATCTCGAAAAGTCCATTCAGACCGCCCGGCAGGAGGCGGCTACCGCCAAGCGTGTGCTGTTTCTGGGGCAGGCGCAGCGTGTGTTCCACTTCTGGCATATCGTCCACCGGCCGTTCAGTTATACCTTTGTTCTGCTGGCACTGATCCACCTCGTGGTAGTGGCGGCCATGGGTTACCTCTAGGAGCCGACATGGACACGCTCATCGCATTCATCGTCGCCGCCGCCCTCACGCTCTTCTTCTTGAGTAAATACCGGAAGGGTTTGAAGGAAAGAGACGCCCGTGCCCGGGACGCGGTTGAAAAAGGAAAGGTGTTTTCCGAAGGCCCTCGCTCTCAACACCCCCACATTGACACCTCTCAGTGCATCGGGTGCGGAACCTGCACGTCCGTTTGTCCCGAGGGTGATGTTCTCGCCATGTTGGCAGGGAAGGCTGCCATCGTGAATGGTCACAAGTGTATCGGCCACAGCCTGTGTGCCGAGGCGTGCCCGGTTGGCGCCATCACCATGGTGATGGCCAGCCCCAGCATGGGCGCCGACATGCCCAATCTCACAGCGGAGAACGAGACTACGATCCGGAACCTGTTCATTGCGGGAGAGCTCGGGGGCCTCGCATTGATCAAGAACGCGGTCAATCAGGGACGGGACTGCGTTGATACCATCGCAACCAGGCTGAAGGAATCCAGGCCGAAGGTCGTGGGACCCGAAATCTACGAGGTGCTGATCGTCGGCGCCGGTCCGGCGGGAATCAGCGCCTCTCTGCGCGCCATCGAGAACAAGCTTAATCACATCACTCTTGAACAGGATGAGGTTGGCGGCACGGTGGCGAAGTATCCCCGCCAGAAGCTGGTGATGACCAGCCCGGTGGAATTTCCCATGTACGGCAAGTTCAAAAAGATGGAACTTTCCAAGGAACACTTGCTGGCATTCTGGGACATGGTGTTGAATCGCGCTGACTTCAACGTTCGCACCGGCGAGAAGGTGGAGGACATTAAGAAGGAAGCGGACGGCGTTTTCACGGTTCTGACCGCCAACAACCGTTATCGTTCGCACAGCGTGGTGCTAGCCCTGGGCCGCACCGGCACGCCTCGCAAACTCGGCGTCAAAGGCGAAGATCTGCCCAAGGTCATGTACCGTCTGATTGAAGCCGATCACTACATAAATAAGACAGTCCTGGTAGTCGGAGGCGGCGACAGCGCGGTTGAAGCCGCCCTGGGTCTCGCCAATCAAACGGGCAATCAGGTTACGCTCTCCTATCGGCAGGCAGCCTTCAGCCGCATCAAGGAACGAAATGCAAAGCGGATCGAGGATTATGTGCGTTCGGGAAAAGTCAACTTACTATTTAACTCGATTCCAGTGGAGTTCAAACCAAACACTGTTATTCTGCAGATTGATGATGTGCAGAAGGAGTTTCCCAATGACTACGTTTGGATCTTCGCCGGAGGCACTCCGCCCTATGACTTTCTCAGGAAGATTGGAGTTGGTTTCGGCATGCGTGACCTAAGAACGGAGGCAGGAAATGAAGCAAAGCAGGCCATTATAGCCAAGAACCAGTTTGCAGGAGCGATCGGCTAACTTGCCAGCCTGACTTAGGCTTTCACCGACACCGACGAACAATCTAACTGTCCGCCATGCCGTTCGTCGTCCGACACCGACTCTGTTTCACCCACCCCTCAGCGACTTGGTTTTAGGGAAGATTTCGCGGGTTAGGCCGGAGGAATTGAAGGGTGTCAGGTATCGGATGGAGTTTTTGCGGAGGACAGA
>Ga0075015_100000721_pt1 | contig 11808 bp, 9 predicted proteins | sample AleBraG_ABR_2013_FD_71476 | JGI IMG/M metagenome (GOLD analysis project Ga0075015, IMG submission 71476) | Freshwater sediment microbial communities in response to fracking from Pennsylvania, USA - Alex Branch Run_MetaG_ABR_2013 | ecosystem: Environmental > Aquatic > Freshwater > Creek >...
TGCAGCATGCCCGGAATCGCCCCGTTGTAAATCGCCTTGTCCGCGTTCACCGGCTCGGCGTAGTTCTGCTCGACGATGTTGTACACATCGGCAAACGACTTCAGGCTGTCCCGGATGTCCGCATCCGTGACCGGCCCTCCAGCCGGAGCGCTCGCCCGCTGGCCATACACCATTCCCAGCAAGCCGCAGGTGAAGAGAACGACAACAACAAGCACGATCGAACGACGAGAACTACCAGGCATGGATACGTATCCTTTTCAGGCGGGAGCGGGAAAACATCCGCCGGTTCACCGCACACCGTTAGGCGCAGTATAACATGCAAAACATAGGGGTTGGACGGGGCCGCAACTCAAACGTCACCAAAGGGTTAGGGCCCTTTGTGTCGCCCCGCGATCCGCCGCACGCTGCCTTCCCTCACCCCGCGTTGCTGACCACCAAACACAGGCAGTATGATGGAGACCATGAACCTCGGCATGCCAGAGATGATCTTCATTTTCCTCTTGGCCCTTATCATGTTTGGCCCCAAGAGGTTACCGGAGATCGGCCGCCAGATCGGCAAGTTCATGAACGAATTCCGCCGCGCCTCGAACGAATTCAAAGCCCAAGTCGAAGCGGAAATGCAGAAGATCGACATCGACGCCAGCAAAGTGCAGGAGATCCTCCCGCCCACCCAGTCGCCGCTGGGCTCGATTGCCAATGCCCACCCCGTCGGCCGTTTTCTGGCGGACGTGACGAAGGCGGGCAGCGAACTGAAGGACGCCATCAGCGCCGGTTACAAGAGGATCGAGGCCGAGGTGGAGAAAAGCCAGGCTCCCGTTCTAGCGCCGGAACCGGCCCCGCCGGCGAATGGTGGGGTGGCAGCGGCAAGCGAGTCAGCCACACCGAAGAGCGCTGATGCCTGAGACCACCGCCGAGTTCCCCTCCAATCCTGAGAAGCCGGGTGAACTGCACGCCATGAGCTTCCTCGAACACCTCGAGGAGTTGCGGCGGCGCATTATCTATTCCGCGATTGCGGTAGGCATTGCATTCTTCTTCTGTTGGGGATTTGCTGACCGAATTTATTCCCTCATGCAGAAGCCGATTGTCCAGGCACTGCACAAACACAATCTGCCCGAGCAGTTGGTCTATCTCAATCCCACCGATCCGTTCAATCTCTATCTCAAAATCGGGTTGATGGCCGGGGTATTTGTTGCCTCGCCGTTTGTTTTGTTCCAGGTTTGGATGTTCATCGCGCCCGGCCTCTACCGCAAAGAGAAGACCTACGTTGTGCCGTTCATGATCTCGACCATCCTGCTGTTTCTGGCGGGAGGATTCTTCGGTTACCGCATGGTCTTTCCCGCCGCGCTCGACTTCCTGATCGGTTACGGCAGCCAGTTCCATCCCATGATAACGATCACCGAGTACACCGATCTTTTCCTGACCGTGTTGCTGGGGCTAGGTGCGGTGTTCGAGATGCCGATCTTGGTGTTCTTCCTGGCGCTGATGGGGATCGTCACGCCGGGTTGGATGCTGCGCAACTTCCGTTACTCGATTCTGGTGATTTTCATTATTGCGGCGGTGCTGACGCCAACCACCGACATCATGAACATGTGCATCTTCGCCGCGCCCATGATCCTGCTCTACATCGTGAGTATTGGCGTGGCCTGGCTGGTGCATCCAATGCGCCGCCGGAAACGGAGCTGATGCGCGCCCTCGTTCCTCTCGTGCTTGGATTCTGGCTGAGCAGCAGCCTGACCAGCTGCGCCCGAGAAAAGAGCGCGGCCAGTTCGGAGCCGGTGCCCACCGCGGCGAGTGCTGACATTCAGGCGGCCTTCGAGGTGAAGGGAACCGCAGTTCATGCCGTGGACGGCAACCGTACCCTGCACTACATTAAAGAAATCGTCGCCTTCGGCCCGCGCTACGCGGGCAGCCCCGGCCACAAGAAATTCGAGGACTATCTCCGCGCCAAGCTCAAAAGCGACTCTCTCGAACAAGACCCCTTCACCTTCGACTCCCCGGAAGGCAAATTTTCCGGCAAGAATTTCATCGCAAAATTCCCCGGCTCCCGCGACGGCGTGATTGTCATCGCCGGCCACTACGACACTGGCTACCCGCTGCGCAACACAACCTACGTCGGTGCAAATGACGGCGGCTCCAGCGCCGCCATCCTGCTCGAACTCGCCAACCACCTGCGCGGCAAGAAGCTGGAGGGGCGGGCGTCCTCGCCCGTCCGTTACAGCGTCTGGCTCGTCTGGCTCGACGCCGAAGAAGCCATGCGCACCTGGACCGACACCGACAGCGTCTACGGCAGCCGCCACCTCGCCGAAAAGTGGAAGCAGGACGGCACGCTACCCAAGATCAAAGCCTTCATCCTCGCCGACATGATCGGCGACGCCGACCTCAACGTAGATCGCGCCACCAACTCAACCCCGTGGCTTTCGAACCTCGTCTACAAAGCCGCCAGCAATCTGGGAACGCAGTCGTATTTTTTCCAACACGATATCGGCGCCGTCGGCGATGACCACGTGCCCTTTGCCCAGCACGGCGTGCCGGTGGTGGATCTGATTGACTTCAATTACGGCTACGACAACGTCTTCTGGCACACCCCCCAGGACACAATCGACAAACTAAGCCCGAAGAGCCTGGAAATCGTCGGCGACGTGATCCTCGAAACGGTCCGCCTCGTGAACGCCCGCCCGTAGCCTCCCGGGAGAGTGTCGGATTGTGTGGGGGCGGGTCTTCCACCCGCCCAGGCCGAGCAGCGCTCGGCAGAACCCGCGCGCTGCTTGAAGTCATAGACCACTCGAAGTTACCGCAGCGCACTCCCAGTGTTGTCATTCCGAGCGAAGCGAAGAATCCCTATCGCCGCGGCAATTCGCTCGCGCAGTCCTACTCCAGCCCGAAGGGCGACACCTCATTAGCCCAGCGCCGTAAGCGCTGGGTACGCTGCCCGTCCGCCCCGAGCCCCGTCAGGGGCACCACCCTTCCCCTTTTCCCAAGATTCATTTCTAATTTCACCCGCCATGAAACTGGGACTCCCGCTCCTCCTCGCTATCCTCCTCACACTCTCCTCCGCCGCCCAAGACAACGTCCAGCGCGTCATCGACGAATCCCTCAAATCATCGTCGCTTGAAAAAAACCTCGCCCAACTCACCGACGAAATCGGAGGCCGCCTCCCCGGCACACCCGCCATGAAGCGCGCCGTCGAATGGGGTGTCCAAAGCTTCAAAGCCGCTGGTGCCCCCAACGTCCATACCGAAGACCTGACGCTCCCCAACACCTGGACCGAAGGTCCGACCCATATGACCGCCGCCGTTGACGGTGTCGAGTTCCGCGTCCGCGCCGTCTCCGTCGGCTGGGCCCCCAGTCTCCCGCTCTCGAAAAACGTTCCCATGGCCGACGTCGGCCGCGGCACGGAACACGATTTCGAACGCGCCGGCGACGTCACCGGCAAAGTTGTCCTCGTCCACACCGACGTCCTCAAGTCCTGGGCCGACCTCTTCGGCGAGTACGATCGCTCGCCGAAAATCATCGACCAGGCCGTGCGCCGCCATGCCCTCGCCATCGCCTTCATCGCTACCCGCGAGCACGACATCCTCTACCGCCACGTGAACGCCATCGAAGGCGAGATCGACCGCATCCCGCAAGTCGAAGTCGCCCGCGAAGATGGCGAACGCATCGGTCGCCTCCTCGCCGCAGGCCACAGAGTGACCACCACTCTCGAGATCGCCGTCCACGTAGGCCCGCCCACCACGATTGCCAATGTCGTCGCCGAAATCAAAGGCAGCGAGAAGCCCGAAGAAGTCGTCATCCTCGGCGCCCACCTCGACTCCTGGGACCTCGGCACCGGCGCGCTCGACAACGGCTGCAACTCCGCTCTGGTCGTTGACGCGCTCCGCGCCATCGTTGCCTCCGGGGTCAAGCCCAAACGCACCCTGCGCTTCATTCTCTTTACCGGCGAAGAAGAAGGCATGCTCGGCTCCCACGCCTACGTGAACCAGCACGCCAAGGAACTCGACAACATAGCGGGAGTCGTGGTGATCGACTCCGGTATCGGCAAGGTCAGCGGCTTCTCCGTCGGAGGCCGCAAAGACGTTCTAAAAACAGCACAACCCCTGGTCGCGCCCCTGGCCCGATTCGGAGCCTCCGAGCTGACCGGCGACGCCGAATCCGGCACCGACAACCTCGACTTCCTCCTGCAAGGCGTCCCCACCTTCGTCGCCAACCAACCCGAAGACAACTACCTCGAGAACTACCACGCCTCTTCCGACACGCTCGACAAAGTCGACTTCAAGAAACTGAAGACTCACGTCGCCGAAACCGCCGCCCTGGCCTTCGCCCTGGCCGATGCCCCCGACCGTGTAGGCCCCCGCCTCCACCGCGCCGAAATCGAGCAAACCATGCACGAGACCCACCTCGACGAAGACCTGAAATCGTCGGGCATCTGGAAAGAGTGGGAAGGGAAGACCCGCGGCCGCGTCGATTGACCGGTGGCATTGTCATGCTGAGCGAAGCGAAGCATCCCTACGCCCGGCACAACTGCTGGCGTAGAGATCCCGCGCTCCGCTCGAATACCCACCTGGAAGGGTGGTGTCCATCCGGTAAAATCCCACCAGAGGCTCGCGCTTGATTCATCCCCTTTTTTGGCTGCTCTTCACGCTCTTCGTGCTGGCCATGCTGGCCCTCGACCTTGGCGTTGCCCGCCGCCGCGCCGAGCCCATGACGTTCCGCCATGCCATCGCCTGGACCGCCTTCTGGATCTCGCTCGCCGCCGTCTTCGCCACCCTCGTCTACTTCTGGCAAGGCCGCACCCCGGCCCTCGAGTTTGTCACCGGCTACGTCGTCGAAATCTCCCTCAGCGCCGACAATCTCTTCATCTTCCTGGTCATCTTCAAGTATTTCCACGTCCCTCCCAAAGGTCAGCACAAAGCCCTCTTCTGGGGAATCCTCGGCGCCCTCATCATGCGCGCCATCTTCATCCTTGTCGGCGTAGGCCTCATCCGGCGGTTTCACGTCATCATCTATTTCTTTGGCGCGCTACTCATCTACAGCGGCATCAAGCTGTTCTTTCAGAGCGAGACCGAAGTCCATCCCGAGAAGAACCCGGTCCTCCGCCTGTTCCGCAAATGGATGCCCGTCACCAAAGACTACGAAGGCGAGAAATTCTTCGTCCGCCGCACCGGGTGGTGGGCGACGCCGCTATTCGTAGTGGTCCTGCTGATCGAGACGACCGACGTGCTGTTCGCGGTGGATTCGATTCCGGCCGTCCTGGCCATCACGCTGAACGCCTTCATCGTCTACACGTCAAACGTGTTCGCGATCTTAGGCCTCCGCTCCATGTACTTCGCTCTCGCCGGAATGATGGAGGTGTTTCATTACCTGCATTACGGCCTGGCAGTGATTCTGATCTTCGTCGGCGGCAAAATGCTTGCCTCGGAGTACTACCCAATCCCAACCCACGTCGCTCTGGGCGTGGTAGCCGCAGTGCTGGCAATATCAGTAGTGGCATCTCTCGCGCGCCCCAAGCGGGCGGAGAGTACGGAGTAGCGCTGCCTCACGCGCCCTCCACGCCTCACCTCTGTCATCCTGAGCGGAGCGAAGCACCTATGTAAATCGCTGCGAGATCGTTGCTCCTTCTTTCGATTTGAGAGGCCTCGTCTGTTGGCATGGCGCTTCACAGATTCTGCCATGTCTTTCGATTAAGCCGGTTCACGCTCGGATCATCAGGGCGGTAGCGCACGGGTATTTGTCGATGGAGACGAAGATTGCGACGCGCTGCCCCGACCCTCTTTCTCTGGCACAGCAACGGCTGCCAGAATGACCTCACTTGTGTAAGGGTCGTCATTGCCTACAAAGAATTTGAAAGCCACCGCCAGCCGGAACGTGTCACGGTTGCGGACCCGTATCCGTTCCACCTCGACCGCAGTGATCTCGCCTGTTGCCCCGGGCCAACTCCAGGACCAGAGCAAGGACGGGGAATCATATAGGTCACGGAACATAGGGGTTTGCAGTAAACCACCGAAAATAAGGGTTCGTCAATTCGACGCGCCGATGGAAGTAAGCGCGACTCGCCGCCTTGATAGAGCCACATGCTCTGTGCTGTCCGCAACCCGACTAGATCCCTGCTCTCAGGATGGCCAATCCGGGTGGCGCGAGCCCTACACGAACTTCGTCCCCTCCCCCCGCAGCACCGAGTGTTTCAAAAACCGCGCATCATCATGCGCCGGGAAATCCAGCCTATAATGCGCCCCCCGGCTTTCCTCCCGCGCCAGCGCCGATCGCGCCACCAGCGTTCCCAGCAGCTGCAGATTCCGCGCCTCATACCCCCGCCGCGTCGCCGGGTCCGCCACCTTCAGGCACAGCCGCTCCAGATGCTCCAACGCCCGCCGCAATCCCTGCGCGTCGCGAATGATCCCCACCCATCGTGACATCGTCTCCTGGATCTCGCGCGTGTGATCCTCCACTCCCGCATCCGCTCCGCTCCCCGCTGTCCGCGTCTGGTGTGCCTTCCCCGCCCGCAACTCCGCGCGCATCGCCGCTCCCGCCCGCGCGCCAAACACCAACCCCTCGAGCAGGGAATTGCTCGCCAACCGGTTCGCCCCATGCACCCCGGTCGAAGCCGCCTCCCCCGCCGCATACAGCCCCGCCAGACTCGTCTGCCCGTTCAAATCCGTCCGCACCCCGCCCATCGAGTAATGCGCCGCCGGACGTATCGGAATCAAATCCGTCGCAATATCCACGTTGTACTGCATGCACGTCGCAAAAATCCGCGGAAACCGCTCCCGAATCTTGTCCGCATTCAAATGTGTCAGGTCGAGATAAACCACCGGCTCCTTGGCCTTGCTCGTCTCCAGTTCGTGCACGATCGCCCGCGCCACTACATCCCGTGGCGCCAGCTCCCCCAGTTCGTGATACTTCGACATGAACCGCTGCAGCTGATCGTTGCGCAGGTAAGCCCCCTCGCCCCGCAACGCCTCCGACAGCAAGAACCGCGGCGCGTTCTTCAGATACAGCGCCGTCGGATGAAACTGTATAAACTCCATGTCGCTGACTTCTGCTCCCGCCCGAAACGCCATCGCCACGCCATCCCCGGTCGCCACTCCCGGATTTGTCGTGTCACGATACAACTGCCCCAGCCCGCCCGTAGCCAGCAACACCGCCGAAACGTGAACTTCCTGCAAATCCCCCTTAGGATCGAGCAACAGCGCGCCCGTAACCCGCCCACCCTCCACCAGCAGATCCGTCGTAAACTCGAACTCCTCCACCGAAATATTCTTCAGCGTCTTCGCCTTGGCATAAAGCCCGCGCTGAATCTCGCGCCCCGTCGAATCCCCATGCGCATGCAGCACCCGGTTCCGGCTATGCGCCCCCTCCCGGGCAAACACCAGCTTCGTCCCCGCCCGGTCAAACTCCGTCCCCCAGCGAATCAACTCCTCAATTCGCTCCGGCCCTTCCTCCACCAGCACCCGCGCCGCCGTGGGATTCACCAGCCCATCGCCCGCGTTCAGCGTATCCTGCAGATGCAGCCCAATCTGGTCTTCATCGCTCAGCGCCGCCGCAATTCCACCCTGCGCATATTGTGTGTTCGATTCCGTCAGCTCCCGCTTGGCCAGCACGCGCACCCGCCCCGCGCTGGCCAGCTCAATTGCCGCCCGCAGCCCGGCAATTCCCGCGCCAATCACGAGAAAATCGGCATCCTGCGCAGAGGTTTTCATGTGCGAAAAAATGGTATCACGCGGTGGAGGGGGCGGAGCAGTGATCGCGTTGCGTTATCATAGAAGTTTGCATGCGACACATCCGCGTTGCTGTTGAACCTCATCCCTATGATGTTCTGATCGAAGCCGGCCTCGTCCGCCGCGCCGGCAACACCCTGCACCGTCTGTTCGGCGCGCAGCGCCGCTGCTTCGTCATCACCGTTCCCCGCGTCCAAAAACTCTGGGGCGCGCCTCTGAAAAAATCCCTTACTGACGCCGGCATGCCCACCGCCTTCCTCACCATGGGCGAAGGCGAGCGCCACAAAACCCTCACCACCGTCGAGAAGCTCTGCGCCGAACTCGTCCGCCTCGGAGGCGACCGCGGCGCGGTTGTTATCGCTTTCGGAGGAGGAGTCGTCGGCGACGTCGCCGGCCTCACCGCCTCCCTCTACATGCGCGGCGTCGATTTCGTCCAGATCCCTACCACGCTCCTCGCCCAGGTCGACGCCTCCGTCGGCGGCAAAACCGGCGTCAATCTGAAAGCCGGCAAGAATCTCGTCGGCACCTTTCACCAGCCGCGCATCGTTCTGATCGATCCGAAACTCCTCGATTCGCTCGCTAAGCGCGAGTTCAAAGCCGGCCTGTACGAAGCCGTGAAATGCGGAGTCATCGGCGACGTCGCCCTCTTCAACCTCCTCGACCTGCACGCCAAAGCCGTCCTCGCCCACGACGAAGATCTGCTTACCCAGGTCATTGCTTCTTCCGTCAAGCTGAAGGCCGCCGTCGTCTCCGCCGACGAAAAAGAATCCGGCTTGCGCCGTATCCTGAATTTCGGCCACACCATCGGCCACGCCCTCGAATCGGAAACCGAGTACGGCCATTTCATTCACGGCGAAGCCGTCGCCTGGGGCATGATCGCCGCCACTCACATCGCGCGCGCACAGGGCATTCTCGAGCCGCAGGTGGCAGAGAGAATTGTGCGCGTCACCCGCAGCCTCGGCCCCCTGCCCGCAGTCACAGTCACGCCCGCTAAAATCGTCAAGCGCCTCCTGGCCGACAAGAAAACCGTAGAGGGCAGCGTGCACTTCGTCCTCCCCAAAGAAATCGGCAAAGTGGATATCGTCCCCGACGTTCCCGCCGCCTTGGCCACCAGCGCCGTCGAAGAATTGCGGAGGCTCTCTCGCTCGTGACTCCTTCCACCGAGTCGCGCGCCCGGCCGCCTGTATCAGGAGCCGCGCCCGAAGGCGCCGCCGACCGCGCTTCTGCCGCGCGCGCCGTCCGCGACATGTTCGGCTCCATCGCCCCCTGTTACGACTTCCTGAATCACGTACTCTCGTTCAACATCGATCGCCTGTGGTGGTGGCGCACCGCGCGCCGCTTTCGCGCCATCCTCAAGCCCCGCAAGGTCCTCGTCCTCGACCTCTGCTGTGGCACCGGCGATATGACTTTCGCGCTCTATCGCCAGGCCCGAGGCGGCGCACAAATTCTCGGCGCCGATTTTTCCCATGCCATGCTGCTGCGCGCCGCCGTAAAGTCCGGCGCGCGCCCCATCGGCTGGATCGAAGCGGACGCCCTCCAGTTACCCGCGCCCGACGGCGCCTTCAACTTGGTCACGTCCGCGTTCGGTTTCCGGAACTTGGCCGACTATGACGCCGGCCTGCGCGAGATCGTTCGCGTCCTGGGCCCGCGCGGCGAGTGCGGCATCCTCGACTTCGGCGCCCCCCAGGGAATCTTCGGCGCCATCTATCGGGTCTATTTCCGCCAGGTCTTGCCCCGCATCGGCAACGCCCTCTCCGGAGTCCAAGGCCCCTATGCCTATCTACCCGCATCCGTCGAACGCTTTCCTCAACCCGAAGAAATGCTCGACCGAATGAAGCGCGCCGGCTTCCGCGAGGTCTCTTGGACGCCTTATACGTTCGGTATTGCAGGGCTTTACTGGGGAAAAAAGTAAAAGAGTTACTCCGACGTAGCCTGCTGGGGGAATCTGCTTTCGGCTCCGTGCCATCTCACCAAATAGGTTGGTGTAATCTTACGTCAACAACCCGTTGAGCCGCGCAAAGAAGGTCGACGCTCGCGCAGAGCAATGTCCGTTTACCTACGCTCAGAACTCGATGTTTCCTGACGAAAGGAGAGTAGGTCTCCAAGTCAGCTGTGCCACTGCCGAGAGGTTCCACGACCGCTCGGAGCAGAGGCCACGCCTAGCGCGTCCATAACATCGGCGGAGGCATGTTGGCCATCCTCAAGCAGCGGAATCGCCGCGAGCAGCGCCTGAATTTCTCGACGAACCCGCTCTATATCTTGTTCCTTCTGAAGCAAAACAGTATGCAGATCCTTCATTCCTTCACCCCAAAGCACGTGCTAGCTTATAACGAAAGGTCGTGCCTGAGCAATCGGTGGAAGCGTCAGGATCGTAGCGTGCGGAATGGTTGGCGACATCCCCTCCATTTGCACCAACAACCCAGTCGTTAGTGAAATCACCTTCCATGAGAAGGCCGGCGCGGGTTAAGCGGCTTGTGCGGCCTTCTTCGAGCGCTCTTCCATCTCTTCCGGCGACACATCTTCTTTGTGAGTGGCAACGCCCCAGCGGTGACCGAACGGGTCCCGGATGAAGCCCATGCGATCTCCGTAGAACTGATCCGCAACCGGCTTCAGGATCTGCGCTCCATCAGCTACGGCCCGCTCCACCGTGGAATCGACATCTTCGACGTAAAGCAGCATGCTCACCGGCGAATTCCCCAACGCGAGCGGGCCCTGATGACCCATCTCCGGAAACTCGTCGGCCAGCATGATATGAGAGTCACCAATCTTCAGCTCAGCATGCCCAATGCGGTCACCTGGACCCGGCAGGCGCATGACTTCAGTCGCTCCGAAAACCTTCTTGTAGTATTCAATCGCTTGGGCCGCACCCTTGATGACCAGGTAAGGCGTAACGGAGTTATATCCCTTGGGAATGTGGTGGACCTTGCTCATACTTTTCTCCTCAAGAACGGCTGCTATTGTCCCCTCAATCCCGGATCCGCGTCAATGTGGAACAATTGTCATCTTGATCGCATCAGGTGCATCAAGAACTCGGGAGGCGCAGGTAAGTCAACGAAAGCGGTGGAGTTGGCACTTTCGCCAAGTGATCGTTCTTGCAAGATCGCCTTTACTCTATCAGCCCCGCCCGGAGCTACCGCCCCGCGCTCAGAGCCGCCGTTTGCGATGCCAGAAACATATCCTTGAACGCTTCCTCAATCGTATATCGAATCACTTCCGTGTGTTTCGCTCCCAGAAATGCAATCAGCCGCGACGTATCCATCGTGTATTGCCCCGTCATATACGGCGCCGCTTCCGGCGGAATATCCGAAATTCCCGCCATCCAGAAAAACTCCAGCACCATGCGAAACGCCCACGCCCCCGGCACGCGCCGCAGCCGGTTGTGCGCCAACTGGATGCACCGTTCAAAGCTCAAGGCCTCGCCGCGACCAGCCACATTCAGCACCGTCAGTCGCTGGGGCGCAGGTCCGGAAATGTGCAAAATGTGCGAGATCAGTCGTGCCACATCGTCCACGTGTACGAACTGCAGCTTGTTTCGCAGGTAACGCTCGCCACGCGGCAGCACCACGGGCAGCCGCTTGCCCTGCGCCAGCAGCCGCCGGCCCCAACGTCCCTTCGTCCCTGGCGTCCCGCGAAATGCATTCACCATGTAGTTCTGCATGCTGGCGCCCACAAAAATATGAGGCCGCAACAGGTACACCGAACAATTCACCAGCGCCGGCGCGCGCCCTTGCACCACTTCGTCACTCTCCTTTTTGTGGATGGCGTAGGGCAGGCTGTGGCCATCGAGCCGCGCTTCTTCCGTCGCCGGACGAGGAAGATCGGACCCGTACGCCGCCACGCTGCTGACGTGTATAAACTTGCCCACCGCCTGCGCGTCATTGCGATTCACTTCCGTGATAGCTTCCATCACGCGCGCCGTGCCCGCCACGTTGATCTGCCACATCCGTCCCGAATCGAGCACCTTCGTCCGTACTGGATCCAGAACAAATGCCAGATGCACGACCCCCGCCGGCCGCACCTCGCGGAAGAGCGCAGTGAGCCTGCCGCAGGAATCCTCTTGCCCCAGGTCCATCTCCACAAAGCGAAACCCGCTCGT
>Ga0075015_100000722_pt1 | contig 11797 bp, 11 predicted proteins | sample AleBraG_ABR_2013_FD_71476 | JGI IMG/M metagenome (GOLD analysis project Ga0075015, IMG submission 71476) | Freshwater sediment microbial communities in response to fracking from Pennsylvania, USA - Alex Branch Run_MetaG_ABR_2013 | ecosystem: Environmental > Aquatic > Freshwater > Creek >...
CTCACGGGTCGAGGCGCCTCGCAGCACGCGGGTGGGGAAGCGGGTGGCCGTGCCCATGAGGCGCAGCGCGTTGGCGGCGGTGGCGAGCTTGGTGGTGGACGCACCGCGCATCGGCACCGTGTAACCGGACTGCCAGATCGTCGCGCCGGTCTGCAGGTCGGTGACGTAGCCCGTGTAGCCGTAGCCGAGGGCCTTCGTGGAGCGCACGCGCGCCGGCAACAGCTTGGCCATCCGCGCCTGCGCGACCAGGGCCGAGGGCGACAGCGAGACGATGCCGACGTCCGGCGTCCGTGCACCGACGGCTCCGGGAGAGACCAGCAGCGTCGAAGTCAGGGCGAGCGCTCCCGCGTGCGCGAGCGTACGTCGGGCGACCGGGTGCACACGACGACCGTACCGACTGGCGCGTCGAGATGCCGCACCCGTCCGGGTTGCGTGCACGGCTCACGCCTGTGCCGGGCGGCCATCTCTCTGACGAGGGGGAGGACGCGGTGCGACACCTGGGTCGCGAGGGCGATGACCGTCGGGGTGCGGCTGCTGATGCCGTCCGTGGCGACCACCTGGTCGATCACCCACTGCAGGTCGGTGTTCGACCGCGCCACCACGCGGCAGGAGCAGGTCGGGGGACGAAATGACCAGGTATCCGATGATTTGAGTAGACCTCTAGCGCGGGTGGTGTGCCCGACCCTGGACGTGTTGGTCGACTGAGGTGAGGCTCACCACTGTTCGGGCGGCGGACCAGCGGGGTGCGCTGAGCACCGTGGCGGAGGTCGCCGCGACGACGGGCGGGCTCGAGGTCGGTGGGTCGGTGGCAGGGGGGACGATCACGCCCTCGTAGGCTCCGCGGCATGGCGATGGAGCCGGGGTGGTACCCCGACCCGTTCTCCAGCGGCGGCTACGTCCGCTGGTGGGACGGCGAGCGCTGGGGTGCGTCGACGTCCGTCGGCACCACGGCGCCAACCTCGAACGCTCCGGGCACCCCCGTGCCGATGCCGCCACCTCCGTCCCGCGCTCCGTACGCCGGTCCTCCGTACGCCGGTCCGGCAGACACCGCCGCCCGGTCGGACGTCCCGCCGATCCCGCTGGCGACCTGGGCGCAGCGCGCCGCGGCCCGGATCCTCGACTCGCTTCTCGAGGGCCTCATCGCGCTGCCGTTCGTCATGTGGCTCGTCTGGCCGGCGGTGCAGCGCTTCGTGGACGCCGTGCCCACCGACGGCTCGGCGCCGTCGCAGGATGCCATGACCGCGCTGCAGGGAGACCTGCTCGCGGTGTCCACGAGCATCACGCTGATCTCGGTTGTCGTGTCGCTGCTCTACCAGGCACCGCAGAACAAGCGGTGGGGTCGCACGGTCGGCAAACGTGCCCTCGGCATCCGCATCCGGCCGTTCGCGGCCGACGGGCCCCTGACGTGGGGTCAGGTGCTCTCGCGCTGGGCCGTGTTCGAGGTCTTCAGCCTGATCGCCGGTGGGCTGCTGCTCGTCATCGACTGCCTGTGGCCGCTGTGGGACAAGCCCTGGCGCCAGGCCCTGCACGACAAGGTGGCGCGCACGATCGTCGTGCCGCGCGACTGATCGACCCTCGAGGACCGACGTCGGCGTGGATCGTTCCCGACGAGGCAGCGAAACAGCCTTCCGACGTGGCATCGTGCGCGCCATGACGACCACTCCGTGGGTCCCGGGCGAGCCGGGGACGCTGTCCGACGGACGCGACCGCAGCGCGTTCCCCGCCGACTTCCTGTGGGGCACCGCGACTGCGTCCTACCAGATCGAGGGCTCGCCGTCGGCGGACGGCAAGGGCGCCTCGATCTGGGACACCTTCAGCCACCTCCCGGGCAAGATCGCCGGCGGTGAGGATGGCGACGTCGCATGCGACCACTACGTGCGCATGCCGGAGGACGTCGCACTCATGGCGGACCTCGGCGTCAACGCGTATCGCTTCTCGGTGTCGTGGCCGCGGGTCCGGCCCACGGGCAGTGGTGGCGTGGAGGCGCGCGGGCTCGACTTCTACGACCGGCTCGTCGACCAGCTGCTGGCCCACGGCATCGCCCCCGCGCTGACGCTCTACCACTGGGACCTGCCGCAGGCCCTGGAGGACGAGGGCGGGTGGCTGAACCGCGACACGGCGTACCACTTCGGCGACTACGCCGCGATCGTCGCGCAGCGCCTCGGGGACCGCGTGCACTCGTGGATCACCATCAACGAGGCGGTGGTGGTCAGCACGTTCGGCTACGCGCTCGGGACGCATGCGCCAGGGAAGTTCCTGCTGTTCGACTCGTTCCCCGCGACGCACCACGTGCTGCTCGGTCATGGCCTCGCGGCACAGGCGGTGCGGGCCGAGGTCCCGGGCGCGCGGGTCGGGATCACGCACAACCTCTCGCCGGTGCTCGCCGCCAGCGACACCGAGGAGGACGGCCGCGCCGCCGATGCGATGGACGCGATCCAGAACCGGCTCTACATGGACCCGGTGCTGCTCGGTCGCTATCCCGATCCGGAGCTCGTCGGCGCACCGATGGACCGGTCCTGCGTACTGGACGGCGATCTCGCGGTGGTCCGCGCCCCGCTCGACTTCCTCGGGATCAACTACTACAACCCGACGCTGGTGAAGGCTCCGGGCGAGGGCAACCCGTTGCCCTTCGAGATCATGGCGATCGAGGGCTACGAGACCACCGAGATGGGCTGGCCGGTGGTACCCGACGGCCTGCGCGCCCTGCTGGTGGGGGAGAAGGCGCGCTACGGCGCCGCGCTTCCACCCGTGATGGTCACCGAGAACGGCGCGGCGTTCGCCGACGAGCTCGTCGAGGCGCCCGACGGCGACGTCGCCCACGTCGACGACCCGCGTCGGGTCGAGTACCTGCGCGGGCACGTCGCGGCCGTCGGCGCGGCGCGCGACGAAGGGGTCGACGTCACCGGCTACTTCGTCTGGTCGCTCATGGACAACTTCGAGTGGGCCGAGGGTTACGCGAAGCGCTTCGGACTGATCTACGTCGACTACCCGACCCAGCGCCGCATCCCGAAGCTGTCGTACTCCTGGTACCGCGCCTTCCTCGGCGGCCGCGGGTGAGCGCCGCCGACGGAGCGGCCTCGTCGACGACGCTGCCGCTCGCGCTGCGCGAGCCGACCTCGGACGTCCGGCGCGGCTACATCGCGGCCGTGGTGCTGGCCAACCTCGGCATCATGCTCGCGTTCTACGCGCCGATCACGAGCCTGCTCCCTCGTCTCGCAGAGCAGGTCTCGCCGACGAGCAAGGAGGCGACGCTCGGCTGGATCCTCGGTGTCGGCGCGCTCATGTCGGTGATCGGCAATCCGCTGGCCGGCGCCCTGTCCGACCGCACGACGTCCAGGCTCGGGCGACGCAAGCCCTGGGTCCTCTACGGCGCCATGCTCGGTGCCCTCGGCATCGTGGCCCTGGTCCTGCAGTCGACCGTGCTGGGTCTCGCTGTCGTGTGGGGGTTCTGCCAGGCCACCATCAACGGCGCCTACGCCGGACTCACGGCGACCATCCCGGACCAGGTGCCCGTGCGCCAGCGCGGGTTCGTGTCGGGGTGGGTGGGTCTCGCGCAGACCGTCGGGATCGTGCTCGGCGTCGCGCTGGTGTCGATCGTCGTGCGCCCGCTCGTCCCCGGCGCTGTGCTGGTCGCCATCCTGCTCGTGCTGCTGGTCCTCCCCTTCGTTCTGCGGATCAAGGACATCCCCCTGCCGGTGGAGGAGCGCGAGCCGTTCCACCTCGGTGCTTTCGTGAAGGGATTCTGGGTCAGCCCACGGCTCTACCCCGACTTCGGCTGGGCCTGGATCACGCGCTTCCTCATGCAGCTTGGCAACGCGCTCGCGACGCTCTACCTCCTGTACTTCCTGCAGGACGCCGTGAAGTACTCGGACCCTGCGGGCGGGCAGACGGTGCTCGTCGCGCTCTACGCCCTCGGCACGATCATCACCGCGGTCGTGGCCGGCCGGATCAGCGACCGCTCCGGACGTCGCAAGATCTACGTCGTCTGGTCGACCGTGGTGATGGCGTTCTCCGCCGTGATCCTCGCGTTCTTCCCGATCTTCACCGCGGCGATGGTCGCCGCGCTGATCCTCGGACTCGGTTACGGCATCTACCTCGCCGTCGACCAGGCGCTCGTCACGCAGGTGCTGCCGACGGCCATCGACCGCGGCCGCGACCTCGGCGTCATCAACATCGCGAACGCAGCACCGCAGGTGCTCGCGCCGGTGATCGCCGCACCGATCGTCACGGGCGCGACGGGCTACACCGGGCTCTACCTGCTGACCGCGGTGATCACGCTGCTCTCAGCCGTGCTCGTCACCCGCATCAAGTCCGTCGCCTGAGGCCCTGCCGTCGGAGTCCTCGACGGTGCGGGCGGAGAACGTGGTTCCCGTAGGGGAGTAGGACGTCCAGCCGAACTCGCCGTCCGCGGGCAGCGGGGGAAGCGGCCAGAGCTCCTCGGCGTGCTCGGCCGCGCGCACGAGCGGCGTGAGATCGAGGACGCTCGCCGTCTCGGGGATGCCGCGGCCGTCCCAGCGGCAGTAGAGCGTCACCGGACCGGTGGGCGGAAGCGGCCAGATCCAGGCGTCCCAGGCCCAGCTGAGGCCACCACCGCCGCCGCCGTACATGGCGAGGCGGAACTCAGACGACGCCTCGTGGTCCCTCCCGCGCACCCCGGGGTGCCAGTCGCTGCTCGCCTCCACCCGTCGGCCGTCTGGCCACTGCATCCCCACCCGCAGGTCGCCGTCGAACGGCATCGGATGGTGGCGGTGCTCGAGCTCGGCGCTACCAGGGCGCAGCAGGGCGCGGACCTGGAAGCTCGCGCCACGCGGGTAGGCGTCGAGGAAGGTGAGCCGCACGGCCGTGTCGTCGTTGCGACCGATCACGGCACCGAGGTTGGCGACACCGGGGATCCAGTGCTCGGGACGCGACCACGGGTGGTCGTAGTGAACCTGAGGATGCAGGTCCTGCGGCTCGGGCGGGGTGAGCTCGGCGAAGAACGCCACGATCAGCCGAGACGCTCGGCGAAGGCCAGGATCCGCACCCACGCGTCGTCGCACGCGGGCTTCCACTCCGCGAAGGCGCGGTCGAAGAAGGAGTGTGGGGCTCCGTCGTAGACGTACATCTCGTGGTCGAGACCGCGTGCGGTAAGCCGCGTGTCGAGCGCCTCGAAGTCGTCTACCGGGGTGGCCTGGTCGTTCCCGCCGACGAGCAGCAGCAGCGGCGTGCGCATCTGGTCGACGACGTCCTCGACCATCGGCGGACGTCCGTAGAACCCGATGCAGCCCGCGAATCCGATGTCGCTCGCCGACAGCCGCCACGAGTGCGAGCCGCCGAAGCAGAAGCCGACGGTGAAGGTCGGACCACCGTTGAGCGAGCGCACGTGCTGGGCGGTCGCTCGTGCGTCCGCCGTCACGGTCTCCGGGGTGAGCTTGCCGATCTCGGACTGCCAGTCGAAGTCGTCGCCCCGCTGCCCCACGCCCTGGCTGCGGCCGAAGTAGTCGAAGGCCACGGCATGGAAACCGGCCTCGGCGAAGCGCACGGCGAGTGCCTCGTAGTAGGGGTGCAGGCCGCGGACGTCCGGGAGGATCACGATGTTGCGCCCGTTGGGGTTCGCAGGCACCGCCTGGTAGGCGGCGAACGCGTTCCCGTCGGCACCGGTGAGGGTGATCAGTTCGTGGCTCGCCACCTCCCCGACGAGCGGCGGGCTGGGCGGGCGGCTGTCGTCGTCATGGCACATGAGGACTTCCTACCCGAGAAACCCCACGGCCGCCTCCGCTTCGGCGTGCCTCACGGTAGCTCGCGCGTCGGCGCACCACGATGGGACCGAGCACAGGAGGTGGCATGAGCACGATCACGGACGCCGACATCGATCGGATGACGACGGCGGTCTTCATCGAGCCGGAGCTGCGGAGTCGGTCCTCGACCCGGTTCTGGACGCTGCTGGTCCTCGCCTCGGTGATCGCGACGGCCGGCGTGGTCGCCGACTCCACCGCGACGGTCATCGGCGCCATGATCGTGGCCCCCCTCATGACACCGATCCTGGGCGTGGCCGTCGGCCTCGTGCTGGCCAACCACCGTCCTCTGGTGCGCAGCGTCCTGCTCGTGGTCCTCGGTGCCCTCGCGGTGATCGTCATCGCCTACCTGATCGGCATCGTCGTGCACCCGCCGGACGACTACGCCACGAACAGTCAGGTGGCAGCGCGCATCAGCCCTCGGTTCATCGACCTCATGGCCGCGCTCGCCACCGGCCTCGTGGGCGCGTTCGCGCTCGTGCGCTCGGACATCTCCGACACGCTGCCCGGCGTCGCGATCGCCATCTCGCTCGTGCCACCGCTCGCGGTCGTGGGGCTCCTGCTGCAGGTGCAGCGTTACGGCGACGCGATGCAAGCGCTCCTGCTGTTCGGCACGAACGTCGCGGCCATCATCGTCACCGGTACGATCGTGCTGCTGCTCTACCAGGTGCGCGACGCCGCGCGACGCGCCGGCTACCCGGTCGCGAAGATGAGCGGCCGTGCCCTGGCAACCGTGGGGATCCTCGTCATCGCCGTCCTGGTGCCGCTGGCGATCGGCTCGCTCAACGTCGCGCGAGACCAGCAGCTGCAGGCCGAGGCGACTCCCATCGCCCAGGACTGGGCGGCACGCGCCGGCTGGCAGATCGCGCTCGTCTCGGTCCAGAACCGCACGATCTCCGTCACGGCACTCGGCCCGCCGCCGGACATCGAGCCGACCACGCTGCGTAGGGAGCTCAATGATGCGGGGCTGGCCGGTGCCGACCTCGTGATCCGGCTCGTCGTCGGCGGGACCCGCGTGTGCCCGGCGCACGCCGCGACCTGCTCGTCGTCCGTGACGACCTCCTGATCCCCGTGGCGACGCGCCCGCAGGCTCAGACCCCGAGCCGCACGGGCGCGACCTCGTCGGTGGCGAGGCGCGCGTGCAGATGCTCGTCGTGGCGCCGGTGGTCGCCGTAGATGAAGCTCTGTCTGGCCGTGCCCTCGTAGAGGTAGCCGCAACGGGTGGCGAGACGGCAGGAGGGCTCGTTCTCCACCGCGTGGAACAGCTCGACCCGAGCGAGGCCCACCTCGTCGAAGGCGTAGCGCGTTGCCGCGTCGACGGCGGCAGCTCCGACTCCACGACCGCGGCCGGACGGCGCAAGCCAGTAGCCGATCTCGCCGGTGCCGATCTCCTCATCCATCGAGTGGATGGAAACCTGGCCGACGAGCCGACCGGACGGGTCGCGCACCACCCACGAGCAGTGGTCCGGCGACCACGACAGCCGGTCCGCGACCCAGAGCGAAGCCCGCTCGCGCTCGGTCGACCCGGGCCGTCGTGCGCCCGGGTTCCACCGCGCGATGTCGGGATCGGCGAACGCCGCTATCACGTCGTCGACGTCGTCGGGGGTCGCCGCGTCGAGGACGTAGCCGCCGAAGCTCAGAGGTACCGGCGTCACGGGGGAGTCGACCACGTCGTCAGCCTAGGGGTCGGCAGGGCGGGCCATCGACGTCGATCGAGCCGGGTCGAGCGCACGGCGCGGCTACTGTGCGGATCACCGACGAGCGCAGGAGGACCTGTGGAGATCAAGGAGCTGGGGCATCTGGTGCTCTACGTGCGCGACCTTCGGCGCTCGGTGCACTTCTACCGCGACGTACTGGGCTGGCGGCCAATCCTCGGCGGCGGCGACGACGCCCCGCTGCCGTTCCCCGCTGCTGCCTTCAACGCGCCGTCGAACCGCACGCATCACGAGCTGCTGCTGATCGAGGTCGGTCCCGACGCCGCCGCACTGCCCGAAGGTCGTCGCGTCGGCCTCTACCACTTCGGCCTCAAGGTCGGCGACAGCGACGACGAGCTGCGCGAGGCGCTGGCCACTCTACGGGCCAACGACGTACCGGTGCTCGGTGCGAGCGACCACACCGTGACGCACTCGCTTTACATCGCCGACCCGGACGGCAACGAGATCGAGCTGTTCGTCGACGTGCCGGGCGTCGACTGGAAGAGCGACCCCTCCCTCGTCGGCGCGCCAGTGAGGCCGCTGCGCCTGTAGGCGACATCGAGACGTGTGGTCAGCGCCGTCGACGGCGTGCGCTGACCACACGTCTTGCCTCAGTGAGCCGGGAGGATGCGCCCGGTGACGTCGCCGAGGCGGATGGTGCTGCCGTCGGGCCCGGGCGCCTCACCCCGGATGGTCACGACGTCGCCGTCCTCGAGGAATGCGATCCTGCCGAGGCCGTCCACCTGCAGCGGTTCGCGGCCCCCCAACGAGAGCTCGAGGAACGAGCCTCGCTGGTCGACGTCGGCGCCGCTCACGGTGCCGCTGGCAAACAGGTCGCCCGTCCGGAGCGAGGCCCCGTTGGCTGTGAGGTGCGCGAGCTGTTGTCCCGGCGTCCAGTACATCTGCGCGAACGGCGGCCGTGACACGTCTGCGCTCGCCTCGCCTCGAGCGAGCTCGAGCGACAGCTGCAGGTCGAGGGCCCAGGGGTCGTCGTCCACGAGGTAGGGGATCGGTGGCGGGTCCTGCACGATGGCGGGGATTCGGGCGTGGCCGAGCGCCGCGAGCGGGGTGACCCACCCCGACACGCTGGTGGCGAAGGACTTCCCGAGGAACGGACCGAGCGGGACGGACTCCCAGGCCTGCACGTCACGCGCCGACCAGTCATTGAGGAGCACCACCCCGAACACGTGGTCGGCGAGTGCGGACGCGGGGACTGACGTCCCCTGCACCGACGGTGCCCCCACGACGAACCCGACCTCGACCTCGACGTCGAGCCGTCGCGAAGGTCCGAAGACGGGAGACTCCTCGCGCGACGGCTTGAACTGACCGTTGGGACGCACGATGCCCGTCCCCGACACGACCACGGTGCCGGCACGACCGTGGTAGCCGATGGGCAGGTGCTTCCAGTTGGGAGTCAGCGCCTCGCCGTCCGGGCGGAAGATCCGGCCGACGTTCGTGGCGTGGTGCTCGGAGGAGTAGAAGTCGACGTAGTCGGCCACGCTCCACGGCAGGTGCGTCTCGACCGCGTCGAGCGGCAGCAGCGACTTCGAGGCCATCGGCGCCCGCGTCTCGTCGGTGAGGATGCCCTGCAGCCGGGACCGCACCGCGGCCCACGCCTCGGGCCCGCGTGCGAGCAGGTGGTCGAGGGTGCACCGGTCGAAGACGTCGGTCGCGTGCAGCAGCACCTCGTCGAGCAGGCCGGCGTCGTGCAGACGGCGCAGCGAGAGCGCGTGGTCCCCGACGCGCACGGCGATCTCGCGATGTCCGCCCGCATGGCTGACGACGCCGTAGGGAAGGTGCTCCACGTCGTAGCCGCTGCCGGCGGCGCCCTCCACCCACGTCATCGTCACTCCTCCTCATCGAGCATCCCCAACCCTCGCAGGTCGGCGACGGGGTCGCTGATCGAGCACGACCCGAACGAGGTGAAGAGCCGCCGCACCGCCGCCGGGTCCGCAGTGGCGAGCCGCTCGAGCAGCGGGACGCCATCCCGCTCGGCGAGCAGCGTCGCGAGGGTCGTCGCGTCGGCGCCGTCGAGCGCCGCGGCGGTGGCCGCGAGGACGTTGACGAACCCGTGCTGCTCGAACCCGGTGTCGGGGTCGGTGTTGCGCAGCGCGTGGTGCTGCCCGGCTGCGAGCGTGAACGCGAGACGCCGGCGCACGACCTCGACGAGGAGGTCGGCGAGCTCGGCCTCGGTCGGGTGCGCGGACGCGGTCGGGCCGCCGGTGCGCAGCCTCGCGCGCTCCGCGCCGTCATGGGCGAGCACATCGAAGGCGTCGCGCCAGCCCACCGAGCGGGGGACCTCGATCGCGGCAGAGAGCGCGAAGTCGAGGGTGTCGAGGGTGAGCCGCGCGGCCTGGCCGAGCGGTCCGTCTGCCGGCAGCGCGACCTGGAGACCGAGCAGCTCGACCCGGTCGTCGTCGAGCAGCACGGCGCGCGCCTCGGCGGCCTCGACCAGGCCGGTGTCGGCGACGAGCACGAGGTCGAGCGGCTCGCTGGTCCGTTCGGCGTCTAGGGCATCGAGGAGGTCGCCGAGCCGCGAGACCGGGGCGAGGAAGGGCCCCAGGACCAGCCCGTACGTCGCCGCACGATGCTCGCGGTGGGCGGCGACCGCGGGCACGACGGCGAGGTCGCTCGGGGGAAAGGCGGCGGCGTCGTCGACGAGGCCGACGACGTAGGCGAGGGCAGAGCCGGGCTCGAGGCCGGCTCGCTGGGCGGGGGTCGGGGTTGACACGGGCGGCACGCTAGCGGCCCGTACTTCCAGAGGACGCCCTGAACCGATAAACGGATAGCACCGGAGGCCGACGCAGTGCGCCTGGGGGCGCTACTCCGCCACCGACACCCTGCCGGCCGGAGCGAGCGCGAGCCTGGCCAAGTCGAGCACGGGCCGAGGTGCCGGCACCGCAATACGGACTAATCGGACCATCCGCACGTCGCAGATGTCCCCTTTTCGCCGCCCGTGAGGCAAGGTGGAGTCAGCAACACGGGGGTGTGCTCGTCGTCCACGGACGTCGGCGCCCCTCTCGACCGGAACCACGATGCCCCGTTCGGCATCGCCCGACCGCGAGGAGACGCATGAACGCCCAGCACCGCAGGACCGACCTTCGACGACGACTCCTCGGTGCAGCAGCCGGAGTGGCCGCCGCGACCCTGGTGGCCATTGCCCTCCCCGTGACGGCCGACGCCGCGACCTCGCCCGTCCCGCGGCGCATCGTGTCCGGGTGGGGCTACTTCAACTCGACGTCGTCGACCTCGCTCACCGGGCTCGCGGCCAACGCGGACCTGTTCACCGACGTGTCCCCGTTCTGGTACACCGCGACGTGGAGCGGTTCCGCGTCGAGCATTGCTGCGGCGTCCTATGCCGCCAACAAGGCGACCGTGCTGCCGGCGATCCGCGCGACCGGCGTCAAGGTCCTGCCGACGATCACCGACGGCATGCCCGCGCGTCGAATGGCGGCGGTGCTGAGCGGCACCACGACGCGCGCCAACCTCGTCGCGCAGATCGTCGCCGTCGTCACCGCGAACGGCTACGACGGCATCGACCTGGACTTCGAGGGCTTCGCGTTCAGCGACGGCTCCTCGACCTGGGCCACGACCCGTCCCGGCTGGGTCGCCTTCGTCGCGCAGCTCTCCGCGAGCCTGCACGCGCAGGGCAAGCAGCTCTCGATCACCGTCCCCGCCGGCAGTGCGACGTCGTCGGACTCGACCGGCTACTCGGTCTACGCCTGGGCACAGATCGGCCCGTACGTCGACCGGCTGCGGATCATGGCCTACGACTACTCGCCGTCCACCCCCGGCCCGATCTCGCCGTTCGCCTGGGTGCAGCGCGTCGTGGCGTTCGCGGTGACGCAGGTCGCGCCCGGCAAGATCCAGATCGGCGTCCCCAGCTACGGCCGTGACTGGTACACCGCCACGACGGGCACCTGTCCGTCGCTGGCTCCCGCCGGCGTGAGCTCTGCGCAGGGCTCCGCCTTCTTCAACGACCTCGCCTGGGCCAAGGGCCGCTACGCCTACACCTCCCAGGGTGCCACGTCGTGGGTGAGCGGACTGTTCTCCTCGGGCGACCCGGGCGTCACGTTCGCCCAGCGTCCCGTCGTGACCCTCGACCCGACCGAGCACGAGAGCACCTTCGGCTACCGGGTCAGCTTCACCGGCCTCGTCCAGCCCGCGACCGTGAAGCCGGTCGCGGTCGGCGCGAACGCGGGCTCGACGTCGGTGCTGGTCTCGTCCGTCGCCGGCATCTATCCCGGCATGACCGTGACCGGGCCGGGCATTGCCGCCGGCACGACCGTCGCAACGCCAGCCGGGCAGACAGTGGCCAATCCGGTGCCG
>Ga0075015_100000724_pt1 | contig 11792 bp, 10 predicted proteins | sample AleBraG_ABR_2013_FD_71476 | JGI IMG/M metagenome (GOLD analysis project Ga0075015, IMG submission 71476) | Freshwater sediment microbial communities in response to fracking from Pennsylvania, USA - Alex Branch Run_MetaG_ABR_2013 | ecosystem: Environmental > Aquatic > Freshwater > Creek >...
TCGGCTGGGCCCAGACCCCCATGGTCCGGCACACCGACAAGTCCGAGACCCAGCTGCTGATGGAGGCCATCACGGCGGCCATCGACCCGCTCGGGCTGACCCGCGCCGATATCGACTTCACCTGCCTGGGTAGCTGCGACTACATCACCGGACAGGCCTTCTCCTTCGTGTCCAACCTGGACGCCATCGGGGCCTGGCCCCCCAAGCGGGACTCCCACGTGGAGATGGACGGTGCCTGGGCCCTGTACGAGGCGTGGCTCCGCCTCCAGGAGGGCGACATCGAGATCGCCGTGGTCACCGGGTCCGGCCGCTCCTCGACCGGCGATCCGGCCCTCATCTACCCCATGGAGATGGACCCGTACTTCCTGGCCCCGCTGGGGGCCGACCCACTGACCTTCGCCGCCCTGCAGGCCCGGGCGGTCATCGCCGCGGGCATCGCCGACGAGCGCTCGATGGCCGAGGTGGCGGTGCGGGCCCGAGGCAAGGGGGACGTCCAGTCCCTCCTGTCCGAGGAGTTCATCCGCCAGCCGCTGCGGCGCCATGACGTCCCGCCCATCACCGACGGGGCGGCCGCCATGGTACTGGCCACCGGTGACCGGGCCCGCCAGCTGGTGGAGCGCCCGGCCTACATCACCGGGTTCGACCACCGGACCGAGTGCCACAACCCGTCGTTCCGGGCCCTGGACGATTCACCGTCGACCCGCATCGCCGCCGAGGCCGCCGGACTGGGCGACGCTCCCGTCGAGGTGGCCGAGCTCCAGGCCGCGTTCACCCATGAGGAGCTGCTCCTGTCCCGCGTGCTCGGCCTGGGCGACGGGGTGGCCGTGAATCCGTCGGGGGGCGCGTTGCGGGAGAACCCGGTCATGGCCACCGGCCTGTGCCGGGTGGGCCATGCCGCCGACCACATCTTCGCCGGCGGCGGTCGGGCCCTGGCCCACGCCACCTCCGGGCCGTGCCTGCAACAGAACCTCATCTGCATCCTGGAAGGACGGTCGTGAGCACTCCCCCGGTTGCCGTGGTCGGCGTCGGCCAGACCCACCACAAGTCGCGACGGCTCGACGTGTCCTTCGGCGGCCTGGTCCGCGAGGCCGTGTTCCGGGCCCTCGACGACGCCCAGATGACCATGGCCGACATCGACGCCGTGGTGCTGGGCAAGGCCCCGGACCTGTTCGAAGGCGTGATGAAGCCCGAGCTCTACCTGTCCGACGCCCTCGGGGCGGTGGGCAAGCCGATGTTCCGGGTCCACACGGCCGGCTCGGTGGGCGGCACCACGGCCATCGTGGCCGCCAGCCACGTCCAGGCCGGCAAGCACCGGACGGTGCTGGCCGTGGCCTTCGAGAAGCAGTCCGAGGGCAACGCCCAGTTCGCCCTGGGCAGTGGGAAGGGCGCGTCACTCGGGGCCGGCGGGGCGTTCGCCCCGTTCATCCGGGCGTACATCCAGCGCAGCGGGGCCCCCGAGCACATCGGGTGGAAGGTGGCCGTCAAGGATCGCCTGAACGCCCTGAAGAACCCCTATGCCCACCTGAAGATCGAGGACATCTCCATCGAGAAGGTCAAGGCCTCGCCGATGATGTGGGAGCCCACCCGGTTCCTCGAGTCGTGTCCGTCCTCGGACGGGGCCTGCGCCGTGGTGATCACCGACGAGGCGGGGGCCAACGCCGCCGCGGCCGCCGGCCGGCCCCCGGCCTGGATCCTGGCCGCCTCGTCCCGCTCCGAGCCACCGAGCTTCCCCGGCCGCGATCCGGTGCGACCCGCCGCCGCCCTCCAGTGCGCGGCCGACGTCTACACGGCCGCCGGGATCACCGACCCGCGTCGTCAGATCGACACCGCCGAGCTCTACGTCCCGTTCTCCTGGCTGGAACCCATCTGGCTGGAGGCCTTCGGCCTGGCCGAGGTGGGTGAGGGATGGAGGATGGTCGACGACGGGACCACCGAACTCGGGGGCGCGCTGCCCGTCAACGCCTCCGGCGGGGTCCTGTCCAGCAATCCCATCGGGGCCTCGGGCCTGCTGCGGTTCGCCGAGGCGGCCAACCAGGTCCGGGGTGCGGCCGGCGAGCACCAGGTGGACGGGGCCAAGGTGGCCCTCGGCATGGCCTACGGAGCGAACAACCAGTACTTCAGCACCTGGGCCGTCGGGAGCTCGCTGCACCCGTTCGACTGACCGGACCGGTCCTCGCGACGACGGCGTGCCGGACAGCGGCGGGGGTGCGGCGAGGCAGCTCGTCCGACGCCGTCGGCGTGCTCCGTGCCAGACTTCTGGCATGACGCCATCCGAGACGGTCGACGAGTTCATCCGCAGGGTCCTGGCCGACGACCTCGACGGGGCGTGCGCCCTGACCAGCGAGGACATCGAGTACGACAACGTCCCGGTCGGGAAGAGCGTCGGGCACCAGGCGATGAAGGACTTCCTGGCCGTGATGGCCGGGATCGGCGAGGTCACCTTCGAGGTCCACCGTCAGGTGAGTGCCGGCCGCACCGTGATGAACGAACGTACCGACCGGTTCCGCGTCGGCGGCCGACAGATCGATCTGCCGGTGGCCGGGGTCTTCGAGCTCGATGGCGACGGCAAGATCTGCCTGTGGCGGGACTACTTCGACTACGCCACGTTCGAGCGCCAGCTGGCCGACCTCACCCCGGGCTGACCGCGTCGTCGCGGCAGGGACGACCCGCCGGCCACGGGTATCCGGTGCAGCCACCGCGACGGATGCCCCGGCCTGTCTTCCCGCAGGTCGGGGCCCTCTTTCGACGGCGAACGACCGGACCGGCGTTCCGGACCGAGGACGCGCCCCTCGGGACGAGCGTCGGTAGGTGGAGTCTCCGAGCCTCGCCGTCGTTGGCCGCGGTTCGTGGATCGGTGGCGTGCCGCCGAGGTCGTCCCGGTCGTCGATCCACCTGGCCCGGCTGCCGCACGACCGCCGGAACCCTCGGCGCGCCGCGGGGATTCGGCAACACCGGTTGCACACCAAGCGGAACCTGCTGGTCAGGCAGGCGTAACCTCTGTTGCGTGGACGACGCCATCGAACGGGTCATCGCGGATGTCCGGCGCTACACCGAGGCGGGTGAGCGGCTGGCCGAACGGCTCCACCAGCACTCCCGGTGGAACGAGGAGGACATCGAGCGGCTGCGGTCCGGCGCCTCCCTCCGGGAGTCGTGCCGCGCCACGGACTCCGCGCAGCGCAGCCGCGACCTGACCCGGATCCTGGCCGAGTTCGAGGAGAGTCGGCGGGCCATACGCGCCTCGACCGTGCTGGCCCTCCTCGAGGAGGGGATGACCATCAACGAGATCGCTCAGGTGTTCGGAGTCTCCCGCCAGTTGGCCAATCGGCTGGTCAAGGATGCACGGATGACCGTGGGCCAGGCCCCGGCCAGCACCTAGGAATCGCCTGCTGGCTCACTCGAGCTCTTCGGAGCCGGCCCGAGCCGCAAGGGGCGGTTCAGAACCGGGCTCCGGGACCGATGCTGCAGGCGGGGCCAGTGCCCCGTCGCCCGCCGTCCCGACGCCGGCCTGCCAGGGGCGGACGTAGAACAGCCAGATCAGGGCGGCCGCCAACAGCGTGGCGCACAGGATCCACCCCAGGGCGGTGGTCCCCACCCCCACGTACTTGAGGCCCGACGCGAAGATCACGAAGGTGATCACCGGTCGGACGTACTTGTCCGGGGCCCGCGAGGAGAAATAGGCACCGATGAGCACGGCCGGGACGCTTCCCAGGATGATCGACGTGGTCACCGAGAACTCCACGTGCCCGAACAGCAGTGCGCCCAGGGCGGCGGCCATGGTCAGGGGCACGGCCTGGGTCAGGTCGGTGCCGACCAACTGGTTGGCGCCCAGCATCGGATAGAGGAAGAGCAGCAGCACGATCATCAGCGAGCCGGAGCCGACCGATGTCATCCCGACGATGAGTCCGCCGACCATGCCGATGACGACCGTACGCACCGGGTGTATGACCAGATCGTGCACGACGCCCTGGCGTTCGTGGCCCGACCGGCGGTCGAGGTAGTACCGCAGCACCATGGCCGCCGCCCCGACCAGCAGGGCGGCGCCGAGCAGCTTCTCGATGTTGGTCTGTGCCGACTTGGTGTGCCCCATCACGTGGAGCAGGTAGGAGCCGACGAAGGCCATCGGCACCGAGCCGAGCACCATCCAGCCCACCAGCGACCAGTTGACGGTCTTCTTGGCGATGTGGACCGCGGCGCCGAACGGCCGCATGAAGACGGCCGCCACCAGATCGCTCGAGATTGCCGTCGACGGCTTGATGCCGAACAGCAGAATGAGCATCGGGGTCATCAGGGCCCCGCCGCCGGCACCGGTCATGCCCACCAGCAGGCCGACCACGGCACTTCCCAACACGATGTACGGATCGATCTGCAATGGAATCTCCCCCCTATTTCCTATGGGCACCATAGAAGTCGGTGGCCATCCGTGACAACGGCTGGCGCGATCCAGGCACGGAACTACCCCCCACGGCATCGAGAACCGGCGGGACCGATCCCGGTGCGGGACCGTCGCGGGCCCGGCCTACCGCTCGGCCTGGAGGGCCCCGAACCGCTCGTCGTAGTCGCGCAGGCGGCTGGCCAACGCGCCCATGATCCCGATGGCGAAGGTGGCCGACTCGTGCACGAGGAAGAGGAACATCTTCCGGTCGATCTCCGCCAGCGTCGTGTCCTCGACGGCCACCGCAGTCACGTTGCGGGGCAGCTGGTCCACGAGTGCCCGCTCGCCGAACACGTCGTCCGGTCCCAGGACGGCGACGGCCACCGCACCTTTCCGTAGTTCGACCGAGCCGGCCACGATCCCGTACATGTGGGTTCCCTCGTCGCCCTCGGCATAGATCACGCCGCCGGCCGCCACGGTGCGGTGCTCCGGTGCATTGAGGAACAGGCTCTTCGTCGCCATTGGCCACCTTCCGGACCCACCGGGTCCCTCGACGGGGTGAGCGTAGCGGGTAGCGAACGGGCCACGGGTCCCGGGCATCTCCCTTCCGGCCGGGATCGATCCCTGGGAGCCGGTAGTTTTGGGGGGTCCAGCCTTCCGCGTGGTGGGTGGACACCACCCACGGAGGGAGCGAGCAACGATGTCAGGCCTGGACCGACTGCCCACGCCGTCGCCCGACGGCGCCGCCGTCGTCATCGACGCACCCGGTGACGGACCCGGCTACTGGGCTGGTGGGCCCAGCGCCGTGCTCGATGACGCAGGCATCTTCTGGATGGCCTACCGCCTGCGTCGACCCCACGGGGACGGACGCGGCTACGCCAACGTCATCGCCCGGTCCGACGACGGCGTGGCCTTCGAGACCGTCGACGTCCTCGAGCGTGACGCGTTCGCCTGCGACTCCCTCGAGCGACCGGCCCTGGTGGCCCTGCCCGACGGGTCCTGGCGGGTCTACGTGAGCTGCGCCACCCCGGGGGCCTACCACTGGCGGGTGGACGCGGTGGACGCCGGCGATCCGTCGACGCTCTCCGCCGCCACTCCTGTGACCGTGCTGCCAGGTGACGAGGCGGCCATGGCCGTCAAGGACCCGGTCGTGAGGCTCCTGGCCGGGAGGTGGCACCTGTGGTTGTGCTGCCACCCCCTCGACCTGCCCGACGACACGGACCGGATGCACACCGACTACGGGACCAGCGCCGACGGCCTCCACTGGGACATGCACGGCACGGCGCTGGCCGGCCTGGCGGGTCGCTGGGACCAGCGGGGCGCCCGGGTGGCCGACGTGGTGGCCGATGACGGGCGGTGGTTGGCCTACTACGACGGCCGCGCCTCCAAGGAGGAGAACGCCGAGGAGCGGACCGGGACGGCGGTGGGATCGTCGCCCGGCCTCCTGGTGGCCGACGACGGGGTCACCGGGGCGGGCCCCGACGGGGACTGGTCACTGCGCTACGCCTCGGTGGTGCCGCTGCCCGACGGCGGAATGCGGCTCTACTACGAGACGAGGCGCCTCGACGGCGCCCACGACCTGCGCACCGAGTACGTGCCGCCCTCGCGGTAGGAGCGCCACTGGGAGAGATCCCAGCCCGTCTCGGCCTCCACCATGGCGATGTCCTCGGCGAAGCGGTCGATGAGCGTGGCCCGGTCCCGTTCGGCCAGCTCCGGACGGTGCTGGGGCGTCCGTTGGATCAGCCACTGGAGCGGGAGGCTGGCTTTGCGCCACGCCTGCGGGGGGAAGTGGCTCCCGACCGTGGCGCCGAAGCGGAACGCCTCCTGGAGTGCCCGGTTGTAGAGCGTCGGCGGGACGTAGCCGCCGACGTTGCGCGGTGGCGCCTCCCCGAGGACGCCCTCCTCCACACCGAGGAAGCGGCACACCGCGTCCAAGGTCTCCGCAGGCTCGTCCACCAAGGATTTGTAGCGGATGATGTGCACCTGTTCGGCCGGGAAGAGGATGCGGAGGTGCCGGATCTGATGGCCGTAGCGCCCGGTGTCCAGGTACCGCCAGATCGGGGCCCAGCCGGCCGCCGTCCGCTCCGGCTCCTCGGCACAGGCGGTCAGGAAGTCACTGACCGGCTCGAGGCCGTCGGCCCACAGATGTGCCCAGTTGGAATAGGCCCGGTCGACCGGGTCGCGCAGGATCATGATCAGCCGGGCCTGGGGCACCGCCTCGGCGATCCGGCGATGGGCCGCCAGGTCCTGCAGGTAGAAGGCCGTGCTCTCCCCCCGCAGGGTCCCCTCGGGCGCACCCTCGAACAGGCGCTCGTACTCCTCGGGGCGCCACACCCACTCGCGGTAGCTGTGGGCGTCGCCGGGACCACCGTGGCGAGGGGGCGGCCCGTCGCACAGGAAGAACTTCGGCTCCTTGACCGGCGAGAGGAACAGCTGGGGGTGCCCGGCCAACGCGGCATGGAGGGCCGTGGTGCCCGACTTCGGAGCGCCGATGATGAAGAAGTCGGGAAGGGCCACGCTCCGGCTACCGGTTCGTCCCTGCCGACTCGGGCCGGGCGACGGCCGAACGACGATGGGCACGCTCCCCGAGGAACACGACACCGAGGGCGGTCGCCGCCAGAACCAGGTCGGCAATGCCGGCCGCGTCGCGCCACGCCGACCCACCGACCACCGACGCCGTGCCCGTCACCACCGTCACGGTCACCGCGGCAACGATAACGGCGTCCTCGACGACGACCCAACCCGGCGCCCGACGGCCCGAGGTGAGCACGACGGCTGCCACGGGTGCCGACAGGGCCACCAGGACCTGGCCCACACTCCCGAACAGGAGGGAGGCGAGGACCGTGGTGCCGATGTGGACGATTCCGAGCCACCGGTAGCCCTCGACGAGGAAGAAGACGGCCAGCAAAGCCAGACCGGGAGCACGCGGCAGGAGCCCGATGCCACCCGAGGTCGCAACCGCCCCGCCGGCTGACCGCTCCACTACCGCGGCGTCGCTCCGACCAGGGCGACCGTCGGACCCGTACCCACTCCCGCCACGCCTCCCCGGTGCGTAGTGGGAAGGGCGATCGAGGAGGAGCAGGGTGTCGGTGCTCGGGAGATCCATGGGTAACGGCCTTTCACAATAAATCCTAGCGATTTAGTTGACTATAGCCAGTTCACCCCGTAGGGTCAACAACCCTCTCCTCACCCCGGGTGCGTCCGTCCACGTCCCGGACAACACGGGCACTACTTCGGTCAGCGGGAGCGCCACGCCTCGGGGTCGGCGGTCATCGCCTGGACCTGGGTAGGCAGATCACCCGACACGATTCCCGCGATCGTCACCTCGTCCAGGACGGAACGCAGACTGGCCCGGACGGCCACCCAGACCGCCTGCAGATTGGCGGCGGCGCCCTCGTAGTTGGCGGCCTCCGGCCGCAACCCGCGTATCTCGGCGAGCGGCCCGTCGAGTGGTCGGATCACGTCGGCCACCGTGATATCCGCTGCCGGACGAGCGAGCCGGTAGCCACCGTCCGGACCGCGTTGACTGGTCAGAAGGCCCGCTCGACGCATGTCGTTGAGGATGCTCTCCAGGAATTTGGCCGGCAGACCCTGCGACGTGGCCAGTGCCTCCGAGGTCAGCGCCCGGTCCGCATCCGCCAGGGAGCAGAGGGCCCGGACCGCATAGTCGACCTTCGCGGATATGTACATGGAGCGATTCTTCCAGATGGGGGCGCCCAACCCCGTGTCACGACGTCGGCTGACCGCAACGATGCTTCGACGCCCCTCCCCCACTGGGGTGTCCCACCGCTCCGCCAGCGGGCCCCGGGCAGCCCGTGCGATCGCCGGCCACTGGCCGATCAGTAGACGTTGGGGACCAGGCGCATGGCCGCGTTGCCCAACGACCAGAGGATGGCCAGCAGCACCGGGGCCCCGACGAGCCATGTCCGCAGGAGTCCCCACCGGTACCAGGCCCGCCAGACCAGAGCCGACACCCCGATCAGCACGGCCATCAACCCGACCAGCAGGAGCCATCCGGCCGGGTCGTTGTGCCCCTGGACCGCGGCCACGGGCACCGAATTGGGTCGGCCATGGGGGGCGGGTACCGCCGTGCCGTCCAATCGTGCCACGACATAGAGGAGATGGCTCGACGTGAGCTTCCCGGCCCAACCCGATCCGGTCGAGGTGACGAGGATCAGCAGACCGCTGTCGGAGCGGACGGTCGGCAGCGGCTGGCCGTCCGGTACCCGGCCCACCACGGTGTACCGGAACGGTCCCTGTCCGGTCCGGACATGGATGACCGATCCTCGGCGGAGGAGGGCGATGCCGGCGAACGGAGCACCGGAGGTGACGGAACGGCCCACGATGATCGAGGCCCCCGGCTGCCCCGGCAACGGCGTGTTCGGACGGTGCCCGGGCCCGGAAAGGACGTCACCGGACGTGCTCCCCTCGACCACGATGACCCTGTCGAGGCCGGCCACGGGGGCGGAGAGCATGGCGATCGGCGTGCCGGGATGGATCACGCCACCGATGCTCGGCGCCACGGGATTCCGGGAGTCGAGCAGCCCTCGGAAATCGGCATAGAGCAGGTGCTGGCTCCGCTGCTCCTGGAAGCCGCTGAGGCTGAAGGCGAACACCCCGATGAACAGCGCGGCCACACTGCAGACCATCCCGAACGCCATCAACAGCTGCAGGAGGCCCGGCCGGGGCGGACCGGTCGGCACTGCGGTGTCCGGGTCGGCGTGGTCGACGCCTCCGGGCGGACGGGCCTCCACTGCGTCCTCCCGGTCCACACCGGGAGACCCGACGGACACGATGCCGATCACCACTTGCCGCGCCGCCTTCCGAGTCTGAACAGCGCCGGGAACCCGAACGCGCCGAACAGGGCCAGGAGCAACGCGAAGGGAACGAGCGCCCCGCCCGTCCACAACTGCACACCCACGGCTGCTCCCGGGTGGAGCGTGGTGAACGCGGTCCCCCGTCCGGTTCCGTGATGGCTCCTGCCGCCATTCGCCGACGACCCTCCACCCAGACCGAAGAAGAGGGTCGGCGCGCCGTTGAGTGCGCCGTAGCCGTACTGGGCATCGAGGGACGAGACCGTGGCCGACGAACTGCTCGGAGTCCCACTCGGACTTCCCGCAACCGGTGGTAGCGCCGGCACCTGGCCGTTCTGGGCCGCCACGTCCTGGGCCGCGGCGAGCGTGTACTGCGACAGGCCGGCGATCCCGTTGGCGGCCGTCAGCGGGAGGTAGCCGGACGGCAGCTGTCCGACCCCGAAGCCGACCTGTTGACCAGTGGTGGCGGCGAACTCGAGGAACGAGGCGTAGCTGGCGGCATCCTTGGCCGGCAGCCCGCTGGTCGGCACGGCGGCGTACACCAGCAGGGTGCCGGGGTAGGCCGACGCACCGGCCGGCTGCTGGAAGGTGGTGTAGGGGATGGGCCACGTGCCCGACGATTGGTCCGGGGTCAGCAGCGCGGTCGCCGCCTTGATGGAGGCGTCCGACGGGGCCACGAACGTGCCGGACGTCGTCTGGAGGGCCGCGGTCTGCAACAGGTAGCGCTGGGTGTCGGCCAGCGGGGTGATCCCGATCACGAACCGGTGGCCGGCAGCCTGCCGCCCGCTGGTGACCAGCTTCTCCCCCAGCGTCGACGACGGGTTCGGCTGTGCGCACACCGTCGTGGAGTTGGGCAGGGCGTACTGCACCGACTCACTGATGGCCTCGAGGTTGGCCAAAGGTGCGGCCACCAGGGGCTGGTAGGGCACAGGCGCGTTGTACAGGCAGTTGTTGTTGCTGACGTCGGTGGCGTACTGGGCCGTCGGGACGAAGGTCGACAGCAAGGGCCAGCGGGTCACCGGCAGTGCGATCCCCTTGTAGGCCGGGTTCACGGTCATGCCACCGGATCCGGGGTCGGGTGCCCCGTCCAACCAGGCCCTGGCCGCGGGGTCGGCATTGATGTACGAGGTCAGGGCCTGGATGACGTCGGAGTCGCCCGACAGGGCCACCAGTTCAGCGGCCGGGTCGTCGTCGGCCGACTGGTTCTGGGCCACCCCCGGGTTGAGCGCGGTGAACTCGGGGTCCATCGTGATGTTGAGTGGGCTATGGGCGAAGGCGGCCGGATCGTCCTGTTTGAGGAACAGGTCGCCCGGATAGGACTCGGTCAACAGCTTCGCCAGGAGCAGCGGCGTGAGTTTGAGCGACGTCAACGGCAGGCCGTTGGCCCCGTCGATGGTGTACGAGATGGCGAATCCGGTCGCGGCCACGGGCGCGTTCACGACCGGTTTCCCGTAGCCGCCCGGTTGGGCCTCACTGGTGAAGGCCGCCTCGGCCGACCCGTTGGCCACCAGGTTGCGCGACTGTGGCTCCCCCGTCTGGACGTGGATGAACGAGAAGCGGTTCGTCGGGTCGAGGCAGAACTTCGGCTCCCACTGGCTGGTGGCCTGGATCATCAGCTCCGATCCGTAGATGTCGATCACGTGGTTCGAGGCCGAGCCTGCGACGTTGCAGACACTGGGAGGGATGGCGATTGTCAACGGGACCGAGATGCGGTTCCGCCAGTTCGACGGCGACCACCAGAGGCTGCCGCTCACCGTCAGGTCCGGCGCCTGGCTGCCGATCGGGTTGGAACCCGGCGCGAACGCCCCAGTCTGTTGGCACTGCGGGATGTCGGTCGGATCGGCCAGTGGGTCCCCCGTGGTGGCCAGGCAGCTGACTCCCATGATCGGCACCGCCACCAGGCTGCAGACCACGGTCTGCGAGCACCCCAGCGAGGCGTTCTCCGCCGCGGTGAAGACGTCGAAGTTCGCGCTCCCGGCTCCGTCGAGTCCCGTGACCCCGAAGGTCTCGTTGCTCGGCAGGGCGGAGCCGCCCACGTTGTCCGCTTCTGCGGGCTGGCCGGCACACCCGCCGTTGCCGGTCGGGTAGACGTGCCCGTCGGCGCCCACGAACGGCACCCAGTCCTGCACCGGGGCGGTCTCCCAGCCGAGACACGTCGTGGGCATCGGCTGGGGCGCCCCGACGATCGCCGGCTGCGGAGTCGACGATGCATACTGGTCGAGCCGGTACGGTGGGTAGGGATCGCCCAGGCTGTCCTGGTAGCGCTCACTCCAGGACTGGGTCCAACAGGTCTGCGGGCTCAGCTGCCCACCTGGCGGCGCGCTCGCCGAGTCCACGCCACGGCACTCGAGCAGGACGAACGGGTACTCCTCGTTCTGGGCGCCGATCGAGTTCTGATCGGCCACGATGCCCCCAGTCGGGTGGGCACCGGTCCAGGACACATGGATCTCCTGGCGACCCTGCAGTTCGGCCGTCTGGCTCACGTTGAGGGTCACGGTCCGGGTGTCGACGGTCACGGTGCTCCCACCGACCTGGTTGGTCCGACTGATGGTCTCGGTGTGGGAGAACGCGCTCGAGGCCGCCTGGGCCGGGGCCGCGGAGGCTCG
>Ga0075015_100000728_pt1 | contig 11759 bp, 14 predicted proteins | sample AleBraG_ABR_2013_FD_71476 | JGI IMG/M metagenome (GOLD analysis project Ga0075015, IMG submission 71476) | Freshwater sediment microbial communities in response to fracking from Pennsylvania, USA - Alex Branch Run_MetaG_ABR_2013 | ecosystem: Environmental > Aquatic > Freshwater > Creek >...
GCCGTGGGGCGGCGGCCGAATTCGGCGATGGCGTCGGTGACGTCCGCGGGACGCCCTGACCGCAGTGACTTTTCCGTTGAGGCGGCCGAGCGGCCGTGTCGTCCGGGTCGAACTGGACACCGGCTCGGTCGCTGTGTGCGCCGGCAGCTGGGCCGGGTCCGCGTACGCGGGCGGCGTGACCGGGCACGGCTAGCGCAGTGTGAGCTGGCGGGTGAGGAGTCCGGACCGGGCGTGCCGCTGCGCGGTGCTGAGCGGGTCGTTGACGGCCAGTGCTTGGTCGAGGCGGGTGCGGAATGCGGCGGCCGGGTCTTCGATGTCGTCGGCCAACGACCCGGCGGGCAGGTCCCAGACGGGGACCAGCAGTCCGTGGGCCCGGAACGTGCCGATGAAGCGCGTTCCCTGGCCGAGGGAGAGTCCGCCTTCCACGTGCAGCCGGGCGAGTGCGTCCAGCAGTGGCTCCTCGGACTCCGGCAGGACCCATCGCAACGTCGACCGCTCCGGCATCCCGGCCCAGTAGGCGGCCTGGACGCCTACCAGGCGAACGGTTGGCACGACGCCGGCGTTCGCTCGTTCCAGCGACGCAGCCACCTCCGCGTCCCGGTCTGCTGCGACGACTCCTTCGATCCAGTAGTTGAAGCCGTCGTGGACCGTGATCTCGAGGGCTGCCCCGGGGTCGATCACGTCGGCGAGCCTGGGGCCTGGGCCTGGCAGCGCCCCGGTCCGTACGATCGTGCCTGGCTCCGATGCCATCGCCTCCAGCAGCGCGGCCGCCACGTCCCGGGAGGCGTCCCCGGAGCCGGCGGGGACCTGGAGGCCGACGAACACTGCACCGTCGAGGCGGACCATGGCCGCGGCTGCCAGGGGCAGCACCGTGGACAGTGTGGCCGCGCGGCCGGCGTGCTCGCCGGTCAGTGTCAGCGACGCCGTGGCGGCCGGGACGATCTCGCGAAGTGCCACCCAGTCGCCCTCGCTGGCCAGGCCTTCGAAGGGACGCAGCACCAGGGCGTCCGCGGCGCGGGCCGCCTGCCGGCCGTGGCACGCCTTGTAGCGGCGGCCCGACCCGCAGGGGCACGGCTGCCGGCCGGCGACGACTGCAACCTCTCCCCGGGTCTCCCGCCCGGGGGGCGTCTGGCGGGTCGGTGAGGAGGTTCGCGTGGACTTAGCCATGCGGCCGGAGCGTACCCGGCCCAGTGGCAGCCGCCACGCTCAGGCGTGTTCGGTGCGCAGCACCACTGCCCACACAAGCTGACTGGCGGTTCCTGCTCCTTCGACGCCCCAGCTGTCCGTGAGTGCGTCGACGATGCCCAGTCCGCGGCCGGAAAGTGCGGCGAACGGTGGTCGTTCGGCGCGGGGCCGGGTCACCGCCCCGCCGTCGGCGACGGCGACCTCGACCTCACGCGGCCGGACCCGCCACATCACCTTGACGCTGCCACCGACCAGGGGTCGGGCGTGCCGGACGGAGTTGCCGAGCAGCTCGGACAGGACGACCAGCACGTCGGCGCTGTCAGCGGGGCCGACCTGCGCCGCGAACAGGTCAGCGGCCAGGGTGCGCCGCACGATGGCGACACTGGCTGCATCCAGCGGGAACTCGGCGGTCCGCGTGACGGGACGCGGCCTGCTCGGCTGAACCGTGGTCACATAAGGGCTCCGATGCCTTTGCCGACGACGCCGACGACGCCGGTGACCCCGACATGCCAGCCGTGACGGCCCGCGGGCGACGACAGCGACGCCAGCACCGCGCGCCGTCGGGGGCCTTCGGCGTCGACAGGTGGTCTTTCCCCGTTCGGGGTGCTATCCAAACCTGGCCCGGGCTCTTGCCAGGACGTCGGCCGGACGGTTCGTGATGATCGCGTCGACGCCGAGGTCCAGGCACAGGTCGACGTCCGCCGGCTCGTCCACGGTCCACACGTGCACGGCGCCTCCGCTGCGGTGGACGCGGTCGACGTAGGCGGGGTGCGCGCGAAGGATGGCGATGCTGGGGCCGGCGATGCCGACGTGGCCGGGCAGGGTGCCGTCGCGCATCCGCAGCGGGACACGGTCCATCAGGTACACCGAGGTGACGCTCGGTGCCAGCTCGCGCATCCGACGCAGCGACAGCCACGAGAAGCTCATCACCCGAACCGGCAGCCGGTCACCCAGGCGCGGGTGCGCCCAGCCGTGGCGGTCCAGAGTCTGGACGAGGCGCTGCTCGACCAGCCCCGCGTAGCGGGTGGGGTGCTTGGTCTCGATCGCCAGCTCCACCCTGCGCCCGCAGTCGTGGACGAAGTCCAGGAGCTGGTCCAAGGTCAGCACGCTGGCGGCGGAGCCGTGACCGCCGCGCCAGGACGCGAAGTCCAGCTCGGCCAGCTCGGCCAGGTCGAGGGTGGACACCGGTCCTCGCCCGTTGGAGGTGCGGTCCACTCTGCGGTCGTGGACGCAGACCAGGACGCCGTCCGCGGTCAGCCGCACATCGCACTCCAGGGCGTCGGCTCCGACCTCGACGGCCCGCTCGTAGGCGGCCAGGGTGTGCTCGGCCAGGTCGAGCGAAGCGCCCCGATGTGCGACCACGTGAACCACGAGGGCCCATGCTGGCACGTTTGCCGGGCTTTGCCGCGGCGGGGCGCGCCCAGGTCGAAGTCGCGGCCGGGACCGGGGCCGGTGGAGGCGGGGCAGCGGGCGACTGGGCCCGGCGGTCGGTCGGGCATCCCCTGGCGCCCGACGGCCGGTTCGGGCTGGGGGGCGGCACTGACGTGGCCTTGATCGTCGTCGGTCGGGGTGCGCGACAACGAGCACGGCGTGGGTGGCGGCGCCTGGTCGGCCGGTCGTGTCGGGGGTGCGGGCTGGCCCGGCTCACACCAGAGGCAGACCTGCCTGGGCCCAGGCGACCAGGCCGCCGTCGAGGTTGACGGCGTCGTATCCCTGGGCGACCAGCCAGGCGGTCACCTGCGCCGAGCGGTGGCCTGAGTGACAGACCACCACCACCGGCCGGTCGGTGGGGACTTCGCCGATTCGCGCCACGAACTCACCCATCGGGATGTGCTGGGAGCCGGCCACGTGGCCCTGCTGCCACTCTGCGCTCTCCCTGACGTCGACCAGGGCTGCCCGTGGGTCCACTTTCGTGGCTGCGACCGTCGGTACGTCGGATCCGAACATCGATGCTGCCCTCCGGGGCGGGTGGTGAGCTGGCGGGGCTGGCTGCAGGTGGTGGCTGGGCGCGGTTGCGGGTCACTTCAGCAGTCGGGACAGGCGGCGGTCTGCCAGGGGCTTGCCGCCGGTCTGGCAGGTGGGGCAGTACTGCAGCGAAGAGTCCGCGAACGACACCTCGCGCACCGTGTCCCCGCACACAGGGCAGGGCAGGCCGGTGCGGCCGTGAACGGCGAGGCCGGACTTCTTCTCCGCCTTGAGGTCGCCGGTGGCCAGTCCCTGTGATCGTTGTACCGCGTCGGTCAGCGTTGCGCGGATGGCGCCGTACAGGGCCTGCAGGTCCGCGGTGGTCAGGCCGTTGGCGGGCTTGAACGGCGACATCGCGGCCGCGTGCAGGATCTCGTCGGAGTAGGCGTTGCCGATGCCGGCGATGATCGACTGGTCACGCAGGACCCCCTTGAGCTGGGCGCGTCCGTGCGAGGCGAGGATGGCCGCGAAGACCTCGACGGTGAAGCCCGGGTCGAGGGGGTCGGGTCCGAGCCGGGCGATGCCGGGCACCAGCGCAGGGTCGGCGACCACGTACACCGACAGCTTCTTGCGGGTCCCTGCCTCGGTCAGGTCGAAACCGGAGCCGTCGTCGAGGTGGACTCGCAGCGCGAGGGGGTTCTTGCCGCTGGGCCGCGGCGGCGCCGACGGCAGTGAGTCCTTCCATCGCAGCCACCCGGCGCGGGCCAGGTGAACGACCAGGTGCAGGCCGTCGACGTCCAGGTCGAGGAACTTGCCGTGCCGGGCCGCGCCGGTCACGGTCAGCCCGGCCAGGGAGGTCACGGGCGGGTCGTAGGTCTTCAGGGCGCTGATCGCAGCAACGTCAACGCGGGCGACCACCTTGCCGACGGCGTGCTCGCGCAGGAACGCCACCAGCGACTCGACCTCGGGGAGCTCAGGCACGGCGTGAAGTCTGCATCGGCGGTCAGGACTCCACAGCCAGCCGCAGACCGAAGCCGACCAGGACCAGTCCGGTGGCGCGGTCCAGGCGGCGCTGCAGCCGCGGGTCACGCATCCAGGCGATGATCCGTCCGGCCAGTGTCAGCAGCAGCGCGAAGTATGCGGCGGTCAGGGCGATGAAGATACTTCCGAACAGGATCGAGGTGGCGCCCACGGGCCGGCCATGGGGCACGAACGCGGGCAGGAAGGTGACGAAGAAGACCCCCACCTTGGGGTTGAGCAGGTCGGTGGCCAGGCCGGCGCCGAAGCCGGTGCCGATCAGCCCGCCGCGTCTGTCGCCGCCGGCCGCGAGCTCGGCCGGGGTCCCCAGGGCCGGGCGCCGGGCGCGCAAAGACTGGACGCCCAGAAACACCAGGTAGGCGGCGCCGGCCAGTCGGAGCACGGTGTAGGCGTCGTGGCTTGCGCGCAGCAGAGCGGACAGTCCCAGTGCGGCGGCGCAGACCCAGACCGCCAGCCCGCACAGCACCCCTGCGACGGTGAGCGCGGCCCTGCGCCGGCCGTGCCGCAGCAGGTTCCGCAGCACGACCAGGGTGTCCGGCCCGGGGAGCAGCACGATCAGCGTGGCCGCGAAGGTGAAGGTCACCAGCGCCGTCGACATGGGCTCATCCTGGCATCGGCGGCGCCGCGGCGGGACGTGAGTTTGTCCAGAACGCTGGACCGGGGGGTTGCTGAGCGGCACGATCGAGGCATGGGCGACGTGGTGGCGATGCGGCTGCCCGCTACGCCGGCGCTGCCCACCCAAGGTGAGGTGTTCGAGGACGTTCGCGGCGAGGGCCGAACTCTTCGGGTCAGCTGGCACGGCACGGACGGCGTCGTGGTGCTGAGCATGTGGCGGCAGAGCGAGTGCACCGGCTCGTTTCGGCTCCCGGTCGCCGACCTGCCGGACCTTCTGCGGGCCATCACCGACGGGCCGCTGTCCAGCCGCTGAGCGGGCGACGCACGACGGTTCGGCGCCGGTTCGACCGTTCGGCGCGCAAGCGGGCCCGCTGCCCTTCCGGCCGTCACCGGCCGCCTCTGCGGCACCCGTCGAGCTGATCGTCGGCCGGTGGCGCGCCGACTGCGACGGCCGGGTGCGCAGGTTGGGGGTTCGGCGCTGTTCAAGGCCGGGGCGGGGTGTCCCGATGCTCAAGGCAACGCAGCGGGTCGGGACCGGAGGGGCTATCAGCGATGGACGTCTCGCGCCGGCTGTCGGTGACCGCCGGTGTCACCGCGATCGCGGTGGCCGCCTACAACCCGGTTGCGCTGGCTCTGGTCAACCGGGCCGACCCGGCGACGACCCGGCTCGGTGTGCCGCTGACAGCGACGTTGACCGCACTGACCATGTTGGGTGGCGTGTGGTTCATCGTGCGCCCGGGGCTGGAGCAGCGGCTGGTGGTGCTGCGCCGGCATGCGCTCGCGGTCGACGTGATGTCGCTGGTGTTCTTCCTGGCCCTGATCACCGAGCAGGTGGCCACCACCGGCGGCACCCGGCACTCGATGTGGATCTACTACGCGTTCGTCATCGTGTTCGCCGCGAGCTACCTTCCGCGAGCGTTCACGCCGGTGTTCGGGGCGCTGTCCAGCGGCTGCCTGCTGCTGGCGTCGTGGGTGTCGGGGACGTTCGGGTCGGCCCAGGCCGGCGACATCCTCGTCGTGACCTTGGGGCTGCCGCTGCTGTCGGTGTTCATGATGATCCTGGCGTCCGCCGTGGAGCAGCTGCGGGCCGACAGCGAGCGCTCCCGCACTGATCTCAGCGCCCAGGTCGCCGCGCTGTCCGAGGCCCTGGCTGACGTTGCAGGCGGGGACCTGCGTGCACAGGTCACCGCGGCCGGTGACACCGTAACCGGTCCGGTCCGACAGCTGTGGTCGTCGCTGGACGCGACGTTGGCGTCGGTACGGCAGGTCGTCCAGGCCGTTGCGGACAGCGGCCGCCAGCTAGCTGCGGCCGCCACCGAGCTCGATGCCACCAGCAGCCAGTCCGCCGCCGGGTCCACCCAGCAGGCGCAGGCGCTGTCGGAGACAACCGCGAGCATGCGCCAGCTCACCGAGACCGCAGCCGCGATCGCCAGCACCGCAGAGTCCGTCGCCTATGCCGCCGAGGACGTCACCCGCGTCAGCTCAGAAGGTCGGGCCGTGGTCAACCTCGCCGTGGACTCGATCAACGAGCTCGCTGCGAAGGTCGACCTGATCGCCACTGAGGCGGTGAGCCTGGACCGCAGCACGGTGGAGATCGACCGCATTCTGTCCGTGATCGACGACCTCGCCGACCAGACCAACCTGCTGGCCCTCAACGCCGCGATCGAGGCCGCCCGGGCCGGGGAGCACGGCCGCGGCTTTGCGGTGGTCGCGGCCGAGGTCCGCAAGCTCGCCGAGCGCGCCCAGGAGGCCACCGGACAGATCCAGAGCATCGTGGTAGGTATCCGGACCGGCACGCGACGCACCGTCCTGGCCTCAGAGGAAGGCGCCAAGGCCGCGGTCCGAGGAGCGGCCATGGCCGAGGAGGTGGAGGCGCGCCTCGACGTGATCACCCGCGCCGCCTTGCGCACGACCCAGGCCGCCGCCGAGATCCAGCAGGCCACCCTTTCGCAGGACAGCGCCTCCGACCAGGTGCTCGTAACGATGGCTCAGGCATCTGCGGTGTCCTCCGAGCAGGCCTCGGGTGCCCGTGCGGCCGCTGAGTCGGTGGCAGAGCTCAGCGCGCTTGCCGGCCGGCTGCAGGACTCGATCGCCGAGTTCAGCGTCCAGTAGCGTCCCGCCAGGGCCGCCACTGCCGGCCCTGCACAGACCCGGTGCAGCAGCTCGTGCAGCGCGGCCGCCGCGCACCGGCGCGGCCGGCGGCGCCGGACCGTGGAATCCGCCGGCTCCAAGCGTTGCCCACAGCCGCGGACGGAGTGATGATTACCTGGTTACGTCGGCTGCGTGGGTGGGAGGGCTTCATGGACGTCGGGTCAGCCAAGCAGCGGCCACCGACGCTCGCGGCCGGGCAGCGCATCGGCGACGCCGAGCGTGAGCGCGCCGCCTCCTGTCTGTCGGAGCATTATGCGGCGGGCCGGATCGACCACGAGGAGTTCGAGGTGCGGCTCAGCGCCGCCTACGCCGCCAAGACAGCGGCCGACCTCGAGCCGCTGTTCCTGGACCTGCCGCGGCCCGCAGCGGCGACGCCTGAGGCGCCGACGGCCCGCAGGAGTCGCCGCCCGATCGTGGTGCCAGTTCTGCCGCTGGTGCTGCTGATCGCCGGGGCGGCCACCATGGCCACCGATGGGCGCTTTCCGTTCTTCTTCGTTTTCCCGATGCTGTGGTTCGCGGGCGGCTGGCGCCGCCGACGAGGCTGGTAGCGGCGAGCTTGTCGGGACCGCGGACGGGCGGGTCAGCACCCGCACGTGCCTGGGCGTGGTCTCCTGCAGCAGCGGCCGGCTGGTACCCAGGCGGCCTGAGACTTCGACCCGCGCTGGCCTGTCCTGCCGCGGCGCCAACCGGCGACTAGCGGATAGTCCAGGGGCGAAGGTCCCAGCGGGCGCAAGGACTTGTTGCTCTTGTCCGGCAGGGCGGACGCACGCAGGATGGCAGCACGCCACGGCAGGAGGTGCCGGGGTGTGCATCCCGCGGAGGCGTCATGAGCACCGACCAGGCCCCCGCCAGTTCACCGGCTGCAGCGGGGACGGTGTTCGTCGTCGGATACGACGGTTCGCCGACCAGCCGGCAGGCGTTGACGTGGGCTGTTGAGCAGGCTCGCCTTCGACAGGGGTCCGTTCGTGTCGTCTACGCCGTGCCGCCGTTCACCCAGGCCGTGACCCCCTTCGGTGGCTCCATCACCCCGGACTTCACGGTCATCGAACAGGCAGCGGAGCAGGTCCTGGCCAGCGCCGTCGCCCAGGCGCACAGCCTTGCTCCAGAAGTGCCTGTCGACACCCGCATCATCAACGACTCGGCCCCGGCGGCGCTGCTGGCCAGCAGCGACCCCGACACCGTGCTGGTCGTCGGGTCCCGTGGCCTCGGCGGGTTCGCCGAGCTGCTCGTCGGTTCGACCGCGGTTCAGCTGGCGACGCACGCCCGGTGCCCGCTGGTGGTCCTGCGCCCCACCGCCACCGGCGGCGGGTCGGGCTCGGGCGCCGGGCGCATCGTCGTCGGTGTTGACGGGTCTGCCGCTTCGGAGCACGCGGTGCGTTGGGCCATGTCGCAGGCCGCAACGGCTGGGGTGGGGGTCACCGCGGTCCGCGCCTGGCGGAAGCCGCCGCTCGCCCTGCCCGCCGGGGGCGACGATCTGCCCGAGTATGTGCTGGCGGACGAGCTGGAAGCCGCCGAGGCCCGGCTGCTCGCCGAGAGCCTGGCATCGGCATCGGCACAGTTCCCCGACGTGGACCTGCGGCAGGAAGTCGTTCACGCCGACGCCGTCGAGGCGCTGGTCGCGCGTTCGCAGGCAGCGGTGATGGTCGTCGTCGGCTCCCGCGGGCACGGGGGGTTCAGCTCCTTGCTTCTGGGGTCGGTCAGCCACGGCGTCCTGCACCACGCACGCTGCCCGGTCGTGATCGTCCGCCCCGCGACCCGGTGACGGCAGACAGGGACCCGCAGCTCGTGGTTGAGGCCCTGCCTGCCATTCGCGTCGACCGTGACCGCGCCGGCCAACCAGAACCGACGGCGATGTCTGAGTTCGGGCTGGCGGTCACCGGACACTGCTCGTGGCCGCGCTGGCCACCGTCGCAGTCGGGGTGGCGTTGCCGCTGTCGCTGTTGGCCCCGGTGTTGGGCTTCGTGGCGCCACCACCGGTGTTCTTCGGTGCGCTGGTGGTCTTAGTGGTGACGTACCTGGTGCTCATCGAGCTGGCCAAGCACCTGATCTTCGGCGCGGGCGTCCCCCACCCCACAAGCCAGCGGGGCGGGTGCGCGGACACCGCCGCCGCATCCAGCGGCCCCGCTGCCCGGTTCAGCGTGACGTCTCCACTGACGACCCAGGGTCGCCGTCGATGACCGGGCCGGACAGGGGCAGCTCGAGATGGACGACGCCACCTTCGGCGTGCGTCTGGTACGTCAGCCCGGCGTCGCGGAACGTGGCCAGCATCGGCCGGTTGTCCATCAGGACATCCGCAGCGAACTGGTCGACGCCGCGATGACGGGCCACCGCAACCAGACGGGTCAACAGCGCCACTCCGAGGCCGTGGTGCTGGTAGTCGTCGGTGACCACCACGGCCACCTCCGCGACGACCGCCGCGGCGGCGCCCGCCGACCCAGGCGCTGGCGGAAGGCAGTCGTAGCGGGCGACGGCAACCAGCTCGCCGGAAGGTGCCTGCGCGACCAGCGCCACCCTGCTGACCTGGTCCACGTCGGCGAACCGGCGCGCCTGCTCGATGGGAAGATGCGGCATCGAGGAGAAGAAGCGGCGCCGGACGGTTCGTGGCGAGTGCCGCTCGTGCATCGCGATCAGCGCGTCGGCGTCGGCCGCGACAACGGGGCGGATGGTGACCGTCCTGCCGTCGTCGAGCACGACAGTGTCCTGGCCGAACGAGCCCGGCACCGGGGGTTCGGGCCCGGGTGCCGGCGCTGGTGCACCGCTCCCCTTCGGCGCGGGTGCACCGCTCGCCTCAGGCGCGGGTTCACTGGTCGGTCCAGGCATGGGTCCACTGTGACCGCTGTCGGCGTCTGCTGCCACGACCGAACGTCCCGGGTCCTGTCGGGTCCTGGGCTGTCGTTGTCCCCTACCACTTGGGAGCTCTCGTGAGTGCACAGCAGGTCAGCCTCGAGCAGATGGCCGCTTTGGTCGAGGCCCGACCGGGGCGACCACGGGTGGTCGTGGCCGGCAACTTCGCCACCCCGTGGCCTGCGGTGTCGGCTCTGGACGCTGTCCTGCCCGAATGGACCCTGCACATGCTCAACCCTCAGGTCGGCTCGGTGCCGGACCGGCCGGGGGTTGTCCTGGAGACCTGTTTCATCGGCCCAGGGATGCGCGAGAAGCCCACTTTGTCGTACGTCCCGAGCCGGCTGTCGATGGTTCCGCTGCTGCTGCGCACCAACCTCCCCCCGGACGTGGTGGTTCTGCACACAACCCTGCCGGCCCGGGGGGCGGTCTCGTTGGGCACCGAGGTGAACATCCTGCCTGCCGCCGTCGACGCCGCCCGGGCGCGCGGCGGGCTGGTGGTGGCTGTGGTCAACCCGGCGATGCCGTGGACCTACGGCGACGCCGAGCTGGATATGGACCTGGTCGACGTGCTGTGCGAGCTTGACCAGCCGCTGCAGGCAGCCGCGCCGTCGGTCCCCGACGACGCCTCCATCAACATCGGGGCCCGAGTCTCTGCCCGCGTCAGTGACGGCGCCACCCTGCAGGCCGGGATCGGTCAGGTACCCGACGCTGCGCTGCTGGGGCTGCACGATCGGCGCTCGCTCGGAGTGTGGGCGGAGATGATCAGCGACGGCATCGCATCGCTGGACCACTCCGGCGCCCTCGACGCGGACCGGCCGATCGTGGCCTCGTTCATGTTCGGCACCGAGGAGCTGTACCGGTGGGCGGACGGCAACCGGCGCCTTCGGATGCTGCGGACGGAGACTGTGAACGACCCGGCCCGAATCTCCGCGAACCCCCTGATGGTGTCCATCAACTCAGCACTCGAAGTCGACCTGTTCGCGCAGGCCAACGCCTCCAGCGTGCACACCCGCACCTACTCCGGCTTCGGTGGCCAGCCCGACTTCGTCGTCGGGGCCCTCCACTCCCGGGGCGGGCAGGCCATGATCGCGCTGCGGTCCTGGCACCCCAGGGCGGACCGCTCCACGATCGTGCCCATGCTCAGCGGTCCCGCCACCTCGTTCCAGCACACAGCGGTCGTGACCGAACAGGGGACGGCACTGCTGTGGGGACGCGACCAGGGCGCACAGGCCACCGAGCTGATCGAACATGCAGCGGACCCCCGGGCCAGGGACGGACTTCGCGAGCATGCGGTGGGCCGACGCATCACCTGACGAACAGCCTGGCGACCGGAGCCACCCGAGGCCGCCCCGCGTCCAACCGAGGTGAGGACTGGACCGTTCACATGGCTCGCGGCACTCGCCCTCGCGGCGAGCGGCTGCGCCGCGGCCGGCCCCGCCGGGTCCGATGCCGTCGTCCACGGCGTGGTGATGGCCACACCCGGATGCCCGGTGCAACGAGCCACCTCTGGGTGCCCGCCCATCCGCGTCGCCGGTGCCCTGGTGGTGGCGGTGGCGAACCGCACCCAGGTCGGCGCCACACACACCGCCGCGGACGGATCGTTCACGCTGACGCTCCCGATCGGCGCTGTCACCGTGACCGCCACCGGTCCAGGCGGCTACCGGCCACCAGGCAGACAACTGGTAACGGTCCACCCCCACCAGGTCGGCACCCTCACCATCATGATCGACAGCGGCATCCGCTGAGGGCCTAGGTGCTCGTGCCGGGAAGCATCCACGGCTGGTGTTCGCGGTCGGTGAAACGATCGGGCAGCCGCGCATCCCATCTGGTCGACGACGTAGCCCCCGATGAGCTCAGGGGCCCGGTACAACGCGTTCTTGTCGGTGCTGTGGAATCGGCGGCGTGCTGGGCCCGGTGGTGGCTTGCCTGCTCCAGGGCTCGGGGCGCGGGTGGGGTTCCTGGCGGCCGTCGGGTCGGCTGTGTAGCGGGGCCGTGGGCCGCGCTGCGGCTGGGCTGCGGGG
>Ga0075015_100000730_pt1 | contig 11754 bp, 7 predicted proteins | sample AleBraG_ABR_2013_FD_71476 | JGI IMG/M metagenome (GOLD analysis project Ga0075015, IMG submission 71476) | Freshwater sediment microbial communities in response to fracking from Pennsylvania, USA - Alex Branch Run_MetaG_ABR_2013 | ecosystem: Environmental > Aquatic > Freshwater > Creek >...
GAACTAATCAACGCGGGCCATCAGGTGCTCGGTCTGGCTCGCTCCGATGCGGGCGCCAAGTCTCTGATAGACGCCGGCGCCCAGGTGCATCGAGGGGATCTGGAAGACCTGGAAAGCTTGCGCAGCGGAGCAGCCGCCTCGGACGGCGTGATTCACACTGGCTTTAACCACGACTTCTCGAAGTACGCGGCGAACTGTGAGGCAGACCGGCACGCCATCGAGGCTCTCGGTTCCGCGCTCGTTGGCTCTGATCGCCCTTTGATCGTCACCTCTGGGACCGGGATGGCCGTCACGCCGGGCCGCCTCGCGACCGAAGAAGATGCGCCCGCTCCCAGTTCCGCCATCCCGCGCAGCGCTTCGGAAGAGGCGGCGTCTGCGGTGTCGGCCCGGGGCGTGCGCACGTCGGTGGTCCGCCTCCCGCAGGTCCACGACCGGGTCAAGCAAGGCTTCGTCACCTACGCGATCGCGATCGCCCGCGAGAAAGGTGTCTCGGCGTTTGTCGGCGACGGGCTCAATCGCTGGCCCGCGGTGCACGTTCTCGATACTGCCCGCCTCTACAGGCTGGTACTGGAAAAGGGTGACGCGGGAGCCCGGTATCACGCGGTCGCCGAAGAGGGCGTGTCGATGAGAGAGATCGCTGACGCAATCGGCCGGGGCCTGAAAGTGCCGGTCGTCACCAAGTCCCCCGAGGAGGCAGCCGGCCATTTTGGCTGGCTCGCGTTCTTCCTGGCTTTCGACTCTCCGGCTTCCAGCGCGCAAACCCAGCAGCGGCTGGGATGGCGCCCAACACAGCCTGGCCTGATTTCCGATCTCGACCATGCCCGCTATTCCGAAGCCTGAACAGACTCCCGTACCTGCGGCGCCGGAGTGTTCCCGATACAGCACGACCGTTTGGAGCCACTTGTCCGGCATGCGTCCGCATGGGATTATTTCGGGAGCGCCGACCGTCAGATCGGAAGGCTAACAGACGCGTATTCGGTCGCGATCAATCCATCATTCGCTCAATGTAATGATCATCGAGCGGGCTTTCCCGACAGGCATCGACCAGGTCCGGGATACATGACAAAAGGAATCAAGATCGAGGATGTCGTTCTCGGTGGCGGAGACGAGGCTCTGCCGGGAAAGACTGTCGTAGCAGGCGTCCGGGTTCTTCTGAATGACGGCACGCCACTGCCAGACACGATCCTGGGAGGGCCTAAGGTTAAGATCAACCTCGGCAAGCGCGAGTGTTTTCGCATGGGCCGTCATTCCGCAATGTCGGCAGTGCTCGTATCGGGACGCAGCAGAATGACAGCGTCCCTGAGTGCCAAGCGGTCAGCGGCTGCGAAGTCAAGCGTGGCGCGACCCACAGCTACGCCTCTTGATGCTCCGATTCCCCGGGCCACCGGCTCCGCCGCCCCGGCGAATCGCGAGACGGCGAGTAGGGAGATCCAGCCCAGAAATGTGCCCCTGCCGAACCATGTCCACCGCACGCACCCAGTCTGTCCCTGTCTGTGCCTGTCTGTGCCCTCAATTTGACACTGCTGCAACAATCCGTTATTCTGTTCCAAATCTCGTGCAACATTAGTTGCACGTCTCAAGGAGCCCAAATGGTGCGGATGTACGTCCCCTCTGTGGTGCTACTGGCAACAGCATCGCTCTTCGCTCAGACCACGTCTTCCATTGAAGGACTGGTCAAAGATCCACAAGGCGCAACGGTGCAAGGAGCGGCTCTGCACATCACCAGCTCGAGCGGGTTCGATCAGAAAACCACGAGCGATGCGCGGGGAGCTTACCGTCTGGTGGCGGTGCCCGCGGGCGTCTATCGCCTTGACGTCACCAAGGAAGGCTTTGCGGTCGCAGTGTATGAGGACTTGAATGTGACGCTCAACCAAGCCCTGACCTTCGATGTTGGGTTGCAATTGGGTACGGTCCAGGACAAGGTGACGGTGCAGGGGGCGGTTGCCCAACTGGAAGCTTCCACCTCTTCGGTGAACTCTCTGATCACCCCGGAACAGATCACGCAGCTTCCCGTGAACGGCCGCAACTATCTCGATCTGTTGCAACTGGTGCCCGGCGTGACCGTGAACCACCAAGCCGACCAAGGAAGTGACCAGGCCACTCCGTCTCTCGGCGAACGCGGCGGGAACAGCAACTTCCTGATCGATGGCCTGCCCAACAAAGACACGGTCAGCGGCGGGCCCGCTGTACAGTTCACGCAGGAAACCATTGCCGAATTCCAGGTCATCACGACTGGGTACAAGGCGGAGTTCGGGATGGCGACGGGCGCAATCGTCAACGTCATCACAAAGAGCGGCGGCAATGATTTCCACGGGATCGCCTCCTTGTTCCACCGCAACAACGGACTGGACACCTCCGACCTTCCTGGCACTTCGGCGCCGTTTCTGCATCGCTGGGACTACGGCTTAGGGCTGGGCGGTCCCATCGTGAAAGATAAGGTCTTCTTCTATGGATCCAGCGAGCGCATCACCGAAGGCCGGCGCTTGAACTTCACTTTCCCGGCCGCCACCCCAGCGGTGATTCGATCCTTCGAGACGCAGTTCGACAAGCCGCAGGAAACGCATGAGACTCGGAATTTCTTCAAGCTGGACGAGAAATTCGGACGCCACAGTCTGTTCCAACAAATGAACTATACCAATAGCCACGTTTCCGACTTTCTCCCGCTTTCCGCCGCAACAAATCTCCCCTCCACGCGGCAGGATATGAACAGCAGGCACCTGCTATTCGGCGCGGCGGATACTTGGCTGGTGGGGGACCAAGCGAATCCGTTGATCGTGACCATCCGCGGCGCTTACCGCGGCGAACCGTTCGCCTATGCCCCGGCTCATCCCGATGCCGGGCCGTCGACGCGCTTCAACATCTTCGACTCATACACGTCCGGCTCCTTGTTCGGCAATCTCGGCGCAGTCGTTTATGGAAACGGCGTGACACCCTACAACCTGAACCAAAGATATGGAAACTTCTCCGTAAGCGCAGACAAACTGCTGGGCAACCACGAGCTGAAGTTCGGAACGGATTACCTGTACACGAATGTCGATGGCAGCGAACTGAGCATTGAATCCTCGCAGCTCTTCGCCACGGTCAGCGACTTCCTGACTTATGGACCGGTCAACTCAGGGTATTTCCTGCTTGCCACCGCCGGAGCCCCGACTGCTGCCGCCAACCAGATCCGGCTGCGGAACCACCATCCGGGCCTGTTCATCCAGGACGATTGGAAGATCACGAAAAAGCTCACGATCAACGCAGGGCTCCGCTGGGAGTACGATTCGCAGTTCGCCAACAAGACGAATTTCCAACCTAGGATTGGAGCGGCCTACGCGCTGGACTCAAAGACGGTGGTCCGTGGTAGCTTCGGCATCTTCTACGACCAGTTCCGCTTAGGCCTCGCCCGCGACGTGCCCGGCTTTGGCGGCGCGGATCTCCGGGTGGTGCAACCGCAAAGCTACCCTCGCTTGTTCTATGGAGTGCCCACGCTGGCGCCGCTGGCGCTTAACAGTATCTGCCTCACCAGCGCGTTTACCGACCAGCAGATCACTGGTTCACCCTGCCCATATGCGGCCGGGCTGCCCTACTATGGCGCCGATCACCTCAACAACATCGTCGCCTCAGGGCATGCCCCCATCCCCGCCAACTCGGTGGTGAACCAGCAGAACGTTCAACAGTTGAGCGGCTTGACCCCGGACCAATATCTGGCGCAGGCGGCGAGCGCCATCGGCAAGCCGAACGGATTCTGGTACTGGGGCACCTTCGGTCTGCTGTCTACGGCCGGAACGCCGCAGCAACCGATACCCGTGCAAGTAGCGCCTGGATTTGCGACGCCCAACACCTACTCGCTGAACGTCGGTATCCAACGCGAGCTGTGGAAAGACCTGATTGGCGCAGTCGACTATTATCACCGCGACTTGCATAACATTCTCGGAGTTCGCGAAGTCAACTTGCTGTTCGCTTCGCGGTTGGCCAACTCCCGCCAATTTGGGCCGCCCGTGACCACCGGACCCGCCTATGACTTCGGCCCCTGGTACTCGGGAACCTATGACGGGTTCACCGTCAGCCTGAACAAGCGCTTCAGCCAGCACTTCCAATTTGGCGCCTTTTACAGCTACTCGAACGCCAACGACGATGCCCTGTGCCCAAGCCTCTACAGCGCCCAGAGCCAAATTTGTCTGCCGTCGGACAGCTTCAATGGGGTGGTGCCACTGGTCACGGATTCGAAAACGGGCCAGACCAACGCCAATGGACCGTTCATCTCATCAGTGGGCAACCCGGTTCCCAAAGCTGGTGTCAACTACAACGGAGCTACGCTGGATACCGGACGGTCCGATCTGGCGCTGAAACATACGTTCCAGGTGAATGGGCTGGTGACCCTGCCGTCTAAGTTCGAGATCAGTGGAATCTTCCGGGTGCAAAGCGGCTTCCCGTATTCGCGGTTGGCTCTCCAGCCCAAAGACGTGGACGGCAACGGCAATTTCACCGGCTACGACATTGTGGGCGGGCCAGGACGCAACGTGTACACTTCCCCTCACTACAGCAACATGGACGTAAGGTTTTCCAAGCGGTTTGTGTTTAAGGAACGCATCAGGGTCCAGGCGTTGTTCGAGATCTTCAATCTGTTCAATTCGGCCAATACGGCAGCCGTCCAACAGAATCAGAATCAACTGGTCCCGTTTGGAACGCCGCTCCAGATTCTGCCCGGCCGTGAAGGGCAAGCCGGGTTACGCTTGGAGTTCTAATGAATCGACGAAGTTTTGCAAAAGCGGGGGCGGCCGTTCTGGCCGCTCCCTTCATCAACCGTGGCCGCTATAGTCTCTTTGCGGGATCCAAGGGCGAGTATTCGGCGCGCACCATCGAGCTGATGCAGCGGTCGGTGGTGATCGATATGCTCGGTCCACTAGCCATTTCCAACGAGCGGCTGATGAGGTGGATGATACATCCGGAAACGTTTACGGCGGCGGATCTGGCCCAGTTTCGCGGTTCAGGAATTACGGCCTTCCATTCGTCGGTCGGAATTGGCGGCCCCGACGCATTTGTCGACGTACTCAACTATGTAGCCGGGCACGATAATTTCCTCGCTCACCACCGGGAAACGTTCCAGCGAATCGAAAAAGCTTCCGACTTCCGCCAGGCCAAAGAGGCAGGCCGGATCGGGATCATCATCGGCGTTCAGGATTCCGACCACTTCCGGAAACTGGACGATGTAGACATGTTCTACGGCCTCGGCCAGCGGGTGTCGCAGCTAACCTACAATGCGCGCAACCTGCTGGGCAATGGCTCCACCGAGCGGCGCGACGATGGGCTGAGCGATGCGGGCGTGGCCGTGGTGGGCAAGATGAATTCGGCGGGGATGGCCGTCGATGTCTCGCATTGCGGCGACAATACCACGCTCGATGCCTTCGAGGTTTCGAAGAAGCCGGTACTCATCACTCACTCCAACTGCCGGGCTCTGGCCAACGGACACCCGCGCTGCAAGTCCGACGAGGCCATCAAGAAGCTAGCTGCGCAGGGCGGCGTAATGGGTATCACCGGTGTGCGCATGTTTGTGAAAGCGACTGAGCCAACCACCATCGACGATGTCATCGCCCACTTCGATCATGTTCGCAATCTGGTGGGGGCCGAGCACCTGGGCATTGGCAGCGATTCAGACTTGTGGGGCTACGATGCCCTTTCCAAGAAAGAAGGCGATGCGCTGCGTGCTAACTACAAAGGTACTTACGGCTTCCGGGAGCGCATCGACATCGAAGGTCTCGATCATCCCAAGCGTATGTTCGATCTGGTGGAGGCGCTCTGCAAACGAGGCTATAGCAACGGAGAGATCGAAGGAATCCTGGGGAAAAACTTCGAACGGGTACTCGGGGTTATCTGGGGCGGTTGATTGTGTCCTCGGGGTTTTGCCGACATGACTGGCGCAAACAGCCACATTGATTCTCTGGCCGGTCTGACGGAATTGGAAGCCCGTTACGCCGATCACCAATCCTATTTAAGTCCCGGGCGGCGGAAGCTGCTGCGGGCGATTCTGGAAACCCCGGAAGAAAACTACTTTCTCTCCTCGCGGGATTTGGCCAAGAAACACGGGGTGAACGCGGCGACCATCGTGCGCACCATCCAGCTCTTGGGGTATGAAAGGTTCGCGGACTTTTGCGCGGACCTGCGGCGCCATTTTGTTAAGCGGATCACGCCGTTTCACGCCATGCAGGCGGCCACCCGCGAGAAACGGCCCACTCAAGACCGTATCCGCGCGAATATAGAAAAGGACGCGCAGAACCTCAACCAGTTCCTGGCGACCATGGACGCCACGCAGTTGCTGGAATTGGCGCGGCGCATCACGACTGCCCGCCGGATTGTGGTAATCGCGGTCGACCTGGCGTCGTTCCTGGCAGGCGCCATGGCGTATATGTTGCGGGTGCAGGGCTTCGACGCGGAATCGCCGGTAGGAAGCACCGGAAACCTTTGGCACAGCGTGGGACTACTAGGCCCCAAGGACACGGTGATCGCCATTAGCTTTGGCCGCTGCCTGCGCGACACCGTGGAGAGCACCCAGCGGGCTCGCAAGTTGGGCGCGTACACATTTGGAATCACTGACAGCGACAGCAGCCCACTGGCCCAGAGCTGCGATGCTTTTATGCTCGCGCCGATCGCGTCGCCGCTCTACACGGGCTCCTATGTAGCCCCGATGGCGGCGATGAATGCCATCGTATCGGCGTCGGCGCACTTGCATCCGAAGCGCACGCTGGAGCGGCTGAAGCACTACGAAGAAGAGTACACCAAGGGCTCCCGCTGGTATAGCAAGGGCTCTTAGCGCTCCTAGAACATCAGGCTGGCGTGCAGCAGGTGCCAGTGGATAGCGAACCAGGAAAAGGCGATGCAGGCGGCAGCCAGGATCGCCTCTTCGCACTTGGCGAACCACCAATCTTTGGCGCTGAGGGCTCGGGCGGCGCTGAGCAGCGCAATCAGAGCGCCGGCAATTCCCAACAGGAGACAGAATTGCATGAAGCGCATGCTCAGATCGAGACTGGAATTGTAAGCGCCCGGATCGCCTAGCTTGCTGGCGAGGTATAGCAGGACTCCGACGGCGGCCAGGTTGAAGATGGCAAAGACGCGTGTGGCGATCAGGAGCCGGCGGCGGCCGGGGTCCAACTCGCGCCGGTAGCCGTAGTGCCAACGCACCAGCGCGGCTACGGGCCACAGCACCAGGATCAGGACCAGGATGGCGAGGCTCCCGATTCCGATCGCCTTGTTGAAGGTTCCATTGCGCAATAGATCGGTTTTCTGCAGCACCATGAACGGGTACTCGAGGCCGACCGTCATGCGCCCCGTTGCGTCCTTCTGAAACGTGACCAGATCTTGGCCATCGGCTTCACGCCAAACGTTCGGGGAGATCTCGCGCCACTTTTTGGGCTGTCCGTTCAAGGACCGGAAGGCCGGGATAGTCAGATTGCCATCTTTGTCGGAAGCGAGATTGAAAGTGGAGAGCAGGCCCACAATGCTCAGCAAATTGGTTTCGGGCCGGCGGCTGTTGGTGTAGGAACCGGCAACGGCGGCGAAGTCCTGCTTTGCCGTTGCGAGTGCCGGCGTGTTGGGGACGGTGTACGGAAAAAAGCGGTCGAGGAACGCATGCCATACCGCGCCTCGAGCATCGATCTCACCTTTGCCGGCGCTGTTGTAGCTGATGAAGAAGCCCAAACCGGTGTCGGCCATCAAGTGCAAGTCGCTATGGAAGTAGGAAGTATCGCCGCCGTGGCCTATAATGCGATGCCCATTACGGGTTTCCTCATAAAAGCCCAGCGCCATGCCGTTCAACGCGGGGTTTACCGCGAACTGGCGGGTGTGCATAAGGCGAGCGGTTTCCGGCTTCAAAATGCGGGCGCCTTGATATTCGCCATCGCGCAGGTGAGCCATCATGAAGTGCGTCATGTCGATCGCTGAGACGGCGGTGCTGCCGGCCGGGAACGCTTCGACGAATTCATAACTCTTGCCGGGCAACGAGGCCTTCGCATAGCCGGCAGACATCAGCGGCTGCAGGTTAGCCGGCAGCGGTTGCGCGAAGGTGGAGTGCGTCATCTGAAGCGGCTGAAAGATGAACCGGTCGGTGTACTCAATAAATGGAACGCCGGAGACGCGCTGGACAATGTAGCCAGCCACCGAAGTTGCGTAATTGGAGTACGCGGGCGTCACACCGGGCGGGTATACACGCTGCGGCAGATGCGTCGGCAAGTATTCCGAGAGCGGCGTCAAGAGCTGAGCGTTAGGAACAAATAACTCTTTGATGGCCTCTTCAAAGCCCGCCGTATGCGTCATGATATTCCGGAGAGTGATGGGCTTGCCCTGGTAGGGCGGGATCTTGAAGTCAATGTAATCGTTGACGTCGCGATCGAGATCGAGCTTGCCTTGCTCGACCTGCTGCATCACTGAGGTCCAGGTGAAGAGCTTGGATATGGAGCCTGGCCGGAACAGCGTTCCCTCGGGCGTGACCGGCTTCTTGGAGGCTACGTCTGCATAGCCATAGCCCTTGGCAAACAGCACCTGGTCGTCCTTGACGATCGCGATGACGGCGCCGGCGACATCCTCGCGTTGGAGCTGTAGCGGCACCAGACCGTCGAGGAAGGCCTCTACGTTGGCCGGCGTGAGGGTGAGCGTCTCGGTGTCCCCGAGCATGTAACCGGCCGCGGCGAAGACCAACAGGTAGCGCAATAACTGTTGCATAACGTTCAAGAGATAATATCCGAACGTTGCACGCGTGTCAATTTGAAGTCTTGTCTCATGCAGGATGTGGCTGAAGGAGGGATGGGATTCTCACACAAGATGGGGCTGAACGGAGGATTCCGCAGGCTGGGTATTGATCATCCGCATGGAAGACAACGAAAAGCTGAATCTGGATCAGGTCCGGGCGTCTCTGAACGGCAGCCCAGAGGTGTCCTTCCGGACGAGAACCCGGCAGGAGGTGTACGGGTGGGTAGAGAGAACTTTGCGCCAGAAAAACTATAGTGAGCTCAAACGAAGGGCTGGTCCGGCGCTACCTGGCTACGATGACCGGCTTGAGCCGCACACAGGGCTGTACCAGAACTGCGGCGAACTGAAGGTGCGAGTCTACCGGCAGCGTCGAGATATGTTGAAATAAGCAGGTCCGGCTACCGGGTATTCGGAAAAAGACCGACATCATGAGCCTCAGAAGCGCATTATCGACTCAATGCAGCAAGCCGAGCGGCTGGCTCGACAGAGGTTCCTTAAGCAGTTCTGTCAAAATACCCATGAGCCTTCAAGAATGCACTCCACTGGTCCGTAAAACGGGCGAATCGCCGAAGTGGACAGCCTGCACGAATGAACGCCCCCACGGCACACTCGACGCCGGCTCGGACTCCATGATGCCTCGGGTGACTTCTCCCCACGCTCGCTTCGCGCCGGATCCCCTCGGCAATCCACATCCGAAGCTGTGTTTGGTACCCGACCGACTTCCCCGCCGCGATTCCACCTACTTGCGCCGAAAAAGCCGAGTTCACTTGCATCCGTATCCCGGGCGGTGATCACTCTCACTTGAGCTCCGGGTAATCGCCGAAATACCCCGCATGCCAAGCGGCCGTCCAGCGTTTCGCTAACGCGATGTATCGCTTTTGCCCAGCTCGCCGGACTTTGCCGTCACTCGTGAAACCCCTCCACCTCATCCGCAGTGAAGGCGTTCGTCTCGATCTGAGAAGATATTTCCGCTGGCATAAATCCTCCGAGCCGTGCGCCTGCCCAAACACCCATCACCACTTGGGCCCAATGTACTCCAGATTGACCAGCCCATCCCGGTAGTCGATCTGCATGCGGAATTGCACCAGCGTGGGAACGCCCAGAATGCCGGTCATCTGCGGGTTGTCGCGGTTGACCTTTCTCAGCGGGATCGCGAGCACGTCGCGGTAAGGCTGGCGATAGTGGCCGAACTCCAGTTTGACGGCATCGGCGCTCTGCACCTTGTCCACTTTGCCCGAGAGCCCCTTCATCTTGACCAGGTCTTCGCCATGAACCTTGGTAAATTCACGCGCGAACGCGGGGTCGATCAGCGTGCTGGTAGAGCCGGTATCCACCAAAAACAGCACGGGCTTGGAGTCATTTACCCGGGTGGACAGTAAGATATCGTGGCCTACCCGGAAAAAAGGAGTGAACTGCTTGAACTCGGGCGCTGTCTCCCGATCTTCCCAATAAGAATCACTGGACCCCTTTTCATGCTTGGGCAGCGGATCCAGACTGACCACCATCTTCTGAAAATCGATGCTCACCAGGAAGTGAGACAGAACATTGGCGCCAATCAGTCCGTCTTCGTCGGTCAGGAACTTTCGCTCGGTGACCTCGATCGGACAGTTGTTGAACTCCACGCCACCGATCTTCAACTTCTCGGCGAAAGCCATATACCCGCTGCGATCGCCCTCATCGCCGATTCCGGAAAACTTTATGTCGGAGATTCTGGGCAAACCAGCCGCTTCAGCCGCTCTGCGGTTCAACAGAATTCCGCTGGCGCCGGTGTCCATCAGAAGCCTTACCGTCTTGCCGCCGTTCAAGCTCACAGGAAGCGAGAAGCCTCGTATGCGATGAGCATCGTACATGAGATAGTTCAACTTCACTTCCGTATGCTCGTAGGCGGACGCGAGTATGAACGTCTCGCGACTGCCAACCCACTTCGGTTGGGCCACTCTGCTTTTCAGCCTGTCGATGTCCTCGGCATCCAGATCCCTGGCGCCCGACTCCAACAATTTTTCATACTGCGCCAGTTGTTCCTCCTGTGTGCGAGTCCGGGCATAATAGCGGCGAATCTCAGAGTCTTCCGGATCCACCTGAAACGCTTTTGTGTAGCAGATTTTCGCCTGCCGTCTAAGAGACGCAGCTTCAAAAACTTTGCCCAAGCCCAGCCAAGCGCGCCCGGTTTTTTCCTCGATCCTGAGGGCTTTTTTGAATTCCATTTCCGCAGCCGCAATTTCACCACGCCGGTAATCGATGTCACCCAAGGCCGCGAGCAGAATGGGCGAGTCTGGCCCTTGCGAAGCTGCCTTTCGCACAACGTCGTAGGCGCCGTCCAGATCGTGCTGCTTAATGCGGCGTTGGGCTTCATTCAGAGCGTCGATCGGGTTGGAAGGGGGAGTTTGCGCCGGCAGCAAAGCTGCGGTCACTGCCCAGGCGAAAAACAAACGCTGAGTTACAAATGGCATATTCGCTCTTTTCGTCCGGCTGCGGAGCCGACATAATACCACCTTCTGGAGCGGCTTTGGGAAGCCCTTGGATGAAATCAGATTTCTGCCTTATTTTCAGTAGCTTAGATACCTATTTTGAAGCCCGCAGCTTCACAATTGGCACGTAGGCGTGTAATACTTGTAACAGGAAGAAGACTAAACCTGGAATGACGCAGTTGGGCGAGGCGATTGCCCGCTATCACAAACTCTTAGAAACTGAACCATACGCCGACCTCTCCTGGGCACACGCATTGCAGGAGCGCATGACGGCGCAGAGGCTCACCGTGGCCGGAAGACCAGTGTCTCCGGTTTTGCGCCCGCATTTTATCACGCGGCGGCAGTATGTTTCGATGGTCCGTGCGGTGGAATCCCTTTCGAGCGCGATTGAACGCGTTCAGAACATGGCAATGGGCACGCCACAACTGCTCACGCGCATGGAGCTGCTGCCTGCCGAAAAGATGCTGGCCGCGGTGGACCCAGGTTCCGCGCTGCTTTCGGTAACGTCGCTGATCAACACGCACATCAACAACGGCACCCTGCGCGTCGCTCAGTACAATCC
>Ga0075015_100000731_pt1 | contig 11751 bp, 7 predicted proteins | sample AleBraG_ABR_2013_FD_71476 | JGI IMG/M metagenome (GOLD analysis project Ga0075015, IMG submission 71476) | Freshwater sediment microbial communities in response to fracking from Pennsylvania, USA - Alex Branch Run_MetaG_ABR_2013 | ecosystem: Environmental > Aquatic > Freshwater > Creek >...
TCCGGGTGGTCAAGTCCTTCGCCGCCGAGGAACAGCAGCTGCGGGCCCTGGCCGGTGCGGCCGAGCGGGTGCAGTGGGGCTACATCAAGGACGCCGACCTGCGGGCCCGGTTCACCCCGCTGGTGCAGAACCTGCCCCAGGTGGGCCTGGCCCTGGTGCTGCTGTTCGGCGGGTACATGGTCATCCACGGGACCCTCGGCTTCGGTGCCATCGTGGCCTTCAACGCCTGGCTGTTCATGCTGCAGGCGCCGTTCATGATGCTCGGGATGTTGATCATGATGGGTCAGCGGGCCGCCGCGTCGGCCGAGCGCATCTACGAGATCCTCGACGAGCAGCCCTCGGTGACCGATGCGCCGGACGCCGTCGACCTGGTCGACTGCACGGGCGACGTGCGCTTCCGCCACGTCGACTTCGCCTACCGCGCCGACGCCGACCAGCTCGTGCTGGCCGACTTCGACCTGCACGTGGCCCCGGGCGAGACGGTGGCCGTGGTGGGGCGCACCGGCAGCGGGAAGTCGACCGTGGCCCGGTTGCTCAGCCGCTTCTACGACGTCAAGCACGGCTCGGTCGAGATCGACGGACACGACGTGCGGGCCCTGACCATGGCCAGCCTGCGGGCCAACGTCGGGGTGGTCCTCGACGAGCCGTTCCTCTTCAGCGTCTCCATCCACGACAACATCGCCTACGGAACGCCCTCGGCGTCCCGCCAGGACGTGGAGGATGCGGCCCGGTCCGCCGGGGCCCACGACTTCATCGCCCGACTGGCCGACGGCTACGACACCGTGGTCGGCGAGCGGGGCTACACGCTGTCGGGCGGCCAACGCCAGCGCATCGCCATCGCCCGGACGCTCCTGGTGAACCCCCCGATCATGGTGCTCGACGACGCCACCAGCGCCATCGACGTCCAGGTCGAACAGCTGATCCACGCCGGCCTGCGGGTCCAGATGGAGGGGCGCACCACCCTGATCATCGCCCACCGGCTCTCGACCATCTCGTTGGCCGACCGTGTGGTCCTCCTCGACCAGCACAAGATCGTGGCCGACGGGACCCACGCCGAGCTGCTGGCCTCGACCCCGCTGTACGCCGAGGTGCTGGCCCAAGCGGCCGAGTACGAGTCCGCCGCGACGAGGGAGGCCGATGACGGCGAGGACGTCCCCGATCCGTCGGCCGATGCCGCGACCCTCAACGCCCTGCTCGACGCGGCCCGCACGGGAAGTGCCCGATGAGCTTCGGCGGCGGCATGGGATTCGGCGGGGCACCCGGGGGGTTCGGTCGTCCGGCCGCGCCCGGGCTCCCGTTCGCCGGGATCCCGAGCGAGCTCCAGACCCGGGTGGACGGGCTCCTGGCCACCGAGCCGGAGCATCCCGAGCCCGACATCGTCTTCGAGCAGAGCGCCTCGGAGGACGACCTGAAGCGGCTCTCGCTCCGCCAACTGCTCACCAAGTACCCGGGGATGCTGGCCCTGGCCGGCCTGCTGGTGGTGGTCATCGCGGTGGCCGGCCAGGTCGGCCCCAAGCTGACCGAGTACGCCATCAACTACGGCATGACACCCGCCTCCCCCCAGAACGGCAACGTCAACCACCTGGACTTCGGCGTCGTGGTGGCCATGGCCGCCGCGTACCTGGTGTTCATCGCCATCACGGCCCTGGCCCAGCGGTTCAACGCCCAGGTGACCGGCCGGTTGGCCGCCTGGGTGATGAACGACCTCCGGGTGAAGATCTTCGCCCATCTCCAACGCCTGTCCCTCAGCTTCTTCACCGAGGAGAAGGCCGGCGTGGTCATGTCCCGGATGACCAGCGACATCGAGAACCTCCAGCAGCTCCTCCAGGACGGCCTGTCCCAACTGGCCGTCCAGGGGCTGACCATGGTGGTCATCGTGGCGATCCTGTTCGCCACCAACGTCACCTTGGCCCTCATCACCGTGGGCCTGATCGTGCCCGCCCTGCTGGCCGCGTCGATCTGGTTCACCCGGGCCTCCGAGCGGGGCTACGACCGGGTCCGCGACCGCATCGCCGACGTGCTGGCCGACCTCTCCGAGAGCCTCCACGGCGTGCGCATCGTGACGGCCCACAACCGCCAGCGCCACAACGTCATCCATCACCGCAACGTGGTGGGCGACTACCGCGAGGCCAACAACTACACGGCCCACGTGAACGCCCTCTACGGCCCGGGCACCCAGCTGCTCGGGGTCCTCGGCCAGGGTGCCCTGCTGGCCATCGGCGGAACGATGGTGCTCCGGGGGTCGCTGTCGGCAGGCGCCCTGGTGGCCTTCTTCCTCTACCTGGGCCGTCTGTTCCAGCCCATCCAGCTCCTCGTCCAGCAGTACAACACGTACCAGCAGGGCCAGTCGTCGATCACCAAGCTGCGGACGTTGGTCGACACCGAGCCCGAGGTGGTCGAGGCGGCCGACGCCACCACCCTCCCCCCGATCGAGGGTCGGATCGCCTTCGAGGACCTGTCGTTCGGCTATGTGCCCGGCCGGTTGGTGATCGAACACGTCGACCTCGTGGTCGAACCCGGCCAGACGGTGGCGTTCGTGGGTCCGACCGGGGCGGGCAAGTCCACGCTGGCCAAGCTGGTCACCCGCTTCTACGACCCGACCGACGGTCGGGTCACCATCGACGGGCACGATCTCCGCGACGTCACCATGCGCTCGCTGCGCAGGCAGCTGGGCGTGGTCCCCCAGGAGCCGTTCCTCTTCGCCGGGACCATCGGCGACAACATCGCCTTCGCCCGACCGGACGCCACCGACGAGGAACTGCGCGAGGCGGTGGAGCGGGTGGGACTGACCGACGTGATCGACCGGATGCCCGAAGGCCTCGGCACCGTCGTCCACGAGCGGGGTCAGACGCTGTCCTCCGGTGAGCGCCAGCTCATCGCCCTGGCTCGGGCCTTCCTGGCCCACCCCCGGGTCCTCGTGCTCGACGAGGCCACGTCGAACCTCGACCTCCAGTCGGAGACGAAGATCGAGTCGGCCCTCGACGTGCTGCTCGAGAACCGCACGGCCATCCTGATCGCCCACCGGCTGTCCACGGCCATGCGGGCCGACCGCATCGCCGTGGTGGACGAGGGTCGGATCATCGAGGTGGGCAGCCACGACGAGCTGGTGGCCCGGGGCGGCCGCTATGCCGAGATGTACGAGACCTGGGTCAGCCAGTCCGACGTGGCCGGCCACTCGTCCGTCTGAGCCGCGGACCGACTGCACCCCGGGGGTCTGGTGCCCGAGGCCTCGGATCGCCGGGCCGACTGATCAGGGGCGACGGCCGGCCAGGTCGAGGAGGCGGGTGACCGCCGGGGCGTCCTCCCCCACCGATCCCGACGGACCGGGACCGAAGACCCCGATCTCGCCGATGAACGGGGCCATGGGCAGCAACTGCTCCAGGGCCACGGAGGCCAGGTCGTCGGCGATCCCGTCGTCCACGCCGATGGCCGTGGCCAGGTCCCAGGCATGCAGGGTCAGGTCGCCGATGCGGAACTCGAGGAGCCGCGATGCCGGGACGTCCCCGACGGTGTGATGCACCACCACGTCCCAATCGGAGACGGCGCCGATCCGGGCGAGCTGGTCGGCGACCGCCTGGCGGCACCGGTCGACGACGTCACCGCCGAACGACTGGTTCCGGAATGCCGCGGCCTCGTCCTGGCTGGCCCCGTCCAGCAGGGCCACCGCCATCTGGCTCCCCATGACGACATGGCCGACCAGGTCCCGGACGTCCCACTCCTCGCACGGGGTGGGCGCACCGAGCTGGTCGGGCCCCACCTGGTCGAGGACGGCGACGAAGGTCGATGTGGCGGCGGCCATGGCGTCGAGGGGTTCCATCGCCAGAACCTATCCCGACCCTCCGGTTCCCACCCGACCACCGCATCGCCCGCGGTCACCGGCCGCGGCCGGGCTGGAGACACCGGGAGGCTGACCGGATGGCCGGTCCCGTCGGAGGGTTGGCCCGTGCCGGGAATATCTTGCTATTCCGCTGGGTTTACTAGGTATCCACTGTCGGCACCACCACCCCGGACGGTGCCATGAGCCACCCGAAGGAGCACCGCCATGTCCGTCAGAGACGAGGTCCTCGAGGCCAACCGGTCCTACGCCGCCGACTTCGGTGCCCGGGCCGACCTGGCCCTCCCGCCGGCCCGCCGCTTCGCCATCCTCACCTGCATGGACGCCCGGCTCGATCCGGCCGGCTACGCCGGCCTCACCGAGGGGGACGCCCACGTCATCCGCAACGCCGGCGGCCGGGCCAGCGACGACGCCATCCGGTCGCTGGTCATCTCGTACAAACTGCTCGGCACCCGGGAGTGGTTCGTCATCCACCACACCAACTGCGGTATGGAGTTCTTCACCGACGAGCAGATGCGGGAGCTCCTCGCCTCGAGCCTCGAGACGGCCGAGTTGGGCCCGGACGGCTTCCGCGACGTCGGCACCGGCCCGGGCTCGGCCGAGGCCCGGTACATCGACTGGCTGACCATCGACGACAACGCCCGCTCCGTGGCCGAGGACGTGGCCCGCATCCGGGCCCATCCCCTGGTGCCCGGCGCCATCCCGATCTACGGCTACCTGTACGACGTGACCACCGGACGCCTGGTCGAGGTGGACGAGGCGACCGAGGCCGGCCTCCCGGTCTGACCGGCGCCTGACCCGTGCCGGTTCAGGTGACCGACGGCACCGTGGACAGGCCCTCGGCGAACCGGGCGTCGCTGATCACCTCGTCGACCATGGTGCCGCTCAGGTAGGAGTCGTAGGCGGCGAGGTCGAAGTGGCCGTGGCCGCACAGGGCGGTCAGGATCACCTTCTCCTCGCCGGACTCCCGGCACGCGGCCGCCTCGCGCACGGCGGCGGCGATGGCGTGCGTCGGCTCCGGGGCCGGAAGGATCCCCTCGGTGCGCACGAACTGCATGGCCGCGGCGAAGCACTCGGTCTGCGGGATGGCCATGGCCTCCATCATCCCGAGTTCGTAGATGTGGGAGATGAGGGGGGACATGCCGTGGTACCGGAGCCCGCCGGCGTGGATCGGATCGGGGATGAAGTCGTGGCCGAGGGTGTGCATCTTCATCAGCGGGGTCATGCCGGCGGTGTCGCCGAAGTCGTAGGCGTAGATGCCCCTGGTCAACGACGGGCACGAGGCGGGCTCGACGGCCCGGATCACCGGGTCCATCCTGCCCGCCAACTTCTCCCGCAGGAAGGGGAAGGCCAGGCCTCCGAAGTTCGATCCACCGCCGGTGCACCCCACCAGGACGTCCGGCGCGGCCTCGCCCGCCTTGGCCAGCTGCAGCAGGGCCTCCTCGCCGATGATCGTCTGGTGCATCAGCACGTGGTTGAGCACGCTGCCGAGGGCGTAGCGGGTCTCCGGGTCCGGTGCGGCCACCTCCACCGCCTCACTGATGGCGATGCCGAGCGAGCCCGGGTTGTCCGGGTCCGCGGCGAGGATGGCCCGGCCGGCGGCCGTCAGCTCGCTGGGCGACCGGTGGACCGTGCCGCCGAATGCTTCCATCATCAGCCGCCGGTAGGGCTTCTGGTCGAAGCTCGCCCCGACCTGCCAGATCTCGCACTCGAGCCCGAACAGGGCACAGGCGAAGGCCAGAGCGGTGCCCCACTGCCCCGCCCCGGTTTCGGTGGTGAGGCGCCTGATCCCGGCCTTGGCGTTGTAGTACGCCTGCGGGACCGCCGTGTTGGGCTTGTGGGAGCCCGCCGGGGACCCGCCTTCGTACTTGTAGTAGATCCGGGCCGGGGTGTCGAGCAGTTGCTCCAGGCGGCGGGCCCGGTACAGCGGGCTGGGCCGCCACTGGCGGTAGACGTCGAGCACGGCCCCGGGAATGTCGATGTACCGGTCCTGGCTCACCTCCTGGAGGATGAGCTCCATCGGGAAGAGGGGCGCGAAGTCGTCGGGCCCGGCCGGTTCGAGGGTGCCGGGGTGGAGGGCCGGCGGGGGCGGCGACGGCAGGTCGGGCACGATGTTGTACCAGGCGGTCGGCATCTCGCTCTCGTCCAACAGGTACTTGTGCTGGTGGACGGTTTCATCGATGGCCATGGTGGACCTCCTGGGTGCCGGTGCTGCTCAAGATAGCCATGTCCGGGCGACGTGTCCCCCGGTCCACCCGGACACGGGCACCCACCTCCCATCGGGCGACCGGCTCAGTCGTAGGTCGGGTAGCGCTGCGCCCACGGGTCCGCCGCCTCGAGCTGGGATGCCACCCGGATGAGCTGGGCGTCCCGGAAGGCACCGGCCACCAGCTGCACCCCCACCGGGAGCCCCGACGGGGACACGTGCAGGGGCAGGCTGACGGCCGGCTGCCCGGTGATGTTGAACAGTGCCGTGAACGCGGCCATCGACACGATCTCCATGGGCGGGAAGTCGGGCTGTGCGTGGACCTGGGCCAGCAGGCCCACCGGCGGCGGCTCGATGGCCATGGTCGGGGTGACCAGCAGGTCGAACTCGTCGTCGAACCGGGCGAGGACCGGGCGCGACCGGGACTGCAGGATCCGGACCGCGTGCACCAACGAGATGCTGTCGAGGGCGCGCCCGGCGGCACAGGACGCCTGGTTGTGCGGCTCCATGTCCCCGGGGTCGATGTCCAGGTGCTCGGCGTAGCTGGAGTTGATGAGACTGAGGAAGTGCCCGAGGTCCGCCGGGTCGAACAGGTCGGCACCGAGTCGGACCACGGAGTGGCCGAGGGACTCGAGCAACCTGGCGGCGTGGTCGACGGCGGCCAGGGCCTCCGGGGCGGTCTCGATGCCGAGGGCGGAGGTGGTGTTGACGGCGATCCGGAGCCGTCCAGGATCCGCACCGACCTCCTCGGCGAACGGTCGCTCCTTGGCCGGGGGACTCCACCAGGCCAACGGGTCGGGGGTGCTGATCACGTCGAGGATGGCCGCCGTGTCGGCCACCGTGCGGGTCACGACGCCCTCGGTCGACAGTCCGGACCACCCCGGGACGGTGTCGGCCACCCGACCGCGGCTGGGCTTGTGGCCCACCAGTCCGCAGCATGACGCCGGGATGCGAATCGATCCGCCGCCATCGCTGGCGTTGGCCGCCGGGAACATCCCCGCGGCGACCGCCGATCCGGCGCCCCCACTCGAGCCACCCGACGTGTACCCGGTGTCCCACGGGTTGCGGGTGGCCCCGAAGCGCGTGTTCTCCGTGACCGTGATCGACCCGAACTCCGGCGTGTTCGTGCGCCCGCACAGGATGAATCCGGCATCCACGAACGCGGAGGCCACCAGCTCCGAACGCCCGGCCGGACCGTCGGGTGCACCCCTCGAGCCGAAGGTGACCGGTTGACCGGCCACCGGCAACAGGTCCTTGATCGGGAGGGGGACCCCGGCGAACGGCGGGAGCTCGGTACCGCCGGCGGCGATGCGTTCGCCCAGGGCCCGGGCCTGGGCCCGGGCCTCGTCGTCGTTGCGCCAGATGACCGCATTGACCTCGGGATTGCGGGCGTCGACCCGGGCCAACGTGGCCTCCAGGACCTCCAGCGGGCTGACCTCCTTGGACCGGATGGCCGCGGCCGTGTCGAGGGCGGAAGCGTGCTCGTCCATGGGGGCACTGTAGGTCAGGGCCGGCGCCGTGGACCGGGGATCGTCCTGGACTTCGATGGCCGGTCCCGTCCGCGTGTGGCACGGTGGACCATGGTCGCCTACGAGCGCTTCGCCGCCTTCTACGACGTCGTCATGGACGACCCGGGGCCGCGGGCGGCCCGGGTCAACGCGGCCATCGACCGCTACCACCCGGGTGCCACATCCCTCCTGGAGCTGGGGTGCGGGACGGGATCGATCCTCGCCCGCCTCGATACCGGGGCCCAGCTGACCGGCCTGGACCGGTCGCCCGCCATGCTGGCCGTGGCGGCGGGCAAGGTGCCCGGGGCCCAGCTGGTCGAGGGCGACATGGCCGCGTTCGACCTCGGACGCCGGTTCGACGTCGTCGTCTGCGTGTTCGACTCGATCAACCACCTGTTGGACGTCGGCTCCTGGTCCTCGCTCGTCGCCGGCGTCCATGCCCACCTGGCCGGGAACGGACTGTTCGTGCTCGACGTCAACACGGTGGGTGAACTGCACCGGCTGGGTGAGGAGCTGCCGTGGGTCTACGACTTCGAGGGCGGCACCGCCATCATCGACGTGTCGTTCGCCCTCGATCCGGAGGGGCTGGGGGTCACGGACTGGGACATCCGGATCTTCGAGCGGGTCACCGACACCCGCTACGAGCTCCACCACGAGCGGATCGGCGAGCTGGCCCTGCCGCTCGAGCGGGTACGGGAGCTCCTGGCCGACCGGTTCGACCTCCTCGAGGAGGTGGACGAGGACGGGCTGGCGGCCACCGACGCCTCGGTCAAGGCGTACTACGCCCTCCGGAGGAGAGACGGACCCTCAGGCCTCGGGCCAGAGCCGTTCACGCAGACCTGAGGCGCGGGTGACCGGTCGGGCGACCGCGAGGCGGATCAGCTCCGCGGAGCCGATGACGGTCACCTCCGGCTTGGCCCGGGTGACCGCCGTGTAGAGGAGCTCGCGGGTCAGGATCGGCGAGTCGGTGGTCGGCAGGGAGACCACGGCGTGGGGGAACTCCGACCCCTGACTCTTGTGGATGGTCATCGCCCACCAAGGCTCCCACTCCCCCAGCCGGGCCGGGGCGAGCCTCCGGGGCGCCGATGCGCCGGGCATGGCCACCCACCGGCCTCCGTCCCCGAGGACCACGACACCTACGTCACCGTTGGCCAACCGGTTGACCGGATCGTTGCGGGTCACCATCACCGGGGTCCCGACGCCGGGGTGGCCACCCCGCAGCGCGGGTGGAACAGCGGAGTGGGCGGCGGCGTGGATCCGGTCGGTCCAGTCGTAGAGCCCGAGTGGTCCCCGGCGGACGGCGCTGAGTACCTTGATCCGGGTGGCGGCGGTGAGGGCCGCGGCGTCGTCGCCGGCGAGTGCCGCCCGGATCACGTCGACGGCTGACGCGGTGACCTGGCGCCGGACGGCGTCCAGCGCCGACGGGTCGTCGGGCCGCACCCAATGGACGTCCGCATGGCCGGCGGCGAGCTCGTCGAGGACGCGGTCGGCGTCGCCGCCGCGGATGGCGTCGGCGAGCGATGCGGTCGCCGATCCTTCGACGAAGCGATGGCCTTTCCGCAACTCGGTGACCCGACCGGAGAGCGGTCGTGCCGGCACTTCCTCGGCGTCGCCGACCGGGCCGACCATGTCCGCCATCACCGTGCCCGCCTCGATGCTGGCCAGCTGGAACGGGTCGCCCACCAGCACCAGGCGGGCGTCGGGGCGGACCGCGTCGAGCAGCCGGGCGAGGAGCGGCAACGACACCATCGACGTCTCGTCGATGACCACGAGATCGTGGAGGAGCGGGTGGGAGCGGTTGTGGCGGAACGCGGTCCGGGTCCTCCGGCCCAGCAACCGGTGGATGGTGGTGGGTTCGACCGCGGCCAGGGTCGCGTACCGGTCGGGGTCGAGCTTCCCCTGCCCGACCAGATCGGCGACCTGGGCGTCGACCGCCTCCTGCATCCGGGCAGCCGCCTTCCCGGTGGGAGCGGCCAGGGCCACCCGGAGCACCTGGCCGCGCTCCTCCGCCACCTGAAGGGCGGCCGCCAGGATCCGGGCCACCGTATGGGTCTTCCCGGTCCCCGGACCGCCGGCGATGACGGTCACGGGACGGGTGAGTGCCCGCCGGGCCGCCACGTACTGCAGGTCGGTCGCTCCGTCCTCTCCCATCGGGATCCCGCCGAACACGGCGTCGAGGGCCCGGTCGACGGCGGCGTCCGCCCCGTCGCCGCCATCGGATTCCGACAGGGCCCCGGGGCGACCGCCACGCCTCGACAGCTCGGCGGCCACGTCGACCTCGAACCGCCAGAACCGCTGGAGGTAGAGGCGCCGCCCCTCCAGGACCAGCGGACGGAGGAGTGCCCCGGCGTGCGGATCGTCCCCCCCGTGCCCGTGCACGGTCACGATCGACGAGGCGGCGAGGGCGGCCCGCCAGGCCGACGGATCGGGGAACTCGAGGGCGGTGGGGCGACCGTCCTCGTCCAGGGCCGCGGTGACCTGGGTCTCCACGGCGTCCAGGTCGAGGCAGGCGTGCCCCAGTCGCGTGGCGCGTGCGGTGAGGGCCAGCGCCAGGAGGCCGGTCTCCGACGGATCCCCTGCGCTCGCCCGCACCACGGCGTTGGCGAGTTGGATCTCGAAGCGGCCCACGATCCCGGCATCGATCCACGCACCCAGCTCGTGCTCCAGCCGTCCGGTCGACCATCCCCTCGTGCGATCCGGTATCCCCGTCACCGGTCACCACCGGCGCCCCGTCCGTCGAGGAGGTCGCTGACGGCGGCGATCAGCCCGGGATCGAGCTCCCAGGTGAACACGCCGTGAGGATGGGGACCGTCGAAGGTGACGTCCCGCCCCGTCATCCCCCGGACGAAGAGGTAGGCGGCCCCGACCACCGGGGCGATCGGTGCGCCCGGCCGTCGACGCGAGCGCAGGTACCGCTGGAGCGCCACCGCATAAAGCAGCGCCTGCAGGGGATAGTGGTGCTCCGCCATGGCGTCGGCCAGGTGCCCGATGGCGTAGTCGTGCGCCGCGGGCTCCTCCCCCCGTGGCGTCAACTGGTTCGTCTTGTAGTCGGCGACCACGAACCGGGGGGACCCGCCGGTGGTGCGGAGGCGGGCGACCAGGTCGATCGACCCGGTCAGATACCCGGCCAGCCGCACGTCGACGGCCCCGGCGGCCAGCGAGGTCGCCCAGGGACGGAGGGGGTGCCCACCGGGCAGTGCGTCGACGACCAGCGACCCGATGTCGCGGACGGTCGGATGCCGGCCCGCCTCCCCGATCCGCATGTCGAACGCCAGCTCGTCCAGTCGGTCGGCGCGTTCGAGGTCGGCCAGACGTGTCGCACCGAAGAGCGGCCCGAGCGGCGACTCCATGGCCGCCCGCAGGCCGACGGTCAGCAGATCCACGCCGTCGACGCCTTCCGGGGCCAGCACCGACGGGTCGGTCCCACTCGAGTCCAGCTCGGCGCGAACGGCCGCCGCCACCGCCCCCCCGAGGTCCGAGGCGGCGAAGTCCACCTGCTCGAGGACGGCGTGCACGAAGGTGCCGAACTGTGTTCCGGCCCGCAGCCCGGCGAGCGGTCCGCCGACCTCGGCCGGAGGGAGTCCGCGGTCGTCGTCGGGTGGCACCACCTGCTCGTCCTCGTCGTCGGCGCCCCGGTCCGCACCGGACTGGTCATAGGGATCGCCCACCTCGTCGGCTCCGACTTCGGCACCGGCGGTGATGGCCGAGAACGACCAGCGGTGCACCGACCGGTCGAGGTCCACCGCGAGCCGGCTGATGCACAGCCCTTCGGCGAGGCCGGGTGCCACGGGATCGACCCAGGGCGCGACCGGTGCCGATGGCTCGCGGACGGTGGTGACGCGGATGGCCTGCTCCGACCGATCGACCAGGGAGTGGAGCACGTCGGGCACGTCGTCCTCCGCGGGGAGGGCACAGGAGCCCGACCGGAACTCGTCGACGTCGAGCGTCCCGTCCGACGCGTCCCGCGAGAACAGCACGCGGCTGAGTGCCCGCTTGGCGCTGCCCGAGCTGTTGGCCCACCAGACGGCGGTGTGGTGCTCCGCCCGGGTGAGGGCCACATAGAGCAGGCGCAGCTCCTCGGCGGCCTCCTCACCGCGGGCCCACCGCTTGCGTTCCTCGGCCCCCCGGGCGTCCGGCCAGTCCCTCCCCTTGGCGAGGTCCATCGTCCGTCGCCCCGTGACCGGATCGGAGTAGACGACGTC
>Ga0075015_100000732_pt1 | contig 11744 bp, 8 predicted proteins | sample AleBraG_ABR_2013_FD_71476 | JGI IMG/M metagenome (GOLD analysis project Ga0075015, IMG submission 71476) | Freshwater sediment microbial communities in response to fracking from Pennsylvania, USA - Alex Branch Run_MetaG_ABR_2013 | ecosystem: Environmental > Aquatic > Freshwater > Creek >...
GTGCCGGGACCGCTGCCACTACTGCACGTTCGTCACTGTCCCGGGCCGGCTGGCCGCGGCCGGTCTTGAGCCGTTCCTGTCTGCGGACGAGGTGCTGCAGATCGCCCGCGCCGGCGCGCAGGCCGGCTGCCTGGAGGCCCTGTTCACCCTCGGGGACCGACCTGAGGACCGGTGGCCGGTGGCCGGGCGGTGGCTGGCCGCGCGCGGCTACGACAGCACCCTGGAGTATCTGCGCGCGATGGCGGTGCTGGTGCTGGAGGAGACCGGGCTGCTGCCGCACCTCAACCCCGGGGTGATGACGTGGGCGGAGATGACTCGGCTCAAGGCAGTCGCCCCGTCGATGGGGATGATGCTCGAGACGACTTCCTCGCGACTGTTCACCGAGCCCGGCGGAGCGCACTTCGGGTCCCCGGACAAGGATCCGGCAGTCCGGCTTCGGGTGCTGGAGGACGCGGGCCGCTGCTCGGTCCCCTTCACCACCGGCATCCTGGTCGGGATCGGGGAGAGCCTGGCCGAGCGCGCCGAGTCGCTGTTCGCCATCAGGGCCAGTGCCCGCCGGCACGGGCACGTGCAGGAGGTGATCGTCCAGAACTTCCGGGCCAAGGACGACACAGCCATGCGCGCCACCGCCGACCTGGACCCCGAGGAGTACCTGGCGGCCGTAGCGGTGGCCAGGGTCGTGCTCGGGCCGTCGCTGCGGCTGCAAGTCCCGCCCAACCTGTCCGAGCCGAGCCTGATCGGTGACCTGCTCCGGGCCGGCGTCGACGACTGGGGCGGGGTTTCCCCTGTGACCGCCGACCACGTCAACCCCGAGCGGCCCTGGCCGGCGGTCACCGACCTCGCCGAGCTGACCAGGGCAGCCGGCTTCACCCTGACGCCCAGGCTGACCGTGCACCCCGGCTACGTCCGCGCCGGCGCCCCCTGGATCGACCCGCGGGTGGTAGGCCACGTCGCCGCGCTCGCCGACCCCGACACCGGCCTGGCGGCCGTCGGGGCCCGCCCGCAGCCGTTGCCGTGGCAGGAGCCAGACCCGTCATGGGGGCAGGCCGGGTCCGGGCGCACCGGCTTGCACGTCGAGGTGGACACAGTGGGGCGAAGCGGTGACCGGCGCAGCGACTTCGACGCCGTCTACGGCGACTGGACGGCCGTCGCCGACCAGGCCGTGGCGCTGAGGCGCAGCAACGGGCAGGGTTCGCCGCCTCGCCGCGGCGGCGCCGGTGCTGCCGGTGACCTCGCGGCGGGGCTGCGGCTGGCCCGGGACCGGCCCGCGGACCTGCTCGACCCGTCACGGCAGGCGCTGGCGCTGGCGCTGTTCGCCGCCGATGGCGCCGACCTGGACGAGGTGTGTGCCCTGGCTGACGACGTGCGCCGAGACGTTGTCGGAGACGACGTCACCTACGTCGTCAACCGGAACATCAACTTCACCAACGTCTGCTACGTGGGCTGCCGGTTCTGCGCGTTCGCCCAGCGCCGCACCGACGCTGACGCCTACTCGCTGTCGCTGGAGCAGGTCGGTGAGCGGGTGGCGCAGGCCGCAGCGCTGGGCGCTACCGAGATCTGCATGCAGGGCGGAATCGACCCCGAGCTGCCGGGCACGGCGTACTTCGACCTGGCCAGGGCGGTCAAATCCGCCGCACCGGGTATCCACCTGCACGCCTTCAGCCCGATGGAGGTGATGAACGGGGTGGCCCGGACCGGCTTGAGCATCGCCGAGTTCCTCTCCGAGGCCCGCGCCGCTGGACTGGACACCATCCCTGGCACGGCCGCGGAGATCCTCGACGACGAGGTCCGCTGGGTGCTCACCAAAGGCAAGCTGCCCACGTCGGCCTGGGTGGAGGTGGTCAGCACGGCGCACCGGCTGGGGATCCGGTCGAGCTCGACGATGATGTACGGGCACGTCGACCACCCGCGGCACTGGCTGGTCCACCTTCGCCAGCTGGCCCGCATCCAGGACGACACCGGCGGGTTCACCGAGTTCGTGCCGCTGCCGTTCGTGCACACCAACGCCCCCGTCTACCTGGCCGGAGTGGCCCGCCCGGGTCCGACGGTGCAGGAGAACCGGGCCGTGCACGCCATGGCCAGGCTCCTGCTGCACGGGCGCATCGACCACGTCCAGACCTCGTGGGTCAAGCTCGGCGCGGCCGGCACCCAGACCATGCTCCAGGGTGGCTGCGACGACCTCGGCGGGACGCTGATGGAGGAGACCATCAGCCGGATGGCGGGCTCCCAGCACGGCTCGGCGATGACCGTCGCCGAGCTCCACGACGTGGTGCACGGCATCGGCAGGACACCCCGGGAGCGGACCACGACCTACGCGAATGTGCCGTCCAGGCAGACCAGTAGCACCGTTCGGCTTGACGGGAGTGCAGCGACGCGCGTGTAATTCCACGCATGTCGTTCCTAGGTGAGGTCGAGACTGCGTTCAGCCTGCTCCAGATGCTGCCTGCAGAGCCTGGGACAAGGGTCGAGGAGGGCACGCGCATGAGCGTGGTATTTCCGCTGACGGGCGGCGAGGACCAGATGTCCTGGCAGGAGCGGGCCCTGTGCGCACAAACGGACCCGGAGTCCTTCTTCCCGGAGAAGGGCGGCTCGACCCGGGAGGCGAAGAAGGTGTGCACGGGCTGCGACGTCAAGGGCGACTGCCTGGAGTACGCCCTGGCACACGACGAACGGTTCGGCATCTGGGGCGGGTTGTCCGAGCGTGAGCGCCGCCGCCTGAAGAAGCAGGCAGTCTGAGCTTCGGCGCGTTCGCGTCGCCGGTGTTCGTCTAGGGTTGGCCGTCGGCGGCGACGGGCCCGGGCGGTGCGCTCCAGCCCAGCGCCGCCGGGCATTCCCCTGGTCCTTCCGTGGCCACGACCTGAGCTGGCTTGCACCTGCTGATGACGACTCCCACACCTGACTCCTCCGAGACCGGCCCCGCCGCGTCCGCCGACGAGACGTTCTTCGCCGGCATCGAGGACTACACCGGCCCCGCCGGCCCCGACACGCGGACGTTCAGCCGGCACCGGGTGACCGCGGTCCTGGTCGCCCACAACGGGGCCCGCTGGCTGCCTAAGACGTTGACCGCGGTGCGACGGCTGACTCGTCAGCCGCAGCTGGTGCTGGCCGTCGACACCGGGTCCACCGACGCGACCGGTCACCTGCTGGCTACCGCATTGGGTGGCTCCTCAGTCCTTCCGATGCCCCGGGACACAGGGTTCGGGGCAGCTGTCCACCATGCTGTGCAGGCTGTTCGCAGCGCCCCTGGCCGCCCGTCGGACCCGGGCACCGATCAGCCCCAGGTCGAGTGGCTGTGGCTGCTGCACGATGACAGCGCCCCCGACCCGGAGGCGTTGCGTCAGCTGCTGGCCGCGGTGGACGCCTCGCCCTCGATCGCCATCGCCGGCCCCAAGGTGTGCGGCTGGTCAGATCCCGACCAGCTTCTGGAGCTCGGGGTCAGCGTCGGAGCCGGCGGCCGCCGAGAGACCGGGCTGGAACGCCACGAGCTCGACCAGGGCCAGCACGACGACCGCGGCGACGTCCTGGCCGCCGGGTCGGCCGGGCTGCTGGTGCGACGCGACGTGTGGGACGCCTTGGGCGGGTTCGACCCGGCGTTGACCTTGTTCCGGGAGGACCTCGACCTTGGGTGGCGGGCCAATCTGGCCGGCCACCGGGTGGTGGTGGTGCCGGACGCGGTGATCCACCACGCCGAGGCGGCGGCGCGGGGGCTGCGGGACGCCGACGCCGCGCACGGTCGCGTGCATCGGGCCGACCGGCGGTCGGCGATCTACGTCCTGCTGGCCAACTCCCCGGCGTACGCGCTGGTGTGGGTGTGGCTGCGGCTGCTGGTCGGCTCGGCCCTGCGCGGCATCGGTCTGCTGGTCGGCAAGGCGCCCCGGGAGGCGCTGGACGAGCTCGTCGGCGCCGGCCGGGCCCTGCTGAGCCCGGCTGTCGTGATGCGGGCCAGGGCGTCCCGGGCCAAGACCCGGACCGTGCCGGCCCGGTCGGTGCGGCACCTGTTGGCGCCGCCGATGGCCGGGCTGCGGCACGGCCTGGAGTCCTTGGGTGGCCTGCTGGCCGGGCGCGGCGCCCTCGGTGAGTCGACTGGGGCGATGGAGTCCGGGCCGGGCAGCGAGGACGCCGACGAGATGGCGGTCGGGTCCGGTCGTCTTCGCGGGGTGCTGGGTCGACCCGCCGTCCAGCTGGTTGTGGGGCTGACGCTGGTGTCGCTGCTGGCGTTCCGGTCGCTGCTGTTCGGGGCGGGGCTGCTGGCCGGTGGTGCGCTGCTTCCCGCCGGTGATGGCGCCGGGTCGCTGTGGTCGACCTACGCGGCGGCGTGGCACGACGTGGGAGTGGGTAGCTCGCTGGCCGCCCCCGCGTACCTGGTGCCGCTGGCGCTGCTGTCGACGCTGCTGCTCGGCAAGGCGTGGCTAGCGGTCGACGCGCTGCTGGTCCTTGCAGTGCCGCTGGCCGGGCTGGTCGCGTACTGGCTGCTCGGTGCCCTGGTGCGTGGCCAGCGGCTGCGGGCCGCCGCCGCCGTCACCTATGCGCTGCTCCCTGCGGTGACCGGTGCGGTGGCGACCGGGCGGCTGGGGACGGCGGTGGCCGCGTGGCTGCTGCCCCTGGCCGCCGCCCTGGCGGCGCAGTCGGTCGGCCTCGGTGGCTGGCCCGGGTCGCTGCGCCGCGCCTGGGTTGCGGGGCTGCTGTTGTCGGTCGTGGTCGCGTTCGTTCCGTCGGTGTGGCTGCTCGCGCTGGTCGCGGGCGCGGCCGGGGTGGGGTTGTTCGCCGGTACCGACCGGGTGGCCTGGCTGCGGCTGGGTGCGGTGCTGGCGACTCCGGTGGTGCTGCTGGCCCCGTGGACGGCCCGGGCCTTGACCGAGCCGGCGACGGCGTGGCTCGAGGCGGGCGCCCCGTCGGCGGCTTCGGCTTCGGCGCACCTGCCGCCGTGGTACGTCGCAGTCGCCAACCCCGGCGGCCCCGGGGTGCCGCCGGCGTGGGTGACGATCGCGCTGCTGGTCGCCGGCCTGGTGGCTCTGCTTCGCGCGGACCGGCTGCGGCTGGTGCTCGCGGCGTGGGTCGTCGTCGGCACCGCGCTGGTGATGGGTCTGGTGCTGTCGACCCAGACGGTGACGCCACCGTCGCTGGGAACTGCCGTCCCGGTGTGGCCCGGGGTCGCGACGCTGTGCGTGGGCGGCGGCCTGGTCGTCGCTGCGTGTGTGGCCGCGGACGGGTCCCGGGCGCTGCTGCGCTCTCACCGGTTCAGCTGGCGCCAGCCCGCGGTCGCCGGGGTGGCGCTGCTGGCGGCGACAGCGCCGGTGCTGCTGGGGGTGGGGTGGCTGGTCAGCGGGGTGTCGGGCCCGCTGGCCCGGGTGACCCCGGACGTGCTGCCGGCCTACGTGGTGATCTCGAGCTCGACGGTGCAACGGCCGCGGGCCCTGGTGTTGCAGGCCCATTCTGGTGCCGCCACCACCTTCGCCCTGGTCCCCGGGCAGGGCCGTCAGCTCGGTGACGCCGATGTGGCTCCGCCGGCCGCTGCCTCCACCGCGGTCGCGGATGCGACCGCGGGGCTGCTGGGTGGCTCCGGTGGTCTGACCCAGCTCGACGTGCTGGCCTCCGCCGGCGTCGGCTACCTGGTGGTCGACTCGCCGGTGGACCCGGGTCTGGAGCGGCTCTTGGACGGGGTGCCGGGGCTGCTTCGGATCAGCGCGGTCGAGCAGGGTGCGGTGTGGCGGCTGACGGAGCCGGGGTCGCGGGTGCAGCTGCTGACCCCGGGTGCGCCGCCGCAGGCGGTTCCGGTCGACCCGTCGGCGCCGGTCACTTCGGTGGACACGACGGTGTCGCTGTCCGCCCCCGCCGAGCTGGTCCTGGCCGAGTCCGCCGACCCGAGCTGGCACGCCACCGCCGATGGTGTACCGCTGGTCGGGCACCTGGCCGACGGCTGGGCGCAGGCGTTCGACGTTCCCGCGTCGGCGCACCGGCTCGTCGTCACCAACACCGGCTCCCGGGCCGGCTGGCTGTGGGTGCAGGCAGGGTGCCTGGCCGTCGTCATCGTGCTGGCGCTGCCGACCCGCCGGCGCCGCGGCCTGGGCCGTGAGGGCGACGGGGAGGATCTTGAGGCCGACACCGACGGCACCGACGCACCGATGGTGCTGACGGGGACGACGGCGCTGACGGGGACGACGGCCGCGGCCCTGGGGCCGGTGACGGCGGGACGGGACCCGGCGACGACCATCGCGGTGGCAGTGGGCCGGCCCCGGCCCGCGATGAGCCGCCCGCGCCCAAGATCGTGCGGGTGAAGTCATGATCCTTCCCCGCCCCGGCGTGGTCGCCGGTGCAGCCGCCGGCGCGGTCGCGGCGGCGGTGCTGGCGACGTCGCTGCTGTCCACGGCGCCACCCGCCTCGCTGTCCTCGGCCGCCGTGGTGGTCACCTCCGAGCCGATCGCCAGCGCCGACCTGGTCTGCCCGGTCCCGGCGACCACGAAGGGGGTCAGCCAGGCCACCATCACGGCGGGAGCCGGTGCGTCCCGGGCCGGCACCCTCAGCCTGTACCACCTCGGTGGCCCGTTGACCGCCAAGGCACTGGCGCAGGTACCGGCCGGGGTCGGGGCGCTGCGCTACCAGGTGCCGGTCGGCAAGGCGACCACGCTGGTCCTTCGCGCCACCGGCGGGTACGCGCCGGGGCTGGCCGCCACGGTGACCACCTTGGTGGCCTCCGGTCCGGGGCGCTCGCTGCAGAGCGTGGCCTGCGCCCCGGCCGGCGACGACACCTGGTTCGTCGGTGGCGGCGCGTCGGTGGGCCGCCGGTCGGTGCTGATGCTGTCGAACATCGACGCGGCGCCGGCCACCGTCGACGTCGCCGTCTACACCTCGGCGGGCCTGTCGCAGCCCACCCCGGTGCAGGGCGTGACGGTACAGCCACGCAGCCAGCTCACGTTCGCACTCGACGAGCTGGTCCCCGGTGCGGCCGCCACCGCCGTTCACGTCTCGACCAGCTCGGGCCGGGTGTCCGCGGCGCTGGTCGACAACCAGGTCAACGGCCTGCAGCCCGAGGGCGCCGACTGGGTACCGCCCGCCGCCGCCGCACTGAGCGCGGTCCTGACCGGGATCCCCGGCGACGCCGACGCCAAGACCACCCTGTCGTTGGTGGTGCCCGGCACCGACGCCGCCGTCGTCAACGTCCACCTGGTCACCACCCAGGGCACGCTGTCACCGGGTCCGCTGCAGGCACTGACCGCTGCCGCCGGCAAGCTCACCTCGGTAACGATCCCGACCGCCCTGGCCGCCGGGCCCTACGCCGTCGTCGTCGAGGCGGACCGGCCGGTCGTCGCCGGGGTCCGCACCGTGCGCCCCGCGGGACAGCGCGGCGCCCACCCCGACTTCTCCTACGCGGCCGCGGCCGACCCGATGTCCAGCCCACTGGTCCTGGCCGGGGTGGCGCACACCCCGTCGGTCAGCGCGGTGCTGCAGCTGACCGCACCGGGCGGCACCGACGTGGTGGCCTCAGTCACCACCACCGCCGGGTCCACGCCGGCAACGGCGAAGTCCCCGGCGGTCCCCGCCGGCCAGCCGGTCACGGTCCGGGTCACGGTGACCGCCGGGACCACGGTCAAGGTGGTCCTCGGCCCGGTCGGGGCGGCCTTGTCGACCGTCGTAGTGCAGACCGCTGCGGGAGCCGCCCCCCTGTACGTGGGCTGGGTCCTGGAGTACAACGACGGCCACGGTCCGCTGCTCACCGGCGGCCCGGTGCCGCAGACCCCGCTGACTGTCGTGCTGCCCGCGGTCGCCGCGGACCCGGCGGCCGGCTTCCCCGGCCACTGACGCAACCCGGCGCCACCTGAGGCCATCTCGGCGCGCCGGCGCTACGGCGGCGGTGGGTCGAGCTCCTCGGCGCTGACCCCCAGCAGATCGGCCAGCTCCTCGACGACCAGCTCGTGGACCAGCAAGGCCCGGTCGGCCAGATCCGGGGTGCGCAGCTCCACCGGCCTGCGGTAAAGGACCACCCGCGGCGCAGACGTGGACGTCGCCGCGTCAGCGCGGGCCAGCTGCAGCGACTCGGCGCCGGTCTCGGCGGCCAGCAGCGCCGCATCCGGGGGCACCTCCTCGATGCCGAACTCGACGACCCCCAGCCGCTCGACCAGCCGCTGGTCGGCCTCGACGGCGCGCTCGACCTGCTCGACCGCGTCCAGGACGTACTCGTCGAAGCGCTGCGAGCGCGTCATCGACAGCGGCACGTCCGCGGGCGCCACCGCGCCGCGGATGCCGCGCCCGTGCCGGTCCCGGGCCCGGGGACGGCGTCGAGCACCACCGGCCGCGGGCTGGTCCCCGGGCCGCCCGGACGCACCGAACCCCCGCATGGGTGCAGGGTAACGCCGCGACACGGCCCGGCGCGGCCAGCCCAATCCGGCCGCCCACCGCCGTCCGCCGGTAGGTTCACGCCGTGAGCCCCATCCGCCGCTGCTCGCGCACAGCATGCGGCAAGACCGCCGTCGCCACCCTCACCTACGTCTACGCCGAGTCGACGGCCGTCCTGGGTCCCCTGGCCATGTACGCGGAGCCGCACTGCTACGACCTGTGCCAGGCGCACAGCGAGCGCCTGACGGCCCCCCGGGGCTGGGAAGTCGTCCGGCTCGCCCCCGACCCCGACTCGATGGCGCCGAACTCCGACGACCTCGAGGCCCTGGCCAACGCCGTTCGCGAGTCCGCGCGCCCGACCCGCCTCGCGCAGCCCGCCGCAGCGGGAAGCCTCGCCGCGGTCGGGCCTGCCGGCCACGAGCTCGGCCGGCGCGGGCACCTGCGGATCCTCCGACCGGTGGACGACTGACACCCCTCGCCGGACCTCCCCACCAGCGTTGTCCGTTTTGTGATGGAATCGCCGTTTGCTCAAGGTTTTCGGGTCTTCGTGCCGATGCACCGGGTGTCCGCCCGCCGTCACCCGTTCGGAGCATCCGATGCCCAGGTCCACCACCAGCGCCGCAGCCACCGCGATCCTCGACCTGTCGGGCGACGGCGCCGCGTCCACAACGGCCACCTCGGCCGCGGTCGCTAAGCGCCGGTCCCCTCGGAGCCGGTCGGCGCGGGCCGCGTCCCGGAGCGTCGCCCCGGTGGCGCTGGGGTCGCTGACCCAGCCTGGTGCTCGGCAGGGGGCAGCGTGCGTGGCGTGCGCGAGCCCGCGGGTGACCAGCTTGACCTTGACCCTGACCGACGGCACTCCGGTGGAGTTCACCTCCTGCCATGCCTGCGAGCACCGCACCTGGTTCAGCCCCACTGGCGAGCTGGACCGGGCGACCGTGCTGGAGCGCACCCGCAAGATCCGCTAGCTGTGTCCCGGTAGGGTCGCTGCATGCGCGACCTGGGGCAGATCATCAAGGCCTACGACGTCCGCGCGATCTACCCCGACCAGCTCGACGAAGTGCTTGCCCGCGACATCGGTGCTGCTTTCGTGCAGGTTCTTGCAGGTGACGGTCCGCCGCCCGCGGCGGTGGTGGTGGGCCACGACATGCGGCCCAGCAGCCCTGGACTGGTCGAGGCTTTCGCCGCCGGGGTCTGCGCGTCCGGCGCCGACGTGGTGCAGGTCGGTCTGGTGTCCACCGACGCGTTGTCGTTCGCCTCCGGGCAGCTGGGGCTGCCGGGGGCGATGTTCACCGCCAGCCACAACCCGGCCCGATACAACGGGATCAAGCTGTGCCGCGCCGGCGCCGTCCCGGTCGGGCAGGACACCGGGCTGGGACAGATCCGCCGGCTGCTGGAGCAGGGGGTCCGGGTCGGTGCGGGCCGGCTCGGGGTGGTGTCGGAGCGGGACATCCTCGGCGACTACGCCGCGTACCTGAAGAAGCTGGTTGACGTCAGCGGGATCCGGCCGCTGACTGTCGTCGTCGACGCCGGCAACGGGATGGCGGGCCTGACCGCGCCGGTGGTGCTGGCTGACCTGCCGCTGTCGGTGGTGGCGATGTACTTCGAGCTGGACGGCACTTTCCCCAACCATGAGGCGAACCCGATCGACCCGGCCAACCTGGTGGATCTTGCGGCGCAGGTCCTGGTCAGCGGGGCCGACCTCGGCCTGGCTTTCGACGGCGACGCGGACCGGTGCTTCGTGGTGGACGAGCGCGGTGAGCTGGTCTCGCCGTCGACGGTGACTGCGCTCATCGCGGCCCGGGAGCTGGCCCTGCACCCGGGGGCGGCGGTGATCCACAACCTGATCACGTCGCGGTCAGTGGTCGAGGTGATCCGCGAGAACGGCGGGATCCCGGTGCGGACCCGGGTCGGCCACTCGTTCATCAAGGCGGTGATGGCCGAGACCGGGGCGGTGTTCGGCGGCGAGCACTCCGGGCACTTCTACTTCCGGGACTTCTGGCGCGCCGACTCCGGGATGCTCGCGGCGCTGCACGTGCTGTCGGCCCTGGGGACCAGCCCACCCGGGACGGGCTTGTCCACACTGCTGGCCCCGTTCGACCGGTATGTGGCCTCCGGTGAGATCAACTCCACGGTCGACGACGCCGCTGCGCGCACCCAGGCCGTCCAGGAGGCGTTCAGCCCCGTCGCCCGGGTGGTCGACGAAGCCGGCGAGGCCACTACCGTCGACCGGCTGGACGGGCTCACTGTCGACGCCGCCGACTGGTGGTTCAACCTGCGGGGGTCCAACACCGAGCCGCTGCTGCGGCTGAACGTCGAAGCCGTGACGGCGTCGACCATGGAGCGGGTCCGTGACGCGGTCCTGGACCTGGTTCGCGGCGTCGCCGACGGCGGCGTGCCCGGACCGGTCCTGCACGCCCACCTGCACGCCCACCTGCCGACCGATGCCCCCGCCGGCGGCTGAGCCCCGACAAGGACTGCGATGAACCTCGACCCCTTCCTGCTCGACATCTTGGCCTGCCCCTGCGAGCACCATGCGAGCCTGACGGCGCGGGCCGACGACAGCGGTTCGGACGGCGCCCTGGTGTGTACGCGCTGCCTGACCTCGTTCCCGGTCCGTGACGACCTTCCGGTGATGCTCCTGGACGAGGCGACTCCGGGGCCGCGCGGGGTCGGGACCGCGGTCGGGCCGACCGAACCTGCTGCCGGCTGATGACCCGGGCGATCGACGAGGCGCTCCTCGATGACGGTGAGGCGCTGGCCGGCGCCGACCGCGGCGGCACCTTGCTGGCGCTGGCCGGCGCCGGGGCCCAGGTGCGGACCGCGCTGACCTTGGCGGTCGAGGCCGGTGCCGCGTCGGTCGCCCAGGACGGCAGGCCGCGGGCGGTCGTCGTCGCGGCCCTGGGAGGCTCCGCGGTCGTCGCGGACCTGCTGACCGCCCTGGCGGGCCCCGGCAGCCCGGTGCCGGTGACGGCAGTGCACTCCTCCACCCTGCCCGGCTGGGTCAGCCCGCTGGACCTGGTGGTCGCGGTGTCGATGTCCGGGCGTGCAGTCGGCCCGCTGGCGGTGGCCTCCGAGGCGGCCCGTCGCGGCTGCCGGCTGCTGACCGTCGGGCGGGAGCAGTCCCCGCTCGCCGAGGTGTGCGCGCGGGCCCGCGGCGTGCACGTCCCGGTCCGGGGCGGGCTCCGCTCGTCGAGGGCGGCCCTGTGGTCGCTGGCAGTCCCGGTCCTGGTCGCCGCCGACGCCCTGGGCCTGGTCCACAGCGACGCCGCGGTCCTGACTGCGACCGCTGACGCGCTGGACGTCGTCGCCGACGCCGCGCGACCGTCGTCGGAGTCCTTCGTGAACCCGGCCAAGTCGCTGGCGATCGACCTCGCCGGCACGGTGCCGCTGGTTCTGGGGGCCGGTGACCTGGC
>Ga0075015_100000733_pt1 | contig 11733 bp, 10 predicted proteins | sample AleBraG_ABR_2013_FD_71476 | JGI IMG/M metagenome (GOLD analysis project Ga0075015, IMG submission 71476) | Freshwater sediment microbial communities in response to fracking from Pennsylvania, USA - Alex Branch Run_MetaG_ABR_2013 | ecosystem: Environmental > Aquatic > Freshwater > Creek >...
GCTGACATTCAGAACATCCTTCAAGAAACCATCAGTGGCAACCGGATTGTGAAGGCCTTCAGCATGGAGCCCTGGGAGATGGCGCGGTTTCGCCAGGCTGCGCAAAGGCTGTTTAAGGCAAACCTGCGGTCGGTGGCAGCGGCGGCGATGAGTTCCCCCCTGATGGATATTTTCGGAGCGATTGCCATTGCGCTGCTTTTGTTATTGGGCCGTGACCGGATTGCGCACGGCGAATTTACGCTGGGAACATTTGGCGCATTTATCACGGCGGTATTCAGCCTGTATAACCCCGTGCGGAAGTTTGCGCTCTTTAACAACAATTTCCAGCAGGCCTTGGGGGCCTCCTCAGAAATCTTCAAGTTTATGGACACGGAAGACGACGTAAGGGAGAAGCCGGGTGCCAAGCCGATACCGGCGTTTGCCAAAAGCATTCGTCTGGAGGGCGTGTGTTTCTCCTACGAAGCGGATGGCGACGAGTCGCGGGAAATTCTGTGCGACATCAATCTCGAAGTGCGCGCGGGAGAGGTAGTGGCAGTAGTAGGATCAAGCGGTGCGGGCAAGAGCACACTGGTGCACTTGATTCCGCGTTTTTTTGATGTGACCGCCGGACGCCTGCTCATCGATGGTCGCGACGTCCGCGATACCACGCTGGCATCGCTACGTTCGCAAATCGGCGTGGTCACGCAGGAGACTGTGCTTTTCAACGACACCTTGCGCAACAACATTGCTTACGGGCAGCCGTCTATCTCGCAAAAGCAGGTGGAGCTTGCGGCCCGCGCTGCTTTGGCGCATGACTTTATCATGGAGCTGCCGGCTGGCTACGACACCATGATTGGCGAGCGCGGGGTGCGGCTCTCCGGTGGCGAGCGGCAGCGTATTGCCATTGCCCGCGCTTTGCTGAAGAATGCGCCCATCCTGATTCTGGACGAGGCCACTTCCGCGCTGGACAGCGAATCAGAGGCGCTGGTGCAGTCGGCGCTACAGAATCTCATGAGCGGACGGACCGTGTTTGTGATCGCGCACCGGCTTTCGACCGTCCGACGCGCCGACCGGATTGTGGTGCTGGAGAACGGAACCATCGAGGACATCGGTCCGCACGAAGAGCTCATGCAGAAACTTGGTACCTACCGGCGGTTGTATGATCTTCAGTTCGCGGAAGGGGAGCAGCCCAAGGCGAATGCGGGTCGGTAGTGCGAGACGCCGAGGGTAGGATGCCCTCAGGGCAGCGGGTTGAGCTTGCCCTGAGCGCAGTCGAAGGGCCGGCGTTACGAAACACAATGCCTATTCGTTCTATGACCGGGTTCGCGCAGGTGAAAGGGCAGCTTGCCGATCCGCTAAGCAATGTGCCGGGCAAGAGCCCGATGGGTTTCACGTTGTCTTTGAAGGCGGTGAACCATCGCTTTCTCGACGTGCACTTCCGGATGCCGTCGGACAGCGATTCGCTGGAAATGAAACTGCGACGCCTGCTGAAGGAGAAACTGGCTCGGGGCCACGTGGAGTTGACCCTCAATCTGGAACGCGGCGGAAGCGAGAATTTCGCGCTCAACCGCCAGATTGCGGGAGGCTATATTCAGGCATTTCGGGCGGCGGCGGCGGAGTTCGGGCTGGCGGCCGAGCCGGATTTGAACGTGGTCCTGCGCCTGCCTGGAGCCCTGGACTCTGCGGCCCTGCCTGCCGATGGTGGGCTCGAGGCATCCGTGCTGGCCAAGGTGGAAGAGCTTCTTAGTCATCTCAACCAGATGCGCGAGGAAGAAGGACGCGGCATTGAGCGGGAGTTGCGGCAGCGCATGGCCCATGTGCAGAAGGCCGGCGACGAAGTGGAGAAACATCGCCAGGCAGTGCAGCAGACCTATGTCGACAAGTTGAAGACGCGCATGCAGGAGTTGATTGGAAGTCTGGTCGCCCCGGAACGTCTGCTGCAAGAAGCGGCGCTGCTGGTCGACCGCAGCGATATCCAGGAGGAACTGGTCCGGCTCGATACCCACGTGAAGCACTTCCTCGGATTGCTCGAGCAGGGCGGTGAAGTGGGCAAGAAGCTTGATTTTCTGCTGCAGGAAATGAATCGCGAGGCCAACACGCTGCTCTCGAAGACCTCCGGCCTGGCGGGCGATGCGTTAAAAATCACTGAGATGGGACTGGCGATCAAGACGGAAATCGAGAAGGCCCGCGAACAGGTGCAGAACATCGAATGAGTGGCGTGTACATCATTTCGGCGCCGTCCGGTTCGGGCAAATCCACACTGGTGGGGCGGGTGCGGCAGATTGTGCCCGGCCTGAGGTTCTCTATCTCCTACACGACCCGGGCAACACGGGGTGACGAGCAGAACGGCCGGGAATATTATTTTGTCTCGCGTGCAGAGTTTGAAGCGATGATCCGCAAAAACGAATTTCTCGAGTACGCCGACGTGTTCGGCAACTACTATGGCACGGCACGGCGCTTTCTGCGCGAGGCCGAAGAAGAGCGGAAGGACCTGCTGCTGGACATCGACGTTCAGGGTGCGGCACAGATCAAACGTAAGATCCCTGCCGCGGTAAGTATCTTTATTTTGCCTCCCAACCGGCAGGAACTGGAGAAGCGGCTGCGCACCCGGAGCCTGGATGCGGAAGAGGTGATCCAGCGCCGGTTGGTCACGGCCTCTCGTGAGATTGAGAATTACGACAAATACGACTATATTTTGGTTAACGACCGCCTGGAAGAATCTATCGACGCGTTGAAGTCGATCCTGCTCGCGGAGCGACTGACGCGACCAGGAGCCCAAGCACAGGGACAACGACCCGCTGACGACAACAATCTGATGGCCAAGGCAGAGCGCTGCCGCCTGAACAATGTGCGGGAGCGGTTGCAGCCGATTTTGGCCTCGTTTGAGAAAGCAGCGGCGCCGGGTGGACGCTAGCGGTAAGGGGAGAAGACGATGAAGTTGATGGATGGGTTTGACAGCAACTATCGGTACATCCTGGTGGCCGCGCGCCGAGCGCGACAATTGCAGGGTGGCGCGCCTCCGGTCATCGAAACACCTTCCCGCAAACCTTGCCGGATTGCGCAGGATGAGATCAAGGCGGGCAAGGTGAAGTGGGTGATCCCCGAAATGCCGCGGACCGCGGCCGAGGTCGCCAGCGAAATGCTAGAGCAGGCACTGGCGAAGGATGTGTAAATTGCAGATCGCAAATCTTTGATTTCAGATTTGTCAGCCGCGGTGCCAACCGCGCCTGTTCAATCTGAAATCTTCAACCTGGAATCTGCAATCGCTGTGAACTACCCATGAAAGTTGCGCTCGGAGTCAGCGGTGGAATTGCAGCCTATAAGGCGGCGGAAGTTGTCCGCCTGCTGCAGGACCGCGGAATTCGCGTACAAGTAATCATGACGCAGGGCGCGCAGCAGTTTGTTCGCCCGCTGACGTTTGCCGCGCTCTCCGGCGAAAAGGTCATTACCGACATGTTTGCCGCGGGCGGCGACGAAAACGCCCAGCCCAACATCGACTCAGCCATCGAGCATATTGCGGTGGCGCAAGCGATAGATGGGCTGCTGGTTGTGCCTGCCACCGCCAACCTTCTCGCCAAATTCGCGCAAGGTATTGCGAGCGATTTCCTGACCACTCTATATTTGGCAACGACTGCGCCGGTGGTGGTCGCGCCCGCGATGAACCTCAACATGTGGAACCATCCTGCGACCCAGGCGAATCTCGAGCTGCTGCGCCAGCGCGGCGTACGGGTCGTGGAGCCGGGTGACGGTTATCTGGCCTGCGGTATGACGGGCCCCGGGCGGCTGGCAGAGAACGACTTGATCGTCGCCGCCGTGATGGAAGCCTTGGGGGCTTCGCAGGAACTGGCCGGCGAAACTATCTTGATCACGGCTGGTCCGACACGAGAGAAGATCGACCCGGTGCGCTATCTTACGAACCGCTCGAGCGGCCGCATGGGATACGCGCTGGCCGAAGCTGCGTTGCGGCGCGGAGCGCGAGTGCTCCTGGTGAGTGGGCCCACGGCCCTGACGCCCGCGGGCGGTGCCGAAGTCACGCGGGTCGAATCCGCCGAGCAGATGCGCCAGGCAGTGCTGAAACTGCTGCCCGAAGCGACCATCGTGATCAAGACGGCGGCAGTGGCCGACTATCGTCCCAAGAGCGCGGCGGAGCAGAAGATCAAGCGTAAGGGTGCAATGTCGTTGGAACTGGAGCCGACCACCGACATTCTTGCGGAACTGGCGCGCAGCAAGAGCTCACAAATTATCATCGGTTTCGCCGCGGAAACCGAGAACGTGCTGGAAAACGCACGCAAGAAACTGATGTCGAAAGCGCTCGACGCCATCGTGGTGAATGATGTGTCGCGCGAAGGCGCGGGTTTCGATTCCGACCGCAACGCAGTCACGATCATTACCCACAGCGAGGTCATTGAAGTGCCTGAGACCACGAAGTGGGAAGTCGCCCAGCGCGTCCTCGACCAAGCAGTTCGTCTGCGAAAAGTACTACAGGCGAAGTAGCAGACTCCGGCCGAAGTAACAGGCACCAGCCAAGTAGCAGGCACTGCCTACAGGGAGACGGCTGCCCTTAGCCGTCGGGCCGAGCGAAGCTCGGCTAGTATGGATTGCAACCGAAACAAGAAATTCTGTTCATGCCCACAACCCTGGATCCACAACTCAAACGCGCTCTGGCCGACCGCATCCGCTACTACAATGAACTTGGCATTTATGACTTTTACCGGCGTGAGACTACTGTCCAAATCCAGCCAGAAGAGCGAGAGCCATTGCCCAGAGCCAAAGCTGCAACTGTAATTCCCGCCGGAACAGACAAAGAAGAGCTGTTTGAGATCTCCACCAAGCCCGAGTCAGCATTTACCGACCCAGCGCAGGGACTGCGCGCCATTCGTGAAGATATCGGCGATTGCGCTCGATGTCGGCTGGCCAAACAGGGACGCAAACAAATTGTTTTCGGTGTAGGCAATCCGCGGGCGGAGCTAATGTTCATCGGTGAAGCGCCGGGCGCTGACGAAGACCAGCAGGGCGAGCCCTTCGTGGGCCGGGCCGGACAGTTGCTCAACAATATGATCAAGGCGATGGGCCTGCGGCGAGAGGATATCTATATCGCGAATATCATCAAGTGCCGGCCGCCGGGCAATCGCACTCCTGAGCGTGATGAGTGCGAAACCTGCTCCCCATTTCTGATGCGGCAGATTGCCACCATTAAGCCGAAGGTGCTCGTGGCCCTGGGCGCGGTCGCGGCCAAGACACTGCTGGCGATCAATGCGCCGATGTCTGAGTTGCGCGGCAAGTGGTACGACTTTCGTGGGACTAAGCTTGCCGTGACTTATCATCCTGCATTCCTGTTGCGCGATCCCCGGCAAAAGAAGGAAGCCTGGAAAGATTTGCAGATGGTGATGAAAGATCTGGGACTGGTGGCTCCGCCCAAGAGCCCGGACTAGACTGTCAGCGATTCCTCACTGCCGCAAGAGGCGCTCGCGCCTACATTGAGCCTCCACGATGTTACGATGCGATCTGGGTGCCGCGAATGCCGGCACATCCTCCATGGCCGAATTCTGCGACGTAGCTCTGCCGGTGCCGCTTGACATCGTCTTCGCCTACGCTGTTCCCGAAGGGATGCAGCCGGTTGTGGGTGGACGCGTGCTTGTGCCCTTCCGCCAGCAGCGCATGTCCGGAGTCGTCACAGCGCTGCATGATGACAAGCCGATAGTTAAAACCAAGAACGTCATCAGCGTGCTGGATCCCGCGCCGGTGCTGGATGAGCCACTGATCCGCCTGGGCCAGTGGATTGCCGACTACTATCTCGCTCCCATCGGCGAAGTTTTCCGGACTATGCTTCCGCTGAGTGCGGAATTCAAAAAAGCAATCGGCTACCGCATCACAGAAGAAGGGCATCTGGCACTGCACCTGGCCGGGATGTCGGGATCATCCGCGCGTTCCCAGAAAACTCCCGAAGACCAATTGGTTGAGTTTCGCGTGCTTGACTATCTCGCGGAACGTGAGATGACGCGGGAAGGAAGCTTGCGGGCAGCGACCCGGGCGTCCAAGCCACTGCTCGCCGGAATGGTACGGAAGAAGTGGATTGCTCGGGAAGATTTGTCCGACGCGCGCGAGGCGGCCCATACGGTTAGGTTCGCCGTCCTCAAGAATGTCGAAGGCAAGCTCAACTCCAATCAGCAAACTCTCATGGACACTCTCGCCGCTGCCGGAGGCAAAGCACCGGTCGATGTCTTGCAGGAATTGGAGGTCCCTCGCACCACGCTGAACACACTGGCGAAGCGCGGCTTGGTAGAGATTGTCGAAGAACCGGCCGAGTTCACCGTCTCAGTTTTGAAAGCCCGTCCCAGCCTGTTTGACTCCCAGCTCAGTCCGGCGCAACAGGCGGCACTCAAGTCCATTCAGCAGAGTGTAAACGCACGCAAATTCGCCGGCATGTTGTTGCACGGCGTCACGGGATCGGGCAAGACCGCCATTTATTTGTCGGCGATGCGGGCGGTGCTCGAGGCTGGACGCTCGGCTATCATGCTCGTTCCTGAGATTGGGTTGACTCCGGCGGTGGCTGCAGATCTGCATCAACTATTTGAAGACGAAGTTGCCATCCTTCATTCGGCGCTGTCTGACAAGGAGCGGGCCGACCAGTGGCATCGCATCAAGCGCGGAGACGCACGCATGGTGGTGGGAACGCGTTCAGCAGTGTTTGCTCCCGTCACCGACCTGGCGCTGGTGATTGTGGACGAGGAGCAGGATCCCTCGTACAAGCAGGAAGAGATGCCTCGGTATCACGCCCGCGATGTGGCGGTGATGCGGGCCAAGATGGCGAATGCAGCCGTGGTGCTGGGATCGGCCACACCGTCGCTGGAGTCATACTTCAATGCCAAGGAGGGCAAATACAAGTTGCTCGAATTGCCGGACCGGGTGGAGCAGCGGCCGCTGCCGGACGTCGAAATCATCGACATGCGGCAGGAATTTCAGGAGACCGGGAGCGAGCAGGTCATATCGCGCAAGCTGGCAGAAGAGATCGAGGAGCGCCTTGAGCGCAAAGAGCAGGTCATGGTACTGCTGAACCGGCGCGGATATTCGCCGGTGGTGCTGTGCCGCGCCTGCGGCAAAACGCTAGAGTGCAAAAACTGCGCCATCGCGATGACCCATCACAAGCGCTCCCGCCGCATGGAATGCCACTATTGCGGTTACACGGCGCCGGTGCCCAAAACTTGCATCCATTGCGGCAGCGAGTATGTCTATTTCCTCGGCACCGGCTCGGAGAAGCTGGAAGACTTGCTGCATGGGATGTTTCCACAGGCGCGCATTGGACGTCTCGATCGCGATACGGTGCGCGGACGCGAAGACTTCGAACGCGCGCTGAACGCCCTCGCTGAAGGAGAACTCGATCTGCTGGTTGGCACGCAGATGATTGCCAAGGGACATGACATTCACGGAGTCACACTGGTAGGCGTGGTGGGCGCCGACATGGCGCTTGGTTTCCCGGACTTCCGAGCGGCGGAGCGCACTTTCCAGTTGCTGACTCAGGTTGAGGGACGGGCGGGGCGCGGGCAGACTCCCGGAAAAGTCGTGCTGCAAACGTATTTTCCCGACCACTACGCAGTGCAGTATGCGGCGCAGCACGATTTTACGGGCTTCTACGAAAAAGAGTTGCGCTTTCGCAGCTGGATGCACTATCCGCCGTACAGCGCGTTGGCCAACGTGCTGGTGCGGAGCGACAAGCTGGATGCGGCGCTGCGCTGGTCGGGAATTCTGGGAAAGTGGTTTGAGAAAACCCGGCATGAAGGGATTCGAGTACTAGGGCCTGCGGCGGCGCCGATTGTGCGGTTGAAACGGGATTATCGGTATCATTTTGTGGTGAAGTCCGCCAGCCGCCAAAAGCTGAACACGTTGCTCCGGACGATGCTGGCCTATGCGGCACAGCAGAAGATTCCGCGTTCGCAGGTCATTGTGGACGTCGATGCGGTGTGGTTGATGTGACGTAGCGCCGTCGGCGCTACCTTTAAAGTCCCTTCTTGCGCAGAAATTCTCGTACCACGTCCTTCACGTCGCGATGCTGGCCGTCCAAAGCGTAGTTGAGTTGTCGCATGTCCTCGTCAGAAATCTTTCCTGCGAGTTCGTTCAACGCTTGTCCCACCTCTGGGTGATGAGCCAGGACCTGCTGCCGAATAATGGGGACGGCTTCATACGGCGGGAAGTAGTGGCGGTCATCTTCCAGGACGAATAGATCCAGCACCGGGATCAGGCCATCGGTCATGTTTCCTGCAGCCAGATCGATTTGTTTGTTCTTGAGGGCGCGGGCGAGCAGGCCCAGATCCATGATGCTGGGAGACTCGGCGAACCGAAGTCCATAGGTTGCCGCCAATCCCTTGTAGCCATCGGGACGTCCCATGAATTCGTAGCCGAAGCCGGCGCGCCATTTCGGAGTATCGGAGGCGGCCTGCGAGATGGTTTTCAAGCCGAGACGGCGGGCGTCTTCGCCACGGATCTCGATAGCGAAAGTGTTGTTGAATCCGAAAGGCTGGCCGAGTTCGAGGTTAAATCGCCTGGCGTATTCGGTCTTGACCCGGTTGTAAACCTGTTCGGAATTGGTCGACGGCTGCTCCTTCAGAATCGCAGTCAGGGCGGTGCCGGTGTATTCAGGATAGATATCGATTCGGCCCCCAAGAATAGCCTGTTGGCAAATGTATGTGCCCGCTAGGTAGAAACGCCGCTCGACCGGCAGGTGGGTCCTGTTCTCGATCTGTTGCGCCATGATTTCGCCGAGGACGAGCTGCTCGGTAAAGTTCTTGGAGCCGATTACGATGACATCGGCGCGCGGCGGTCCGCAAGCGGTCAGGAGGGCAATGAATGCGAGAGTAAGAATTGTGCGAATCAAATGCATAGTGCGAGGCAAATACATAGGTCCTTCGTGGCCGACGGCCACTCAGGATGACAACTCTTGAGAGCCTTTATAGCCTAGCGGGGGCTGAGGCGCTTTTCTAGCCATCCCATGCTCGTGTCCGCAACGATTGCGAGCGCGGCGGCGGGAATTGCGCCAGCCAGGATGACTTGATTATTGACCATGGCCAGGCCACGAAAGATGAATTCGCCAAGGCCGCCAGCGCCGATAGCGGCGGCGATGGTGGCAAGGCCAATTGAGAGCACTGTGGCGACGCGGACGCCCGCGATGATCACGCTTAGCGCCAGAGGGAGCTCGACCTGCCAAAGTAACTGGCGGTCGGTCATGCCCATGCCGCGTCCGGCTTCCACCACGGCGGGATCGACGCCCTTGATGCCGGTGTAGGTGTTCCGAATGAGAGGCAAGAGTGCGTACAACATCAGCGCAAGTATGGCGATCCGGTCGGCGCGGGCCCCAATCCAGGGCGCGGGCAGCAGAAATCCGAATAGAGCTAGGCTGGGAAGGGTCTGGATGATGTTCGCGCCGCCAAGTACGGGTTTGCTTAACGCCGGCCAGCGTGTGATCAGGATGCCGAGCGGAATTCCGATGAGGACCGCCAGGGTGATGGATGCGCCGACCAGCCAGAGGTGCTCGGTGGTGCGGTCCAGAACTTCTATGTGATTCTGGATAATGAATTGAAGGACATTCATGATTGGCCTCGCGGAGATGCTGCGTTTCGGATAGCTGCCCTGCGGGCATCTCGTTCGCATCTCCGAGGGCAGGATGCCCTCGGGCCGGCCGGCCGGACTCCGGCGCTACCGTGATGGTTCATCGCGCTCCCTCTTTTGGGGTGAGATTTCGGTTTTGAAGGCATCTACGTAGGCGGCGCCCATGGGGTCGGTGGAATGTAGAAATTCGTCGGGCGTTAGCGTGACCACCAGTTGGCCTAATTCCATAAGCGCGACGCGGGTGCCGAGGAGTAGAGCTTCGCGCAGATCATGGGTTACGAAAACTACCGTTTTTCTCAGGCGTTGCTGCAGGGCCAGGAATTCGCGCTGCAATTCGGCGCGAGTAATGGGGTCGAGCGCGCCAAAAGGTTCGTCCATGAGGAGAAATGACGGGTCGGCGGCCAGGGCACGGGCGACGCCGACTCTCTGCCGCTGTCCGCCGGACAGTTCGCGGGGGTAGCGCGATGCGAGTTGGGGTTCAAGGCCTACCAGCTCCAGCAGTTCTGTAACGCGACGCTGAATGCGATCGGCAGACCATCCTTCGATTTGCGGCACGACTCCGATGTTGCGGGCGACTGTGAAATGCGGGAACAGGCCGACTTCCTGAATGACGTAGCCGATCATGCGGCGCAAGCGGATTACGTCCCATTCGTCGAGGGAACGGCCGTCGACGAAAATGCTGCCGGCGCTCTGCGTGAGCAGACGGTTGATGAGCTTCAGAGTCGTGGTCTTGCCGGAGCCGCTGCGGCCCAGGAGCACCAGGGTTTCGCCGCGCTGCACTTCGAGGTTGAGCTCGCGAAGGAGAGTGGTGCCGTTATTCAGGCGATAACCGACACTGCGGAATTCAATGGCTGGACCGGGGTTGGGAGAATTGGTCATGCTTTGCTTTTCGCCACCAGTTCGAAAGTGCGCTACTGTGAGGGCCAGATGCCCTCACGACAGCCGGCGAGCCTGTCCTGAGTGAAGTCAAAGGAACGCCGGCGCTACTACAACCCGCGCTACGACACCTCGTATGCTTTTTCTGGCAGGCCCGTGATACGAATGCCGGAGTGGCCTTTGTGGCGAATGTTGAGGCCAATCAGGAGCGCGGTGATCTGCTCCAGGATGCGCGCACTCTCCAGCCTGCCGCCGTCGATGGCGCGGACGCCGGGAATTTTTGCCGCCAGCCTTCTTACCGTCTGCAAGGCGTCGGCGTCATCGCTGCAGACTATAACGTCGCAGTCGACGGGAGCATCGCCATTCAGAACATCGGCGGAAGTGTTGTGGAACGCGGCGACCACTGAAACTCCCTGCGGCACAAGTTCAGCGGCTTGTTGAGCCGCGGAACCTTGCCAGATGCCGAGAGTGCGAGTGGCGCGTCCGCCAACACTCGCCGCCAGGGGCACGGTGGCGTCAATCACGATGCTGCCAGGGCAGATTGCCGGCTTGATTTGCTTGAGCAGGGCGGCGTGGCCCTCAAACGGGATGGTGAGCACCAGGAGATCGGCGGAGGCGCAGGCGGAATTGTTTTCCTCCCCCGAAACTTTTGCGTTCTTTCCCACTGCTGCCTTGATTTTTGTTGCCGCCTCTCGAGCGCGCTCCGCATTCCGCGATCCGATAATTACGCTCTCGCCGGAGCGGACCCAGCGCAGGGCAAGCCCGAAGCCCTCCGGACCGGTGCCACCCAGGATCGCGATGGTTTGAGGCACTACCCTTGCTACCTCCATCACGCGAACTCCGGTTCAAGGGCTGCCTCAATCGCGACGACGTCAGGTTGCAGTTTGAGATTGAGGCGCGTGTAAATCGTGTTGCGTTCGGCGGGGATGCGTCCGGCCTCGAGAATCAAAGACTGGAATTCTTCGCCGCTGGTGTATTGTCCCGCCGTGGCTCCGGCTTCACGCGAGATGTTTTCTTCCATCAGTGTGCCGCCGTAGTCATTGGCGCCGGCGTGTAGGCAAAGCTGCGACAGACGGCGGTTCAGCTTTACCCAGGACACTTGAATATTGTTGATCGCGCCTGCCAGCAGGACCCGCGCCAGGGCGTGAATCTTGAGATGCTCGGCCAGGGTCGGGCCCGGCCGAGCGATTCCCTGATGAAACAGCAGAGTGTTCTGATGGACAAAGCCGAGTGGGACAAACTCGGTGAAACCACCAGTCTGCTGCTGGATGTCGCGGA
>Ga0075015_100000734_pt1 | contig 11704 bp, 8 predicted proteins | sample AleBraG_ABR_2013_FD_71476 | JGI IMG/M metagenome (GOLD analysis project Ga0075015, IMG submission 71476) | Freshwater sediment microbial communities in response to fracking from Pennsylvania, USA - Alex Branch Run_MetaG_ABR_2013 | ecosystem: Environmental > Aquatic > Freshwater > Creek >...
ATCCGGTGCGGGTTGCGCGGGCGGGGACCGGCGGGCCACCGGCCGCTTGTCCGAGGTCACGGACGTGCGGCGGGCGGGTGACGGTGTCGACACGCGCCGCGTGGCTCCCGGTGGCGCCGCCACCCCGGGTGATGATGGAGACGACTGCGTACGGCGACCAGGCGGAGGCGGCACGGTGCGACGGACGACGGCTGCGGCCACGCTTGCACTCCTGCTGGGCCTGACCGGGTGCAGCGGAGGCGCTGGCGAGCCCGCGGCCTCGACCGCACCGACGTCGACCGCGCCGACCCGGAGCGCCGCACCCATCGCGACCCGGCCGAGCCTGACCGCGTCACCGGTCGACTCGGCGACGCTGAACCCGTCCGCGTCGCCCACGCCGAGGCCGCTCACGGACTACGGCGCCGCCCTCTCCTCGTGGGCCGGGCACCACCACGCCGACGAACGGTTCGACCCCGGCGCCATGTGGGACCAGACACCCGGTTGGGGGCCCGACGACGCGAACAACGACAAGTTCAACAACGCCACCCTGACCGGCGGTCGCGTCCTGAGCTACGACATGTACCTGCCTCGGCCGAGTGTGCCGGCGGCGAAGGCGATCGCCCTGGCGACCGCGACGCTGCCCGCGGACGCCGAGATCCTGTGGCGCCAGCAGTTCATCGGGTGCTACGTCGTCGAACTGACCAGCGCGACGCTCGGTGCGGCGCTCGCCGGGAAGCCGTTCCGCAACCCGCTCGGCCAAGCACAGCTCCAGCTGCGCAGCGGCTCGCCGACCGGCACGGCCGTCCCGTTCGACCCCGCCAGGGTGACCTCCGTACGCCTCCGACCGGCGATCGCGGCGTCGGCGTCGGCCTTCACCGGCTGCTGAGCGGTCGTCGGCTCGACGGGTCTACCCGCGGCGGCTGCGCCGGGGCGCTGCAGGTTCGGGCCGGTACGGCGCGTCCCCCGGCTCCGGGGCTCACGTCGAGCGCTGCCACGCCCACCACGTGCCCGCGTGGGAGCACGGCGGCAGCAGGGACATCGCCACCAGCGTGCCAGCCATGAAGGCCAGGGCCGACACCCGCACCGAGTACACCCCACCCAGGCGCCACCGGTGCCCGGACCGTCACCCCACCGCACGACCACCTCGGCCCTGACGTCCAGCGGACCCGGGCGCGCCACCAGTGTCACCCCGCGACACGTGCACGGACCGTTCGACCGCCCGCAGTGGGCCGCTCGCGGCGTCGCCTTCGCTGCCGCCGGGTGTGACTGCGGTGGGCGCCTGTGGGTGCGGGGGCCCGTGATCACCTCAAGACCGACCCCGTGCGCGCCGACACCGAAACGGGAAGGCGTGTCGTGCGCCCGGGCGAGGAACGGGGAGGTGGGTCGTGGCGAGCACGCAGCTCAGCCGTGCGACATTCTCGGCCGCCCTCGACTACACGATCGGGATCGTCGGCCTCGCCGTCGGGATCCCGCTGGTCCTCGAGTGGCTTCGAGGTGGGCCGACGACCGGGCTGATGGCGCCGGTCGCCGTGCTGCTCGTCGTGGTCATGTCGCGCTACCCGCTCACGCTCGCCCACCAGTCCGGCGACATCCTCATCGGCTTCGAGACCTGTGTGCTGGTGTTCCTCGCGCTGGCGTACGCGCCCCTCGAGGCGTTCGCGCTCTGGGCGATCGGGACGACGATCGCGAACTCCACGCAGAGCAAGGCGTGGCGACTGCGCGCCTTCAACGTCGGACTCACCGTCATCGGCGGCGGCGTCTTCGTGCTCGTGTTCACCGGCATGGAGGCGTCGCAGGGCGAGCCGCTGGCCCGCCTCGGCGCCGTCATGCTCGCCTGCGCCGTCTACTTCGCCTACGACCTCGTGATCACCGCCGGCTCGCTCGCCATCGAGGACGGGTGCTCGATCAACTCGGTCGTCACCTGGAGCGCCATCCCGATGGGCCTGGCGTGCTTCGTCAGCGTCAACACCCTCGGCTTCCTCGGGTCGCTCCTCCCGTACGACGACAAGCCGTGGACCCTGCTCCTGCTGGCTGTGCCCGTCGGCACCATCCTGGTCGCCGTGCGGTCGGTCAGCGAGAACCGGCTGGCCCATCAGCGGCTCATGGGGCTGCTCGAGACCGCGACGCACGCGCCGGACTGGTCCGACGAGGACGAGATCGAGTCGTCGCTGGTCGTGCAGGCCGAGCGCACGCTGCGCCAGACAACGGCCGCCTTCCGCGACACCCCTGCGGTACCTCCGGAGATCGGGGCGCTCGTGGCCGTGCCGGGCAGGCCCCCTCGTCACCTCGTCGTGACGCCGCAGGTGTCCAGCCACGAGTTCGACGAGCACGACCGCGCCGCGCTCGAGGCGCTCACCGCGGTCGGCGTCTCCGCGCTGAACCGTCGTCGGCTCTCCGACGAGATGACCTATCTCGCCCGGCACGACGCCCTCACCGGCCTGCACAACCGAGCGATCTTCACCGACCGACTCACGCAGGCGCTGTCGCGTCGGGCGCCGCGCGGCCAGGTGGCGGTTCTCTACGTCGACCTCGACGGGTTCAAGGAGGTCAACGACCGGCTCGGGCACGAGGCCGGCGACCTGCTCCTCGTGCACGTGGCGGAGCGGATCAACCAGTGCCTACGGCTCGGCGACACCGCCGCGCGGCTCGGTGGTGACGAGTTTGGCATCCTGCTCGACGACCTGACCGGCGAGGAGCAGGCCGACCGTGTGGGGGAGCGGCTGCTCGAGGCGCTGTCGCACGCGTTCGTCGTCGCCCACCGGCACGTGCGGGTGCAGGCCAGCATCGGGATCGCCTTCTCGGGCATGGATCCGACGACGGCCGAGGTGCTCATCAACAGCGCCGACACCGCGATGTACGCCGCCAAGAACCGGGGCAAGGGCCGCGTAGAGCGTTTCCTCCCCGAGATGCGTGAGGCGGAGCTCAGCCGCCTCGAGCTCGAGGAGGCGCTGCGCGAGGCGGTCCGGCTCGACCACATCTGTGTGCACTTTCAGCCCGTCGTCGACCTCGTCACCGGCGAGATCGACGGGTTCGAGGCGCTCGCGCGCTGGACCCACCCCACGCTCGGAGCGGTGCGACCCGATATCTTCATCGCCGCAGCCGAGCGCCTGGGCATCATCCGCACCCTCGGTGCGAGGTTGCTGGAAAAGGCGCACGAGGGCGGTCGCCGGCTCACCAGCGCAGCCGGTCGTCCGTTGTCGATCGGGGTGAACCTCAGCGCGATGCAGGTAACCGACCCGGTCCTCGCCGAGCGTGTGCAGGAGCTCGCGGCGTGGGACCCCTCCGTGCGGCTCGTGCTGGAGCTCACCGAGGGCATCCTGCTCGGCGACGACCCCGTGACCATCACGGCCCTGCACCGGCTGCGGGACGCGGGCGCGCGGCTCGCCGTCGACGACTTCGGCGTCGGCTACTCGTCCGTCGGCTATCTGCACCGGCTCCCAGTCGACATCCTCAAGATCGACAAGCTCTTCGTCGCCGAGCTGCATGACGCGCGCTCGCGCGCCCTGGTCGAGGGCGTCGTGGCCATGGCCCGGGCGATGGACCTCACGGTGATCACCGAGGGCGTCGAGGACTGGGAGAGCGCCGTCGCACTGCGCGACCTTCGCTGCGAGTACGCGCAGGGCTACGTCTTCAGCCGTCCGGTCGACATCGTCGAGGCGTGCCGGCTGGCGGCCGCGGGGTCCATCGACGTCAGCGGGATGCTGGCGGTCGACGTGACCGACTCGCTCCCCGCGTAGCGGGCAGCACCGAGGCGCGACCCAGCATCCGCATGCGGATAGTGGAATACTTGTGGTGCGGCCGCATCCGGCCGCGAAGGAGCACACCATGCGGATCTCCCGTCGCCCGAGCATGTCACGCCACTCGCGGACCATGAGGCGGCCGACCGCCACCCGGATCCCGCAGCCCGGCCGACGACGACTGGGTCTCGAGGCTGAGAACCGCAAGGTCAACGCCCAGGTCGGTCCGCGCATCTCCTGGATCCGCTGACCTCGAGCGCTCGACCTCCCGCCTCCGGCGCCAGGTGACGTCCGCGTGAACATCCGGCTGCGCGCTGCCCGACCGGCGCGTACTGCCTAGGGTGTGCGCGGGAGGTCGACATGGAGCTCACTGCTGAGGAGACGCGGCTGCGCGAGGCGCGCGAGGGCGTGCCCTGGCGGCGCTGGGGTCCCTATCTCAGCGAGCGCCAGTGGGGCACGGTGCGCGAGGACTACAGCGACGACGGCGACGCCTGGTCGTACTTCACCCATGACATGGCCCGGTCGCGTGCCTACCGCTGGGGTGAGGACGGTCTCGCCGGCGTGAGCGACGAGCGCGGGCTGGTCTGCCTCGCGCTGGCGCTGTGGAACGGCAACGACCCCATCGTCAAGGAGCGTCTCTTCGGCCTCACCAACGCCGAGGGCAACCACGGCGAAGACGTGAAGGAGTACTACTTCTACGTCGACAACACCCCGACGCACTCCTGGATGCGATGGCGGTACAAGTACCCGCAGTCCGCCTATCCCTACGACGACATCGTGCGCACCAACGCCGCGCGGGGCTTCGGCGACCGCGAGTACGAGCTCGTCGACACGGGCGTGTTCGACGACGACCGCTACTTCGACGTCGAGGTCGACTACGCCAAGGCCGGGCCCGAGGACCTTCTCATGCGCGTGACGGTGCGCAACCGAGGCGGCGCCGATGCGCCGATCGACGTCCTGCCGACGCTGTGGTTCCGCAACACCTGGTCATGGGGACACCCGGACGGCAAGCCGCTGCTCGAGGCGATCGAGGGTGCTCGGCCTGCGGTCCGGGTGACGCACCCCGTCGTCGGAAGCTACGTCCTGCACGCACCGGTCGGCGCCGAGCTCATGTTCACGGAGAACGAGTCGAACACCGAGCGCCTCTTCGGCACGGCGAACGCGTCCCCGTACGTCAAGGACGGCATCGACCAGGCCCTCCTCCACGGTCGTACGGACGCCGTCAACGGCCGGAGCGGCACCAAGGTCGCCGTCCACCTGCACGCCGACGTGCCGGCCGGCGGAGAGGTCACGTGGACGCTGCGGCTCGACCGCGAGGATCCCACCGGTCCCGACCGCATCGCCGACGCCGACGCGGTGCTCGCCACGCGTCGCTCCGAGGCGGACGCGTTCTACGCCGCCATCACCCCGCCGTCGATGGACGGGGACGCCGCCTCGGTGCTGCGTCAGGCGCTCGCCGGGATGCTGTGGAGCAAGCAGCACTACTACTTCGACCTCGACACCTGGCTGCGGGAGCACGGCGGACACCCGCTGCGCTCCCCACGCCGGGACGGCGTGCGCAACGCCGAGTGGTTCCACATGGTCAACGACGACATCATCTCGATGCCGGACAAGTGGGAGTACCCCTGGTACGCGGCCTGGGACCTCGCGTTCCACACCGTCGCCCTCGCGATGGTCGACCCGGACTTCGCCAAGGGGCAGCTCGACCTGATGCTGTCGTCGGGCTACCTGCACCCGACGGGTCAGATCCCGGCCTACGAATGGAACTTCAGCGACGTCAACCCGCCCGTGCACGCGTGGGCGCTGTCGCTCGTGTACGGGCTCGAGCGCCAGATGTCCGACGACGGCGACGAGCTCGACGTCTCCGCCGACGACGTCGAGTTCCTGCAGGAGGCGTTCGGCAAGCTGCTGCTTAACTTCACCTGGTGGGTCAACCGTAAGGACCCGTCCGGCAAGAACGTGTTCCAGGGCGGATTCCTCGGCCTCGACAACATCGGGGTCTTCGACCGCAGCAAGGGCATCCCCTCCGGCGGCACGCTCGAACAGTCCGACGGCACGGCGTGGATGGCCTTCTTCAGCCAGAACATGCTCGAGATCGCGATGGCGCTCTCCGAGCACGACCCGGCCTACGAGAGCTTCATCGAGAAGTTCGTGCACCACTGGTTCCAGATCGCGATGGCGATGGACCCGCTCGGGGAGCACCCCGACGAGATGTGGGACGAGGAGGACGGCTTCTTCTACGACGTGCTCCGCCTGCCCGACGGAACGGGCCGTCGGATCGAGGTGCGGTCCCTCGTCGGCCTCCTGCCGCTGTGCGCGACGTCGGTCCTCCAGAAGGAGCTGCTCGAGCGCTTCCCTGCCGTGAGCGCGCAGGTCGCGCGCTATCTCACCCGCAACGACGACCTGCTCGGTGGCATCGCCGACCCGCGCGTCCCCGGCGTCGAGGACCGGCGGCTGCTGGCGCTCGTCAACGAGACGAAGCTGCGCCGCATCCTCGCGAGGATGCTCGACGAGCAGCGATTCCTGGGCCCGCACGGCATCCGTTCGGTGTCGAAGTGGCACGAGGAGCACCCCTACACGCTCGAGCTCGACGGCCAGAGCTACACGGTGAAGTACGAGCCCGCCGAGTCCGACAGCGGCATGTTCGGCGGCAACTCCAACTGGCGCGGTCCGGTGTGGTTCCCCATCAACCTGCTGCTCGTGCGCGCACTCCTGCAGTTCTACCTGTACTACGGCGACGACTTCCGCGTGGAGTTCCCGACCGGCTCCGGCGTCGAGATGACGCTGTACGAGGTCGCGCACGAGCTGAGCGACCGGCTGGTGTCGACGTTCACGAAGGACGCGTCAGGCCGTCGGCCGGTGTACGGCGACACCGAGAAGTTCCAGACCGACCCGCACTGGCGCGACGAGGTGCTGTTCTACGAGTACTACAACGGCGACGACGGAGCCGGGGTCGGCGCGTCGCACCAGACCGGGTGGAGCGGAGTGGTGGCACGGCTCGCCCAGCTGTTCGCGAGCACCGATGCAGAGTCGATGCTGCACGGGCCGAGCCGCCCGCTGACCGTGCCGTACCGTCGTTTGATGGACTCGCCGGTCGGCGACGCCCGCGCCGCGCGACTCGCCCGGGGCGTTCACGAGGGGACGAAGGGCTGACATGACGCGCATCGCGGTGACCGGCGGCAGCGGCAAGCTCGGCCGCGCGGTCGTGGCCGACCTGAAGGCGCACGGCTACGACGTCGTGGTCCTCGACCAGGTCGTGCCCGCCGGCTGGACCGAAGGTGTCACCCGGGTCGACCTCAGGGACTACGGCCAGGTGCTCGGGGCGCTCACGAAGGTCGACGACCGCTACGACGGTGTCGACGGCGTCGTGCACCTCGCCGCGATACCCGCGCCCGGGATGGCTCCGAACGCCGCGACGTTCGCCAACAACGTGGTCAGCACCTATAACGTCTTCGAGGCGTCGCGCGTCGCCGGGATCACCAACGTGGTGTGGGCCTCCAGCGAGACAGTCCTCGGGCTTCCGCTCGACACGCCGCCGCCCTACTTGCCGATCGACGAGGACTACCGGGTCCGTCCCGAGTCGTCGTACTCGCTGGGCAAGGCCGTCGACGAGGAGATCGCCCACCACTTCTGCCGCTGGAACCCGGGGACCAAGATTGTGGGGCTGCGCTTCTCGAACGTGATGGAGCCGCACGAGTACGCCGCGTTCCCGGCGTTCGACGCCGACCCGTGGGCGCGCAAGTGGAACGCCTGGGGCTACATCGACGCACGTGACGGCGCCCAGGCGGTGCGCAAGGCGCTCGAGCTCGACGCCACCGGCTACGACGTGTTCATCGTGGCCAACGCCGACACGTGCATGAGCACCCCGAGCGCCGAGCTCGCCGACCTCGTGTTCCCTGGCGTCGAGCTGCGGCGTCCCGTCGAGGGAACCGGGACGCTCCTGTCGATCGACAAGGCACGTCGCGTCCTCGGCTACGAGCCGGAGCACTCCTGGCGCGAGACGTTCACCGCGTCGACCTGACCGGTCCTCCGGGACGCATCTCGTGACCGCGACCCGTCGGGCTGCGCAGCATCGCGTGCGACGACGTCGAGCGGTGTTCCGACCATCCTCGATGCCGTCCTCCGGTGTGCTCCCGAGGAGCGGGCATGGGTTTCGCTGAAGCTGTCAGGACGTGCGTGTCGAAGTACGCCACGTTCTCCGGCCGCACACGCCGCAGCGACTACCGGTGGTCCGTCGTCTTCGACATCGTCGTGCTCCTGCGTGCGCTCGGGCTGGTCCACGTACTGCACACCACGGTCCGCGGTGGCGGTGTCGGCTGGTCTACTTCACCGCGGTGCTAGCCCTCGTCATTCCGAACGTCGCGGTCACAGTCCGACGACTGCACGACACGGCCGGTCCGGCTGGTGGTGGTTCTTCTCCCTTCCGTGCGGCATCGGTGCCGTCCTCGTGCTCTGCCTGCTCGACACGACTCCTGGGCCGAACCAGTACGGCCCGTCGCCCAAGGGCTTGAGCGACCGAGACGCTCAGACGATCCGGCCGGTCGGGGCCGGGTCGTCGGCGTTCGGGGTGAACCGTCGACGCACGTTCTCGGTGAGGGCGCTCGACAGGCCGGCTTGGGCCACCGCGTCGAGGAACGTGTCGGCGGGCACCCGCCACAGGACGACGCCGTCCTTCGCGGTCACGGTCGCGGTGCGGGCCACCCCGTGCAGCAGCCCGATCTCGCCGAAGTACGACGGACTCGTCATCGTGCGCACGAACGTCTCGGAGTCGCCGGTCCCGAGCGTGACGTCGACGCTGCCGGCGACCAGGACGAACAACGCGTCAGCGAGGTCGCCCTCGACGACGATGCGGTGTCCCGATGCCGGCGACTCCTCGGCGGCGCGGTCCGCGACGTCGTAGAGCGTCGCCCGCGTCGCGTCCCGGAACAGCGTGAGCCGGCGCAGCACATCGACCCTCGGGTCGAGCGCAGCCAGCGATGCGGCGCCGGTACGGTCGAACGCGATCAGCCCGGGGAGGACGACCACCTGGAGCAGCACCGGGACGAGCGCCGCCACCACGATGGTCGCCCGCAGGCCGAACGCACCGAGCAGCAGCGGGGCGGCGACCGCGCCCGTGCACGTGCCGGCGAGCACCAGCGAGTTGGTCAGCCCGAAGACCGGTCCGGATGCCGACGACGGGATGCCCCGCTGGAGACCTGCGACGACGGTCGCGGTGACGACCACGGCGCCGAAACCGCGGAGCCCCTGCACCACAAGGCTCTCGGCCAGGTCGGGACGCAGCAGGAAGGTCAGCAGGGGGAGCGAGTAGAGCACCACGCCGCCCGAGGCCGTGCTCGTGCGCAGGACCGACCACGATCGCAGCAGCCAGGCGGCGGCCAACCCGCCGGCACCGGCACCGGCGAGCAACCAGCCGTACCCGCGGGTGCCTTGGTTGAGCTGCTCGGTCGCGATGACGGCGAGCAGCACGATGTCGATCCCGTAGACGAAGGCGGCGATCGTCCGAGTCGCGAGCAGCGGCCACACCGTGCGGACCGAGCCGCGGTAGGCCTCGACTGCTGACGGCCCGTGGTCCGTCCACGTCGGGCGGACCCGGCGGCTGGCGGCCGCGGCGACTCCGGCCACGAGCGAGGCGCTGATCGCGAAGGTCAGCCCGTTGAGCACGAACAGCGCCGCCGGCGTCGTCACTGCCAGGACCACCGCCGCGATGGCGGGGCCGAGGGCGGTGGCCACCGACTCCCACGTGCTGAGCAGGAGCGCGGTGCGGGCGAGCCGCGACTCGGTCACGACGTCGGCCGCGACGGCCAGCACCGCGGAGTTCTGCACGCGCGCGGCCCCGGAGCTGAGGGCGGCGAGGGCTATCGCGAGCACAAGCGAGCCGTGGACCGACGCCACGGCCGCGAGGGCGAGCATCACCAGCGCGCAGAACAGGTCCGCCGAGACCGCGACCGTCCGCTGCGGGAACCGTGCGGCCAGACGGCTGCCCCACCAGGTGATGACCAGGGCCGGGACGTAGCGGCCGACCGTGGCAATCGCGACCCAGGCGGTCGACTGGGTCTCCTGGTAGGCGTAGACGGCGATGCCGACGTTGTAGCTCCACGTCCCGAGCGCGGACACGGCCCCGGACGTCACGATCCGTGTGCTGTCACGCCCCGAGCTGGCGAGCGCGGGTCCCGTCATCACCCACGAACGCTAGAAGGCGCGCGACCCACGACGGGACCAACCCGAGCGGACCTGAGGTGAACGCTCGGTGAACGCCCGGTGGCGCCGGACGCTACGCCGGTCGGCGGCCGGAGATCCGCCCGGTGAGCGAGTCCGCGGCCGCGATCACGGCGGCCCCCAGCCTCGCCCTGCGCCGGGCGTCGGCGTCGTCGGCGAACGTCACCGCCACGGCGGCGATCGGCCGCGAACCGTGGTCGAAGACGCATGCCGCCACGGAGGCGTAGCCCTCCGAGACCTGTCCGTCCTCCTCGGCGTAGCCCTGGTTGCGCTGGGCACGGATCGTCTCGCGGAGCTCGCGCAACGACGTCGGCCCGCGTCCGGTACGACTGGTGAACGACGCGCTGCTCGGATGGAGCGCGCGCACCTGGGCAGCGGGCAGGTGCGCGAGCATCGCGCGCCCGCTGGCCGTGAGGTGTGCAGGCAGCCGTACGCCGACGTCGGTCACGAGCGTGAGCGGGGAGCGGGGTTGCTCCTTGAGCAGGTAGACCGTCTCCGCGCCCTGCAGGATCCCGAGCTGCGCCGTCTCGCGGGTCTGGTCCACGAGCCGGACGAGCAAGGGTCGGGCGAGCCGTTCGAGCGGGTCGTGCCGCAGGTAGGCCGAGCCGATCTCGAAGGCCGCGACCCCGAGGCCGTAGGCGCGTTCCTCGGGCAGGTGCACGACGAAGTCGGACGTCCGCAGCTCCGCGAGCAGGTGGTACGCCGTCGACCGTGGCAGGCCCAGCGCGCGCGCGATGGTGGTGGCACCTGCCGGCCCCGGCCGCGCCGCCAGGTACGTGAGGATCGCGAGGGCCTGGCGGGCGGCCGGGACGTTGCTCGAGGGCACCGTGCTCCTCCTCGACTCGTCACCTGTCTGGTATCCCAGACAGTGAATCACGTAGACCGGCAGCGTGCGGCGTCGCGAACCGCTGGAATGTGCTCGTCCCACCGCCGCGAGCCCCAGGAGCCCCCATGACCGCGCCCACCGTCTCCGGTCCCCGCCCCGTCCGCGCCGCCCGCGGCACCGAGCTCTCGACCCTGGGCTGGCCGCAGGAGGCCGCGCTGCGGATGCTCCAGAACAACCTCGACCCCGAGGTCGCCGAGCACCCGGACAAGCTCGTCGTCTACGGCGGCACCGGCAAGGCCGCGCGCGACTGGGCGTCGTTCGACGCGCTGCAGCGCACGCTGCGCTCCCTCAAGGGCGACGAGACGATGCTCGTCCAGAGCGGGCGGCCGGTTGGCGTCTTCACCACGCACGAGTGGGCGCCGCGCGTCCTCATCGCCAACTCCAACCTCGTCGGGGACTGGGCCACCTGGGAGGAGTTCCGCCGGCTCGAGCATCTCGGTCTCACGATGTACGGCCAGATGACCGCCGGGTCGTGGATCTACATCGGCACGCAGGGGATCCTGCAGGGCACCTATGAGACGTTCGCCGCCGTGGGCGAGAAGCACTTCGGTGGCACGCTCGCCGGCACGATTACGCTGACTGCCGGCCTCGGCGGCATGGGTGGCGCGCAACCGCTGGCCGTCACGATGAACGACGGCGTGGCCATCTGCATCGACTGCGACCCTCGCGCGATCTCGCGCCGGATCGAGCACCGCTACCTCGACGTGCAGGCCGACAGCGTCGAGCACGCGCTCGAGCTGGCGGTCGAGGCGCGTGACGCCCGCCGGGGGCTGTCTATCGGCCTGCTGGGCAACGCGGCGGTGCTCGTCCCGCAGCTGCTCGCGATGGATGCTCCGATCGACATCGTGACCGACCAGACCTCGGCCCACGACCCGCTGTCGTACCT
>Ga0075015_100000735_pt1 | contig 11696 bp, 12 predicted proteins | sample AleBraG_ABR_2013_FD_71476 | JGI IMG/M metagenome (GOLD analysis project Ga0075015, IMG submission 71476) | Freshwater sediment microbial communities in response to fracking from Pennsylvania, USA - Alex Branch Run_MetaG_ABR_2013 | ecosystem: Environmental > Aquatic > Freshwater > Creek >...
CCCGAAGACCCCTACTCGGGGTTGGCCAGTTCCACGGTGAAATATCTGTTACGCACCGAGGTACATACGTTTGCCTTTTCCGTGGCGGCCAATGCCATCTTGTCGTTTTTTCCTTTTGTACTCCTGCTCATGACGGTTATCCGGCGCGTGTTTCATTCTCCGGTGATGTATGACGTGGTGGTACAACTGCTGCGTGACTTCCTGCCGGCCGGGCAGGACTTCGTGATCCGCAATCTGAATGCCCTGGTCGACGCACGCAATCGTGCGCAGGTGGCTTCACTCATCATTCTCCTGTTTACCTCAACCGGAATCTTCATGCCGCTCGAAGTAGCTTTGAATCGCATCTGGCGATTCCCCAACAACCGCTCTTATTTTGGAAATCAACTCATATCCCTGGCGCTGGCGTTCACTTGCGGAGTGCTTGCCCTGCTTTCGGTGGCGTTGACCGCTGGCAATATCGGATTGCTGGAAAATTCGTTGCGCAGCCACGGGCCGTTTGTAGTCCGGCTGGGCGGCTTTCTGATGATGAAGGCGTTCGCCGTCTCCGCCAGCATTGCGATTTTCTTTCTTATCTACTGGGTGTTGCCCAACGGCAAAGTACCTGCGCGGGCAGTGCTATCTACTGCCGTGATTATGGGACTGATGTCAGAAGCCTTGAAGTACGCCTACATCCTGGCGCTGCCCCGGCTGAATTTCCAGGAGGTCTACGGTCCGTTTGCGCTGTCGGTAAGCCTGATGTTCTGGGCATTTCTTTCCGGATTGTTGATGCTGACGGGAGCGCATTTGTCGGCCCGGGGCTACAGCCGGCGAGATTCCATGTAGGCGCGAGCGCCCCGCTGGTTGCAGGAGCGCCAGGAACGCGTCGGCCGCGGCCGGAACCAGCCTTCTTCCCTTTCAGCTGCAGTCGCTCCCGTCGGTGGCGCCCTTAGCATCGTCCGACGCACGCCCCTCAACCGGACGGTCCACACACGAACAGCCGAAATGAGCCACATCCCGCGGATTCCGGATTCGCCGCTTCCGGGGCCACAATCGTCGTCGCCCGGCAACTCGTCGCCGCTTCTGGCATCTAACTAATTGAAGAAAACTGCAGCTCTCCTGTGCTTGGCCCCTGAGCGGAGAGGGACGGGCACGGGAGGAGCCGCGGTGACGCGTGGAGCTTTCCCTCTCAGGTTTAGCTACACTATCTGTATGAAATCGATGCTGCGTTTTGGAGTGGCGTCAGCCTTCCTGTTGGTTTCTAGTTTTGTTTCGCTATCCTCGCAACCGGGTCTCGCACAGGAAGGACCTCTCGATCCCTCCCCGCCCAAGGGAGTGACGACAGACGAGATTATTCGGCATTTCGCCGGCAAAGAGAAGCAATTCCAAGGAGCGCGGGACCAGTACACCTACCGGCAGGACGTGCGGGTCATAACGCCTGACGACAATGGCGAGTATCACGAAATCTTCGATGTACTTTTTGACGATCAGGGAAAGCGTCTGGAGAACGTCGTTTTTGCGCCTCAGTCTTCTTTGGCCATGATCTCGATGTCGCCCGAAGATGTTGACGACATCCGGCATAGGCTGCCTTTCGTGCTCACCAGCGACGAAATTCCCGAGTATCAGATTCTCTATGTGGGGCAGCAACAGCAGGACGAGCTGCACTGCTACGTGTTCGATCTTGCGCCCAAAGAAATCGTCGGCAAGAAGCGCTATTTCCAGGGTCGAATCTGGGTCGATGACCGCGATTTTCAGATCGTGAAGACTTACGGCAAGACCGTCCCCGACATTCGCAAGAAAAAAGGCCAGGAGAACCTTTTCCCAAAGTTCACCACCTGGCGCGAACAAATCGACGGCAAGTACTGGTTTCCCACCTACACCAAAGCAGACGACACCCTGCACTTCTCGAGCGGTGACGTCCATATCCGCGAAATCGTGAAGTACAGCGACTACAAGCGCTTTGGGTCGAATGTGAAGATCACTTACGAAGGCCAGGAAGTGCAGAAGGCGCCAAGCGAGAAAGACAAGACGCAGCCACCGCCGCCTCAGAAGCCGCAGGAATAAAGCTGTCAGCTGTCAGCTCTCAGCCGAATCCTTTGCGGGCGATCTGGCAGGCGAGATTGGAATTTACCGATAGCTGACGGCTGAGAGCTGACAGCTAATAAAAAAGGTACTTGCGCCACTTGTCATCCGAACGTCCCATCAGGCGCATGATGTGGCGGCTGGTGTGCAAGTTGAAAGCTCGCGGCTCGCGCATCAGCTTCATATCGGCTTCGACTGGAAACTGATTGCCCTTCTGCCGATTGCAGGAATGGCAGCAGGCCACCAGGTTTTCCCAACTCGAAGCTCCGCCTCGCGAACGCGGCACAACGTGGTCCAGGGTTAGCTCACTCGAAGGCAGAACTTCCGCACAATATTGGCAGGTGTTGCGGTCGCGAAGCAGGATGTTCTTGCGCGAAAGCGCGCGGGTCTGGTGCGGGATGCGCCGGTACTCCAGCAACCGAATCACCGAGGGCACGCGGATCGCCAGGCGGGCAGCGTGCAGGAAGTGTCCGTTTTCTTCCTCCGTCATGGCGACTCCCTTCAACACCAGCACGATGGCCCGGCGGGCGGCACAAACATTGATCGGCTCGTACGACGCGTTCAACACCAGCACAGGTGCGTGCAAGGCATGGCCGTTGCCTTCGCGGTGCGTCCCGACCACAGCCGGGGCGGGCCCGTGGCTTCTCAGCATCGAGCCGTTCATCGAATTGTTCCACTTCCCTGCCATACATTCATTATCGGACTGCGATTACCGGAGTGCTCGCGATGTCCGCTGCGCGACTTTTTCTGCGGCGCTATCCCGTCGCCGCCAGAGTTGGCTCGTCCTCGGCGAAAGTTTGTGCCAGATCTAACCCCTTCGCTTCAATCTTCAGCCTGCGAGCCACGGTGGCGACGAATACTTTAGATGCGTCAGCCCGTCGCAAAACTCGCGCACATTCCGAGACCGTTGTGCCGGTGGTGAACCCATCGTCAACCAGCAGGATTTCGCGGCCGGCGATTACCTCCGGTCTGGTTACCGCAAACGAGCCTCGGAGGTTTTCGCGGCGCTGGTGCCGCGTGAGTCCGATTTGGGATTGGGTTTCTCGCCGCCGCTCCAGGACCCGGGAGTGCAAGACCAGCCTGCCACTTCCCGCTCCGAGCTTAAGGGCATGGTGAGCGATCAACTCGGACTGGTTGAAGCCGCGCTGGCGCAACTTCCGGGCGTGCAACGGAACGGGGACGACCAATACCGAATGCTCGTTCCAACCAGGCTCCAGCCTCCTGACCGCTTCCGCCAGCATGCGGCCGAGCACTACAGCGGCGGGTCTCACCTGCTGGTATTTCAGCAGGTGGATCAACTCGCGCAAGCCATCATCATAACTGCCGTAGGCCACCGCTTTGACAAACGGCGGCTCCAGCCGCCGGCAGAAACCGCAGCGAGTCTCGCCTGTGCTAAGAGCATACGGACTGAACACCCGCTCTCCGCAAACGGAGCAAACGCCGTCCGTGATGGAACGGACGTCGGAAAGGCATGGCCGGCAAACCGGCAGGCGGGAAATGTTGACCAGGGGGAAACCGCAGAGACGACAATCAGACGGGAACAGAGTAGCGAAGAGACTTTCAGCAACACCGCTCACTGACGAGACCAGCATTGACACTAGCGAACTGGCCCGCGTCAAAACCGGAGTAACCCGGATTGGGTCCTCACTACTGCTGAAGACGAGCCTCCCGCGTTTGCCCGGTAATGCAAAGGACGCAGCGGGCAAACCTCTCCCTCAGTATAGCGGGCTACAATCTCTCAAGCAACGACTCAACCCTCAGGCAGGCACGTCCTGTGTCTTTTTGGATTCCCGCCGCGGGCGCACTTTCACGAATGCTGATTGGTACGACCGCTTGAAACAATCACCGCAGCGCGCCGGGCGCAGAAGCAGCAAGGGCAACAGGAACTTCTCTCTAAGATTCTTGGGACGTGAGCGGTAACCGTTAAAACCGCCACAGTCCTTGCATTCAAATAGCCTGGGGAACATGACCGTAGACCTCGGGAGAAGCCTGGTGAAACAACCGCGCTATAATACCAGACTTGGCCACCAGAGCGGCATCTGATGGGATCTCGAGCCGCCCATCGCGGCCGCGACGTCCTTCCTCTCCTCGGGGAGCGGGGGGAGGCTCTTGTAAAACGGGGAACCCACATGTTAACGTGCGCCGTCTCCTTTATCGCCTAAGATCTGAACGTCTAAGGTCTTTATTATCAAACCGCCAGCCGTGATTACACTTCCGAGGATCCTCGAATGAGTACAGAAGGCCCTGTGACTGCCAGCCAGAAGGAAAAGAAATTCAGGCCCTACGTCCCAGAGAACATGGAGATGCGCGAGTTCACCTGGCGCGCGATTCTGCTGGGACTTGCGATGACGATCGTTCTGGGCGCAGCCAATGCCTACCTCGGCCTGCGGGCCGGAATCACGATCGCGGCAACCTATCCGGCAGCGGTGATTGCCATGGCGGCAATGCGGGCCTGGAAGGGATCGCTCCTGGAAGAAAATATCGCCCGAACCGCAGGTTCGATCGGAGAAGGCATCGCCGCGGGCGCGATCTTCACCATTCCCGCGTTCCTGATTGCGAAGGCATGGCCTTCGTTTCGCCCAGCTGATGCGTACTGGAAATCCACCGCCCTGATTATGGTTGGCAGCATCCTTGGGGTGCTTTTCATTTCTTTGGTGCGAAGAGTGATGGTGGAAGATCCGGAATTACCTTTCCCCGAGTCGGTGGCGGCGTCGGAAATTCATAAAGCCGGACAACGGGGCGCGGAAGCCGCGAAATATCTCTTCTGGAATATTGGCGTCGGCGGTCTGGTGTACATGCTGGGGCGCTTCGGACTGTTTGCCGCCGACAAAGACTTTCACTTTGCCATCGGCAACCTCGGGCGCAGCCAGGTTCGTCTGGGCGCGGCCGGGAATACGAATGTTCTGGCGGCAGGAGGCGCGAGCACCTTCGCAGCTCCCAGCGTGAGCCCGGCGTATATTGGCGTCGGATACATTATCGGGTTGCGATTGGCGTCGCTCCAGTTCGCGGGCGGTGTGCTGGCCTGGGGCTTGATGGTTCCGCTATTGATATTTTTCCTGGGGCCGCAAATCAAGCAGTTCCTTCCCGCCGATACGCCCGACAACTGGGCAACGATGTCCCTGGCGGTGTGGAGGTTCATCGTGCGCCCGATCGCAGTCGGCGGCATGCTGGTCGGAGCGGCTTATACGCTGTACAAAATGCGAACGAGCCTCACCGCGGGGCTGGGCAAAGCATTCTCCGACTTGCGCCAGACGGCGGACGACCAATCCAAGCTGTCCCGCACCGAGCGCTACATGAGTTCGAAAACGGTCTTCGGTCTCATCGCCCTGATGTTCCTGCTCATGTGCTTCCTTTACATTCGCATTTCGGGGCTGGTCTGGCCGGCCGTGCTGGCAGCCGTGGTGATGCTGATCGTCGGCTTCTTCTTCGCCACTGTCTCGGGAAGCCTGGTGGGAATGATCGGGTCATCCAACAACCCGGTTTCCGGGTTGACGCTTTCGACTTTGATCATCGCCGCGCTGCTGATGGTCTCGCTTGGAGTCTCCGGCATCTCCGGCGTGGCGGCCGTGTTGGGCGTGGCTGCCGTAGTTTGCGTTTCCGCGTCGGTGGCCGGCGAACTGTTGCAGGACTTTAAGGTGGGATACATCCTTGGCGGCACACCTCGCACCATTCAGATTGCCGAGCTGATCGCGGTAGTGGTGGCGAGCCTGGTGATGTACTGGCCTCTGATGCTGCTGCACGAGGCCAACATCAGAGCAGGTGGAATCGGATTTGGCGACCGCCAGCTTTCCGCTCCTCAGGCCGGGCTAATGGCCACTCTGGCCATCGGAATTGTCGGCGGCGATATGCCGTGGCCGCTGGTGGTCGTGGGTATCTTCTTCGGCATCGCGATGATCATGATGCAGGTAAAGAGCCCGATGCTGGTGGCCGTAGGTATGTACTTGCCCTTTGAGACAACGTTCGCCATCTTCCTCGGTGGAGTTTTCCGTTCCCTGGGAGACTGGGTGGCAAAGCGCCGCGGATTCAACGGGGCCCAGATGGCGCGGGTAGAAAATTCCGGAGTTCTCACCGCTTCGGGGCTGATCGCCGGAGAAGCCGTGCTGGGACTGCTTTGGGCGGGACTACAGTTCGCCCCCGCGTGGACCCGCAGACAGATTTTCACACATCCCTCCTACCTTGCGGGCATCGGCATGATGATGGTCCTGGCTGCTCTGATGATCTGGCTACCGCTTTCAAGCGCTGGCGATCCGAACGAACCCGCACCGCCCACCGCAATGATGTGAGTCTCGGCGGTGTGGACGCGGGCGACTCGCCCGCGCGTTTCGAGCGAAACGGCTTTGTGCGCACTTTCCTTCGTGATCCTCAGCGTCCTTCGTGGTTTACTGTTTCGCATGTCCATCGCCCAAAATGTTGCCGAGGTACGCCGGCGGATCGCGACCGCCGCACTCCGCGCCGGGCGAGATCCCGAGGAAGTCACCCTGATGGCGGTGAGTAAGACGTTCCCTCCGGAGCGTATCCGCGAAGCCTATGACGCTGGGCTTCGAGTTTTCGGCGAGAACCGGGTGCAGGAATTTACCGGGAAAGTCGCTGCGCTCCGGGGCTTGCATGAGACCGAGTGGCACCTGATCGGTCATCTGCAATCGAACAAGGCTGCCCAAGCGGCGGAAGCATTCGCAGCGATCGATTCGCTGGATTCCCTGAAGCTCGCTGAGAAGCTGAACGCCACTGCCGAAAAGCTAGGCAAGAAACTTGGTGTGCTGATCGAGATTAATGTAGGCGGCGAGACCGCGAAGAGCGGCTCGTCCCCTGACTCCGATGAACTGGAAGAGCTTTTGTTGAGCGCTCCAAAGTTTGGGCAACTCGAATTCCACGGACTGATGACTATCCCTCCTTTCACCGAAGACGCCCAGGAAGCGCGCCCGCATTTTCGAAAGCTCCGCGCGCTGCGTGACCAGATTGCTGGGCGACATCTGCCCGCTATTCGCATGGACGTACTGTCGATGGGCATGTCCCATGATTTTGAAATCGCAATTGAGGAAGGTTCGACCTGCGTGCGCGTGGGGACGGCAATTTTCGGGCAAAGGGCAAAACTTTGACCACGGAGGACGCGGGGGAAATCCCCAAAATCTAGTCTCCACGCTTCTACGTCCTCCGTACTAAATAGGTTTGAATGGTCTCAATTCATGACACCCCGACCGGCGCTACCTTCGCGGTCAAAATCCATCCTCGCGCCAGAAAGAACGCGATCACCGGCGAGCTCGGAGACACGCTGAAATTATCTTTGACTGCTCCGCCCGTGGAAGGTCGGGCCAATGAGGCCTGCATCGAATTTCTGGCAAATCTTTTGAAGGTGCCGCGTTCCTCCGTTACCATAGCGTCCGGCCAGAACACCCGCAGGAAAGTGATTCGAGTGAGCGGCGTCTCGGCCGACGAAGTGCAAAAGCGATTAGGGATCTAGACGCGGACAGAAGTTTTCTGCGCCACCCTTGGGAGCCCCGTTGAACTTTTCTGAGCGCCTCCGTGAAATTCGCAGCGGCTTCGAGCGGGTGTTCTGGGTCGCCAATATCACTGAGATTTTCGAGCGCCTTTCCTACTATGGGGCTTTTGCGTCCCTTGCTTTGTACCTGCAGGAGAAGTTGAATTTCTCCACCCAACAGACGGGAACTCTGACGGGCATCTTCGGTGGCATGGTTTGGTTCCTGGCCATCTTCGGCGGAGCCGCCGCCGACCGACTAGGTTTCCGCCGCGCGCTTTCGATCGCCTACCTCATCTTGGCCGCCGCTTATTTTCTGATCGGATCCATCGGCGCATCCTGGCTGGCGCCGGTGCGCAATGCGGTTCCGCTCGGACTGTTTGTGGGCTTCATCCTGATCCTTCCAGCGCTCGGCATCGCGCTGGTGAAGCCCTGCGTGGTCGGCACCACGGCCCGCGCCTCCAAGGAAAACGTTCGGTCGATTGGCTATTCGATCTACTACACGATGGTCAACATTGGCGGCGCAGCCGGCCCCTATTTTGCTTCTTGGGCCCACCGCCACCTGGGCGTCGAGAATGTTTACCGTGTAGCCGCGCTCGGCGTCTTTGCAATGTTTTTTGTGGTCTTGTTCTTCTTCCGGGAACCGCGGCAGGCCGGCGATACGCCGCCACCCTCGATCGCCACGGTGGCGCGGAATTTCTGCGTGGTCGTGGGCAACTACCGGCTGGCTTTACCGGTGTTAGGGATTGCCCTGCTGCTGCGCATCGCCACGTTTTGGCCTCCCTTCACCGTGCCCTGGTGGATTTGGACCGTGCTCCTGCTCCTCGTGCTCTCCGCAATCAGCCGGTTCATGTGGTTTCTGGTGCTGTTCACGGGCTACTGGGTTGTGTTCTGGCAGCAGTACATCAGCCTGCCCGGCTACATCCACGGATATATCAACGCTAACGCTGACGTCGAAATCATTCTTGTTACCGACGGATTGACCGTGATCGCTCTCACGCTCCTGGTGAACTACCTGACCCGCAAGATTCCGGCGTTTCAAGCCATTATTTTAGGCACGGTGATAACGTCGGCGTCATGGCTGATCCTCGCCTTCAGGCCGACGGTCTGGGGCGCGGTCCTCTCACTATTTGTTCTTGCGCTGGGCGAGATCATCCTATCGCCGCGCTATTACGAATACATCTCCCGCCTTGCGCCGCCCGGTCAACAGGGGACGTACATGGGTTTCGCGTTTCTGCCCATCGGAATCGGATCTCTGATCGGTGGCTGGTTCGGAGGAACCCTTGCCCACCACTTCGTGGAGGTCACGCACCAGCCAGAACGCATGTGGTGGACCGTGACCGCTACGGGCGTAGGCACCGCGGGCCTTCTCTGGATTTACGAAAGGAGCATACGGCCAGCGACCGTCGCTTCGGTGAAGTAGATGGCGGAGAGAAAGAGCAAAACCACTGCGGTATCGGTTGCGAACGAAATCCGTCGCGCCTTGAAGGCCGGCTGTTCCTCGGAACGTTCGAGCCGCGTACAGCGGTTCTTCAAAGAGGAAGTCCAGTCGTGCGGCTGGCGCACCGCCGATCTGCGCCGGGCAGCGGTTCGCTGGCGGCGCGAGATTCTGCAACCATCGACCCCAAGTTTCTGCTGCAGGTGGCGGACCGTCTGTTCAGGGGGAAAACCAATGAAGAAAAGACCGTTGCTGTGCTCCTCCTAGAAAATATCACCGACAAGTTCGGCGGTGAAGAATTCAGATTGCTCGAGTCATGGCTGCCTCGGATCAGCAACTGGTCTGACCATGATGCGCTGGTGCACTATCTGATTGCGCCCATGATGGTGGCGAAACCAGCACGGGCAAGTCGGATATTCCGCTGGGCGAAGTCGCGAAACCGTTGGTTTCGGCGGGCCGCTTGCGTAGCCTTGATCCAGGGCACTCGCCGGAAAATGTTCTTTTCTAAAATCATTCGTTTGTCGGGGACGCTTGGGTCGGATAAAGATGACATCGTGCAGAAGGGGCTGGGTTGGCTGCTGCGCGAAACGGCCAAGGCCGATGCGCGACGAGCCGTACCTTACCTGATGCGTGTTCGTACGCGGGCGCCCCGCCCGGTGCTGCGAACGGCGTGCGAAACCCTTCCACGCGCGACGCGAAAAGCAATTTTCACGGTCGCTTAACTCAGCGCACTCGGCTAGCAGTCCTTTGCCGAGTTTCCCTCGGCCGGACAGCCGAGAGCGTGCCCTGAGCGAAGTCGAATGGGCGTCTGTCTCCACGTGGCCGGTTGCACTCAATTCGCTCAAATCGCCTCCGTTGGTTAGAATAGTTGTTGGCCCATGGATCTTTCTGCCATACAAGCCGCGCTCAGCGAGCGGAACATCGACGCCTGGCTTTTTTACGATCACCATCACCGCGATCCTATTGCATACCGGGTGCTGGGATTGCCCGCGGGCCAAATGGTCACCCGGCGCTGGTTCTATCTGATTCCGGCTAGTGGCGATCCGGTGAAGCTGGTCCACAAAATTGAGCCCGGCCATCTCGACTCGCTCCCGGGCAGCAAGCGTCAGTATTCCGGCTGGCAGGAGTTGTTCGAGCAGGTGAAAGTGATACTCGCTAATCATCGCGATATCGCGATGCAGTATTCGCCCAATAATCTGGTCTTCACCATTTCCTTGGTGGATGGCGGCACCATCGATTTGATCCGCGGACTGGGCAAGAACGTGGTCAGTTCCTGCGACCTGGTGGCGCAGTTTGAAGCCACCTTGACCGAGGAGCAGATCAGGTCCCACTTCGCTGCGCGCGATGCGATTGACGCCATCAGCGCGGCGGCTTTCCAGGAGATCGGCCGGCGCGTGCGCCACGGCGGAACCCACGAATACGAAATGCAACAGTGGTTCATGGAGGCTTTCCGGCGCGAGAACCTCGTGACTGACGATCCCCCCCTGGTCGCGGTCAATGCGAGTAGCGGCGATCCGCACTACGCGCTGCATCCCGAGACTTCAAAACCGATTCATGAAGGCGATTTTGTGCTGCTCGATGTCTGGGCCAAGAAGAACACACCCGGGGCCGTATACTACGACATCACCTGGACGGGTTTTGTGGGGCAGTCTCCCTCCGATCGCATGCGGGAAATCTTTCAGGTGGTCCGCCAGGCGCGCGACATTGGAGTGAAAACGGTGATCGAAGGCGTGAGCGCGGGAAGGGCCATTGCCGGATGGGAAGTCGACCACGCGGTGCGGGACCATATCAAGCGCGCAGGCTTCGAGCAGTACTTCATCCATCGCACTGGGCATTCGATTGGCACCGAAGTTCACGCCAACGGAGCTAATATGGATGACCTGGAAATTCATGATGAGCGCCGCCTCCTGGCCAACTCATGCTTTTCGATCGAACCCGGCATTTATCTGCCGGAGTTCGGTGTGCGCAGTGAAGTAAACATGCTGGTCAGGTCCAATGCAGCGCAGGTAACAGGTAAAATTCAAAGTGAACTCGTAATCATCTGAATGGCAAATTCGTCTAGGACTACTCCAGCAGAAACGCCGAGGGCAACGGCGTCGGCGTCTCCCACCATGTCGGTCATCGCGCCGGCTGTCGCGTGGCTCATCCCGGGCGCGGGGCATCTTGTGCAGAAGCGCTGGATTCGCGGACTATTGATCATGGCCTCGATCATGATCATGTTCATCCTTGGCCTGCTGATGCAAGGACGCGTCTACCAACCCAATGGCGGCGATATTCTGGACATCCTCGGATTCGTAGGCGACGTGGGCGCGGGCGGCCTCTACATTGTGACCCGGGTGCAGGGCTGGGGACACGGCGCGATTGCCCACGCCACCGCCGATTACGGCACCAAGTTTCTGATCGTCGCCGGACTCCTGAATTTTATCTGCGCGGCCGACGCCTACCACATCGCTATCGGAAAGAAACCGTGATCGGAAAAACAGAATGACCCTGGAACTCTCCCATTTCGCCGCCGCTGTGCTGTTCTCGGTTTTCGCTTCGGTCGTTTTCGGAATCACCCAGCGAAGCACCGCCCGCGACCAGATCCGTTACGGCTTGTACTGCTTCGTCCTGTTCGTCGGCGGAGTGTTCCTGGCAGGATGGGTGATGTGGGTGCTGCGACACTAGAAAGCAGCTTCTAGGTATTCGCTTCTGGCTCCTGGCCTTTAGCTCATCGACCATCGGGAG
>Ga0075015_100000736_pt1 | contig 11695 bp, 8 predicted proteins | sample AleBraG_ABR_2013_FD_71476 | JGI IMG/M metagenome (GOLD analysis project Ga0075015, IMG submission 71476) | Freshwater sediment microbial communities in response to fracking from Pennsylvania, USA - Alex Branch Run_MetaG_ABR_2013 | ecosystem: Environmental > Aquatic > Freshwater > Creek >...
CTGACAAAACAGGCGTATCAACGCTTGGGCCGGGGGACCTTGAGCGGCGGCGTCCGAGAATTTGAGCAGGAGGCGCTGAAGAGGGTCGTCCGAGCGCGGATTGCTGCGCCGCGCCGATGCGTCTTCAGCCGAGATGGTCAAAGCATCACCGCCCGCTCAATCTCAAATCTACAAGTAGTTGATATACAGCAAATTAGCCTGCATTCTCAATTTGAGTCAAGCGAATAAGCGAATCGGGTGCCGAGATGGTGACATCGGTACTCAGTCTGTACCGCTGTGTCTCAAACTGAGAGCACAACCGGTTGATGAGACGATTCTTAGGCTCGATCCACCAAGCTCCCAGGAGCGACTGATGATCATTAACCGTATTAAATCAAATGACTTACGAAGTGATGATTGCCACTGGAGGCAGTGCTCTTCGGGCTGGCATCGGCATTGCACTTGAGCGCATGGGGAATTTCCCCTTTGCCCTAGGAGGAACCGGTGGGTTTGGCGACGATCCGGCAGTGGGTGGTCGGCGTGGTCCTGGCACTTTGGTTGGCCACGGCGGGAGCGGCGCTGCTTTGTCCCGCGCAGGCCTTTGCCCAGGAGCACCCGAAGACGGAGGAATTATCGCGCAAGGCCAAGACCAAAGTTGTACCGATTTATCCCGATTTTGCGCGCCGCATGAACATCGTCGGCACAGTGCGGCTGGCCGTCACCGTGACACCCAACGGCGCGGTGAAGAGTCTGAAGCCAATCGGCGGGCACCCGGTTCTGGTCAACGCAGCCATGGAAGCCGTGAAGCAGTGGAAATTCGAGCCGGGCCCGACGGAGAGTAGCGGAGTTGTGGAATTCAAGTTTCAGCCTGAAAACTAGTTCGAAACCGGAGTGGTCGCGCCGCGTCAAAGGCGCGCCAGCAGACAGCGGAGGAAATAGCATGACGATCGGCAGAAAACTTTATGTCAGCTTCGGAGCGGTGCTCGCCATGGTCGTGGTGCTGTTTGCCGTGAACCTGGCAGCCGTGTACCGCGAACACAGCGCCAAGGCCGCCGCCTCCCAGGCCCTGCAACTTGCGGATGCCACCGACAAGATCAGATTTCAGATGATGCAGAACCGCCTCTATCTGACCAACTATCTGCTCAGCGGAGACAGCCGCGAAGCCGACCACGTCAATGATGGCGTCCACGTCCTGGTTGACCGGATGCAGAGCACCATGGCCATCGCCAGCTCCGAGCAGCAGCGAACTGCGCTGGCCAAAGTGCAGCAGACAGAACAGAACTGGGCCCGGGACTTCGCCGAACCGCTGATGCAAAAGCGAAAAGAGGTAGATCAGGGAAACTCCACCGTGGCTGAGCTGCAGATCTTCTACTTGCAGAAAGATGCCAGCTCCTGGGTAAAGAGTTCTACGGAATATCTCGACCTGGCCGACCAGGAAAGCAAGCGCGTGCTGGAAGAGCGGCGCCAGAGTGATGATTCGGCAAGCAACTGGACCATCGGAATCGCGCTCCTGGGTACGCTGGCGGCGCTGGTTCTCGGCACCATCATTGCGGTCCGTACCGCTAAATCCATTACCGAACCGTTGGGCGACCTGATGAAAGTCACCAAGCAGATCGGCGCGGCCGGTGATCTGGATCACGAAATCGATATAAAGCGCGAGGACGAGATCGGAGAACTGGGTCGGACTTTCAACAGCATGGTGGGCTACCTCAGGGAGATGGCATCGGTCTCCGAGGCCATCGCAGGTGGCAACCTTTCCGTTGAGGTCAAGCCCCGTTCCAAGGACGACACCCTAGGCAATGCTTTTGTGCGCATGGTGGATGGCCTGAGAAACCTGGTGCGCAACGTGCGCGATGCCGCTTCCCAGGTGGCCAGCGCTTCCAACCAGGTGGCTGGTGCTTCTGACGACTCGGCCAAAGTCAGCCTGCAAACTGCGTCTGCCATCGACGAAGTGACCAGTACCATGCACGAGATGAGCGTCAACGTGCAGAACATGGTGAAGAACACCCAGACCCAGGCCTCGAGCGTAAGCGAGACGTCCGCGTCCATTGACCAGATGGTGGCCTCCATTCAGCGTGTGGCCGATACCGCCAAAGTTCTGCTCGACATCTCCAACCGCTCGCGCGAAGAAGTGCACAGCGGGATCAACACCATGGAGAAGGCCACCGACGGACTGAACAAGATCAACATCACCATCCGTTCTTCCGGCGAAATCATCGATGTGCTGGGGCAACGGGCCGATGACATCGGCAAGATCATCGAGGTCATTGACGATCTGGCGGAGCAGACCAACCTGCTGGCGCTGAATGCGGCCATCGAAGCGGCGCGCGCCGGCGAGCATGGTCTGGGATTCGCGGTGGTCGCCGACGAAGTCCGCAAGCTAGCGGAAAAATCGGCCCAGTCCACCAAGGAAATTTCCGAGCTCATCCAGAGCATCCAGAAGGAAGCGCGCAAAGCGGTCGAGAACATGGACCGCAGCACCGGTATCGTGAACGACGGTCTCGGTTTGGGGCAGGAGCTCAACGCCGCTCTGCGCAAGATTTCCAACGTGGTGACCGAAGTCTACAAGTTCGCCCAGGAGATCGGCGCCGCCACTAACGAGCAGTCGCATGGTTCTTCACAGATAGCACGCGCCACGACTCGCCTGAACGAAATCACCCACGAGATCAACTCCGCGGTTGAGGAACAGGCTTCCGGCGCCCAGGCTGTGGTCAAGGCCATGGAGCGCATGCGCGAACTGGTGCAGCAGACGACCTCGGGTTCGACCGAACTGGCGGCCTCGGCGGAGCAAATGTCGAAGATGTCCCGCGAGTTGCTGGATGCCATGCACCGCTTTGCTCTCGAGCAAACGGAACGGGTTCCCTCGCGCTACGAAGAACAAGCGGCGGCTGCCAGCGCCCGGCGCGCCGCTGCCGGCGCTCGGGCCTGAAGTCAGAGTGCAAGCATGAACCCTGAATTGCAGATTGTCGGATTCCAGGTGGGGCGCGAGACCTACGGCGTTCCTATCACCTCACTGCACGAAATCGTGCGCGTGCCTGAGATCACGGCTGTGCCTGACGCTCCTGACTACATGGAAGGCGTGATCAATCTCCGGGGCAAGATTGTTTCTGTCATTGATCTGCGCAAGCGCTTTGGCGAGCCCAAGACGGCGCTGAACCGCCGCAACCGCATTCTGGTGGTGGAACACGGCGGACGTCTTTCAGGACTGATTGTCGATTCCGCGTCGGAGGTCATCAAAATTCCCGCAGCTGAGATCGAGCCCTCTCCGGCAACATTGCAGGACGGCGGACTCAACTGCGTAACCGGGCTGGGCAAGTATCGCGGCCGCCTGATCGTGTTGCTGGATATGGCTAAGCTGCTGGAGAGCGGCGCCCGAAAAGAGCAAGCAGAGCTGGCAAGCGTTGAGGCACGAAGCTCTGCCGCAGCCAAGTAGCGGTTCTTCGACGAAGGGATAAGGACGAGCCGGAACTCATGGGCACATCGAGCATACCTGCGCAGTTTTCCGAGGCTGAACTGAAGCTTCTGCAGGTGCTCGTCTACCAGGAGTGCGGCATGTACTTCGACGAGCGGCGCACCCATTTCCTGCAAGACCGCCTGCAACGCCGTTTGAAGGAATGCCATCTCGATTCTTTCTACAGTTACTACCGCCTGCTGATCAGCAAAGAAGGCAAGAACGAGCTGGCCCGGCTGCTGGAGAATCTTACGGTCAACGAGACCAGCTTCTTCCGTAATAAGGCCCAATTGGATTTGTTTCACAAGCACATCCTCGACGACCTGATTCGCCGCAAGCAGGCGCAGCGGGACTACTCTTTGCGAATCTGGAGCGCGGGTTGTTCCACCGGACAGGAGCCTTATACCCTGGCCATGCTGATCGCAGACAGCCTGGCTTACTACTACCTGCGCAATCCGCAGTCCGCGGCCATGCCATCGCCCAAGCCGCTGATTCCCCCACCCTGGAAGGTCGAGATCATTGCCAGCGACATCAGCTACTCCGTCCTGCGGGCTGCCCAAGAGGGCATTTATTCTGAAACTCAAATGGCAAGTGTGGACTACAGCTATCGGTTGCGCTACTTCGACAAGACCGGTGACCGTTACGCCATCAAGAAGGCGCTGAAGGAAGTCGTCCACTTCGACTTCCACAACCTAAAAACCGAATACCTGCCGCAGCGCAACGACGTGATCTTCTGCCGCAACGTAATGATGTATTTCGACGAACCCGAACAAAAACGGCTGCTGGAAAAGTTCGCGCGCTGCCTCAATCTCCAGGGTTACCTGTTCGTCGGCCACGCTGAAAGCCTGCTGGCCCTGACCGACAAGTTCGCCATGGTCCATCGCAACAGTGGGACTGCCTACCAGAAGGTTGAGGTGACGGCGTGACCCAGTTTTCCGATGAGCGCGGCGCGGAATTGCGGGAGCTCTTCTTCGAGACTGCGCAAGAACTGCTGCAGTCGCTGAACGAAGAAGCGCTGAAGCTGGAACGGAACCCAGCCGATGCAGAACTTGTGCGTAGCATCCGTCGCATCGTCCACACCATCAAGGGCGATGCCGCGGCTTGCGGCTTTCGCGAGCTGAGCAATGCAGCGCACGAGCTGGAAGATGCCCTGGCCCTGGAATCCGCATCCTCTCACGGCAGCCTGGCGGAGGTCGCATTCACCGCCGCCGACACCTTCGGCGCCATGCTGGCTGCCTACCGTCGCAAAGGAAAGCTGCCCTCGTCCGCCCCGTTGGCCAAGATGATTCGTGAGCTGGCGCAGCAATCCAAAGGGAAGAAGCGCTCGAAGAAGGCGGCCAAAGCCGCCGTCGCCCCGGCTGCCTGGACCGAGTACGAGAAGCTGGCGATCCAGAATGCAGTGTCGCGGGGCAAGAACGTGTACCACATCACCACCGGAATCGACCCGCACTGCGCGATGCCGATCGCGGCCCGGCAACTGGTCCTGAACGGGCTCGCGCCGTCCGCTGAAGTTTTGGGGGCGCGCCCCGAGGCCGGCTCGCCGGCCAGCACCCAGCGCCTGCAGTTGCTGGTGGCAAGCGAAAAATCGCCTGACCAATTGTCCACGCTGTGCCGGATTCCCACTGTGATCTCGAGCGTCGTGGTGGAGCTTGTCCAAGCTGCGGAGCCTAAGGCAAGAGTGACGCCATCGCCGGCGCCATCGCAGCACGTACCGCCGCCCGAATCCGGGGAAGAACCGACGACAGTCGGCAAGCCCCATCACCCCGTACTCGCGGAAAACATTTTACGGGTGGACGCTGAGCGAATTGATGGCGTGCTCAACCTGGTCGGCGAATTAATTATCGGCAGGTCCATGCTGCAGCAAGCCTTCACTGAATTCGCCCGTCACGTTCCCAAGGAGGCCTTGCGCGGCCGCTTCAGCGATGCCATGGCTTTTCAGTCTCGCGTGCTCAGTGACTTGCAGCGTTCGGTCATGAAAATCCGCATGGTGCCGGTCGAGCAGTTGTTCCGGCGCTTTCCGCGGATGGTGCGCGACGTGGCCAAGCAGTGTGGCAAGGAAGTGGCCCTGGTGATGGGCGGCCAGGAAACCGATCTGGACAAGAGTCTTCTCGATGTAATCGCCGAACCGATGACCCACCTGGTCCGCAACGCAGTCAGTCATGGCATCGAGAGCGCCGAGGAGCGGGTCCGAAACGGGAAGCCTGCGCGCGGAACCATCCGTCTCACTTCGTATCATCACGGCAATCAGGTTATCGTGGAAATCACGGACGACGGCGCCGGCATTGATGTTCAAAAGGTCAAAGCCAAGGCCCTGGAGAAGGGCATCCTTACCTCGGAAGAGGCGGACAGGTTGGGGGAAACTGAAATTCTTGCACTGGTGTTCCAGCCTGGTTTCAGCACTGCCGACGAGATCACCGAGGTCTCAGGCCGCGGCGTTGGCCTTGACGTAGTGCAGACCGTGTTGCACCGCCTGAAGGGTTCGGTAGACATTGAGACCCGGGTGGGCCAGAGTACGACCTTCCGCCTCAAGTTGCCCCTCACGCTCGCCATTATCAAGGCCCTGTTGTTCCGGGTGCAGCATCGGCTTTATGCCGTCCCCTTGAATGCGGTAGCGGAGATTGCGCGCGCCCGTGAATCCGATGTGCATCAGGTGCAGAACTACGAAGTCTTGCAGTTGCGCGATCGCGTACTGCCTCTGGTCCGTCTGGGGTGCGCCCCGGGTCCTGGGGAGAAGGCTGGTTCCGGAAAAATCTTTGTGCTAGTGATTTCGATGGGCGAACGCAAGCTTGGGATGATCGTGGACCGCCTGGAGGGCGAAGAAGAACTCGTCATCAAGGCGCTCGATGGCCAGGCCCTGGCGACGGATTTGATCAGCGGAGCGTCCATTCTGGGCGATGGCCGGGTGGTGCTTATCGTCAATCTGCCAGCGATTGTGGATCGTCACAGCAAGTTTCGCCCGGAACAGGGAGACAGCATCGTTTCTGGAATCCTGCTCTCGCACGCCGACCGCAAGAATCTGCGCGAAGCCCCGGCGGAGGCGCGCTTATGACCCCGGTGCGCGTATTGGTGGTGGACGATTCCGCGCTCATGCGGAAGTTGATTCCACAGATTCTGCAGACCGACAGTTCGATCGAGGTGGTGGGCACCGCGATGGACGGAAATTTCGGCCTGAGGAAAATCGAAGACCTGAAGCCCCAGGTTGTGACCCTCGATCTGGAGATGCCGGGCATGGGAGGCATCGAGATGCTCAAGGAAATCATGCGGCGCCACCGCCTGCCCGTCATTGTGGTGAGTTCCCACAGCACGGAAGGAGCTTCCATAACCCTGCAGGCGTTGTCCCTGGGAGCGTTTGATTTTGTGGCCAAGCCCAATGACGTCTCCGCCCGCATGCCGCAGATCGCGGCGGAATTGATCGGCAAGATCAAAGCGGCGGCCCAGAGCCGGGGCGTAGTCATCAGGCCGGTAGGAGTAACCCCGCGTTCGGAAAAGAAAGTCCCGCTCGATGCCAAGAGGACTCCGACCAAAGTGTTCGCTATCGGTGTTTCTACCGGAGGACCGCAAGCTTTGCAGTATGTATTCGCGCAATTGCCGGCGGATTTTCCCGGAACCATTGTTGTTGTGCAACATATGCCGGAAGGCTTCACCGAAATGTTTGCCCGGCGTCTGGATGAAATCTGCGCGGTTGCGGTCAAGGAGGCGCAGTCGGGAGACGTGCTGCTGGCGGGGCGGGTGCTGATCTGTCCGGGCAGCCGGCATCTGAAGGTAAAACGCCTGCCGCTTGGAGACGTTGCGGTACTGAGCGATGAGCCGCGAGTCAACGGTCATCGTCCCTCGGCCGACGTGTTGTTCAAGAGCCTGGCCGACGAATTCGGGTCCAAAGGGGTGGCCGTCCTGATGACCGGAATGGGGGACGATGGGGCGTCGGGCCTGGGCGCGGTCAAAGCCGCGGGAGGAATGACGATCGCTCAGAGCGAGGAGTCCTGCGTGGTGTATGGCATGCCCAAAGCGGCCATTGAGCGCGGCTTCGCGGTCCGAGTGGTCGGGCTGGACGTCCTGGCCAACACCTTGCAGGCCCAGGCTATGGCAGATCGCAGAAATGGATTTGGGAACGAGCCCGGTGAAGGCGGCAAAGGCACTGGCGCCGGACGTGATTAGTTTTGTACTGAGGATTCGGTCCGTTTTTTTGCAGATAACGCAGGAGGATTTATGGAGCAGTTTGCATCGTTAAAACGCAGCAAGGACGGTCAACCGGTTCGCTTCCTGGTGGTGGACGATTCCGTCTTCGCCCGCAAGAACCTGGCTCGTATCGTCGAAACCTTTGGCGGCCAGGTGGCTGGCGAAGCCGGCGATGGCATGACCGCCATCACCGAATACGACCGTACCAATCCCGATATCGTGCTCATGGACATCACCATGCCGCAGATGGAAGGGATCGAGGCGGCCGAAAAGATCGTGGCCCAGCATCCTGAGGCGCGCATCGTCATGGTGTCTTCCGTGGGCTATCAGGAAAACATCGTGGCCGCGCTACAGCGTGGAGCTCGTCACTTTGTACAGAAACCGGTCAAGCCAGAAGTTCTGTATGAAGTGATCAAGTACGTGCTGGGCGAGGATGGGTCCGTGGCCAATGCCGCCGGCGCGGGAGCCTGATTTATGAAGATGGAGTTGATCCAACCGTTCATCAACGCGGCGGACGCCGTCCTGGCCCAGGGCCTACAGTCTCCCATGTCCATTGGGAACTTGAGCATGGAGCAGGAGGCTTATCGGCGCAAAGGAGTGGCCGCCCTTGTCGCGATCACCGGCGACATCGAGGGTCGAATTGTGTTCGACCTCGATCCCGAGACCGCCGTGCGTGTAGCCAGCCACTTTGCCGGCGCGGAACTGCCCGAGTCCGATGACCTGATACGGGAAACAGTCTGTGAGTTGGCCAATCAAGTGACGGGAAACGCCGTCACCGCCCTGAATGACCAGGGCTTCCATTTCCGCGTACATCCTCCGGTCCTGCATACCTCCGAACACGGTCCCACCAACACTGAAGATACCGAAGCTCTGGTCATCTGCTGCGAAACCGCCAGCGGAAGCGTGTTCATGAACATCGCGTTACGCTACAACGTCGAGTTGCCGGGCGAATTGGCAGCAGCGGCCGGGGAATAGCGGACCTCGGACTTCGGACCTCAGACCCCGGACCTCAGACTGAGCATCATGCGACTTGTTCTTGCCGAGGTCCGACGCCCGCTCACGGTCCTGCCAGAACGAACACGGGATTTTGCGGCAAGGCATTGCCGCCGTTGCGTGGAGTGACGGTGCTTAACGGAGCGGGCATGTCGAGAACCGGAGTGTCATCAGAAGAGCGAATGACTACGGTGCTCCCCGAATCGCACTTTCCAGCAAATACCTTTGAACTATCGGCCGAAGCGGCGGCAGAAAAGCGGAAGCGCACTCCGCCCAGCACGCCCGCCGGGACGCCCAGGCCACCGGTGTCGCAACCGGTCGGGGTCGCTGTCAAGACCTCGACCACGACGGTTCCAGTCCCACTCTGACTGCTCGCCTTGGTCCCGGTGCCGCTTACGACCGTGAAGGTTCCAGCGTTTACCGCGGTCAGCGTAAATGTTCCGTTGTTCCCCGCGTCTGCCATGCCCGAGACCACCATTTCCATTCCCGGGCGGAGAGCAGGACCGGAAGTGGAAGTGTAGGTGTAGGTAGTGTTGGAACCGCTTTGCGCCGCCGCCGTAATGTCAATCGTAGGCTCAAGAGGAATCGTCTTCCGGACGCTGCCGTCGCTGGCGTTGATGACCGTAACTTCCGAGCTGATGCAAAGTTGCGTATCCAAAGGATCAGAAGTGCAGGGTGGGATCTTTGTGGAACTCACCGCGTAAACCCGGCTGCCATCCGGCAGCACGGCCACGGTAACCGGGCCGGAGGCAACGGGGGTCGCAAACAGGACAGTGGGCGGATCCGACGAAACATTCAAAGCGGTCACGGTGTTGGCGGTCGGATTGGTGATGTAGAGGCGATTCAGCTTGCCGTCATACGCCATGTAGTTCGTGCCTACGCCGACCGGCACCGAGCTCAGCAATGTGTCGGTCGCAGTGTCGATTGTGGAAACCGTGCCGCTCCCGCTGTTGAGCACGTAGATCCTCGCACTGTCGGAGCGTGCCACCGCCCAGACCGGAGTGGTCCCGGTGAGGACGGCCGGAGTTACAGTCCGGTCCACCAGGGTGATGGGGGTCACGCTGTCGTCGCCCTGGTTGACTGCATAAAGCTTCTTCTGATCCGGAGTTTCCGCCAAAGCGACCGGATGAGTGCCCACTGTAATCAGCGGGTTTAGCACAACGTTGGTGGTAGTGGAGATCGCAGCGACCGTTCCAGTCCCGAAATTGGCGACGTAAACCGTGCCGCCTTCCGTGGTATGGACAAATACCGGGTTCGAGCCTGCCGGAAGAGATGTCGTCGTCACTGACGTGGCCGTCGATCCAGGGGTCGGGGAATAGGAAGAAACCGAATCTTCGCGCGTATTCACGGCGTAGACCCGAGCGCCGTTCGGGATCAGCGTGGCGTGGGCGGGCCCCAGCCCGAGTTGGGCGATGCCGATGTTGGTGTCCCCGGAAACATCCAGACGGCTGCTGGCGCCCGGGTCATTCGCACCGTTGACGCTAAACACCAGAACGAAGTGAACGGCCTGGGGATCGGGCGGAGGCGCGACAATCGGAACGGCCACGGGACGGTATTGGTCTCCGCAGCTGACGCAAATCAGGCCAAGAATCAGAACGCCCAGCAAGCGGGCCGCACTCCAAAAATTCATCCGCACCCCAGCAGAACCGTCCATGAAAGAGTTCCCATTTTAATGGTTGGTGGGAATATGCGCCAGCGAGCCTGTGTGGGGGCTTCGGCTGAATTTGAAATTCAACCACAACCCGTGTGGGGCGGACACTCTTGTCCGCCGCTTTTGAGGTTGATTCTCAGGTGGAGGCTATTGGTTGCTCAGAGGCCCGAATGAATTTCGAATCGGCAAAATCCAGGGCAAAAGCGGCGAACAAGAGTGTCCGCCCCACAACGGGCGTTTATGCCTTCCCTCTCGACCGCTTTCCAACCGCTTCCCGCGCGGGCGCCGCTGGCTTCTTTTTTCCTTCCATCTCGGCCAGGCTTTGTTTGAGGGCAGCCATCAGGTCCACAACCGGGGCCAGCTTTTTCGGTTTTTCCACTTCCGCGATCTTGCCGCCTTCCAGTTTGGTCTCAATAAGCTTTTTCACATTCTCCTGGAAAGTGTCGTGGTACTTTTCCGGGTCCCATTCGGCGGCCAGGGCCTCGATCAACTGGTGAGCGACTTTGACTTCTGCATCTTTCAGTTCGACATCGGGTGCGCCGAAGCCTTCCACCTGGCGAACTTCTTCCGCGTAGTACATGGTGTGGAGCATGAGTCCGCCTGAATGCGGGCGCAGAAACACGGTGTACTCGCGGTTGTGCATGGTCAGCTTGGCGATGGCGACGTACTCGCTTTCTTCCAGGGCCTTGGTCAGCAATCCGTATGGCCTGCGCCCCGCCTCTTCCGGCAACATGTAGTATGACGACTCGAAAAACACGGGATCGACTGCGCTGGATTTCACGAATTCCAGGATCTCCATGGTTTTCGCGGTTTGCGGCTCGATCTTCTTGATCTCATCGGGCTCGATCACTACGTATTCGTCCTTGCGGAATTCATAGCCCTTTACGATTTCGCTGCGCTCCACCACCCGATTGTCGGCGGGACAATAATATTGCTGCTTGACTCGCTGCAGGTCGTCGCGATGCAACATGTTGAAGGAGATGCCGCTGCTGCGCGCGCCGGAGAAAAGACGCACCGGCATGGAGATCAAGCCGAAAGTTAGATATCCCGACCAAACCGAGGCTGCCATAAGTTCACCCCGAACCGGAAAAGGCGCTAGCGTACTGCAGTTTAGACTACGCAGGAGACTTTGATGCAATCCGTAAATGCTGGTAATCCGAAGACCAAGCCCTATCTGTAGCACTGCCAGAGGAGCGAAGCTATATCTTGTGGATGGCCCGGGTTCAGTTACGGACTGGCACCATTTATCGTGACCGATGTGTATGCCCTCTCCCGAATTAGCGATCTGACCGGCTTCCAGGGGCGCTGGGTCATTGGAGGTCTGCTCACTCTCGCCTTCGCCATGCTCGCCCGCCGAATGCGCGGAGTCACGAACTCGGGCGCGCTGGTGGGAGCAGTCAGCTGCTTTGTGCTCTACCTGTGCGGCGGTCCGGGGGCTTTTGCCG
>Ga0075015_100000741_pt1 | contig 11668 bp, 19 predicted proteins | sample AleBraG_ABR_2013_FD_71476 | JGI IMG/M metagenome (GOLD analysis project Ga0075015, IMG submission 71476) | Freshwater sediment microbial communities in response to fracking from Pennsylvania, USA - Alex Branch Run_MetaG_ABR_2013 | ecosystem: Environmental > Aquatic > Freshwater > Creek >...
AGTGTCGTTATGAACGCGGCAAGCTGAGGCCCTGTGTCTACTATTGCCTGTTTGGATTACTGAGTGTTTCGGGCCTACGCTTGGGCGAAGCATGCAACCTTGAGCTTCAAGATGTGGATCTGAAGGCGGCGGTGTTGACGATCCGCGGCGCCAAGTTCGGCAAAGAGCGACTTGTTCCTTTGCATCGCTCGACCTGCGCAGTGCTTGCGAAGTACATTGCCAAGCGCCGGCGTCACTGGGCGGGACGAGCAGTGTCTTCCTACCTATTCGTCTCCAGTTGGGGCAACCGTTTGGATAGTGGTGACATTCATCGCACCTTCTACACGTTGTCGAGACAGATCGGCTTGCGCGGCCAATCGGACCGATATGGACCGCGCATCCATGACCTTCGTCATCGCTTTGCGACGATGACACTTTTGCGATGGTACCGCTCCGGCGAAGACGTCGAGCGGCGATTGCCATTCCTGTCCGCCTATCTTGGCCATGTCCACGTCAGCGACACGTTTTGGTATCTCAGTGCTTGGCCCGAGTTGATGCAGCAGGCAATGGCCCGTCTCGAACGTTGCTGGGAGGGCCAGTCATGAGAACCGATACTGCCAGCTTCGCTCCTCTGTTGGAACGCTTTTTCACCCAACGCCTCATGCAGCAACGGCAGGCGAGTCCACATACAATCAGTTCGTACCGCAGATACGTTTCGCATGCTGCTGACGTTCGTGCAACAACAGTTGCACACGCCGCCTGCACGGCTTGCACTGCAGGCGATCGACGCGCCCTTGATCGTTCGGTTTCTCGATTGGCTGGAGAAGCATCGGAGTCTGAGTGCACGCAGCCGGAACCTGCGCCTTACTGCCATCCACTCCTTTTTTCGGTATGTGGCGTTCGAAGCGCCGGCCCACGCTGCCCAGATCCAACGCGTGCTGGCTATTCCCAGCAAGCGCTTTACACGGACCCAGGTGCACTTCCTCACACGTGCGGAGGTCAAGTCGTTGCTCGCTGCGCCCGATCAACGCACATGGTTCGGACGGCGCGATCACGCATTTCTCCTGGTGGCGGCACAGACCGGACTCCGTCAGTCGGAAATGACCAGCTTGACACGCAATGATGTCGCCATCGGTCCAGGCGCTCATGTTCGTGTGATTGGGAAAAGCCGAAAGGAACGGTGTGTGCCACTTGCCAAAGCCACTGTGGCAGTGTTGAAGACCTGGCTTCGCGAGCCGCCGCGCGGGGACGGCCAGGTTCTGTTTCCCAACCTCCGCGGCACACCTCTGAGCCCCGACGCCGTGCATTACCTGCTGCTCCGCCATGCGAGGGCGGCCGCTAAGGCCTGTCCATCCTTAGAAGGGAAACGCGTCACTGTTCACGTCCTTCGACACACCATGGCTCTCGACCTGCTGCAAGGCGGCGTGGATCGCTCTGTCATCGCGCTGTGGCTTGGTCACGAATCGGTAGAAACAACTCAAATTTATCTTGAAGCCACTCTGGCGATGAAAGAAAAGGCGCTCGAAAAAACAGAACCGCTGAAGAGCAAGTTCTGCCGTTATCGCCCGGGGGATCAACTCCTTGGCTTCCTCAATAACCTGTAGAGACCAGAACTATGTCGAGTGGTTGACCAGTCCATCTCCGCTTGGATCAGGAAACACCGGTCTGAGCGCAATTGTCTCCTCCATCACTCGGCATAGTTCGACACGCGGAATAGTGTCTGAATGTCTGGGGTGTGCCCCGATCTGTTGGAATTTTCTCTTCGGATAAGGCGACCCACAGGTAATCAGTTGTCGATCAACGGATCTGCCTACCCGCACATGGACCGGGCGCGGGCCTTTGGCCGAAAGTTCCCAAAACCCTCACCGGAAAACTGCATGGGCTGCATGTTTTGCCTCTTCTACGGCTCTGGCACGTCCCTAACTTCGCCGAAACCAGAGCCTTTTCCCGCTACACCGGCCTGTAGCGTCAGAAAGCTGCCCTGAAAAATTATGCCCCTCAGACGTGGCCCTATTCCTTCGCATGTAGGGCGGATGCGATCCTGCACATGGGGGAGGGACAGGCTACGAGCTTATCTAGAATTGTGCTGGACTCTAGTGAAGAAGGTCCAACGTGTTGTCGCCGTCGTCGACAAAGATGACGCCTTTCCCGTCGAGAGTGATGGCGAGACCGAAGAGAGTACCGGCTCCCGCTCCACTGGTATCGATGTTCTTAACCGTGACCTGGGAACCACCAGGGGTGGTTTCGACAATGTTGCCGTCCCCAGCGTTGACCGACAGAATATCGCCATTAGGAGCGATGGCCACACCAAGCGGCTGGTTCAAGTTTGCACTCATGGAGACGGTGTGACCCGTCCCGGCGCTGGTGAAGCGGAAGACTGCGTTCGGAATCGCGGCAATGCGGTTGAGGAGGGTATCGGCTACGTAGAGCGTGCCATTGGACGCCAATCCCAGACCTGTCGGCCCAATGACCAGGGCAGCAGGATCGGTGCGCTCTTCGAAGCCGGAGCCGATGATGGTTCGCAGGATTTCGCGCGGCATGCGCCCTTCATCACCATTCTCTTGCTCAGGGACGGCCAGTACGATTCGTACTACGGTCCCTCTATTGACCACATTGCCGCTGGCGGCTATCGTGCCGTTCAGCACATTGGTGACGAATAGTTCGGCAAAGTCTCCCAGATCGAGGGCGGTCATATCCCAGGGTCCGTTGATGCGCGCGCCGAACCGGGTTCTCGAGAAGGTTTCCACGACGTTGCCCTGGTTGTTCAAAACCAGCAGGCAGCCGGCATTGGCGGTGGCCGAAGTTCCGTCTGTCGTGGGGAGGCTGCCCACGATCACCCAGCCGTTGCGCAGCACGGCCAAAGCTGTGGTCAGGCCTACCCCGCCGGGACACGGGCCGGGCAGGTTCGCAGCGTTAATCTGGGCGAAAACGCTGAGTGTGCCGTTGGGTGCAATGTCCACGATGGTGGTGCCCGTTCCCTGCAGATTGTGGCTGTTGTTAAAGTTGCTGACCAGGACGTGGCCCAGCATCAGCTTTCCGGAACTGCGCGGCACGACGGCAACACCATAAGGATTCACATCCCCATTTGCGGGAACGGTAAATGGACCTGGCGTCACATTAAGCGGCCCGATGAACGAGCTGGCACTCGCGAGCGCTGGCAGTAATGCGAGTGCGAGACCAATCGAACAAAGACATCTGCAAAGTCTGAAAGTGTTCATATCTTCCCCTCCTGGGAGACGATGTCGTCGCAGAGCTCACAACGATCCTGTTTCTAGCAGGATCGGTTTGAATGTGTTCCCCGTTGGCATGGCGGGAAAAACCAAGAAATTCTATGACCCGCGGCGCCAGCGTGTGTCACCGATTTGTAAAATCGCGGTAGCAAATCGGTGACAACTGAGTCGCTGGGGGCCCTACGGTCGGAACCTGCGCGGCACGTTGCAAAGGATGCGACGATTCTGGATGCACTGCCGGCAAAACCGGAAACTGTGCGGTTGTTGGCGAAAATCCCGATTGCGCTCATCGACAAATTCCGCGGGCCGCTCAGTCGAATGACTCTTCCGGTAGATCGTTCGCTCCGCGGATCATTCATGACCCTCCAGGTTTCAAGCCACTTCGTCGACTTTGGCCAGAAGCCTGGCGTAGGAGCGAATAGACTGCAGCTTGTCTTCCCCAAGACCCTGAAGTTCATCCTCACTAAGGCGCCCTTCTCGGACCAGCCTCCCGAACACATCAGTCAGAACCGAGTATCGATAGTCGTATGTGCGATCGATCCTCTTGCGGCTCTCGGTCAGATAGTGCTCCAAGTCCCAGAGATCGGGCGGTTGTTCGATCTTGCCGGCCATGTCCTTTGCCCTCCGGATGACACTCCGAAATTCCCGAACCAGAGCGAGCTCATAAGCTTTGCGAGCGATTTGTTTTTCAGCGTGTGACCACTTGAGATGGCGCACCATGTCCTGGACATCTCGACTTTCCGGACCGGGTAAGCTGGCCATAAATGTTTCTCCTCGGACGCATTTTACTGCGTGGCACGGGTTCATTCCTGCAGATTTTGCCGATGCGATGATCGTCTCGGCGAGGTAGCCACGAGAGCCTTTGTGAGCTAGGATCTGCCTGTTCCGCCTGAGTTCGTCAGGGGAATACACGAGCGCCTTCCGTGCGGGCTGCAATGGAGGAAACTCGTGGAACTATATAAGAAGAGGGATTCGAGATATTACTGGTACGACTTCAAATTGCGCGGCAAGCGATACCGAAGTTCTACCAAAGAGACCAACAAGAAGAGAGCCGGGAAGATTGCCGCTTTGAGGCTCTCCCAAGCCATGGGAGGAACCGGTCCGTTGGACCGGAAGGCTCCCAGCCTGCAGGGGTTCTCGACTCGGTTTGAAAACCGCGCTCGGCTTTCTTGACGAGCCGGGGCCGAAGTGTTTTGTCTTCTCTTCCACATTCTCATAGTGCCAGTGCCTTCCGCTCGCGCCGCTGTCAAGGGTCGAGATCGCTGGCGCGAACTCGCTCCGCTACGGCAATGCAAGAATGCATCTGGCGGGAGACACCCATCGTGGGGCCTGCCGCCCAAGTAGCGCACGCTTCTGCTACGGCTGCCACGTCCGGTGCGTGTCCGAAAATGACAGAATGGGGTGCGCATTAAGGTGACACCCAAGACACCACGGAACTGCTGGCGGCCTTAGAGGCGGAATCTGAACACGGTGAATAACGGTATAATCGTTGCGTGGCTGACCATGTGATCCACATCTCGGAAGCGGAAGCCGCCAGCGACTTCGCTGGGCTGCTGGCACGGGTGCGCGCGGGTGCGGAAATCGTGATCGAGAGTGGCAAGCTGCCTGTGGCGGTGATCCATGCGCCAGTTCCGCCGCGCCGGTCCATCTCCGAGTGCATCGCGCTGCTGCCCGAGGACTCGACGGCGACCATCGACGCTGACTTCGCCAGGGATGTGGAGGCAACTGTCGAAAGTCATCGCGAGCCACTCGAACCACCGTCATGGGACTAATCCTCGATTCCAGTGTGCTGATCACAGTGAAGGCAGAACGCGCGGCAGATGCTTGCCGCCATCTCCGGCAAGGCGGGGAATACCGATATCGCGATCTCCGTGGTCACTTTTATCGAACTGGCCCATGGCGCAGCCCGTGCTGACACGTCGCAGCGAAAGGAGAAGTGGCAGCAGTTCATCCAGGAGCTGCTCACGGCCCCACAAGGGAATCTGACTTTGGAAGGGTTTCATGCCATGCTCAATGCGCTGTCAGCAGGTTCCGAGGGATTGCCGAATCTTCCGACCGAGAGCTTCACGCGCGAGAGTTTCTATGAGGATCGCGCCTAAATGACAGGCACACCATACCTGGTTGACAGCAACGTCCTTCTTCGCTGGGTAAAGCCGGATGATCGCGATTATCCCCTCGTAGTCTCCGCGATTGATGCCACTCTCCAGCGCGGTGCTGTGTTCTGCTATACGTCACAGAACGTTGCTGAATTCTGGAACACTTGTACTCGTCCACTTAACCGCAATGGGTATCTACATCACGCACGGTCATAGCGACCACTATTTTGGGCTAACGACGTTACTCCAGAATTTTTCAAGCGCGAAAGCAGTGGCACTGCCTTCGGTCGCAAACGCCATCGATCCGACTGGGCAATCTTTGTCCTCGGTGGCGAGAGCGAAAGCCATGTTCGGCGACCAAATCCCTGATACCCCGATCCGCCCTCAAGCGATGGACACCGAACGTATCGACCTCGAAGGGCACGATTTGTTTGCCATAGAGATCGGGAAGTCGGACGCCGAGATTTCAACCATTCTCCACGTTCCTTCACTCAAAGCGGTGGTGACGGGTGACATCGCCTACAACGACGTTCACGTCAATGTTGCTGCAACCGACAGGAAACAGCGGCAGGAGTGGATCAAGGCTCTCGACAAGATCGCCGAACTCGATCCTGCCGTGGTGGTTGCCGGGCACAAGAGACCGGGTTCGGAGGATCACTCGATCATCTTGGAGCAAACCAAAGAATACCTGCAGATTTTGACCGCTGTTTGTACGCAAGTTCTTCAGCCGAGGAGCTTATCCACTCCATGCTCCAGTTGCACGGTGGTCGGATGAATGTGACGACATTGTGGAACGCCGCCCACATCGTGTTCGCCGCTGAACGAACTGCCGCGTAGTTGGCAAGTCCGGAAAGGGCTCTGAGTAGCGAAGTGACTTTAACGCGGAGCCGGGATTCGCTACCCTTCTGTCATAATCTCTCTCCGTCAAGAGCCGTTCCGAAGGAGGGTTCCATGCCTAAGGTCAAAGCAAACAACATCACCATGAACTATGAGCAGCAAGGAACTGGCGAGCCCCTCATTCTCATTCCTTACTTGACCGCCGATCACGCCTGTTACGCCTTTCAGGTGGCGGAATACGCCAAGCACTTTACCTGCATCTCGCTCGACCTCCGAGGTACTGGCGAAACCGACAAACCGGAAGGTGCCTACACCACTGAGCTTCTTGCCGACGACGTTGCTGCCTTCATGCAGGCGCTGCGCATCTCAAAGGCGCATGTTTCTGGTCTATCCCTTGGCGCGGCAATTGGCATGTGGCTGGCGGCGAAGTACCCCCAAACCGTCACGTCTTTATCGCTGCATAGTGGTTGGCCGAAGACCGACCCGTTCCTAAGAACCATTGTCGAGGGTTTGCAGGTAATGGCTAAAGCGATGGGGAGTGTTCCAGAAATGGTGATTCTTGCACTTTTCCCATGGTGCTTGACACCTGAACTGTATGCCGCCAAGCCAGATTATATCCAGTCATTGGCAGACTTTGTGCGGAGCCGACCAGCGCAGACGGTGCCGAGTTTCATGCAGCAATCGAATGCCGTCATAGCTCACGATGCCGAGGCTCAACTCAGTCGGATCAAAGCTCCAACTCTCATAACTTTCGGGCGGCACGACATTGCCACTTCCACTCGCTTTGCGGATCGCATGAAGGAAAAAATCTCCAATTCCGAGCTACTGATTTGTGAAGGGTGTGCCCACGCACCAATCTACGAGAATGTCACGGATTTCAACGACAAAACCTTGCAATTTCTGAAGTGCCACGCTGGGTAATGCCAAGAGGTACTTCAATCTTCTGCAAACGATGACGAGGAATGCTCGCGACCCGTGGAGATCGCCCAGATTCAGAATCGGCTATTCTCTTAGCACATGACCAATGACGAACGCATGCAGCGAGAGTCCAATCTGATCGCGACCATCAGAAAAAGGCTTCCAGAGTTCGCGAAAGCATGCGCGAATGACACCGAACTTGTGTTGCTTCACCAAGACGCTTTTGCCGCCGACTACCAAGAAGACGAATACACGCTCCTCGGCATGGCCATTAAGTACGCAGGTCTCCGTGGGAAAGAAGTGCGCGTAATCGGGAAGAACCGAAGCACTCTCGGCGAAGGCGGCACGATCCAGTGAACGCAATCGTCCGATTCGCATGTAGAGAAGAGGTGAGCACTCTTGCTGGTTCGGAGGTCTAGCTCTCCAATTCCCCTAGTCGAAGCACTGGGGACTCGGCTCGGCAACAGACGCCATACCGCCGCCAGAGCCGAAACCACGGGCTGTTTGCTTGTTTCTCATCGTGCCGCCGATTCGCAGCCGAGAGGTCTCTTGCGCTCAGCGGTCTCGTGTCGGGCACCCTCAACATGCGCTCTAACGACTCGATTTCGGCAATGGTTCTTTCAAGATTCATGCTGGCGTAAGCATTGGAGCGTCAGCTCTAACACGATGAGGTGCCGCAACTGTCAGTGCTCATCTTCCTCTAGCGGCTGCATCGTTCCGGCTACTCTTTCGCAGACGCCACCTCTGGCTTTGTAAACGTTGAGCATAACCGCTTTGAACGTATGCGGCTTGTCCTCTTCGTCGTAGCTCATGTCCATCGTCCCGCACTCGTATGCCATGTCGCCCGATGCCGAAGCCACGATCCGGTGATCCGACCATTGTAACGCCGACACCTGCTGCACTCTACGGTCGTCCCACCCCAAAAGCGACTGCGTGTTTATACTACGCTCGTCGGTCTCGACCGATTGGCGAACAGGAGCACGTATGGATGTGCTGATGGCAGTTAGAATCATCGCAATCGTCTGTGCCGGGTTGCTGGCGGGCATCTATTCTGGGTATCGGGCGGGTCCGCAGTTTGCCCTACGGAAGCTCAACTTGTCGAGTTTCGTCCAATTTCAGCAGGTCGTACACGTGCATTACGTCAAGTTCATGCCGCCCCTGACAATTGCCGCCCTTCTGACGGCACTTGCGTGGTTGGTGATGATCAGGTCACGGTGGGCGTCGCCGGAGTTCTGGCTTATCGCGGCGTCCACGTGCGGAATCGCGCTCATTGCTGTGATGACTCGCGCGGTAAACGTTCCCCTTAACAATCGGCTCATGACTTGGGACATCGCTGCTCCGCCGAGCAATCTGAGGGAGATGTGGGCACCTTGGGATCGCGTGAACACGATCCGCGCTTTGGTTTTGACGGCAGCCCTCATCTTGGAGGCTATCGCCTTGAGTCTCAGGACATGAGCAGAATCCATACAGAACGCCCCGACTCAGCCGATGTCGTTCTTCGACAAGAGCCAGACGAGGAAGAAGACGAAGAGGAAGACGAAGGCGACGGCAAAGAAGATGACGATGATGACGACGACACGACCGACGACGGCCACTCAGAGTGAGCGTGCCCCCTACTTATTTCGGCGGGTGAAGGATGAAGAGCGAACATTTCGTCAAGGTAGTCGAGGCGGCCCTCGACTCGCTCCCACAAGAATTTCGCAGTCGCATTCAGAATGTTGCGGTTCTGGTGTGCCGCCGACCAGCCATCACCGCATTCGGGACAGCCAAGGCGGCTGCTTCTGGGTGTCTTCCATGGTGCCCACGACCAAGAAAAGCATATTCAAACTACCGTCGGGACCCGACCACATCGTGCTTTATCAGAAGAACAGTGAAGCGGTCTGTTCCACGAGACCGAAGTCCGCGAACAAATCCGCCTGACGGTCATCCATGAACTGGGCCACTATTTCGGGCTGGATGAGGAACAACTGAAGGACGTTTAGCTAAGAAATGGCTGGACTACTGGTTCTTCAGAGCGAGAGCTTATGGAATCTAATGTGGCTGTGCGGCTGACGAGAGTGGCGGCTAGGCAGACCGTGACCCTGACGCATTACGGTCGCAAGACCGGAAAGCCCCATGAAGTCACGATCTGGTTCGTGGTGGACGGCGACAAGGTCAATATCGGAACCGCCAACCTGAATCGCCAGTGGGTGCGCAACGTGCAAAAGACGCCGCAAGTCAGACTGTCCATTGGTGGTGAGACTTTCGAGGGCAACGCTCGTTTTCTCACCGAGCGCGCCGAGCACGAACGGGCGATGGCTGCGATTCGACGGAAGTACTGGATGTTTCGACCCCTAATTGCGGTTGGGCGGGTTCTCACCGCTATCGGCGTGATGCGCGACAATACGGGATCGTTCGAGGTGACGTTGGCTGGGTAGAGAAGAGCTGTGTCAAGCTGAGTGCAGAGTCCAGCAGAAACAGCAGAGCGGATCAGACGGATATTCAGCGTGCGAACAAAGAACGTTGCAGCTACAGAGATCGCGCAGAAGTTTGTAAAGGCCGTCAATGCACATGACACGGACGGCTTGACAAAGCTGATGTCCAGCGACCATGTATTCGTTGATTCGCTGGGGAACAGGCTCCCGGCTTCCGCCATGGGGAGTGGATGGCAAGAATACTTCGCGATGGTGCCCGACTATTGGATCAAGGTCGATCAGATCGTCTCAGAAGGAAATGCAGTCATTCTCTTCGGCAGCGCCGGAGGGACGTTCGTCCCGAAGGGCGGGGTGATGAAACCCGAAAACAAATGGGAGACCCCATCCGTGTGGCGAGCACTTGTCAAAGAAGGAAGAGTCGCCGAGTGGCGTGTGTATTGCGACAACGAGCCGATAAGAGAAAAAATGAGAGCCGCTGCGTCGTAAAGGACAATCGATGAAAACGGAGGACTCCATGGCGATGGTCGTTGCCCCACCCGATCTTTCCGCAAGACCATTTCGCCTGACGGTGTTACGCACGATGACGGCACCGCCCGACGCGCTGTTCCGAGCATGGACGGAACAGTTCGACCGCTGGTTTGCCGCACCCGGTTCGGTGTTGATGAAAGGCAAAATCAACACCGCCTTCTATTTCGAAACGCATTTTGAAGGAAGGCGACATCCGCATTACGGGAGGTTCCTCCGGCTCGAACGCGACAGGCTAGTTGAACTGACATGGCTCACCGCCGAAACAAAAGGGGCGGAGACGGTGGTCACGGTCGAATTTGCGGCTCAAGACGCGGGGACGCAACTCCGACTTACGCATGCTGGTTTTCCAGACGAGGAATCGAGGAAACAGCACGACGAAGCGTGGCCGAAGGTACTGGCACATCTCGATCAACGCTTGACGGAACACACCTGATCAACCGCGATCTTAGGCGGGAGCGAAGCCCGCTCCAGACCCGTTGAACTGGCACAGATTCAGGATAGACTCTTCTCGTAGCAGGACTGTGGGCTCGCCGCGATGTCATTTCAAAAGCTGCAATGGCTTTTTCCGATCGCCGTCACCTTGCACAACTCTGAAGAAGCGATCTGGTTCCCGGCGTGGTGGCTCCGTCACGCCGAGGACATTCCTACACACCCCGCCCCCGGAGTCGCTCGCTACACGCTTGCTATGCTAACAGCCGCCGCCTTCGTGGTGACGTACCTCAGTGAGCGGAAGGGCAAAGAAACTGTCTGGGCTTACCTGATGTTCGGGTACATGGTCGCGATGCTCGCGAACGTCTTTATCCCCCACATTCCAGCGTCCTTGGTGTTCCGCTCATACACTCCGGGTGTGGTGACAGCGGTTTTGATCAACGTTCCAGTGATGGGCTTTCTCTCGATCCGGGCAGTACGGGAAGGCTGGGTGTCGGGTCGGAAGGCGGTACTGTTCGGAGTGGCAGTGCCCCTCGCAATCGCTGGTACGATTTCGATGCTGCTCCTTATCCACTAAGATGTCCGTGGAGGCTCCCACGGCGACCTTGAACTGCTAGTATTTTCTGGCGAGGACGCGGGACAAGGGAGGCACTATGGCGTCGCTGCTGAATCTAGGGCGAACGGATCGCGGCTTGCGCATGGCACTGGGTGTCGGGCTCGGAATCGCGGGAATCCTCGTCAATGGTCATCCTCACGTTGGGCGTGCGCTCGGAATCGCCGGGGCGCTCGTGATTCTCAGCGGTGCCTGCGGGACGTGACTTGCCTATCGCGTGCTCGGGCTGAGCACCAAGAAGCGGAATGCTCTGCCGATTGAGAAAAACCACTGAGATACTGAAGAAATACGGAGCCATCAAGTGAAGGAGAGCGAACTGAAATCCCGCCTCGCCCGCTACCGCCAGATCAAGCTCAGCGTGATCGGCAGGAAGTCAGGGCGGACAATCTCGATCCCCGTTTGGTTCGTGATGGAAAACGAGAAGCTTTACCTCCTGCCCGTGCAGGGCTCGGACACGCAGTGGTACAAGAACGTGCTCAGGAATCCGCAGATTCGCATTGATGTGCGGGGCGCGGAGGCGGGGTTCCAATCTGTCCCTGTGACCGATGCCAAAGCTGTGAAATCGGTGATCGAGAAGTTCCGGGGAAAGTACGGTGCAGGGGACGTTAAGAAATACTATTCGAA
>Ga0075015_100000742_pt1 | contig 11647 bp, 11 predicted proteins | sample AleBraG_ABR_2013_FD_71476 | JGI IMG/M metagenome (GOLD analysis project Ga0075015, IMG submission 71476) | Freshwater sediment microbial communities in response to fracking from Pennsylvania, USA - Alex Branch Run_MetaG_ABR_2013 | ecosystem: Environmental > Aquatic > Freshwater > Creek >...
CGCCGCCGCCCATCCAGCCACCACCGCCGGCGTCACCCCCGCCGCCGAACCAGCCGCCGCTGTTGTTGCTCGTGTCGTAGACGTTGTTGACCACCGTGGTCTGACCGCCGCCGAGCAGGGTGCCGATCATCATCGCGGGCAGGATGTTGCCGTAGGCGTTGTAGTACCCGCCGGCGTAGGGCTGGTACTGCGGGCCGGCCATCCAGTACGGCACGCGCTGCCCCGCGGCTCCGACCGGCACCTCGCGGGCGGCGGGAGTGCGCCCGTCGGCGATCGCCACGGCGCAGGCCTGGCAGACCGGCACGGAGCGCTCGGCCCCACCCTCCGGGGCCCACATGACGTCCTGGACGCTCGGCCCGTGACGGGGGTCGATGAAGCACGGAGCGCGGCGGACCGGCACCGGGGTCCCGTTGATCCGGGCGGTGGCGCAGGCGAGGTAGTAGCGGCCGTCCTCGAGCGACTGGGTGACGAGCGCGGCCTCCTGCGGCGAGCGCATGCCGTCCGCGCGCATCTTGGCGCTGTCGTACGCCGCCAGTGCTGCCGTGAGCTCGGCGCGGCCCGCGTCGCCGAGCCGCCCGTCGGTCGCGTCGACCGCGGTGGCCTGCTCGCCGAACTCGGTGACCTCCTCGTCCACCACCGTGCGCACGGCGGCCAGCTGCTCGGCGTTGCGCCTGCGGCTCGACCGTGACGCGGCGGCGCCGAGGCCCACGACGACGGCGGTGCCGATGCCAGCGACCAGCAGGACAGGAGCGAGGCTCAGGCCGCCGGTGCCCGAGCCGGTGACGCCGGGGTCGATGCCCGGTCCGGTGACGCCACCGGTGGTGCTCGACCCTGCCGCGAGGTCGGTCACGCCGGCGATGAAGGCGTCGAGGATCGCGTTCGCTCCGTCCGCCTTGTGGTCGGCGACGGACTGGGTGGCGAGCTGGCCGACGGGGAACAGCCGGGAGTCGGCGTAGAACTGACGGCCCGCCACGACCGCGTAGGTCCCCTGCGTGCCGACCTTGGCGCCGAGCTCGTGGGTGTACTGCGAGATGGACAGCCCGCCGAGCGAGGCGGTGCTGATCACGGCCACGTAGAGGGGCGTGTTCGCGGCCTGCACGGCCGTGAGGAGACGCTCGTGGTCGCTGGGGGACACCTGCGCCTCGTTGCCTGCCTCGACGTAGACCGGGGAGCCCTGCAGCGCGGTCGCCACGGTGTCGAGCGGAACGGCGGCCGACGCCGCCGGGGCTGCGAGGACCAGCGCCGCGATGGCCAGGCCCAGGCCGAGGAGGGCACCCCGTCTGCGGGTCGGGCGACGTACCAGCACGGGTAGGACCGCGGGAGGTGCCATGCGCCTCACGCTACGCCAGCGCGCGCGGGGCCACGAACTGCCGTGAGTGATCCGGCTACACCTCGGGGAACGCGCGGTCAGTCCGTGATCTCGAGCAGGACCGTTCCGCTCGGCACGGTGGCGCCGACCTCGGCGGTGAGTCCTGTCACGGTGCCGGCCTTGTGCGCGGTGAGCGGCTGCTCCATCTTCATCGCCTCGAGCACGACGACGAGGTCGCCGGCCGCGACGAGCTGGCCCTCCTCGACGGCGACCTTGACGATCGTGCCCTGCATGGGGGCCGCGACGGAGTCCCCGGACGCAGCGCTTCCACCCTTCTTGGCACTGCGCTTCGGGGCCTTCTTCGGCCCGGCCGCGGCACCGCTGCCGTGACCGAGCGCGATACCCGCGGGGAGCACGACCTCGAGCCGCCTGCCGCCGACCTCGACGGTGAGCGACTGGCGCTCCTCGGGCTCCGAGACGTCCGACGCCACGCCGCCGTACGCCGGGATGTCGTTGACGAACTCGGTCTCGATCCAGCGCGTGTGGACTCGGAACGGGACGTTGTCAGCCGTCGCGAAGGCCGGGTCGCGCACGACGGCGCGGTGGAAGGTCAGCGCCGTGGCGATGCCCTCCACCTCGAACTCGTCGAGGGCGCGGCGCGAGCGCTCGAGGGCCTGCTCGCGGGTCGCTCCGGTGACGATGAGCTTGGCGAGGAGCGAGTCGAAGTTGCCACCGATGACGTCGCCGGCCTGGAAACCGGCGTCGAGGCGCACGCCAGGACCCGACGGAGGGTTCCACACGGTCAGGACGCCCGGGCCGGGCAGGAACGACCGGCCCGGGTCCTCGCCGTTGATGCGGAACTCGAAGGAGTGGCCGCGCAGCGGCGGGTCGTCGAAGCCGAGCGCCTCGCCGTCCGCGATGCGGAACTGCTCGCGCACGAGGTCGATCCCCGACACCTCCTCGGTGACGGGGTGCTCGACCTGGAGGCGGGTGTTGACCTCGAGGAAGGAGATCGTGCCGTCCACGCCGACGAGGAACTCGCAGGTGCCGGCGCCGTAGTATCCGGCCTCCTTGATGATCGCCTTGGAGGCCCGGTAGAGCTCGTCGAGCTGTGCCGTCGACAGGTACGGCGCAGGCGCCTCCTCGACCAGCTTCTGGTGGCGACGCTGCAGCGAGCAGTCGCGCGTGGAGACCACGACGACGTTGCCGTGCTGGTCGGCGAGCACCTGGGTCTCGACGTGGCGCGGGCTGTCGAGGTAACGCTCGACGAAGCACTCGCCGCGGCCGAACGCCGCGACGGCCTCGCGGACCGCGGAGTCGAAGAGCTCGGGGATCTCCTCGATCGTCCGCGCGACCTTGAGGCCGCGCCCGCCGCCGCCGAACGCCGCCTTGATGGCGATCGGGAGGCCGTGGGTGCGGGCGAACTCCTGGATCTCCTCGGCCGTCTCGACCGGGTCGGGTGTGCCCTCCACCTGCGGAGCACCGGCGCGCTGGGCGATGTGGCGCGCGGAGACCTTGTCGCCGAGCGAGCGGATGGCGTCCGGCGGCGGACCGATCCAGGTGAGGCCGGCGTCGGTGACGGCCTGCGCGAAGTCGGCGTTCTCGGACAGGAAGCCGTAGCCGGGGTGGACGGCGTCCGCGCCGGACTTGCGCGCGACATCGAGCAGCTTGTCGACGACGAGGTAGGTCTCGGCCGCGGTCGAGCCGCCGAGCGCGTAGGCCTCGTCGGCCGCCTTCACGTGCAGCGCGTCGCGATCGGGGTCGGCGTAGACGGCGACGCTGGTGATGCCGGCGTCACGGCAGGCCCGGGCCACCCGGATTGCGATCTCGCCTCGGTTGGCGATGAGAACCTTCGAGATGGTCATCGCGACTTCGCTCCTGACGCCGGGGACGGTGCGTGGTTCGAGCCGGGTGTGGGTCCCGCGGCCGCGCCACGGTTCACCCTGCCAGAACGGACCCCCTGCTCGCGGGTCGGGGGAGCCGTCCGCGACGGTGAGGCTGGCGACGTGGCCGAGGGGACGAGCTCGTGGAGCCGGTCGAGGCACCGGCGGGTGACGTCGTCGACCTCCGCGAGGGTGCGCGCGAGCTCGTCCTGACGGGCGGCGAGGTCGGCGCGGACGGCCTCGAGGGAGTCCAGCAGCCGACGGATCTGGCCGGCCTCGCCGGGCTCGGCGTCGTACATGTCGACGATCTCGCGGATCTCGGCCAGCGACATCCCGAACCGCTTGCCGCGCAGCGCGAGCACCAGGCGGGCCCGGTCGCGCGCGGTGTAGCGGCGCGCGGAGCCGGTGCCGATGCGGGCGGGCGTGACGATGCCGGCCTCCTCGTAGAAGCGCAGCGTCCGCGTGGTGACGCCGAGCTCCGCCGCCAGTCGCCCCACGGTGTAGCTCGGGAGGGTCGTCGGGTCGGGGCTGGTCACATGACCGAGTGTGGGGCTACCTTGACGTTCACGTCAACGTAAGGAAAGGCGGCTGCGATGAGCGAGGACGCGATCCGCGAGGCGCGCGCGGCGACGACGCGGGTGCCCGAGGCGGCGGCCGCGAAGCTCGCTGCGGCGGGCAAGCTGCTCCCGCGCGAGCGCATCGCCCTGCTCATGGACCCGGGGTCGTTCGTCGAGGACGGCCAGTTCGCGAACGCCCTCGCCAACGGGCTCCCCGCCGACGGGGTCGTCACCGGGCGCGGCACCGTCGACGGCCGCTCCGCGCTCGTGGTCGCGAACGACCCGACGGTGAAGGCGGGCTCGTGGGGTGCGCGCACGGTCGAGAAGATCGTGCGGGTCACCGAGGCGGCGCTGCGCGACGAGCTCCCGGTGTTCTGGTTCATCGACTCCGCCGGCGCCCGCATCACCGACCAGGTCGACCTGTTCCCGGGCCGTCGGGGCGCCGGGCGCATCTTCCACAACCAGGTCGCGCTGTCCGGGAAGGTCCCGCAGATCTGCTGCCTGTTCGGCCCGTCGGCCGCGGGCGGGGCGTACATCCCCGCCTTCTGCGACGTCGTGATCATGGTCGAGGGCAACGCCTCGATGTACCTCGGCAGCCCGCGCATGGCGGAGATGGTGGTGGGGGAGAAGGTCAGCCTCGAGGAGATGGGCGGCGCGCGCATGCACGCGACGGTCTCCGGTTGCGGCGACAACCTGGCGCACGACGACCACGATGCGATCGAGCAGGCCCGGCTCGTGTTCTCCTATCTCCCCGGTTCCTGGCGCCAGTCCCCGCCGGAGTACGCCGCGGAGCCGGCGGCACGGGAGTTCACCCCGGACCTCGTCCCGATGCCGGAGAGCAAGCCGTTCGACGTGCGCGAGGTGGTCGAGGCGCTCGTGGACCATGAGTCCTTCTTCGAGATCAAGCCGCTCTTCGCCGGCGAGCTCGTCACCGGGTTCGCCCGGCTCGAGGGCAAGGCGGTCGGGATCGTGGCGAACAACAGCGCCGTCCGAGGTGGCGTGCTGTTCGGCGACAGCGCCGACAAGGCCGCCAGGTTCATCTGGTGGTGCGACGCCTTCAACGTCCCGCTCGTCTATCTCGCCGACGTGCCGGGCTTCATGATCGGCTCGCACGTCGAGCGCGAGGGCATCATCCGCCACGGCGCGAAGATGATCACCGCGGTCAGCGAGGCGACGGTGCCGCAGGTGTCCGTCGTGCTGCGCAAGGCCTACGGCGCCGGGCTCTACGCCATGGCCGGCCCGGGGTTCGGCCCCGACGCCTGCCTCGCGCTGCCGACCGCGCGGATCGCGGTGATGGGCCCGGAGGCCGCCGTGAACGCGGTGTACGCCAACAAGATCGAGGCGATCGAGGACGTCGGCGAGCGGGCCGCCTTCGTCGCGGCTCGGCGCACCGAGTACGAGGCCGACGTCGACCTGCTGCGGCTCGCGAGCGACCTCGTGATCGACGCGATCGTCGAGCCCGGCGACCTCCGCCGCGAGATCGCTCTGCGTCTGTCGGCCGCCGCGGGCCGCGACCGGCACTTCTCCACGCGTCGGCACGGCGTACCGCCGGTCTGACCGCGGTCCTCGACCGTCGGGGGCGAGGCTCAGTCGGCCGGGGCGGCACCGACCTGGCGGCGCAGGAAGTGCTCGTCGAACGCTTCCCAGTCCTCGGCGATCGCGCCGTCCTCGAACCGGTAGATCGTGATCCCGGAGATCGTGACGTCGGCCGCCGTGGGACTCTCGCCGTACAGCGAGCCGGTGTGCCGTCCACGCCCGGTGAACCGCACGACGACCTCGTCGCCCTCGGACACGAGGTCGTCGACCTCGACGCGGAAGCCCTCCAGGCCGGAGCGGACCCACTCGGCCCCGCGGGCGAACTGGTCCGAGGTGAGCGAGAGGTCGTTCGCGTGGTGGCGGTAGTCCGCCGTGCAGAAGTCGGCGAGCTCGTCCCAGTCGCCGGCGTTGTACGTCGTGAGGTACTCGCGCAGGATCGCCTTGTTCACCTCGGACATCCGACCTCCCTGGTCGTCGTGCCTGTCTGTCACGGTAGTGACGGCGACGCTGCGAGGCTCGGTCGGCGACGAACGTCACAACGCGGGGCGGATACCGTGGCCACGTGATCACGACTCCTGGGCCCGACGAGCCCCGCGTCCGCTCCGTGAACCTCGCGCACGTGCGCCCCAACCCGTTCAAGTCGGCGTCCGAGACGGGTATCGACAAGCGGCCCGCCGACCATCCGGTGCGGGTGAGCGCGCCGGGGTCGAAGGACGGCGGTGCGGGCAGCGGGCTGGACGGGGACTTCATCGGCGACCGTTCCGCCCACGGCGGCGACGACCAGGCGGTCTACGCCTACGCCCGCGAGGACCTCGACCGCTGGCAGCGGCTGCTCGGGCGGGAGCTCACGGACGGCTCGTTCGGCGAGAACCTCACGACGCTCGGCGTCGACGTCACCGGCGCCCGCATCGGCGAGCGGTGGCGGATCGGCGAGGACCTCGTGCTCGAGGTGACCGACCCGCGTGTGCCGTGCGCCACGTTCCGCGGCTGGATCGACCGGCAGGGCTGGCTGCGCGAGTTCACCCTCGCGGCAGTGCCGGGGACCTACCTGCGGGTCGTGTCACCGGGCACGATCAGCTCCGGCGACGCCGTGACGGTGACGCGCCGGCCTGAGGCCGGCCCCACCGTCGCCGAGGTGTTCCGGACGATCATGCGGGTCTCCCCCGACGACCCGTCGCCGCTCGAGGACTGAGCCGAGCCGGTCAGCCGCGGTCGGCCCACAGGGAGGTCCAGGCGACGCCGACCTCGGCGAGCAGGTGGCGCAACAGCGGCAGCGACAGACCGACGACGTTCGCCGGGTCGCCGTCGACGCCTTCGACGAACGGTCCGCCGAGACCGTCGAGGGTGAACGCGCCGGCGACGTGCAACGGCTCGCCCGTCGCGACGTAGGCAGCGATCGTGTCGTCGTCGAGGTCGGCGAAGCGCACGAGCGTCGATGCCACCGACGTGACCTCGACGTCGAGGTCGCGGGACGCGCCCAGCCGCACCACGGCGTGCCCGGTGGCAGCACGCCGTCGCGTCCGCGCATCGCGTGCCAGCGCCGCACTGCCTCGTCGGCGTCGAGCGGCTTGCCGAGCGCGACTCCGTCGAGGTCGAGCACCGAGTCGCAGGCGACCACGACCGCGCCGGGCAGCTCGCGGCGCACGTCGTCGGCGACGGCCTCGGCCTTCGCGCCCGCGAGCGCCAAGCACACCTCGCCGGGCGAGGTGCGGCCTTGCGTCGCGAGCGCCGCCTCGAGTGCGGGCTCGTCGACGCCGCTCACCCGGATCACCGGCTCGACACCGGCGGCACGAAGCAGCGCGCGACGCGCTGGGGAGGCCGAGGCGAGGACGAGTGTGAGGGTCACGGGCGGCCGATCAGCGCGGGGCGAACGAGGCGCGCCAGCCGCCGGTCGTCAACGGCTGGCGCATCATCCGGTGCGGCGCCGACCAGGAGGACCGGGGCCGCTCGGCACCGGACTCGTCCCCCGCCGCCATCGCGGTCACGACCGCCACGAGGGCGGCGAGCTCGGCGGGGCTCGGCGTCCCGTGCACGACGCGCAGCACGAGACGTTCGACACTGACGTCCTGGTCGATCACAGCGGGATGTTCCCGTGCTTCTTGGGCGGAAGCGTGGCGCGCTTGGAGCGCAGCGCCCGCAGCGCACGGGTGATCTGCTCACGCGTCTCGCTCGGTCGGATGACGGCGTCGATGTAGCCGCGCTCCGCCGCGATGTAGGGGTTGGCGAGGGTGCGCTCGTAGTCGGCGATGAGCTCGGCGCGCTGCAGGTCGGGATCGTCGGACTTCGCGAGCTCGCGGCGGTACAGGATGTTGACAGCACCCTGGGCGCCCATCACCGCGATCTGGCCGGTGGGCCAGGCGAGGTTGACGTCGGCACCGAGGTGCTTGGAGCCCATGACGTCGTAGGCGCCGCCGTAGGCCTTGCGCGTGATGACGGTGACGAGCGGGACCGTGGCCTCGGCGTAGGCGTAGATGAGCTTGGCGCCGCGACGGATGATGCCGTTCCACTCCTGGTCGGTCCCGGGGAGGAATCCGGGGACGTCGACGAACGTGAGCACCGGGACGTTGAAGACGTCGCAGGTGCGGACGAACCGCGCGGCCTTCTCGGACGCCTCGATGTCGAGCGTGCCGGCGAACTGCATCGGCTGGTTGGCGACGATTCCGACCGATCGTCCCTCGACGCGGCCGAAGCCGACGATGATGTTGGGCGCCCAGAGCGGCTGGATCTCGAGGAAGTCCCCGTCGTCGAGCACGGTCTCGATGACGGTGTGCATGTCGTACGGCTGGTTCGGCGAGTCCGGCACGAGGGTGTCGAGGCCGAGGTCGGTCTCGGAGGGATCGAGGTCGACCTCGACGTCGAAGGCCGGGGCGTCGTCGAGGTTGTTGCTCGGGAGGAACCCGAGCAGCGCCTTGACGAACTCCACGCCCTCGTTCTCGTCGGCGGTCATGGCGTGGGCGACGCCGCTCTTGCTGTTGTGCGTGCGCGCACCGCCGAGCTCGTCGAACCCGACGTCCTCTCCGGTCACCGTCTTGATGACGTCGGGACCGGTGATGAACATGTGCGACGTCTTGTCGACCATGATCGTGAAGTCGGTGATGGCGGGGGAGTAGACCGCTCCGCCGGCGCACGGGCCCATGATCAGCGAGATCTGCGGGATGACGCCGGAGCACAGGACGTTGCGGCGGAAGATCTCGCCGTAGAGACCGAGGGAGACGACACCCTCCTGGATCCGCGCGCCGCCCGAGTCGTTGATCCCGATCATCGGGACGCCGGTCTTCATCGCGAGGTCCATGACCTTCACGATCTTCTCGCCGTAGACCTCGCCGAGGCTGCCGCCGAAGATCGTGAAGTCCTGGGCGAACACGCAGACCGGTCGCCCGTCGACGGTGCCGTAGCCGGTGACGACGCCGTCACCGTAGGGACGGTTCTCCGGCAGGTCGAAGGCGTTGGAGCGGTGCCGGGCGAGCGCGTCGAGCTCCACGAACGAGCCCTCGTCGAGCAGCATGTCGATGCGCTCCCGTGCGGTCGCCTTGCCGCGCGAGTGCTGCTTCTCGACCGCCTTCTCCGAGGCCGCGTGGGCAGCCGCCGTGCGGCGCTTCTCGAAGTCGGCGATCTTGCCCGCAGTGGTCTTGGGGTCGTCCTCGGGCGTGGTGCTGATCTCGGGCGCTGCGCTCACGGCGCGTCCTCCACTGACGATGCCGACCCTGGCGGTCGTTCCTCTCTCGTTACCTTAGCCACGTGACCTCCTCCGTCTCAGGGCAGTCCGAGAGCCCGCAGCATGACCCTCGCCACTGGGACGACGACCTCCTCCAGCGGGCGCTCGACGCGGCGGGTGAGGGCGCCTGGGGGCCGGTGGCCGTCCTGCGCTCGACCGGGTCGACGAACGCCGACGCCGCGGACCAGGTACGCGAGGGTGCGCCCGAGGGGTTCACCGTCGTCGCCGACGAGCAGACCCAGGGCCGCGGCCGGCTCGACCGTCGCTGGGCCTCGCCCTACGGCGCCGGGCTGGCCATGTCGGTCGTGCTGCGCCCCGTCGTGCCGGACGCCGTGTGGGGCTGGATCCCGCTGGTCGCGGGCCTTGCCGTCGTTGAGGCGCTGGGCACCCAGGGCGTGACCGCGTCGCTCAAGTGGCCCAACGACGTCGTCGTCGACGGCGCGGCCCGCGACGGCGGGCCCGGGCCCCGCAAGCTCGGCGGGCTGCTCGTCGAGCGGGTGGGAGCGGCGCTGGTCGTCGGCATCGGCGTCAACGTCGACCTCGACGCGGACGAGCTCCCCGTGCCGCGCGCGACCTCGACCCGGCTCGAGGGCGCCCTCGTGCGTCGTGAGCCGCTCCTGGTCTCGGTGCTGGAGAATCTGCGGCGGCACTACGTCCGTTGGCAACTCGCCGACGGCGACGCCAGGCGTTCCGGCGTCGCGGACGCGTATGCACCGACCTGCCTGTCGCTCGGTCGCGAGGTGCGTGCGCACCTGCCGGGCGGCGACGCCGTCGAGGGCACCGGCTGGGCGCTCGACGAGGACGGTCGCCTGGTGATCCGGCTCGCCGACGGCACGACCCGCGCCGTCTCGGCCGGAGACGTCGAGCACCTGCGCTGACCCAGGCCGTCCGCCGGTGGCCGCTGCTGGCCCCGGAGCGCCCGAGCCGGGATCCGGCCGTCGCGCGCCCCTGGGCGGGTGCGGCGTGGAACGATGCCGCCATGGCGTACCCGAAGAAGCTGCTGGCCGACGACGAGACGATCGTCTACGAGCTCCGCCCGCACTGGCGTGCGCTCATCTCGCCCGCGATCGTCTTCCTCGTCACCGTCGGCGTCGGCACCTACCTGCTGGCCAGGCTCGCGGGATCCGACGGGGTGGTGGCTCCCGCGGCCCGCTGGTTCATCGTGATCGCGATGCTCGTCGCGCTCGTCGTCGGTGTCGTCCGGCCGTTCGTCTACTGGTACTCGACGCAGTACGTCTTCACCGACCACCGCATCATCGTGCGCACGGGCGTCGTCGCACGCAAGGGTCGCGACATGCCGCTGTCGCGGGTCAACGACGTCTCGTTCTCCCACTCGTTCATCGAGCGCTTCCTCAACTGCGGCACCCTGCAGGTCGAGTCGGCCGGCACGCAGGGACAGCTGGTCATCAAGAGCGTGCCGGACGTCGAGCAGATCCAGCGCGACATCTACCGGCTGCACGACGAGGACGACATGCGTCGCCGTCGCCAGTACGACCAGCCTCCGGGCGACGCGAACGCATGACCGGCGGTCGCGTGTGACCGAGCCGGGCGTGGCCGCGGACCGCGCCGAGCAGGTCGTCGACGACCTGGTCGACGTCGTCCTCGGTGCGCCCCGTCGGCTGCGTCGCGACGAGGTCGCGCAGCGGGCGGGGGTGCCGCTCGACGAGGCACGGCGGCTGTGGCGTGCGATGGGCTTCCCCGACGTCGGTGACGCCGTCGCCTTCACCGACGAGGACGTCGACGCCCTGCGCCTGCTCGGCACCCTGCTCGGGCGCGGCGTGCTGGACCCGTCCACCGCCGTCGACGTCGCCCGCAGCCTCGGTCAGACGATGTCGCGGCTCGCCGACTGGCAGACCGACACCTTCGGTCGCCTGCTCGTGGAGCGCGGGGTCATCGACGCGTCCGACCCGCTGTCCGACGCCTCGGCCGCCGGGCTGTTCCGCGAGCTCGAGGTGCTCCTCCCGGCGCTGGAGCGGCTGCTGGTGCACGGCTGGCGGCGCCAGCTCGCCGAGGCGGTCGAGCGCGGCCTCGGCGACGCCGAGCAGACGGGGGAGTCGGGGCACCTCACGGTCGGGTTCGCCGACCAGGTCGGCTTCACCCGGCTCGCCCGACGGATGGAGGAGGACGAGCTCGCCGCCCTCGTGGAGCGGTTCGAGTCACGCTCCGCGGACGTCGTGGCCAAGCACGGCGGTCGGGTCATCAAGACCCTCGGCGACGAGATCTTCTTCGCCACCTCGACGCCCGAGGCCGGCGCCGAGGTGAGTCTGCACCTGCTCTCCGAGCACGAGAAGGACGACGCGATCCCGCGCCTGCGCATCGGGCTGGCCACGGGGACCGTGGTGACACGCCGTGGTGACGTCTTCGGCACGACGGTGAACCTGGCCAGCCGCCTCACCGCACTGGCCCGGCCCGACAGCGTGCTCGTCGACGACGTCACGGCGGTGGGGCTGAGCCCCGAGGCGCTCGGCGTCGACACCCGCGACGAGCTCGCGCCCTACGAGCTCACCCCGCTTCCGGCGCGAGCGGTGCGCGGGCTCGGCACGGTCCGACCGGTCGCCCTGCGGCGGCGGTGACGCCGTGACCGACATCCCCGAGCAGCCGCAGCGCAGCGCGGTCCCGGCGCCGCCGGAGCCAGGACAGGCTACGG